>Ga0180009_10002167_pt1 | contig 23242 bp, 22 predicted proteins | sample OS_PC_MetaG_FD_123537 | JGI IMG/M metagenome (GOLD analysis project Ga0180009, IMG submission 123537) | Groundwater microbial communities from the Aspo Hard Rock Laboratory (HRL) deep subsurface site, Sweden - OS_PC_MetaG | ecosystem: Environmental > Aquatic > Deep subsurface > Groundwater...
ATCATTGCCCATATCGACCACGGCAAATCTACCCTGGCCGACAGGCTCATCCAACTTTGCGGTGGGGTGAGCGACCGGGACTTCCAGGACCAGCTCCTGGACGGCATGTATCTGGAGCGTGAGCGGGGCATAACCATCAAGAGCCAGGCCATAACCCTGCCTTACACCGCCGCCGACGGCGAGGTGTACGAGCTGAACCTCATCGACACCCCGGGGCACGTGGACTTCTCCTACGAGGTCAGCCGGGCCCTGTCTTCGGTGGAGGGGGTGCTGTTGGTGGTGGATGCCTCCCAGGGGGTGGAGGCCCAGACCTTGGCCAACCTGTACATGGCCCTGGAGCACGACCTGGAAGTGGTGCCGGTCATCAACAAGATCGATCTTATCAGCGCCGACGTGGAGGAGGCCCGCCGCCAGATAAACGACGACCTGGGCCTGGACGGCGAGGCGGCGGTGGCGGTGTCGGCCAAGACCGGCCAAAACGTGCCGGAGGTGCTGGAGGCCATCGTCAAGAATCTGCCTCCGCCCACCGGGGACCCCGCCGCGCCCTTGCAGGCTCTTATCTTCGACGCCCAGTACGACCCCTACCGGGGCACCGTGATTTTTGTGCGGGTGATGCAGGGCACTCTGCGCCAGGGGCGCAGCATCCACTTCATGCACGGCGGGACCACCCACAAGGTGGAGGAAGTGGGGGTGATGCAGCTGAAGCGCATCGCCAAGGCCGAGCTCAGGGCGGGGCAGGTGGGCTATGTGGTGGCCGGGGTCAAGACCGTGGCCGACACCAACATCGGAGACACCATCACCGATGCCGACGCTCCGGCCGCCGAGCCTTTGCCCGGCTTCCGCGAAGCCAAGCCGGTGGTGTTTTCCTCCATCTACCCCGTGGCCACCGACGACTATCCCGACCTGGCCGACGCCCTGGACAAGCTTCAGCTCAACGACGCCAGCCTCATCTTCCAAAAGGACTCCTCCCAGGCCCTGGGCTTCGGCTTCCGCTGCGGCTTTTTGGGCCTGTTGCATTTGGAAGTGGTGCAGGAGCGCCTGGAGCGGGAGTTCGGCCTGTCGCTGATCCTCACCACCCCCAGCGTGCGCTATCAGATCTACCTGCACGACGGCACCGAGATGGAGATAGAAAATCCGGCCTACTACCCGGACCCGGCCTCCATCGATTATTGCGAGGAGCCCTTTGTAAAAGCCTCCATCCTCATGCCCGAGCGCTACATCGGGGTGATGATGCCCCTTTGCCTGGACCGCCGGGGCGAGAACACCAGCCTGCATTACCCCAGTCCGGGCCGGGTGGAGCTTACGGTGGACCTGCCCCTGGCCGAGGTGATCTACGACTTCTACGACAAGCTCAAGACGGTGACCCAGGGCTACGGCTCCTTTGACTACGAGATGATCGGCTACCGCCGGTCCGACCTGGTGCGCCTGGATATTTTGGTCAACGGCGAAAAGGTGGACGCCCTGTCCATGCTGGTGCATGCCGACCGGGCCCGGCTGCGGGGCCTGCACGCGGTCAACAAGCTCAAGGACAGCATCCCCCGCCAGCAGTTCAAGATCGCCATCCAGGGGGCCATCGGCGCCAAGATAATCGCCCGCAGCACCATAAACGCCTTCCGCAAGGATGTCACCTCCAAGTGCTACGGCGGTGACGTGTCGCGCAAACGCAAGCTCTTGGAAAAGCAGAAGGCGGGTAAAAAACGCATGAAACTGGTGGGGAATGTGCCCATTCCCCAGAAGGCTTTCTTGGCGGTTTTGCAGAGCGACAGCGACGACTGACGTTAAAGGTCTAACCTTGACATCATCCCTTTCCCCTCCTATTATTCAAAACTTGGATTAAGCCAAGACCGCCGAAAGGCGGCCAAAAGCGGTGGTAAGCAGGATTTCGGGCCGCGCTTGGCCAAAAGGGAGAGATAAAAGTCATGCAACCAACACCGGTTGACTGGGGAGAAGCGTTCCGCATCGTGGGCGGCGGCCTCCTGGTCGTGTTTCTGATCATGTCGCTGTTGGCCGTGGCCACCACCATCATGGGCAAGATATTCACCGCGCGCGATGCCAAGAAAAAGGCCGCCGCGGCCGCCCAGGGGGAGGCCAAGGCATGAGCAGTTGGATTTCCAACCACGACGGTGTGTTGAAGATCCTGGACGTGCAGGTGGGCTTCGGCAACCTGGACCTTCCTCACATCATCATGATCCTGGTGGGCCTGGGGTTCATCACTCTGGCCATTGTCAAGGAGTGGGAGCCCTACGAACTGTTGCCCATCGGCGCGGGCATGATCCTGGCCAACCTGCCCCTGACCGGCCTTACCTCTCAGCCGGAGCCGGGCATGCAGCCGGGCATGGCCGGAGTGCTGGGCATCATCCTTAAATACGGGCTCTACACCTGGACCATCCTGCCCCAGTTCATCTTCTTCGGCATCGGGGCGCTCACCGACTTCAGCCCGCTGATCGCCAATCCCCGGGCCTTCCTCTTGGGCGCGGCGGCCCAGGTGGGCATATACACCAGCTTCCTGGGGGCCTTGGCCGTGGGCTTGCTGTGGCCCGACTGGGGCTTCTCCCTCAAGGAGGCCTGCTCCATCGGCATCATCGGCGGGGCCGACGGCCCCACCACCATTTACACCACCGGGCTCTTGGCTCCGGACATAATGGGCATCACCGCCACCGCGGCCTACTCATACATGGCCATGGTGGCCATCATCCAGCCGCCCATCATCAAGCTGTTGACCTCCAAGGCCGAGCGCTCCACCTACATGAAGCCCATGCTCAGGCCGGTCAGCCGCCCCGAACGCATCCTGTTCCCCATCGTGGCCATGCTCTTGATCATCCTAATAATCCCCAAGAGCGCCCCCCTGGTGGGCTTCCTGTTGTTGGGCAACCTGTTCCGCGAGTCCGGGGTGGTGGAGCGCCTCAGCCACACCGCCCAGAACGAACTCATCAACATCATCACTATCTTGTTGATGTTGGGCATCGGCGCCTCCATGCCCGCCGACCGGGTGATGGACCCCCGCACCCTGTTGGTGCTGTTCCTGGGCCTGGCCGCCTTCTGCGTGGGCACCGGGGCCGGAGTGCTTTTCGGCAAGATCATGTCCAAGTTCAGCAAGGAGCCCTTCAACCCAATGCTGGGCGCGGCCGGGGTGTCGGCGGTGCCCATGAGCGCGCGCATCGTGCACCACATGGGACAAAAGGCCAACAAGCGCAACTTTCTGCTGATGCACGCCATGGGCCCCAACGTGGCCGGGGTTATCGGTTCGGCGGTGGCCGGCGGTTACTTCCTGGGCCTGTTCATCAACTTCTAGAGCATACCTTCGCGGGGGAAGCCCTGAACCCAGGGCTTCCCCCGTTCCTTTTGCTTCAGTCCACAGAGCTTGACCAGGTGCAACCTCCTCTCCACCCAGGGGGGCCAAACATGCTAAAGTAGCTGTGCGGCAGTGCTTGGCTCGCCGTGCCCAGGGGGAGGGAAGGAGGCTTGGTGACCCGGGTCAATGATAATTCCAGCCAATGGTTTGATTTGAGCAGCAAAAAGGGAGTGGTGAAAGCCACCCTGGCCGTCGCCGGCGTCTCGGTTTTGGGCTCATGGGCCATCACCGGGGCCCTGATGTTCTTGGCCGGCCAAACCGGGTCCCGGGAGTTGCTCATCGCCTTTATGGTCTGCACCTCCGCTCCCTTGGCCGTGGCTCCGCCGATTGCCTACAAAGTCTTTTCCCTGATGATGGATCTGATCGATTCCCGCCGGGAGATCGAGCGCCTTTCGCGCACCGATGACCTGACCCAGACCTACAACCGCCGCCATTTCATGGAAATGGCCCAGCGGGAGCTTTCCCTGGCCGCGCGCCACGGCTATCAGGTTTCCTTGCTCCTGATCGATCTGGATGATTTTAAAACGATCAACGACCGCCTGGGCCACCTGGCCGGCGACCGGGCCCTGGCCGCCTGCGCGGCCACCATCCGCCGCACCATTCGGCGCGAGGATGTGCTGGGCCGCTTCGGGGGTGACGAATTTTTGGTGCTGGCGCCCTACAGCGACCAGAACAGCGCGGCCATGCTGGCCGAGCGGGTGCGCCACGCCCTGGGTTCGGCGGATTTGGTGGCGGGCGGTCAGGTGGTGAGGGTCAAGGCCAGCGTTGGGGTGGTGTGCAGCGAGGGCCGCACCGGCGACGCGGATCAACTTTTGCGTCAAGCCGACCAGGCCCTGTACCGGGCCAAAAAAATGGGCGGCGACCGCACCGAACTGGCCGCCTAGCCCAAATCCGTCCCCGTGGTCTCTACCAGGGATTTTCCCCACTCTCCCAGGCCAAGAGCGCTTTTTTGGCCGGCAGGCCCGAGCCGAAGCCGGTGAGGCCGCCGTTGGCCCCGATGACCCGGTGGCAGGGCAGGAAAAGGGGTAGGGGGTTGTGGTGCAGGGCTTGGCCCACCGCCCGGGGGGCCAGGGGACGCTCCACCACCCGGGCCATCTGGCCGTAGGTCAGGGTCTGGCCCGGGGGGATGTCCCTCAAGGCGGTCAGCACCGCCTGACTGAAGGCAGTGAGCCCCTCCAGGTCCAGGGCCGCGTCCAGGGGGGCGTGGGGGTTCTGGAAGTAGGCCGCAAGTTGGCGGCCCGGCTCGGTGGCCTTGGCCTCCACCTTTTCCCGCCCGGCCCCGGGCGCCCGCCGGGCCAAAACCCGCTCCAGGTATTGCCCTTCATCCTGCCGCAGGGTCAGGGCTACCAGGCCTTTCGGGCCCACCGCCCCGCGCAGCAATCCCAGGGGCGTCTCCAGGGTGAAAAGCTTCAGCTTGCTCATGCCAGGTCTCCTTGCCGCAGGTTCGCCTCTTCCAGGGCCTGGGCGATGGCCGCCAGCACCGCATCCTTATTCGAGGCCCAGCCCGGGGCCAGGAGCCGGTCCGGGCCCGGGTCGGCGGCCAGACGGTGGACCAACACCCCATGGGGCAGGCGGGCCAAGAAGGCCGCCGCCGCCCCGGCGTATTCTTCCCGGCTCCACAGGCGAAGCTCCCCGGCCCGGTGCTCCTTGGCCAGGTGCGCGCCGGCCAGCACCATGAGGTTGTGCAGCTTCACCCCCCACACCCCTTGCCGGGCCAGATGGCGGGCGGTGGCGTTGGTGTGGCTGATGTCCTCGCCGGGCAGGCCCAGGATAACATGGGCCACCACCTTCATGCCCCGATCCCGGGCCTGGGCCATGGCTTCGTCAAAGCAGGCCACGTCATGCCCGCGGTTTATGCGGGCCAAGGTGGGGTCGTGGGCGCTTTGCAAGCCCAACTCCAGCCACAGGGGCCGGCGGCGGGCCATCCGGGCCAAAATCTCCCAGGTGGCCGGGGGCAGGCAATCGGGCCGGGTGGCCACGATGATGCCGGCCACCGCCGGGTGGCGGGCCACCTCCATGAACAGGGGCTCCAGCACCTCGGCCGGGGCGTTGGTGGCGGTATAGGCCTGGAAGTAGGCCAAGACCCGGGGGGTGGGGCCCTTGCGGGAACGGCTCTGCAAACGCTCCAGGCCCTGGGCCAGCTGCTTGGCCACCGCGCCGCCTTGGCCCCGGCCCGCGCCGCCGGGGGGGCAATAGGCGCAGCCGCCGGGGCCGAGGCCGCCGGGGCGGTGGGGGCAGCCCAGGCCGGCGTCCAGGCTGATTTTCAGGGCGAGGCCGCCCAGAGTCCGGCGAAGCCAGGGCCCCAAAAGGTTGACCCTTCGCGCCAGCCGGGCGGCATCCATCTTAGCCCGGATATTTCATGTAGGCCGCGCGTCCGGCTGCGCCGGCCACCGGCATACTGTGTTGCCGGCCGCGCTCGGTCCTCGACGTAGCTCTGACTACGCCAGCGGACCTCGCTTGCCGGACGCCTTGTCTGCCGGCGGCCGTCTGTGCCGGTCCCTGGTGCAAACCACGCCCCACTACGGCTAGCGGTTTTTCCATAAGGATTGCCTAATTACTGATTCGTTGTTTATTGCCGCCCAACCTACATGAAATGTCCGGGCTATCGCCCCTTGTCCTTGCGAGGCTGGTAAATGCGCGCTTCTTCGGCGATCACCCAGATGCGGTTTTCATGGCCGGGTATGGGTTGGCCCTGGCCATAGCGCCGCCGGTATTCGGGGTTTATGCACAGGCGGCGGTATGCATGGCGGCCGCGGGGGCCGGTGAACTCCAGGCACACGTAGTGACTGCCCCGGCCGTTGGGGCCCGCCTCGAAATCAATTAACCAGCGGTCGTCCCATTTGATGTAGCGGTCGGTGAGCCCGGCGGGACGCCGGGTGATGATGCCGTCGGGGGGGTAGGCTCCGCCGTGGTCGGCCGCGAATTGGCGCGCCGCCTGGGTTATCACCTCGGCCCGTTCCAAAAAGACCCGCACCGGATGGGGCTCGCGCAGATAGTAGCCCTTGAGGGCCAGGCCCAGAGTAAGGGCCAGGAAGATGGCCAGGACCCACCACTCCCAGGGCTTGAGGCGGGTTGTTTTGGATGGTTGAGCTGCGGACATAAACCAAGGCTTCCTCATGGGCGAGAATATATCACAGCGGGCTTGGCTTGTCCCACGGAGGGAAGGCGTGTTATAGGAAAAGGAGTAGCGGGAGGATGCCATGATCCAGGCGGCCGGCGGACAGGAGGGGCTGTTGAGCCTCAAGGAGGTGGTGGAGCGCACCGGGATACCGGCGGCGACCATACGCTATTACGACCAACAGTTCGAGGAGTACCTGGGCATCACCCGGGGGGCGGGCCGGCGCCGCCTGTTCAGCCGGGGCTCCCTGGAGCGCATCCAGGAGGTGCGCCGCCTGCTCAAGGAAGAGGGGCTGAGTCTGCGCCAGGCCCGCAAGCTCTTGGCCGGCGATGGGGCGGGCTCCAATGACTCCCCGGAGCAGGACGGCCTGCGGGCCGAGGTGGAGGCCTTGCGCCTTCAGGTTCAAGGCCTGGAGGTGCAGGTTAACCGCCTCAAGGAGATTCAGGGGCGCACCCTGGCCTTGGTGGACGGCCTGACTCAGCGCTAGGCCCAGGCTTTTCCAAGATACGCCGCCCGCTTCGCCTGTTGGCGGGGCGGGCTCATTTATGCCCGGGCCAGGGGGCCAGGCAGGGGCGGGGCGGGGACAGGGTGGGGGTGAGACGCCAGGGGCCGCCGCCGCTGACCAGCTCCAGGCAGCCCTGCCAATTGGTGCCGTACAGGGCGGCCTCCGCCGTCCGGGCCCGCGCCTGGGCTTGACGGCTGGGGGAGGGCCAACGCCCCCAGCAGCCCGAGGAAAACACCACCGCCTGGGGCCGCATCCGGGCCAGCAGGGCGGGCGAAAGCGAGTTCTTGGCCCCGTGGTGAGGGGCCAGGATCACCTGGGAGCCGCCCTCGGGCATAAGCTGCGTCACCGCTTTTTCCACCAGGGGCCCGCCGTCCCCGGGCAGCCAAAGCCATGCGCCGCCCAGGCCCACTCCCAGCCACAGGGAGCGGTCGTTGGAGCTATACCCGGCCAAATCCGTTCCCGGCGGCGGCCAGAGCAGGCGCACCTGGACTCCGCCCAGTTCTTCAATTCGGGCGATCCGGGCCGGCCCTGACACGGGAATGCCTTGCTCATGGGCCACTGCCAGCAGGCGGGCGTAGCTGCCGCCAGAAGCCGCCTCGCCGTTGGTCCATACCATGCGGGGGCCGAACCAGCGGGCAACGAAGGCTAGACCCCCGGCGTGGTCCGTGTCGCGGTGGGAGCAGGCAACCACCTCCACCCGGCCGAAACCCCGGCTCCACAGGAAAGGGGCCAGCACCTGGCGGCCGAAGTCGAAGTCGCTGCCTCCCCAGCCGCCGCCGTCCACCACCATCACCTGACCCCGGGGCAGGCGCAGCACCGTGGCCGAGCCCTGGCCCACGTCCAAGACCCAGGCCCTGAGTTTGCCATCGGCCGGGGGCGGCCCGGAAAGGCCCAGCCACAGCGCCAGGCCCGCCGCGCCCAGCCCGGCCCCCAGGCCCCAGGCCCAGCGCCGGGGCAGGATGAGAGCGGCCAGGGCCCCGGCGTAGAAAAGCGCTGTGGCCCAGGGGCCGGGGCCGGCCAGGTAATGCACCGCGCCGGGCAGTCCAGCCAGCCATTGCACCAGATGCACCGCGCCATCGGCGGGCCAGGCGGCCAGGGTGAAGAGGGCTTCGCCCCCGGCGGGCCACAGCAGGCCCATCCCGGCGGCCACCAGGGCCAGGGGCAGGGTGAGCATGGCCACCAGGGGGATCAGCAGGGCGTTGGCGGGCAGGGAGTACACCGGCAGTTGGTGGAAGCTCTGCACCGCCAGGGGCCACACCGCCAGGCCCACCACTCCGCTGAGGGCCAGCCAGCCCAGCAGGACCCCCACCAGGCGCGGCCCCGGGGCCTGGCCCCGCAGCCAACGGGCCAGGGGGGCGGCGGCCAGGAGGATGGCGGCCACGGCCACGAAGGACATCTGGAAGGAGAGGGTCAAGGGAGCCTCGGGCCAGAGCAGACCGATGATCAGGGCGGCCAGGGCCAGGCCTCCCGATGGACTGTAGGGCCGGCCGGCCCACAGGGAGGCCGCTAGGCAGGCTATCATCACCAAGGCCCGCAGGGTGGGGGTGGAGCCTCCGGCCAGGGCGGCATAGGCCGCCGCCGGCAACAGCGCCCCGGCGGCGGCCAGCTTGACCACCGGCCAGCGCAGGGCCAGGCCGGGCCAGGCGGCCAGCCCCCAGCGCAACAGGGCGTAGGCCAGGCCCCACACCAGGCCGATGTGCAGCCCGCTGATGGCCAGCAGATGGGCCGCGCCGGTGACTCCGAAGGCCTCCCGCACTTCTTGGCCCAGGCCTCCCCGCTGGCCCAGCAGCAGGGCCCTGAGCAGCTCCCGCCCCTGGGAGGGGGGCAGGGCCTCGATCTGCCAGGCCAGGCGCTGGCGGGCGGCCAGGAGCCAAGAGCGGGGCCAGGGCAGGGGTCCATGGCCCAACACCTTGAGCCCGGCGGAGCGCCCGGCATAGGCCTGCACATAGATGCCTTGGGTGGCCATGTGTTTTGCATAGTCGAAGCCGCCGGGGTTGGCCAGGCTGGTCACCGGGCGCAGGCTGGCCCGCAGGGTGAAGCGGCGGCCCGCCGGGGGCGGGGTCAGCTCCGGGGCCAGGGACAGGCGCAGCAGGCCGCTCACCGGCCTGCCGTCCAGGCGCACGGCCCGGGCCAGCAGGCGAACGCCCCGGCCGCCGGGTTGGGCCGGGGTCAGGGCCACGGCTTCGATTTGATGGGTGCGGCCGTCGGCCAGGTGGGTCAGGTGGCCGGGGGGCAGAGTGGCGGAACGCTCCAGGGACAAGAGTCCGGCCCCGGCCAGGAGGCAGGCCAGGGCCAGCAGCGTCGGGCTGATGCCCTTGCCACGGATCCCCAGCCCCAAAGCCACGGCCAGAGCCAGGGCGGCACCGGCCAATAGGGGCCAGACCGGCCACGGCCCCAGCCACGCGGCCAAAAAAATGCCCCCCATGAGGGCGGCGGCGGGCAGGATCAGGGGATGCAACCGGCTCATGGGGGCCTATTGTAGAACATTGGGCGGCCCGGGTGGGCCAGGGAAAGGCGTCGCGGCTATTTCTTGCCCGGCCCCGGCTCGGATTCCCGGCGCACCGTGGCCCCGGCGTTGGTCAGCTTCTGGTCGATGGCCTCGTAGCCCCGGTCCAGGTGGTACACCCGGCTGATGTGGGTTTCGCCCTCGGCGGCCAGGGCGGCCAAGACCAGGCAGGCCGAGGCTCTTAGGTCGGTGGCCATCACCTGGGCCCCGGCCAAACGGCGCACCCCCTTGACCACCGCAGTGGAGCCGCTGACCTCGATTTCAGCCCCCAGACGCCGAAGTTCGGGCACGTGCATGAAGCGGTTCTCGAAGATGGTTTCCTGGAACACCGCGCTGCCGTTGTTCAGGGTCATCAGGGCCATGAGTTGGGCCTGCAAGTCGGTGGGGAAGCCGGGGTAGGGGCCGGTGATGATGCTCACCGGACGCGGTGCCCGCCGGGCCGAGACCACCAGTCCCTTGGGAGTGGGCTGAAAACGGATGCCCGCTTCCTTGAACTTGCCCACCACCGAGGTTAGGTGCTCCAAGGGCGCGTCCACTATGGTCAACTCGCCCCGGGTGATGCCTGCGGCAGCCATGTAGGTGCCCGCCTCGATGCGGTCGGGCATGACCCGATGGTCAAGAGGAGCCAACTCGGCCTTGCCCTCGATGGTGATGGTGGCGGTGCCCGCTCCGTTTATCTGGGCCCCGGCGGAGTTGAGGGCGTTGCACAGGTCCACCACCTCGGGCTCCCGGGCGGCATTGCGGATGGTGGTGGTTCCCTTGGCCAGGCAGGCGGCCATGACCAGGTTTTCGGTGCCGGTGACCGTCACCAGATCCAGGCTGATGTCCGCGCCCCTGAGGCGTTTGGCCGAGGCCATCACATAGCCCCCGGCGATCTCGACCTTGCAGCCCATGGCCTCCAGGCCCTTTAGGTGCTGATCGATGGGCCGCTCCCCGATGGCGCAGCCGCCGGGCAGGGACACCCGGGCGCTGCCCTGGCGGGCCACCAACGGCCCCAGGACCAGCACCGAGGCGCGCATGGTCTTTACCAACTCGTAGGGGGCCTCGTCGCCCTCGGCTCCGCTGGTGTCGATGAAAAGGCGGTCCTTCCGGGTGCTCAACTGGGCCCCCAGGGTGGCCAACAGAGAGCCCATGGTGCGCACGTCCCTGAGGTCGGGCACGTTGCCCAGGCGGCTCTTGCCCCGGGTGAGCAGGGTGGCGGCCATGAGCGGCAGGGTGGCGTTCTTGGCCCCGCTTATGCGCACCCGCCCCACCAGGGGGGCACCTCCGGTTATTACCAGCTTATCCATAATCCTTCCGTTCGCAGATCAGCACCCGCTCTATGCCCGCCAGGTCCTTGACCAGGCTCACCTCGGCAAAAGCCCCGCAGGCCTGGGCCAGGAGCCGGGCCTGTGCGGCCTGGCCGGCCCCCAGCTCCATCAGGAGCCAGCCCAGGGGCCTCAGATGAGCCCCGGCCCCGCCGATGATGCTTCGGGCCAGGTCCAAGCCGTCCTCGCCGCCGTCCAGGGCCAGGCGGGGCTCGAACCCGCCCACCTCGGGGGGCAACTGGGCCATTTCCGCCGTGGTCACGTAGGGCGGGTTGGCGGTGATTACATCGAAAAAACCGCTCCCGGCGGCCACCGGCTCCCACAAGTCGCCGGGCAGCCAGCGCACCCGCCCTTCCAGTCCAAGATTGTGGGCATTGCGGCGGGCCCAGGTCAAGGCCTCGGGGGAAATATCGCAGCCGGTCACCACCGCGTCGGGCCGCTCATGGGCCAGGGCCAGGGCCACCGCCCCGCTGCCGGTGCACAGATCCAGGATGCGGGGGGCCTGAATGCCCTTCAGGCGGGCCAGGGCCTCCTCCACCAGGTGCTCGCTCTCGGGCCGGGGCACCAACACCCCCGGGCCCACCAAAAACTCCAGGCCGTAGAACTCCCGGCGGCCCAGGATGTAGTCCACCGGCTCTCGGCTGCGCCGCCGCAGGATCAGCTTTTTGAAATCGGCCAACTCCTCCGGGCTCAGGGGCTGCTCGAAACTCAGGTAAAGCTCCAGGCGGGTGCAGCCCAACACATGGGCCAAGAGCAGCTCACCGCACAGGCGCGGGGACTCCACGCCGTGGCCGCCAAGATATTCGGCCGCCCAGGGGATCAGGCGGCCGACGGTCCAGGCTGGAGACAAGGTGACGGCCTATGCCGCGTCGGCCTCGGCCCTGAGCGCCTCGGCCTGGAACTGTTGGATCAGCTCGGGGAGCAGGTAGTCCAACTCACCGGCCAACAGCAACTCCAACTTGTAGATGGTCAGGCCGGCCCGGTGGTCGGTTACCCGGTTCTGGGGGTAGTTGTAGGTGCGGATGCGCTCGGAGCGGTCCCCGCTGCCCACCATGGAGCGGCGGGTGGCGGCCTGTTCGGCGGCCTGATCGGCCAGCATCTGGTCGTACAGGCGGGCCCTGAGCACTTTCATGGCCTTGGCCTTGTTCTTGTGCTGGCTCTTTTCGTCCTGGCAGGAGACCACCACACCCGAAGGTATGTGGGTGATGCGCACCGCGCTCTCGGTCTTGTTGACGTGCTGGCCGCCGGGGCCCGAAGAGCGAAACACGTCTATCCTCAGATCGTCGGGGTTGATGTCCAACTCCACGTCCTCGGCTTCGGGCATCACCGCCACGGTGACCGCCGAGGTGTGGATGCGCCCCTGGCTCTCGGTGGCCGGCACCCGCTGCACCCGGTGTACACCGGATTCGTACTTGAGCTGGCTGTAGGCGCCCTTGCCGTTTATCAAGACGATGACCTCCTTGAACCCGCCGGAGTCGGTGGGGTGGGAGTCCATGGTCTCGTGCTTCCAGCCCTTGAGTTCGGCGTAGCGCAGATACATGCGCAGCAGGTCGGCGGCGAACAGGGAAGCCTCTTCTCCGCCGGTGCCCGCCCGCACCTCAAGGATGACGTTCTTGTCGTCGTTGGGGTCCCGGGGCAGCATCAAAAGGCGCAGGCGCTCGATGAGCCCGGGGAGCTTCTCCTCGGCCCCTTGGATCTCTTCCTGGGCCATCTCCGCCAACTCCTGGTCCTGGTCTTCCACCAGGGCCTCGTTGGCCTCGATGTCGTCTTCCAGCCGGCTTATCTGGCGGAACACCTCCACGGTTTCCGACAGGTCGGAGTGCTCCTTGGCCAGCTTTTGGTAGCGTTCGTTGTCGGCCAGCACCTCGGGCGCGGCCAGGCTGCGCTCCAGCTCAAAGAAATGACGCTCCACACCCTGGAGCTTCTGCTTCAATTGACGGTCCAAAAATCGCATGTTTTGTTTGGCTCCGGGGGGCTAAAGCACGCAGATGCTTGGCCCCTCGTCATGGGGAGTTGCGGTGGCGGCCTTGAGAGCGGCCAGGGCGATCTCGATCTGGTCGTCGCTGGGCTCGCGGGTGGTCAATCGTTGCAGTTGCAGTCCCGGCCAGATCAAGGCCCCCCAAAAGCCGCGTCCCTGCTTTTTGCCGGCCAGGCGGATGATCTCGTAGGAGGCTCCGGCAATGGGGAGCATAAGCAGTATCTTAAGGGCGATCAACAAGCCCTGGTTCAACCAGCCGTTGGCGGCCAGGCGGGGCAAAAAGGGCAGGGCCACCGCGAAAACCAAAATGGATACGGCCAACACCACCAGCAAAAAGGCGGTGCCGCAACGGGGGTGCAGCCGGGAGTAGCCGCGGGCCGCCTCCACGCAAAGCTCACCCCCGGATTCGTAGCAATAAATGGCCTTGTGCTCGGCTCCGTGGTACTCGAACACCCGCCTGATGTCGCGCATCAGGGAGATGAGCCACAGGTAGGCCCCGAAGATGAGCACCTTTATCAGCCCGTCCACCATGTGGAACCAGAAGCTGTCGGTGGTGAACCCTCCCGGCACCACCCGGCCCAAGGCCAGGGACAAAAGGTGCGGCAGGGCCACGAACAGCCCCAGGCCGGCGCCGATGGCGGCCACTAGGGTTAAGAGCAGGGCCCAGGAGCCCAACTCCTCGCCTTCTTCTTCCAGGGCCTGCTGGGCCGAGAAGGACAGGGCCTTCATGCCCTGCACCAGGGTCTCGCCCAGGATCACCGGCCCCCGGACAAAAGGCCAGCCCAAAACGGGCCAGCGGGAGGTGAGGGAGCGCAGGGGATCGTTCTTCACCAGGATCTCGCCCGAGGGACGGCGCACGGCCACGCAAAGGCGCGAGGGGGCCTTCATCATCACCCCCTCGATAACCGCCTGGCCGCCCACGTTGGCCGGATTCATGGTGTCGCCTCCGGCCGCCGGCTACTCCTCGGCCTCGGCCTTGGACCTGGCCATGATTTCCGCCTTGGCCAGACGCTCGGCTTCCAACTCTTCCGCCTTGCCCCGGTACTGGTCCAGGTGGGCGTACTTCTTGTAGAAGCGCTCCACCCGCCCCGCGCTGTCCACCAGCTTTTGCTTGCCGGTGAAGAAGGGGTGGCAGGCCGAGCAGATCTCTACCCGGATCTCGTTACTGGTGGAACCGGAGGTGAACTCGTTGCCGCAGGCGCAACGCACTGTCACCTCTTTGAACTTAGGATGGATATTGCTTTTCATTTCCGCCTCCTCGGGCGCTTGATACTTAAGGCATCAAAGTATAACGGCCGCCGCTTTTTTTGCAACTTGCGGCTTTTGGCCACCGCGGGCCATTTTCCCGCCCCGTTTTGCCTAGCGGCTCATGGAGTCCAGGAACTCGGCGTTGCTGGCGGTGCCTTGCATCTTTTCCAGCAGGAACTCCATGGTGTCCACCGGGGTCAAGGGGCCCAGCAGCTTCCTGAGAATCCAAATGCGGTTCAGGTCGGCCTCGGGCAACAGCAGCTCTTCCTTGCGGGTGCCGGAGCGGTTGATGTCGATGGCCGGGAAGATGCGCTTGTCGCTGAGTTTGCGCTCCAGGTGGATCTCCATGTTGCCGGTGCCCTTGAACTCCTCGAAGATCACCTCGTCCATGCGGCTGCCGGTGTCGATGAGCGCGGTGGCGATGATGGTCAGGCTGCCGCCGCCTTCGATGTTGCGGGCCGCGCCAAAGAAGCGCTTGGGCCGGTGCAGGGCGTTGGAGTCCACGCCGCCGGAGAGTATCTTGCCGCTGGGGGGCACCACGGTGTTGTAGGCCCTGGCCAGGCGGGTGATGGAGTCCAACAGGATCACCACGTCGCGCTTGTGCTCCACCAGGCGCTTGGCCTTTTCGATGACCATCTCGGCCACCTGGACGTGGCGCTGGGCCGGCTCGTCGAAGGTGGAGGAGATGACCTCGCCCTTGACCGAGCGCTGCATGTCGGTGACCTCCTCGGGCCGCTCGTCGATCAACAGCACGATCAGAACCACCTCGGGGTGGTTTGCGGCCAGGGAGTTGGCGATGCTTTGCAGCAGCATGGTCTTGCCGGTGCGGGGCGCGCTGACGATAAGGCCGCGCTGGCCCTTGCCGATGGGGGTCATCAGGTCCATGACCCGGCCGGAGTAGTTCTTGGGCTTGCCCTCCACCTCCAGGGTGATGCGCTCGTCGGGGTACAGGGGCACCAGGTTGTCGAAGAGGATTTTGTCCCGGGCCACCTCGGGAGGCTCGTGGTTGATGTCCTCCACCTTGAGCAGGGCGAAATAGCGTTCGCCCTCCTTGGGGGGGCGGATCTGGCCGCTGATGGTGTCGCCGGTGCGCAGGTTGAAGCGCCTAATCTGGCTGGGCGAGACGTAAATGTCGTCGGGCCCGGGCAGGTAGTTGTAGTCCGGGGCGCGCAAAAAACCGAAACCGTCGGGCAATATCTCCAAGACGCCGGAGCCGTAGATGGCTCCATTGCGCTCGGCCTGAGCGGTGAGCAGGGCGAAGATAAGATCCTGCCTGCGCATGCCCGCCGCGCCTTCTATGCTGAATTCGCGGGCCATGGCGTTTAGCTCGCCAATGGGCATTTCCTTCAGTTGCAGTATGTTGAGCCGGCCTCCGATTTGGCCGTTTTCGCCGTCGCCATTGTTGTTGGCGGTTTGGGTGGCCTGGGCGGCCGGCGCAGCCGGGGCGACTGGGGGAGGCGGGGGGGCCGTGGCGCGGCGGCGGCCGCGAACCGGCCGGCGCTCGGTGTTGCGTGGGGTCTTGTTCTCGTTCATTGATCTTTCACTGCTTGTGTTGACTGCCTTGGCGGCCTCGCCGCCTGGGCGGCCCGGGAGCGGCTGGCGCAAGGCAGGGATCGACGCCGGGGTCAGTGCCGCTTAGTGGGCGTTATCTGCTTTTATTTGCTATTCCGGTTGCGTGCTCGGAATTATGGGCTTTTGACGCTGAACCCTCGGAAGACCCGCATACCTTTATAGCCAAAGGCCCCGCGGGGAGGAAAAATCTTTCCGGGAGTCGATTATGACCGGGGTTGGGTGGAGCTGGCTTTGTCCAATAAAATTTGCCAAAGGCGCTGCACCTGTTTGAGAGTTTCGTCCAGGCCACCGGAGTTGTCAACTAAAAAATCGGCCTTTTTCTTCTTATTTTCCAATGGCATCTGGGCATCAAGGGCCGCTTGGGCCGCTGGCAGACCGCAACGGTCCCTGCTCATGAGCCTTTCCAGTTGCACCTGCCGGGGAACATAGACCAGCACGGAGCAGTCAAAGCGCTTGTCCCAGCCCGTCTCGAACAAAAGCGGCACGTCCACGATCACCACCCCTTGGGGGTCTTGGACGGCCAGGCGCGTCAACTCCGCAGCTACCAATTGGTTGATGCGCGGATGCACGATGGCGTTGAGCTTGGCCCGGGCCTGGGGGTCGCCAAAGGCCAGGGCACGCATGCGCTCCCGGTCCAGGCTGCCGTCCGGCGCGATCATCTCGGGGCCGAAGGCTTGGGCGATCTCGGCCAGGGCCGGCGAACCCGGCTCCACCGCCTGTCGGGCCAGTTGGTCGGTGTCCACCAGATGGGCCCCTAGTTCCACCAGCATGCGGTCCACCGTGGACTTGCCGCTGGCGATGCCTCCGGTCAACCCGACTTTAAGCACGATCCGCCTCCAAGGCCCTGAGCACCGCCTTGAAGTCGGCGGGCAGGGGCGCGGTCACCTCCACCCGTTCGCCGCTCACCGGGTGGTCGAAAGCCAACTGGAGGGCATGCAGCATCTGGCGCCCGGCGGCCTTGAGGGCCTGGCCCGCCTGGCCCGGCAGCCCGGACCGGGCCCGGCGGCCGCCGTAGGTGCGGTCGCCGCACACCGGGAAGCCGGCCTCGAACAGGTGCACCCTGATCTGGTGGGTGCGTCCGGTGGCTATGTTGACCCTGAGCAGGCTGGCATCCTGGCCGAAACGGCGGGTGAGGCGCCAGCTGGTCAGGGCGTTTTTGCCGTGCCGGGCCTGGGAAGACATGCGCTTGCGGTCCAACGGATGGCGGCCGATGGCGCTGGCGGCCTGGCCGGACAGGGGGGGGCGGCCGTGAACCAGGGCCAGGTAGGTTTTTTCCACCCGGCCGGTGGCGAAGGCGGCCACCAGGCCCCGGTGGGCGGCTTCGCTCTTGGCCGCCACCAACGCCCCGGAGGTGTCCTTGTCCAGGCGGTGCACGATGCCCGGCCTGAGCTTGCCCCCGATGCCGCTGAGATCGCCGCAGTGGTGCAGCAGGCCGGCCACCAGCGTGCCGCTGGCGTGCCCGGCCGCCGGGTGCACCACCACCCCCGGCGCCTTGTTGACCACGATAAGTTCCGAGTCCTCGTAAAGCACCCACAGGCCCTGGTCTTCGGGAATGAGTTCCAGGGGTTCGGGCTCTGGCACCTGAACCACGATGGCCTGACCGGGGCGCACCTTGGCCGAGGCCCGGGCCGGCTGGCCCTCCAGGGTGACCCGGCCTTCTTTTAGCAAACGCTGCACCTGGGCCCGGGACAGCCCGGGGCCTAAAATCTCGGCCACCAGGGCGTCCAGGCGTTGGCCCGAGGACTGGGGAGGTACGTCTAGGTGATGCTCTTGCATTGCGATTAAAAAGCCCCCGCCGCCGTGATGGCGGCCGGGGCGAAAGGTTTGTGGGCGGGAGGGGCCATTAGGCGTGGAAAATCTTCTCCACCTCGGCTTCGATATCTTCTTCCTTGGCCTGCCGGGCTATGGAGAGTTCCTTTACCAAGAGACTGCGCGCGGTGTCGAGCATCTTGCGCTCGCCAAAGGAAAGCTCCTTGTCCAACTTGAGCAGGAAAAGGTCCCTGAGCACCTCGGCCACCTCGAAGACCGAACCGGTCTTGATCTTTTTCATGTAGTCGCGGTAACGGCGGTTCCAGGTCTGATTTTCAATTATTACGTCGCGTTCCTTGAGGATGGAGTAGACCTGGGATACCTGCTGCTGGTCGATTACCGGTCTGAGCCCCACGGTGTCGGCATTGCTGGTGGGGATCATGATGATCATGTCGTTTTCCAGGATGCGCAGGATATAAAAGCGCTGCGCTTCACCGCCGATGTGCTTCTCTTCCTCGGATTCGATGACCCCTACCCCGTGAGCAGGGTAGACCGCTAGCTGTCCTTTTTTGAACAAGATGCGCTCCTGAGGATCGGTATGGGGCGGTAGGTTGTGTAACCTGTGCGAATTGTTATTATATCAGCCAGAGGCCATCTGTCAAGCTTATTCGGCGTGCCACGGGGCTCCAACTATGCGGGCAAAGGTAATAAAAAAAGGGCCGGTCCCGAAGGACCGGCCCTTGCTTTTTAGCTTGTCCGCGTTTAGTTCAGCAAGCCGCTGTAGCCCAGCAGCACGGGAGCCAGAACCAGGGAGACCACGCTCATCAGCTTGATGAGAATGTTCATGGCCGGACCCGAGGTGTCCTTGAAGGGGTCACCAACGGTGTCGCCCACGACCGCGGCCTTGTGGTTGTCAGAGCCCTTGCCGCCGTGATGGCCTTCCTCAATGTACTTCTTGGCGTTGTCCCAGGCGCCGCCGCCGTTGGACATGAACAGGGCCAAGAAGGCGCCCATGACCGTGGCGCCCAACAGGGTGCCGGCCAGAGCGGTTGGGCCAAGGATGAAGCCCACGGCCACGGGGGTCAGGACCGCCATGATGCCCGGAGCCATCATCTCTTTGAGGGCGGCGCCGGTGGCGATGCTCACGCAGGTGGCGGAATCAGGATCAGCCGTGCCTTCGAGCAGGCCGGGGATCTCGCGGAACTGACGGCGGATTTCCTCCACCATCATGAAGGCGGCGCGGCCCACGCTCTCCATGGTCATGGCCGCGGCCAGCATGGGAACGATGGCGCCGAGCAGCACGCCGATGACCACCATGGGATCGGTGATGTTGACAGTGGTCAGTCCGGCGGCCTGGGTGAAGGCCACGAACAGGGCCAAGGCGGTCAGGGCGGCGCTACCGATGGCGAAGCCCTTGCCGATGGCCGCGGTGGTGTTGCCCAAGGCGTCCAGGGAGTCGGTGATCTTACGGGTCTCTGGACCCAGACCAGCCATCTCGCTGATGCCGCCGGCGTTGTCGGCGATGGGGCCATAGGCGTCCACGGTCATGGTGGCGCCAACGGTGGCCAGCATGCCCACGGCGCTCAGGCCGATGCCGTAGATGCCCGCAACCTTGTAGCCCACGAAGGTGGCCACACAGATGCCCAGGATGGGCAGGTAGGTGGAGCGCATGCCCACGGCCAGACCGGCGATGATAACCGTGGCCGGGCCGGTCTGGGTGTTCTCGGCGATGTGCTTCACCGGAGCGCCGCTGGTGTAGTACTCAGCCAGCAGGCCGATTACGATGCCGCAGAGCAGACCGCTGACGATGGCCCACCAGGGTCCGGAGGTCATGCCCAGGCCCTTGATGACGAAGAAGGAAAGAATGGCGAAGACGATGGCGGCCACAAAGGTGGTGTAGCGCAGGGCCCCGGCGGGGCTGCCCTTTTCAAACACCTTGATGGAGAACACGCCCACGAAGGACGAGATCAGTCCAGCCATGACCACCAGCAGAGGAGCGGCCATCATGGCCACGCGGCCCATGATGGGATCGCCGGAGACCACGGTGACTTTTTCCGCACTCACGACCTCGGCCACCTTGGCTCCGGCCACGGCCACCTGCTCGGCGACCGCTTTGATCTCGATGAGGCCCAGGTCGGCGACCAGGGCCAGGCTGGCGGTGGCGGCGATGGCCATGGTGGCGATGATCGAGCCGCAGTAAGACTCGAAGATGTCCGCGCCCATGCCCGCGATGTCGCCCACGTTGTCGCCCACGTTGTCGGCGATGACGCCGGGGTTGCGGGGGTCGTCCTCGGGGATGCCCGCTTCGATTTTGCCCACCAAGTCGGCGCCGACGTCGGCGGCCTTGGTGAACACGCCGCCGCCCACGCGCGCGAACAGCGCGATGGAGCTGGCGCCCATGGCGAAGCCGTTGATGTACTGGGCGGTTTCAGGGTTGCCGCCGTAATACCAGAACCAGAAGCCAACGCCCAGCAGACCCAGGCTGGCCACCGACAGACCCATGACCGCGCCGCTGAAATAGCTGACGTTCAGGGCTCTGGCTTGGCCGAATTTGTTGGCCGCCTCGGCGGTGCGGCTGTTGCCGCGGGTGGCTGCGGTCATGCCCGAGTAGCCGGCGACTACGGAGCACAGGGCGCCGGTGACAAAGGCGATGGCCGTGGGCCAGGCGATGCCGAAGCCCAGAAGCAGGAACACTATGACGGCGAAAATCGCCAAAATAGAGTATTCCTTTTTCAAAAAGGCCATGGCCCCTTCGTGAATCTGGCCCTCGAGCTTCTGCATAAGCTCGTTGCCATTGGGCTGTTTTTTTACGTAGCCATACAGCAGGAAGGCCACCAACAGCCCGAACAGGGCCAAAAATGGCGCTGCTACGGTTAGTTGAAGCATTACCCCTCTACCTCCTCGTTTCTATAGGATCGATGGAATCTTTGCATGGCCGCAGGGGGTCCTTCGGAGATAATCACCTCCAGGCAATCCGCTGCGGCCAGCACCATATTTTCTGCCAACAGCCGCTGGTCGGCATAAAAACCGCTCAGCACAAACTTTTCTATCGGCTCCTCGTAGCGGGGCCGCCCGATGCCCACTTTTAGGCGGACAAAGTCCGAGCTGCCGGTCCGCTGTATTACCGAGGCCACTCCCCTGTGGCCGCCCGCCCCTCCTCCCAGGGCTACTTTGAGCCGTCCCAGGGGCAGATCCAGATCGTCATGCACCACGATGAGACGGCCGGGCTCCAGATCAAAGTAACCAAGCAGGCCCTGGGCCGCCTCGCCGCTGAGGTTCATAAAGGTCTGGGGCTGGGCCAGGATCACCGAGCGGCCAACCAGCCGACCTTGTCCCCAGAGGCTGCGGTGACCGCTACGCCCCAGGGGCAGACCATTTCGCCGCGCCAGCAAGCTGGTGACCGCGAATCCCATGTTGTGCCGGGTTCCCTGATATTGGGGCCCCGGATTGCCCAGGCCCAGGACCAAAATCGGTCTCTGGTCCCAGTAAGCGGCCAAGGCTTCTTACTCGCCGCCTTCCTCAGGCTTTTCCTCTTCGCCTTCAGCGCCCTCTTCGTCTTCACCGGCCTCTTCGTCCTCGGTGGCCAAGATGGCCTCGGACAGGGAGACCACCATAAAGGTGTCGTCACCGGCGAACGTCACGCCTTCGGGCAGTGTGAGGTCTGTGGCGTAGAGCGCGTCGCCCATCTCCATGCCGCTGATGTCCAGAATGATGGAGTCGGGGATGTTGGCCACCACCCCGACCACCGAGGCGCTGTAGGCGCTCTGGCTTAACAATGCGCCGGCGGTCATGCCCTTGGGCTCGCCGGTCAGCTCGATGGAAACCTCCAGGGTAAGCTCCTGGTCGGCCCTAACTTCATACAAATCGGCGTGCTGGATGCTCTTGCCCAGGTAGTCGAACTGCAACTCCTTGATCACCGCCATGCGGGGAGCTTCGCCCTCGATGGTCAGGGACAAGAAGGCGTTGCCACCGGAGCTGCCGCGCAGCACGCGATCAATCTCGGTCTGTTCGATGGTGAGCTTGGCCGCTTCCTGGCCACCGGCATAGAAGACGGCCGGCACCTTGCCCTGGGCCCGCATCTGCTTGGCGGGCCCCTTACCAGTAGTTTCGCGGCGTGTTGCCGTAAGGGGTATCTGTTCCATGGCTGTTAGCTTCCTCCGGCCGGCCCCATGTTTACAGGGTCCGCCCGTTGAGTCAAGTGACTATAATGCGATTTTTCACAAAAGGCAAATAAATTCCCGGCTGCGGGGGGTTAGCCCTTTTTAGGGATTTGCCTGACCTCCAACAAGCTGATTGCCGGCGGCTCCGCCCGGCAATCAGCTTTAATTACTCAATGTTGTCGCCCGCCTCCTGCGTGGGGCAGGTTAGCCTACACGAAAAGGGAGCTTACCGAGTCTTCCATATGGATGCGCCGAACCGCCTCGCCCAAAAGCTGGGCCACGGACAGGCTGTGGATCTTGGGATTGGCCGCCGCTTCCTCGGCCAGGGGAATGGTATTGGTCACCACCACCCGGCTGATGGGACTCTCGGCCAGCCTGCCCAGGGCCGGGCCGGACAGCACCGGGTGGGCGGCGCAGGCCCAGACCTCCTTGGCTCCGTGCTCAGTGAGCGCCCGGGCCGCTTCGGTCAGGGTGCCGGCGGTGTCTATCATATCGTCCAAAATCACCGCAAGCTTGCCTTTTACGTCGCCGATGATGTTCATGGCTTCGGCCACGTTGGCCGCCTCGCGGCGTTTGTCGATGATGGCCAAGCCCGCTTGCAGGCGCTTGGCGATGGCCCGGGCCCGCTCCACGCCGCCGGCGTCGGGGCTGACGATCACCGCTTCGCCGGTGAGGTGCTTGCGCAAGTATTCCAGCATGATCGGGGCGGAGTAGAGGTGGTCCACCGGGATGTTGAAAAAACCGCCGATCTGGCCGGCGTGCAAATCCATGCACAACACCCGCCCCGCCCCGGCGGTGGTGATAAGATCGGCCACCAGCTTGGCGGTTATGGGCACCCGGGGAGCCACCTTGCGGTCCTGGCGGGCGTAGCCGTAGTAGGGAACCACCGCAGTGATGCGCCGGGCGCTGCTGCGCCGGAAGGCGTCCAGCATGATAAGCAGTTCCATGAGGTGGTCGTTCACCGGAGGACTGGTGGACTGCACTACGAACACATCGGAACCGCGCACGTTTTCACCCACCTCCACGAAGATCTCGCCGTCACTGAAGCGCCGCACCACCGCTTGGGACAGCGGCAGGTGCAGGTAGTGACAGATTTCTTCCACCAGGTGGGGGTTGCTGTTGCCGGTGAAGACCTTGAGCTTGTTGAACATGGCTCGCTAAAGATTCCCCGGGCCCCAAGGCCCTATAGCCGGCTCCTGGCGGGCGGCTGCCAAAAATAGCCACACCTGGAACAGCGCAGCCGGATCTCCCAAGAGCCGGTTGCGTGCCCAGGACTTGTACTTATTTAACAGGTCTGAGCCAAAAAGCCAGTCTAGCCCACACCACCACGCTGGAGCCTAACGCCCCCTCGGTGATTGGAACCCGGACCGGTCCGGCCGGGCCGGCGGTGGGCGTTTTGGCCGGACGGCCCTAACCGCTGGCCTCGCTGACCTCCTGACCTTCGGTCCGCACGCGATCGTATTCGCCCAGAACCGCCTCTTCGATCATCCGCCGAGTATCCCGGTTTAGGGGATGGGCGGTGTCCTGGTAGGTGCCATCCTTGCGTTTCTTGCTGGGCATGGCCACGAAAAGACCTTTGTTGCCTTGAATGATCTTGAGGTCTCTCACCAGGAAGCAATGCTCAAGGGTGATGGTTGCATAGGCCTTAAGTCGCTCTTCCTCTACCGGGAAGACCCTTACCTCGGTCACGTCCATGCTCAGCCCCCTCCTCGTAGCTCAAGCTCTGACGCCTCGGCAAGACCTGACC
>Ga0180009_10002168_pt1 | contig 23240 bp, 25 predicted proteins | sample OS_PC_MetaG_FD_123537 | JGI IMG/M metagenome (GOLD analysis project Ga0180009, IMG submission 123537) | Groundwater microbial communities from the Aspo Hard Rock Laboratory (HRL) deep subsurface site, Sweden - OS_PC_MetaG | ecosystem: Environmental > Aquatic > Deep subsurface > Groundwater...
CGTTTTTGGCTCATATGGGGCAAATATTACGGTAAATGAGAGCAATTGTCTAATTTTTGTGATATTGTCATAAATTTTGTCGTCGATGGTTATAGTATATAAGATTATTATTAAATTTGGATTATGAATGCAAAATTTATTACTGTTAGTTTGACTGTTTTAACTATTTTATTATTTGGCTCAGCATTAGCGACTCAAACAAGGGCGGATGACCAAGTGATTAGTGGTTGTAGTCAGTATGGACCTAATTATGTGACTTTTAAGGATCAGGAATCCGGAATTGAATTTTGTTATCAGGGTTCGTGGGGACAACCCATGATTAAGGAGACGGGTATCAGTTCTGAGGCGAGAAATGGAACAGTATACTACATATCTTTTACTAATACAGTTGATAGTCGTCCTTTAATAGCTTTTTCTACTTTAGATTTTGTAAAACTTGGTGATAGTGATGTTCCCCCGATTATTAATTGGGATGAGTTAGATTTTAGCAAATCAGATCAAGAGTTGGTGAATTTATTACCAAATGATGAGAATTCTATTCTAGAAAGAGGAATGATTGGTAAACAACAATACTTAAAAGTAAATATTGATTATATTGAGTCATTTGGAGGAACTCGTATAGTGGCGACAAAATATTTTATTCCTAAAGTAAACTACAATGACAACAATTATAATCTCTATATTCTTTGCTCGCCTGCTATGGAAAAAGACGTGCAGACAATGATAGAAAGCGTGAATATATAAAAAATAGCCGGGAGCTGGTTTTATGCCAGCTCTTCGGCTAGTAGGTAGAGTGAGAGTCCTTCCTTAATTTTATCCGCTCTTTTGGGAAAGACGAGTAATCCGTCTTGGGCAATGATCTCTGGAGATCCGTCATCGTAGTTGCCTAGGATTTCTCCCTTTCTCACAGGACGCCAATTGGTTTGCATGCCATCTGCGTAGGTGAATTTGGTTCGCTTGGCTCCGATACATGCTTTTAGGCTGTACCGTTTTTGTTGGGGTACGACGTAGTCTACTCGAGTTGGAAGTACTTTGTCGCCAAATTCGGAATTCACAACGCCGATGTGTTCAAGCAACTTTAGGACAACGCTGATGGTTAGTGCTGTCAGGCTTGCATCGTCTTGGTTACCTGCTTCATAGCAAAGTCCAACGCCGGTAGCATTTTTGCCAAACTTGTCGATACTCCACCGACTGCCGCCAAATGTGTTGACGTAGTAGTCTGTGGTTCCTAGGGCGCTGATGTTCTGCATGGTCGGCAAGATGGTGTTGGGATCGGTCAGAACGTGTTGAACCGGCATCAATGTGTAAAGATCTCGGTGCCGCTCGGAATCGTTTCCAAATGCCACAAAGGGATCACTGGCGCCGCTGGTTGCATGCAAATCCAGCAGATAATCCATGTTTTGTAACAGGGGCTCGAGTTCCTGCGCTCGTTCGGCGTCGACTTGTCCATTCTGTACGACCGTTGGGTCGTCGAGAATTTCTGGAGCGAATGAGCGATTAAGATCACGTTGAGTCACTCCGCGTGTGCAGCGCACAATGGCTTGAGGGTTTCCAAATCCCAAAAACAGATTGCCTGTGATGTGAGGATTGGGATAGTTGCCATTGGGTTTTTGCAGTAAACCAAAGGCATGAAGCATTTGCCTGACTGCCAAGATACCCGGCAACTCATCACCGTGAGTGCCTCCAAGGACTAGGACGTTGGGGCCGTTGTCGTTTGTGCTTTGAAGTTGCCAGACGTATGACGGAAGTTGCATTTGTCGCTCCTTGTTTGGACCTCAAGGGATGTTTTACTATAATTACAAAATAAGTCAATTATTCAGAATTGATTGTTATTTGAAATAAAAATCATTCCCAAGTAAAAAAGTCAATTAAATATTTTTGTAAAATTTCTTTTTTTACTTCAAATGTTTTTGATATTGTATGGATTCCTTTGTTAACTTGGAAAATTGGGTCGGTTATATCTTCAGGGAAATATTCTATTGGAGGTGTCATGTCGGCAGGTAGTGTAAATCCGGGTAATGAGTATAATGCTGCATTTAAATGGCGACCAATGCCAGTTTCAAAACGACCGCCACCAAAAAGTGGGATGTTATTTTTAAAGCAATAGTCATGTATGGCTAAAGATTCTGAAAAGCTACCAATACGGGCTGGTTTTATGTTTACGATATCGCAAAATCCTAGTTCGTGAATATTTTTGCAAGAGCTTAGGTCGGTTATGCTTTCGTCGAGGCAAATTGGTGTTAGGCACTGTTTTTTATATTCAATAAAAGCTAAATAATCCTGTTCTGCAAAAGGTTGTTCCATGAAAGACAATGAAAATTCATCTAATTTTTTGAGATTATTTATATCTTTGATTTTATATGCAGAGTTGGCATCAGCGCCCAGCATGACATTGGGATAATTTTTTCTTACCTGTTTGATAACTTCATAGTCAAAACCGGGTTTTATTTTTATTTTTACGCGTTTAAAACCTTTGTTTAAAAAATTATCAACCTCTTTAATAACTAAATCAATATTTTCTTTTATACCAACGCTCTCCCCTACTTCTATTGTATTATTTGAATTTATATTAAAAATTTGGTTTATTGGTTGGGTTCTTTCTTGTGAGAGTGCGTGGAAATAAGCACCCTGTATGCCGATTTTTGTTACAGGATATCCAGGGACGATTTCGGTTAATTTATTTAATTCATTAAGATCATCAATTGTTTTACCTATTAGACTTGGTAGAATTTTTTTAAGAATTTCTATCGAAATATCTAATGTTTCGCCTTCTGAAATAGGAACGTATAGCGGTGAAGATTCACCGTAACCTTCTATATTATCTTGAGTTGTAAATTTTATAATTAATGCGGGGCGTTTATCGATGACGCCAAAACTGGTTTCAAAAGAAAATTTAAGAGGTAGACGAATATGAAATAAGTCGATGGATTTTATAATCATAGGAGCTAGTGTAAGACAAATTGATTTATCTCTCATCAGCTCCCAAGAAAAAATCTTAGGGAGGGCGCGTTGATTGCGACCCTCCCTTAGAGTGCTAGTATGTCAGTTTTCGTATCACTCCATCAATACCTTCCCTGTGGAAGATTTGAAGCATACGTTCTGACGGAGACAGTTTGTCACGAAGGCGTTTGTCCAAGACGTCTAGGTAAACATCTTCGTTGAGTCCACGTTGCAGGAGCCCTGTACGTGAGAGTTCGAGAAGAGTTTTCAGCATGTTGATCACACTATGTCCATCGAATCGACTGTCCAATGGTTGTATCTCTGCAGCACGAGCTAACTTGACCCAGAAATCGTAGGGCATCACTTCTACGTATCGTTGCACGCTGGCAAAGTTTTGCATGATGCCGACGATGAGTGCCAGTGAAACGAGTTCTTCACCCGGAGGGGCTGCTGCAACAGAGCGATTTTCGATGACGACCTTGCGGAGATTCTCTTTCAAGAAGCCCACGACATGACCATTTCCTCGTTCTACTGCCTTTGCAAGCTCATCGAGTTGTGTGTCTTCTCTTTCCAGCCATTGCCAACGTAGACGCGCCAGACCCATGTAGGGCCAGTCAGATTGATTGAGGTGCGACCACTCGGGGGTAATTGTTCGCTTTTGGTCATCTACCATGCGGGCGGCTTGCCAACCTTGGCTTGGTGCTTCGAAAAGAAACTCCCAGAAGTGCGGGTGTTGCGGTATGTAGACCGCTCCATTGTTTTTTGTACCCAGCACGAACATAGGACTGGTCTGCCAAAGCAGATACAAGTAGTCGTTCCAGTCCATCATGGGTTTTTCTGGCAACCAAACCTTGTGTCGATCCTCCGCGAATTGTCCCTCTGTGGGGACGTGATTGTACCAGGCTTGAGGCCTCACGCTAAGCAATTGTGTCTTACCGGAGTAGTCTGGGTCGTTACGGAACAGGAAAATGAGAAGCCCTGTTAGGCAGTGCATGACCCTGACGACATCAACAGCTTGCTCGATATCCACGTCGATAATTTCTTGCGTTGCGGCAATATTGATCATCGTGTGATGGGCCCAACCGCGTTTTTCGATCGCATAGTCGTAGGCACGACGTGGCGTTCGATAACGAAGATAGTTATCTTGATCGATTGTTGCCAGCAGTGGGTGTACACCGCTGCCCAAAAGACCAATGCCCAACTCGTTGAGGTGGTTCAGTGAGAGGTTGCGAAGCTCCAGAAGTTGCGCGTCGATGGTTTGAATGGTCGTGTCTGGTTGGACTACGATTTCAAAAATCGGTCCTGCATCAGTGGAGATGCTATGTCCGGATTTAAGGAAACCGTGAGGGTTGTCCAAGTTTTTGTGCACGCCAAAGTCGTCACGGATCCAGCCGTTGTGCGAGAAACTGTCCCACACACGTTGAAAGTCTTGCGGCAAAACCGCGCCAGATCCGTTGAGATAGTAGGCTGGGAGTTCGGCTTCGAGGCTAACAAACATCGTGTACTTCTCCGAGGGTTGTGATGCGTCGGCAGAATTCTTGCAGCAGGCTGACGGCCGGCACGCGAAGCCTGCAATAGCGATTGTTCCAATGTTTGCAGGTGAGGCGGAAAGCTTCACCTGCTTCTACGGAAATCCCCAAGCTTTCCATGTCCTTTACGACATCACCTTCCGTATCTCGACTGCGAACAGCGAGTATGGATGTTGATGGATGCGTGGGCATTAGTTCGTAACGACCCGTACTCATAAGTGCCGATATGACACTAGCTTTGCTTTGACTGACGGTTTGTCGCACGCGTTCCAAGTACTCTTTGTCTTTTAGTGTCGCGCAAGCCATCATGGCACCATGCAACACTGGCTCAAAGGGTACGTCGAGCTGTTTGTAGAGTTGAGCTAGCTCCTTGGATAGGAACATATAGCCGACTCTGTAAGCAGCAAGTCCTAGGCACTTGGAAAACGATCTGATGACAGCAACGTTAGGGAATTTGTTGACCAGATGGGCCGCAGAAGCCGAGTCCGGGACAAAGTCTGCGTAAGCTTCATCAATGAGGACAATTGTTCCCTTGGTCCAAGCTGCTTGAATCAGTACCCTGAGGTTGTCGATTGCAAGTAACGAGCCGTGTGGATTATTGGGGTTGTCGATGTAGAGCGTGGAGTATTGCCCGGTAAGCAGTTCATCGATCAGCTTCTCCAGTGGGAAAGCAAAATCATCTTTTCCAAAAGGAATGGGATGATATATTCCGCCTGCCCCAACGAATTCAGAGGGAATTTCGTTGAATTGAGGGCCTACACCGAGCATTTGTGTCGGTTGAAAGAATTTGTGGATCAATCTTTCTGCGAGGTTGAAGCTACCGTGGCCCAAGAAAATTTGCGAAGCATCAATTTCTGCGTCTGCAAATCGATCGCGTAGAGCAGGCTTGAGGGTTTTGTCGTAGAATAGTTCGGGATAAGAGCTTACATCCAATACATTTTTTTCATGAACCCGTACTGCTGCTGCTGATACGCCCCATTGACTGTAACCAACAGCGCAATCAATCGGAGGATACTCCGGATTGAGATTGGGCTTGTGTCCCAAGTAGGTATCGCGTTTGTAGTCAAGAACATTGCGTCTGATTTTTGGATCAGAAGGCATCGTAATGTCTCCATAGGTTGTAAAGTTCGGAGGGTTTTTAAAAACCCCCATCCTTTCGGTCAGTCAAAAAAACTGACAGAAAGGACGAGGGTCATGGCCCCGTGGTGCCACCTTTCTTTATCTAAATAAAAATTTAGATCTTTAGGGTACTCCATTTGTTATGGATATACCTTACCCTATGATTACGGAGGGTACCGAGTTATCACTAGTGCAATAACCACCTTTTTTGGGCCCAATTTAACGTCGATTTTAGTCAGGGCTTTCACCATCCCCTGCTCGCTTTTTCTAAAATAATTGACGTTATTTCCCCAAAATATTAACGGTTTTGTTTATTAAATGAGCAAAAATACTTTGACATAGCTATTTTAACTTGTCAAATGTTTATAAATATTCTATCTCATGGATGGAAACAGGCTAATTAAATATGTATTTTTTTTAAAACTTGGTCTACGTTTATATAATTTATTTTAATAGTTTTTATATTTTTGTTAATTTTATACAAAATAGATTGTTATTTTTAAGCTTGATGCAAAGATTTTACAATGCTTAATTACTTCTTAATCAGTATTTGCGCCACATCAACATAATCCGCCTCAAAACCAACTTCGCAGAAAATAAAATAATACAACCATTTCCTATAAAAATTCTCATCAAATCCCAATTTTATAATCTCATCTTTTTTAGCAACAAAATTCTGAGCCCAATTATTTAAAGTTTTTGCATAACTGTGCCCCATGCGCTCAACCGAAACCACTTGCATTCGCAGAGACTCGGTATTCGCTTTTATATTTTTCAACGCCAATAGTTCTCCTCCAGGAAAAATAAATTTCTTGGTATAATCAGTTCTGGCCAAATACTCTTCATAATGTTCATCCGGATACATAATACACTGCACGCAAAGCAAACCGCCCGGTTTTAATAAACTATCACATTTTTTCATAAATACCGGCACATATTCATGCCCCAAAGCTTCCATCATCTCAATCGAAACTATCTTATCAAATTCACCTTCCAAATCTCGATAATCTTTTTTAATAAGTGTAATCTTATCAGCCAATCCTTCACTATTAATCCTATTTTGCGCAAAATCAAACTGTTCATCAGAAATCGTGGTTATCGTTAAGTTACATCCGTAATTCTTTGCTGCAAAAATAGAAAAACCACCCCAACCACAGCCTATTTCCAATACATGATCACTTGGTTTTAATTCAGATTTTTGGCAAATACTGCGGTATTTGTTCTCTTGCGCAGTTCTCAAATCTTCCCCATTTTTAAATAATGCCGACGAGTACGTCATAGTTGAATCCAGCCATAACTCATAAAAATCATTGGAGACATCATAATGTGCCTTAATATTTTTCTTACTGCCAACCTTAGTATTTTTTTTGAGCCAATGCGCAAAACGCATTATTCCATTGGCCCAATTAATATAAAAAGCCGAAGTCTTATTAGAGCCAAAACCCGGTAAAACATCCTGATTCTGCATAAAATATCTTAATAGATTTTTTATATCATCGGTTTCAAATTCACCTAAAAAATACGATTCGCCAAAACCAACTTCACCATAAAGTGATACTCTCCTAAAAAAAGCATTACTCAAAATCCTCATATTAGCTTTTGCAACGTTTGACTTTCCATTATCAGCAACGGGTTTACCAAAAGTTTTCCTCTCTCCCTTATAATCAACTTCCAATATTCCTTTGAAACCTGCTTTAGATAAAAAACCAAATACGATTTTCTTAAACATAAACTATTCCTTATTTAATACTTTAATTATTTTTTTATCAGTCTCCTCAATATAATTAAATCGAACTTTTTTAATAAATAACTTTAGAGCTTGATAGTGTATTCTAAAAATAATCATCAGAGTAAATAGCGGATAACGCAAATTTAAAAACAATAACAATTTATCGGTTATATCATGGCGCTCTCCTGTAAAAGTTGCTTTTACCTCCACTTTTCCCTTTTTTATGGAATCAATCATTGTAAAGATTTTTTCATTCGGCAAGCTGAATTTCCAGACTAAATCATTATCAAACTCTGTATATGGTGAAATATAAAAATTCTTTCTTTGTTTTGATGTAAAAATTTTCTGATTCGGATCATTGATTGGAATAAAATACATTTTTTGATCTCCAAATGTATTATTAACCTCGCTCACGAGCGCTCTAAAAACTCCTTTCGTGTCAAAGCAATAATAAAAAGTAACCGGATTAAAAATATATCCGAATACCCGTAAATTCGTTAATGCAAAAACTTTCCCCAATTCAAAGTCAAAACCCGCATCATCCAACAAAATCTTTATTCGACTTTTTGTATCCTTATTCTTATATTTCTCAGTTTCATACTTAACATTCTCGCGTGCAATAATTTGTTTACTCTCATCTTTCTGATCGATAAATATAAAATGATCCTTGTCAAAAAAACTAAAAACATTAAACTGATTCAAAGAAAACAACTTAAATTTTTTATCTAGCTCCTGTAATTCATCCAAATCGATATATGACATATATATCGGATAAATAAAATCATTCTTTGCCGGATCAGTTCTTTTATGAAATATTTTACCAATATATATTCCCGAATTCATAAGCATCTATTTTAACTTTTTAAGAATTTCCACAACTTTTAGACCGGATTTTAAGCCATCTTCATGAAACCCATAACCGAAATATGCTCCTGCGAATAACATCCTAGTATCTTTATTCATATCCTGTAATTTTGATTGTAATGCAAAATTTTCAACCGTAAAATTAGGATGCTGATAATTTATAACTTTTATTGTTTTTTCGGGATCAATTTGCCTAAAAGGATTAATAGAAACAAAATAATTGTTATTGGTATCTGTATGTTGCAGTGGATTCATCCAATAAACAGTGGAAGACACTGCTTTGCCATTATCGTCCTTTTTAATTATATGATTCCAAGCCGACCAAACTTTTTGTATCGGTTGCATTATAGCTTCATCCGTATGCAATACCGCGGTATTCGCATTATATTCAAATTTACTCAACAAATCCCTCTTAGCCTCAGGCAAATTCTTAACCATTCTCAAACTTTCATCCGAATGGCTTGCCAAAACAACATAATCAAAATCATATTCAGCTTTATTTGTTGTAATTTTTATTCCTTCGCCGGACTCAAAAACCTCTTTTACAGGCTCACTGAGATGGACGTCAAAATTCCCGGCAGCCACAATCTTCTTTGTATAATCATCTGATCCTCCAATCACCGAATACCACTGCAACGGGCGCATCACCTGCAACAGCCCATGATTATAAAAGAAAGGAATTATAATCGAAATCGGAAAATCATAAACACTCCCCTGCGCTGTAGACCAAACTGCTGAAGACATTGGCGCCAAATAATTATCGATAAAATAATCCGACAAACCCTTACTTTTACAGTATTCTTGAATCGTTTGCTTGCTGTCCTCAATCGCTTCGCGATCTTTGAGAGCAACTCTGAAAAACCTCACTATCTCATACAAAAACTTCCAATAGCGATACGAAAACAAATTTTTAGTCTGAGCAAAAAAATGGAATAAGCTGTTACTGGAATATTGTAACCCGGAATTCAAATTCCAAACCCCAAAAGACATACTGCACTTTTGCTTTTTCACACCCAACTCCTGAAATAACTTTATCAAGTTAGGGTAAGTCTTTAAATTGAAAACAATAAATCCCGAGTCCACCGTAAACTCATGATCGCCCTCCTTTAAGTGATGCGTATGCGTGTGTCCTCCCAAATAATCATTCTTTTCAAAAATCGTAATCTCATAATCATCCCGCAAATAATACGCAGCTCCCATGGCGGATATCCCCGAGCCCACAATTGCTAATTTTTTCTTCATACAAAGTTATTTGATAAAAAAGTTGGGAAACATTGCCGGAGTCTTTTTGGCATATTCTTTAAATTCCTGGTCATCCTTAAACCCGGCCTCAGCCAATGGCACACCTGAAACAAATCTCAACAATAATGTGATGGTAATTGGACCAAGAATAGCTATCCACCAATACTCACCAAAGGCAATCAGCCACATGCCCCACCAAATAATTGATTCGCCGAAATAGTTGGGATGGCGAGTATACTTCCACAAACCGGTTTTCATTATACGGCCATCTGACGGCTTTTTTGGCTTAGTAAGAAATGTTTTAAGCTGACTGTCTGCAATAGCTTCAAAAATAAATCCAAACAACCACAATCCAACACCAATAACATTTAAGAAACTCCACGATGCGTCTTGATACTGCGCAATCGTTATAATCGGCATAGCCACCAGCAACATAAAAAATCCTTGAGTCATAAACACCTTCAGCCAAGACCAAAACAACCAATTCTTCCCCCAATCCTTGCGCCAATTCAAATATCGTCTGTCTTCTTCATCATGACGCTTAAATCGCTTATAAATATGTGATGCTAATCGCAACCCCCAAAAAGTAACTAACACCCAAACAAAAATCGTTCTTGAATTAAAATTTGCGACCATGCCGATTGTCGCAAGCATCACAAACCCCAATCCCCATGCAACATCAGCAATATCATTTCTTTTCTTAATAGCCGCATAGACAAACCAAAGATGCATGTATATGAATACTGCACCCAATTGGATATATAATAAATCTAAATTCATAGATTCAAATATTTGCTACAAATAAGATATGTTATTACGGAGACTGAACTGGATAAAAAGATGCCCCAAATGATATCAATTATAACAATTTGCCAAGGCCAATCTTTCAGAACTGCTAAGCTGGTTAAATCGAAAGTCATATAAGTAAAAAAACCAAACATAGCTCCATATAACAAGGCATACGTCCAGGAGTGATTTTTTAGTGCAGGATTTAAGACAAAAATTACTAATCCAACTAGGAAGAGAAGATAAAAAGCAATTGCTGCTGCCCAGTTTGGCGTTGTTAACATTAGATGGCCCATATATTTTTGATATATATTTTTAGCAACAACTCCAAGCCAGGTAAGATCGATAATGAAAAAAATTGGAACAGCAATCAAATACACTTTAAGAAAATTTATTATGTCCATAAGTTTTTATAATTAATTAGTAAAATTAAAACCAATAATATGATAAGTGATTATATAAAAAATCTTAGCATATCATTGTATAAAATACTATAATAAAAAAATACCGATCAAATAATTTTAGATGATCGGTTTGTAGATGAAAAGGTAGTTTGTAGAAAAGAACTTGGCAGGGGCGGCAGGAATCGAACCTACGTTAGCGGTTTTGGAGACCGCTGTACTAACCACTGTACGACGCCCCCAATTTAGAGCTACTTAAACATGATATCGAAAAAATATCAACTATAAAGTCAAAAATATTGACAAAATCATTAAATTACAGTTAATTATTATAACGTCCCCAGAGGGAAAGAGGTATTTATGAAACGAAGAATTATAGTGACCGGCGATAGACCGACCGGTCCGCTGCACCTTGGACACTACGTCGGTTCACTACGCAGTCGAGTTGAGCTACAGGATGTGCATCAGCAATTTGTGTTGATAGCGGATCTACAAGCGTTGACTGATAATGCAGGCAACCCTCAGAAGGTACATGACAATGTCCTGGAAGTGATGCTCGACTACTTGGCTGTGGGAATCGATCCCGCTAAGACCACCATCTTCATCCAGTCGTTGATTCCTGAGTTGGCTGAGCTGACCATGTTTTTCATGAATTTGGTGACGCTGGGGCGGTTGCAGAGAAACCCAACAGTCAAAGCAGAAATCCAACAGAAGCAATTCGGCGAAGGAGTGCCGGCTGGTTTTTTGGTCTACCCCGTGAGTCAGACGGCTGATATTGTAGCCTTTAAGGCTGACTTGGTTCCGGCTGGGGAAGATCAGAGGCCCATGATAGAACAGTGCAATGAGATTGTGAGAGCCTTTAACAGGACGTACAAAGCTGATGTGTTGGTTGAGTGCGACTTGTTGCCGCCACGAGCTGAAATTGCACGTCTACCGGGGCTGGATGGAAAAGCCAAGATGTCAAAGTCTTTGGGCAATACCATCAACCTTGGCGATTCGGCTAAGCAAGTGGCTAAAAAGGTCAGGATGATGTACACCGATCCCGAGCATGTGAGGCCGGAGGATCCTGGGCACATAGAGGGTAACATTCCCTTTGTGTATCTCGATGCATTCATGACTGATCGAGTGAGATTCGAAGAAATGAAAGCTCACTATCAGCGTGGCGGTTTGGGTGATGGTGTGGTCAAAGGGGTTTTGATCGAAGTTCTCGAAGAGCTACTTGATCCTATTCGTACTCGCAGAGACGAGTTTGCCAAAGATCCAGCAGAGGTGATGCGAATGGTAATCTCGAGCAGTGCAAAGGCACGCGAGGTAGCTGCGCAAACCTTGAGTGAGGTCAAAAACGCCATGGGCATTATTTACACTTGATGCTCAGGACGATTCGATGAGCGAAGAACTTTCTTCGCTCTATTTTTTTATAAAAAAGAACCGCAAGTATTGCGGTTAGGTGTCACTTCCGACGGTTTTCTTTGACAACCGTCTGAAGATCTTCGACGAACTGTCGTAGCTGTTCCCCGGTGTTGTGGGGCATGATACACAGTTTGTAGATTGTTCGTGGGCAGGAGTAGATATCTTTTGAGTCCGAAGGGAAGAACCCTCTACGCAGATGGTAGGGCTGGAGAATGCCTTGTTCCATCAGGTTTTCTGGTATTTGTCCCCCGCGTATGTCGACCTCAATGGCAATCAGGTTGATGTAAGGATTGGTAGGCAAGACCTTGACTGGACCTTCGGTACCAAAGGTTTCAACGAGAATGCGTTCCAATTCATTCCGATTAGCAAGACACGTTTGTACGTATCGTTTTTGTCCGTTTTTTCCATGCAGTTTGAAGTTCAACCAAGCCAGAATTGCAGCAAGCGCGGAACGTGATCCGGAGAGTGTATCGTCTTCATGGCCACGAATGTAGTTGACCTTCATGGCTACCAGTCTTTGTAGTTCTTTTCTACAAAGAAACACACCGGCCGGATATGGCATCTGTCCCATTTTGTCGCCGTCCAGAGCCATGGACATGACTCCGGAATTTTGAAATCCGATTTCCAGATCGGATCCTTGAGCTACAAAAGGTAAAGTAAAGCCTCCAAAAGCAGCATCAACGTGTATGTAAGTATGCGCCCCTTCGTGTCGCATCTCGTTCGCGTACTCGTTGATGGCTTTGATTGGATCCACTGAACCCATCAAAGTAGTTCCGATCGTGGGAACAACGATGAATCGCCGGAAGCCTTCTTGGTACTTGAGTTGAAAGATTCTCCTAAGTTCATTGACGTCCATTTCCCCTTTTTTGTTCATGCCCACCATGTTCACTCCACTCCCATGTGGGTCAGGGAGGAAGATGTGATTACTGAGGCATTTGGGGCAGTGTGTCCACTGAGGGTGTCCGAGGTCCAAAATTTCTGAACCTTTGATGATGCTGTAGTGAACCAAGGGCGTTGTGAGGACTGCAATTCCCTTACCCAAAGGATCGGGTCTTTGACGCAACCATTCACGTCCAACCCACAAGCCTTGGATGTTGGCTTCGGTGGCTCCACCGCAGAAATAACCATCTGTGAGTTTCGGCAAACCACCAACCAGATCTGCGATCATCCAGATGACTTGGCATTCGATGGCATGAACTTCGTCGAAGCCACCTTCGCCGATTTGAGCTTGCCAATTACCATCATCATCCAGTTTGCCGTGTGTGTGGGTGCCGATGGAGTTGAGTTGCTTGGCCAAAAAGTCAGGGATTAGCTCTTTGATACGTTCATCAAATTCCAGAGTAGTTCCTGGGTAGCACACAGGCGGCTTTGCTGTTGTGTATGGTGAAACGATTTTACGAATTCGCTCAATGAGTTCTTCGCCGTCAATTACGCCATTATCGGTCCATTGCCAGTCTTTGTGGTCGGAATTGTTCGCCATGATGGCCTCCGCGCATTTACTACCTGGGGCGCCCGATAATCACGATTTGTTCGTTTTAAGGTTCGCCTCCCTGCGCTAAAGTTAGACAAAATATCTAAAAAAGTCAAGTGCTGGTTGACTTTATAAATATTTTATTACTTATTTTATTATTGTGTTAAAAATTTAATTGGAAAAATAATTACAGCATTCCAAATTCTTTTCCATCTTTTTGGTTCTAATATTAAGCGCCAAAGCCATTCCAAACCTATTTTTTGAATAATTAGTGGTGCACGTTTAGTTTTATATGACCAAAAATCCAGTGTACCACCGACTCCGATAAATAATTTTGTTTTGGAAAAGTGGTTACGATATTTTAAAATCCATTTTTCTTGTTTGGGATGCCCAAAACCAACAAGGATTACGTCTGGTTCATAATCTTGAGTTCTTGTTAGTGCATCATTACCCTGTTGATCTGCGGTGCCATCAATGGAAATTGATCCACCTTGTTCGGCAAATACTTTTAGCTCTGGGTATTTTTTACGTAAATTCCAAGAAGCTTGATCAGCAGTACCATCAGATCCCCCGATTAATAATAAGGTCCATTTTTGCTTTATGCAGAGTTTAACTACAGTATTGGCTAAATCTACACCACTAATGCGTTTTGGTTGCGCACCGCTTAAATATCCGGCTAATTTAAGACCAAATCCATCGACAGTACGTAAATCAGCTTGCCTTAACGCTTCCCAGTACTCGGTGTCTGTTTTTGCATGTAATAAAATTTCAGGATTGGCAGTTACGATCCAGGTGGATCTGTTTAAAGAAGAACGTGTTAAGATTTCTTGAATGATACGATCTAGATCATAGCCATTAATCACTAATCCAAAACATTGAAAATTCATGATCATAAGCTTTTATTAAAAAAATGGTTAATTGTTTAATCTAAATTCATGCAAAGGTGTGTAATGAGGGCCTTGAGGCGTGAGCTCGCTTCTAAATAGAGTTGCGAATTCAGGAACCCATCCAATATTCTCAAGTGGCATTTCGTATTCATCTAAAATTTTGTTTTGCTTTGTTCGGGCAAGTGTTACATGAGGTGTCCATGGTTTTCGATCAATTTGTGGAGCGAGTAACGAACTCATGTCTTTGATGTCTTCAATTGTTTGATACCAAGCTTGTTTTTGTTCTGGCTCGCATTTTGCTACATAGAGTTTTGGTCTTTTGGTTGGAAATGATTGTATGCTCTGTATTTTTAGAGAACCTTGTGGAGGAACTTCCAAAGCTCTACTGATTAAGTTAACTAAATTAATCATGTGATCATAATCAACTTCACCAAAAAAAGCTAAGGTGACATGCCATTGGCCAGGATCGGTGAATTTTAAAAAAGAACGCTCATTATCCTGTACATGCCAAGCGCTCTTTATCGCATCACGGCAATCGGCCGGAAGCGGAATACCAAGGAAGCAACGCATTTATAGATACGAATTACGAATTTGTTACGTAAGTCGTATTTATATTTAGACTGCTCCGGTGTTGTCTGTCAATTCGCTATCAACAGGTTTTTGAGCTGGGCGTCCTTTTTTCATTTGATATTTGCGAGCTACTCTATAACGCGCCAGTTCTCTTTCGAGCTCTGCGGCAGCATGTGCAAATGTCTCGTCATCACCACGCGCAGCACTTTGCATCACTTCTTGTGCACGTTCTTTGGCTTTTTCTATATCTTTTAAATTCAATTCCTCGCCTCTTTCCGCTGTGTCTGCCAATACGGTAATATTGTTTTCTTTATCCACTTCAATAAACCCACCGGATACGGCGACATCTTCTGAGTGATTATGCTCTTTTAGCATGGCAACACCCGGAACCAACTGAGCTACTAAGGGTATGTGGTTTGGTAATATCGAAATTTCCCCATCCATTGTAGGAAGAGTGACTTGTGATATTTTTTTCTCGAAAACAATTTTTTCCGGAGTAATGAGTTTAAAATTTAGCAGCATATAATTTTGACAAGCTTAATGATGTGTTTGTTATTTTGTAACCTCGTCGATACTGCCTTTCATGTAGAAAGCTTGTTCTGGTTTGTCGTCATGTTTACCTTCTAGAATTTCTTCAAAACCGGTTATTGTTTGTTCCAAGGTTACATATTTACCAGGATTGTTGGTAAATACTTCAGCGACAAAGAAAGGTTGTGAAAGGAATTTTTGGATTTTACGTGCACGAGCAACTAGCATTCTGTCTTCTTCGGATAATTCATCCATACCCAAGATAGCAATAATGTCTTGTAAATCCTTATAACGTTGCAATACTTTTTGAACACCGCGAGCAACTTTATAATGACGATCTCCAACAATCTTAGGATCTAAAATAGTGGATGAAGAATCAAGAGGATCTACAGCTGGGTAAATACCGAGTTCTGTTAGTGCACGAGTTAAAACAACAGTTGAATCCAAGTGACCAAAAGTTGTTGCTGGTGCTGGATCGGTAAGGTCATCAGCTGGTACATAAACCGCTTGAACTGATGTAATGGAACCTTTGTTTGTAGAAGTAATACGTTCTTGCAAGGTACCCATTTCTGTAGCAAGTGTTGGTTGGTATCCCACGGCTGAAGGGATACGTCCTAGTAGGGCGGAAACCTCGGAGCCTGCTTGAGTAAAGCGGAAAATATTATCTATGAAAAGTAGAACATCTTGACTTTCTTGATCACGGAAATATTCGGCCATTGTTAAACCGGTTAATGCTACGCGAGCACGAGCGCCCGGTGGTTCGTTCATTTGTCCAAAAACTAGAGCTGTTTTATCAATAACTCCGGATTCATTCATTTCTTCCCAAAGAGCGTTACCTTCTCTGGTGCGTTCACCGACACCGGCGAATACCGAATAGCCACCATGCTCGGTAGCAATGTTGCGGATAAGCTCCATAACAATAACCGTTTTGCCCACACCAGCTCCACCAAATAGACCAATTTTACCACCTTTCAAAAATGGACAAATTAAATCTACGACTTTGATGCCGGTTTCTAAGATTTCGGTTTTTGTGGATTGTTCTGCAAATGTTGGAGCGTTGCGATGGATTGGTGATCTTTCTTTAACTACAGGCTCTTTGCCACCATCAATTGCATTGCCAGATACATCAAACATGCGTCCTAGGGTTACTTTTCCTACAGGAACGGAAATAGGCGCTCCGGTGTCAGTAACTTCCATGCCACGCATTAGACCATCTGTACTGGACATGGCGATTGTACGTACTTCGCCAGCGCCTAAGTGCTGCTCTACTTCTAAAGTAAGTAGACCATTTTCACGTTCTATGGTGAGAGCGTTATAAATAGCTGGTGGTTCTCCTGTAAAGGCCACGTCTATGACAGGGCCTATGATTTGTGTGATTTTACCTTTCATATTTTTTTACGAATTACTAATCTATGCGAATTACGAATTTTATTAGTTTTCTAGGGATGCCTTACCTGCTGAGATTTCGGATATTTCTCTGGTTATACCGGCTTGTCGGGCTTGGTTATAGGTAAAGGTTAGGTTTTCTAGCATCTCGTTGGCAGAGTCGGTTGCGCTTCTCATCGCCATCATACGTGCTGAGTGCTCTGATGCGGTTGATTCTAACATTGCTTGATACAATCTTGTTTCTAGTAACCTAGGTAATAATTGATCCAATACATAGCGTGGCGAAGGTTCAAAGGTTATTTCTTGGTTTTGGGTGAATTTGTCTGTGTTCTGTCTATCAAATGCTAATCGTTCGGTTGGGTTAAGCTGTTCTCTGGGATCAGAGGTTTTTTCATCCTCTTCTTCCTCGATTATTGAAGTTTTGAGTTCTGACTCATCAATTATTGGTAGTAGCTGAACAATAGTTGGAACTTGGGAGATTGTGCTCTGGAAATCAGAGTAGCAAAGAAAGACTCTATCAGCTCTGTGATGCATGAATTCATCATAAGCGAGTTGACCTGTGCTTTTACTCCTCTCAAATGTTGGTGCATTGGAAATTGATTCAAAAGACGCCATTATATCCAGCTTTTGTCTGCGCATTGGACCTTCGGATTTTTTTCCAACAGTGATAACTCGTACTGGTTCGTTACGTTGTTTAATAAATTCTGTACATTTTTTTATTAATTGCGCATTAAAACCACCGCAGAGTCCTCTATCTGAAGCAACAATTATTAAAATGCTTGATTTTGCATCTTTGCGACCATATAAGAGCGGGTGCGAACGTTGGTTGATGAGAGGTAAAACATCTTCTACAAGTTGTTTCATACCAGAGCTGTAATGACGACTATCGACTGTCATTTGAACAGCTTTACGCATTTTTGCGCCAGCAACAAGCTCCATCGCTTTTGTGATTTTGCGAGTATTGGCAATGGATTTTATTCTGGATTTTATTAAGCGTGTTCCGGCTGGCATAAATTATTTTTGTTTAAATGTTTTGTTCCAGTTCTTAATCGATTTTTCTATCATTTTTTCAATTTCATCACTCATCGCACGTTCTTCTTCGATTTGATTCATGAGAGTTGATTCTTCGATATCAAGATATTCATGTAAACCAGCTTCCCATTCAGGTATGTTATTGATATCGATTTCATCACATAAACCACGAGTAACCGCATATAGAGCTACAATCTGATGGCTGAGTGACATCGGTACGTATTGATCTTGTTTAAGAATTTCAACTGTTCTACGACCGCGTTCGATTTGAGAACGAGTTGCTTCATCCAAATCTGTTGCAAATTGAGCAAAAGCTTCCAACTCACGGAATTGAGCTAGATCAAGACGCACGGGGCCAGCTATTTTTTTCATGATTTTATCTTGAGCAGCACCACCAACACGGGATACGGAAAGTCCAACATTTAGAGCTGGACGGATACCGCGATAAAATAGATCGCTTTCTAGAAAGATTTGACCATCAGTAATGGAAATAACATTTGTTGGAATATAGGCAGAAACATCACCAGCTTGAGTCTCAATGATTGGTAATGCCGTTAAAGAACCTCCGCCGTATTTATCACTTAAACGTACAGCGCGTTCTAATAAACGAGAGTGAAGATAAAAAACATCTCCAGGATAGGCTTCACGACCAGGTGGACGTCTTAAAAGCAAGGAAACTTCACGGTAAGCCCAAGCATGTTTGGAGAGATCGTCATAAACGACGAGAGCGTCTTTGCCTTGGTCCATAAAGTATTCACCGATAGAACAACCTGCGTATGGTGCAATATATTGCAAAGACGCTGGTTCGGAAGCGCTAGCAGAAACTACTATTGTGTAATCCATAGCTCCCACTTCTTTTAGTTTGGCTACGATTTTTGCAATTTTGGAATCTTTTTGGCCGATGGCTACGTAAATACAAGTTACGCCTTTGCCTTTTTGGTTAATGATCGTATCGATAGCGATGGCCGTTTTACCAACTTGGCGATCGCCGATGATGAGTTCGCGTTGACCACGGCCAACTGGGATCATGGAATCAATGGCTTTTATGCCGGTCATTAAAGGAGTGTCGACAGGATGGCGAGTCATGACACCAGGGGCAATTTTTTCAATTGGATAAATTTTCTTGCTTTTAATTTCTGGTTTGCCGTCAAGTGGTTTACCTAAGGGATCAACAACACGACCTAATAAATCATCACTTACAGGCACGGAAAGAATTTGTCCGGTAGCTTCAACGCTTTGACCGGTTTTGATGCCTATATCATTACCCAAAATCATGGCACCAACTCTTTCACGCTCAAGGTTTAGAGCAACACCGATTGTTCCATCTTCAAACTTAAGCATTTCCATTGATTGGGCATTTTTAAGTCCGCTGATTGATGCAATTTTATCGCCGACTTCCCTAACGATACCGATTTCTTCGGTTGAGCTTTCGGCTTTAAAAGATTTGATTTGTGCGGTTAGTTGTTCGGAAATTTTTGCCGCAGCTGTAGAGTTCGTTTTCATATAATTTATTGTGAAGTGATGAGGTGTTTATGTAATTGTTGAATTTTTGATTGCAATGTTGATAAATAGCGCCAATCGCCACAGGCGATTTCTATGCCTCCAAGAATCGTTGGATCTAGTACGAATTTAGCTCTTACGGTTCCATTAAATCGTTTTTCTAAAGCAGTAATAATATCTTGTTTTTGGCTTTCTTTAAGTTCAATAGCTGATTTGATAAGACACTCATGATGGTTTGCGATTTCACGAGCTGATTGTATTAAAGATTCGTTAAAAGCTTTAATTTCACTGATTAGACCGTTTTGTATGAGTAGAGATAGTGTATTTAATGATATTTCGTGAAAATCTTTTTTTCCTACACTGTTTAAAGCCGTGATTCTTTTTTCTAATGGTATTGAAATTTCATCCAGTAAGGCTATTAAATTTTGGTTTTGATTGATAATTTGAGTGAATAGATCAATGTCATCCAAAATTCTTTGAACTTGGTTTTGTTCTTTGGCAACCGTTATGGCAGCATTTGCAATATCGATTCTGTTTTGTGATGCTTTTTTGCCCATATATTATTTAGCGGATTCCAAATCATTGATCGCGTCTTGGATCAATTTTTCGTGTGCTTTATCATCCAAGTCTTTAACAAGCTTACCGGTTGCTGCAGATATTAATTTAACGATATCTTGCTTTAAAGCGCTGTAGGTAGCATTGCGTTCACCTTGAATTTGTTCTTTGGCTTCATCGAATTTTTGTTCGATTTCTACTTGAGTTGCATGAATTTTTTCTTCTTTGAGTTTATTGGCTTTCTGTTTCGCTTCTTCAATAATTTTGTATGATTCTGATCTCGCTTCGGTTAGAGTTTTTTCTTTTTCTTCCTCAATTTGCATCAACTTTTCATCAGCATTTTTGGCATTATCAATTCCGTCACTAATTTTTTGACGTCTTTCGTTTAATGCGCCTAATAATGGCTTCCAGGCAAAAGCGCGTAAAACAAGAAAGAGAATCATGAAATTGATAAGCTGAGCTATAAATAGCTTCCAGTCAATTCCGAGTTTTGTAAACATTTCTGACATATTTTATAATTTTATCTGTAGAGTTTATTCGATGTAATCAGTGGACAGGTTCCACGTTGCAAGTCGCAAAAAAATTTACGACTTGACACTTAAAACTTGTTTACACAAATTTAATGATAAGAGCGACAACTAATGCGTAAATAGCAATAGCTTCGATAAAAGCTGCTGAGATAAGCATAGCGGTTTGAACCTTGGATGCTGCTTCTGGATTGCGGCCAATTGATTCCATGGCTTTGGCACCGACTTTACTGATACCAAAAGCTGGTAGCATGCCACCGATAGCAATAGTAGCTGCCATGGCAATAAGACGAATGCTGTCTAAGTTGTATGCGACAGCCTCTGTTGCTGCGTGAGCGACTTCGTTTTCCATAAAAATATAGGATATTATACATTCCAATCGCTACGACGGGTTTTTTGTTTGTTTATTACGTCGTCGTTGGAGTGTAAGAGAATAAGGAGAGTCACAAGAAATGACTCCATCGCATTCCCCTACGAAATGCCATTACCGTTTAATTTTGTAATACCACCTGGTTTACCGCCGAATGTAGCTTTGGAGTAGTCGGCACGTGGTTCGTGTTCCTCTTCATGATCATGGGCGGTTGTTGCCATGTTTAAGAATACGATTGTTAATGTTGAGAAAACCAAAGCTTGTACAAAGCCAACGAATAACTCTAAAAATAAAAATGGCAATGGCGCTAAGAATGGTGCTAAAAATCCAATAACAGCAAGCAAAACTTCGCCAGCGAAAATATTTCCAAAAAGACGAAAACTAAATGAGATTGCTTTTGAGAATTCAGATACAAATTCTAAGATTCCAACAAAGCTTCCAATAATAAATGGTTTTTTCCATGGCGCTATAAAGAATTTTCCCCAATAAGCTTTAAATCCTAAAAATCTCATTCCCATGATTTGAACAGATCCCATGGCAAAAATAGCTACAACAAAAGTAAAATTAAGATCTGCTGACATGGACCTTATAAATGGTACTAAGATTTCTTCACCGTGATGAACTTCCCAAATACCTATAGAGCCTAGACCTGGTAAAAGTTCAAGCAAATTGGAGCATAAGACAACAAAAAAGATTGTAGCAACTATTGGAAAAAATCTGATCGCTTTTTCCTTGTCGTTTGTGATGGATTCTACAAAATCAAAAAACATTTCCACAAAAGCATCCATAATACCGGTTATGCCTCTAGGAGGCGCGTCTGAAGTTGCTTGTTTTTTAACTATTAGTGATATTACAATAATTACCAAAAGTACTACACCAGCCATTAACATTGTATTGGTTATGGGCATTCCTGCTATTGTTGTGATGATTTCAGGACCAATTGAAATGGCTAACATACTTATTGTTTATCTACTTGGTTTATTATTTTCATTGCTTTCATGCCAGCTGTGATTGAAGAGGCTATAATTGATAAAACGATACCTATTAATAAGAATATTGGAGAAGTATCAAGGTATTTGTCCAATAATCTACCACCTAGAGCTAAAAGTACTAAGGGTATGGCGATTGAATATCCCATTTCCCAAGCAAAACTTAGCGCTTGCCAGGTACTTAATCCACTGTCTTTGGGTTGCGGATTTGTGACATTTTCCATTTATTTTACAGGTAAATTACGTTTTAAAAGACGCCAAGATTTTACGTTAATGCTTAAAATATGTCAATGGATACAAAAAAACTGCAAAAGCAGTCAGTCGAGTAGGCCTAATTTGCCAGACGCTTGACGAACAAGCGCTTTGAATTGATCAAGCGATAGGTCGAAGCTTTCCAGCACTTTTAGATAATGATAGTTGTAAACCGGATGACCATATGGTGCCTCTGATGTGCCTGTAAGTAGTTCTGAGAAAGTGCGAGTGGGATGGTATTGAGCAGGAACGATATCTAGATGACACAAGACCACAACAAAGGGTCCTTGGGGTATTTCTGCGAAAGCGAGATGAAGGCTGCCGGGGATTTTGCGTGGGATATCTTTTGTTATTTCAAAACTGTCAGTGAATGGGATGAAGCTGCGAAAATCTAGTGGTCTAAAGATCTTGCCCTTCAGTCTGTCGTTTTTTTCCATCACTACCTCGCTTTGATGCATTGTATTTATCAAACGGCGTGTTTTTGGTCAATAAAAAAAACGTCATAAGACGTTTATTGAGACAAGCTCTTTGACAAGCCGTTTGTGGCTTTTTCTGTAATTTGATTATATTCCCAACTTACTATGGTTATAACGACCAAAGTGTCTGCAAAAGCAGGTAAACCTAGCAATAGGTACAGGGAATGGAGTTTGCTGCACCCAAGCCAAAAGCCGGTAGCTAATATCATCGATAGAATCAACCATTCACACATCTGACCAATACGCAACTTGAGATACTTTTTAGCAGGCACTTCATCGATGAATTTTTGATTAATTACATCCTGGATTTTGGTTTTGTCATCATATAGGAAGTGCAGTTGCTTACCTAAGAAGTAAAACAACGCCGCGCCAAGAGATCCAAGTGCAAGGATTGTGATTGCATCGGGTTCCAAATTAAAAGCTGACGGATCCACCAAAATGAACATGGTTAGGAAGGGTACGCTGCTACCAATTAGAATCCTGATTCCTATTAAGATTCTATATTGAGTCGTTTGGTTCAGTTTTATAAATTTGGAAGTTGTGGCAAAGGCTTTGGCAATTTTTTGGAAAATTTCACCAACCATTAGTTACCTCCCGTAAAAAGAGCAGGGGCATTATGTTTGCTTTTTGCCTCACTGTCAACACGGTAGCTCTATTATCGTGAATCTGTGAATACA
>Ga0180009_10002169_pt1 | contig 23234 bp, 18 predicted proteins | sample OS_PC_MetaG_FD_123537 | JGI IMG/M metagenome (GOLD analysis project Ga0180009, IMG submission 123537) | Groundwater microbial communities from the Aspo Hard Rock Laboratory (HRL) deep subsurface site, Sweden - OS_PC_MetaG | ecosystem: Environmental > Aquatic > Deep subsurface > Groundwater...
CCTTGCCCACGCTCTGGTCGATGAGGTCGGCGATGCTTTGGGGGCTGTGGTAAAAGGCCGGGATGGGCGGCAAGATCACCGCCCCCAGGTTGACCGCCTGGGACATGAGATTCAGGTGGCCGGCATGCAGGGGGGTTTCGCGCACCATCAGCACCACCCTACGCCGCTCCTTGAGGCATACGTCGGCGGCACGCACCATGAGGTTGTAGTTGAATGAGTTGGCCACCGCCGAGAGGGTCTTGATGGTGCAGGGGGCGATGACCATGCCCTCGGTGAGGAAAGAACCGCTGGACACCGCCGCGGCCATGTCCCCCGCCGGATACACCTTGGTGGCCAACGCCTCCACCTGACTGGGGATGTAGCTGGTTTCGATGGTCAGGTTCAGCCGGGCGGCGTCGCTCATTATCAGGTGGGTCTCCCGGCCCAACTCCTTGAGCACCTCCAACAAACGCACCCCATAGATGACCCCGCTGGCTCCGGTGATGCCCACGATGATCGGTTTGGCCTTGCTTGCCATAATGCCCTCCTGGCCGCAGGTCGTCAGCTTGTCCTTGGCTCCGAGGCCCGGCCCGAGCCGGACAACCAAGATTTTACCCCCACCCGTAGAAGTATAGGCCGCCGGGGCGTAAAAAAATAAAAAAATCGCGCGCCCGCCGAAAAGCCCAAGGCCAAGGCCCCGGCTGCCGGCCCTTGCGGCAGGGGCCCGCTCATCGCTCTCTGGCGCTGGCTGAATCAGGTGAGCAGTCTAGATCGCGGCCAGGTTGCTGATTTTCAGGATGCGGCCACTAAAGGGGATTGGCTTGCGCACGGAAAGGGTGAAGGCGCTGGCGCCATATTTGGCCTCGCAATACTCGGTCAACTTGGCGAAACTGCTGCGGCCGGGATCGGCTATGAGGATGAGAGGCACTCGGGATGCCAACGCCTGGTCGATCAGTGGGATCAGCTGCCCGGGCATCTCGTCCCAGAAGCAGATGTCCGCCCCTATGAGCAGTTTGATGCCATCAAGGTCCTGGGATGTGAGGTCTTCGTAACGCTTGGACAGGGTGGCGATCTGAACCTGGTTCAGCTCGGCATGAAGCTGTAAAAAAGGAAAAACCTCCGGGTCGGCATCCACGCAGGTTACCGAGGCCTGGAGGTTTTTCGCACAGAATATTCCCGCCAATCCCCAACCGCAGCCCACCTCCATCACCTTCAGACCGGGCGGAGCCCTCAAGGTCTTGAGGTAGTCCATGAGCAGCCAGCAGGAGGACCAAACCCGGTGGCCGAACTCCAGGGGCGAATGCAGGCGCTTTAGTTGCCTGATCTGGGTATGCCGGCTTTGGTAAAACCTGACCCCATGGCAGGTTTTTTCCTCATGCGGTTTCTGCCCCATATTTTTTTGCTCCGCGCGCGCGAGTGCCGCGGGCCGGTCGTTGCTAGGCGGCTAGGGAGGGCCTGCGATTGTGGCGCGGGGGCCTCCGGGCAGCCAGGTTTTGGGGCGGGCGGCTTCCCGCGACGCCATAGGATCTGGAGTCTTGCACCGGCACCGCCTGACGAATCAGGCGTTCGATGTTGCGCAGGCAAATCTTTTCCTGGGGCGCGCAGAAAGAGATGGCCACGCCGTCGCTCCCGGCCCGGCCGGTGCGGCCTATGCGATGCACATAGCTCTCGGGCTCATGGGGCAGATCGTAGTTTATCACGTGGGTGATGCCCTCCACGTCTATGCCCCGGGAGGCTATGTCGGTGGCCACCAGCACCCGGGTGCGCCCGTTGCGGAAGTTGGTCAGGGCGTTTTGCCTGGCGTTCTGGGACTTGTTGCCGTGGATAGCCTCGGCGTTAACCTGGCTGCGCACCAGCTGCTGGACCACCCGGTCGGCCGCGTGCTTGGTGCGGGTGAAGACCAGCACGCGCTCGGTCTGAGAATCCTTGAGCACTTCGCCCAGCAGGGCGCGCTTGTCGTTTTGGGTCACGAAGAGCACCCGCTGGTCAATGAGATCCACCGGGGTGGCGGCGGGAGCGACCTGAACCCTCACCGGATCGGTAAGGATGCTGTCGGCCAGCTTGGCGATGGCGGACGGCATGGTGGCCGAAAAGAAAAGACTCTGGCGCCGTTTGGGGATCAAGGACAATATGCGCTTGATATCCGGCAGGAATCCCATATCCAGCATGCGGTCGGCCTCGTCCAGGACAAAGGTGTCCAAGTTGCCCAGAAGCAGGTGCCCCCGGGCCATGAGGTCCATGAGCCGGCCAGGGGTGGCCACCACCACATCCAGGCCCCGGGAGCAAGCCCTGATCTGCGGGCCTAGGCTCACCCCGCCGTAGACCACCGCCATCTTCAGGCCAAGATAGCGCCCGTAATCCTGGAAACTGCTGGCGACTTGCACGGCCAGCTCACGGGTGGGGGTGAGCACCAGGGTTCGGGTGTTGCGCGGGGCGGGCCGCTGTTTGCTCAGGGATAATTTTTGCAATATGGGCAGAGCGAAGGCGGCGGTTTTGCCGGTTCCGGTCTGGGAGCATCCCAGCAGGTCGCGTCCTTCCAATAGAGGGGGAATGGCGGCGGCCTGCACGGGGGTCGGCGTCTGGTAACCCAGGCTGCGCAGGGCGCGCTGCAAGGGCGCGCAGAGCGCCAACTGGTCGAACGAATTCAAGGGACTATCGGACATCTTGTGATTCTTCCATGGGAAGTTGGGGGAAGAACCCAAGGCTCCATCCCCTGATTATCAAAGCAAGACCCCGCCCCGGCCAGGCCGAAGCGGGATCGTCTGGTTTATGCGTTAGGTTGCGGAATCGGTCTACCAACGTTGGGGCGGACGAGACTCCCGAGGCTTGGCCTCGTTGACCTTCAGGGACCTGCCGTCCAGATCCGTGCCGTTTAGCGCCTGGATGGCGGCGTTGGCCGCGCTGGAGTCCATTTCCACAAAGCCAAAGCCCCTCGGGCGTCCGGTTTCGCGATCCTCGATCATCTTGACCGAAGTCACCTGGCCGTACTGCTCGAAAAGATCGCGTATGGACTGCTCGGTGGAGTCATAAGACAGATTGCCTACGTATATGCTTGTGCCCATTCTTTAAGGCCCCTTCAAAAAAAAAGTTTAACGCACCACCGTCAGGGTGGCTCACGGGACCAAAAAGCCAAATTGTCTTGCTATGATGGAGGCGTGACTTCGCCGGCACGTCTAGCGCAGATTCGGGCTGTGTGGTCTTCTTCTCCAATTAGTGTACAGGCAAAATCCCTTTTGTCAATCAACCCTCCCGCCACGGCGCGGGCGAGGGCGGTTATTCAGGCCGAACCAGCCCGGGAGCCGGCTTGGCCTGCCGCCACTCCTCCAGCATGCTGTTGATCAAGTTTTTCACCGACACCAGCTTCTGGCCGCGGAAGGCGTTTTGGCCGGCAAAGGCAAAGCCCCCTCCCAGACGGCCGTGCGCGGCGTTGATCAGGGCGGCGGCGATGCAATAGGGGCTTTCCTTCTGCTTGCAGGTGACAAGGCAATGATAGGGGCACTTGAAAGGCCTCTTCTTGCCCTGGCTGACATCCTCCAAAAAGGAGTTGCGCAGGGAGCGCCCGGGCAGGCCCACCGGGCTGTCTATGATGACCAGGTCCTGCTCCCGGGCCTCCATGTAGGCCTGCTTGAACCTGATGTCGGCGTCGCATTCGTGGGTGGTCACGAAGCGGGTGCCCATCTGCACTCCCGCCGCGCCCTGGCCGATAATGTCGCTGATGTCCTGGCCGCTGTAGATGCCCCCGGCGGCGATGATGGGCAGTTTCACGCCCCGGTCCCGCTCAAAGGGGCGCACGGCCTCCAACGCCTGGTCCAAGAGCTTGGGCAGGCGGTAACCGGGGTCTTCAAGCTGGTCCCGGGAAAAGCCCAGGTGCCCGCCGGCCAAGGGGCCCTCCAGCACGAAAGCGTCGGGCAGGCGCTCGAAACGCGACAGCCAGCGCTTGCAGATCACCTTGAGCGCCCTAGCCGAGGAGACGATGGGCACCAATTTGGACTTGGCCTGGGCGGGCACCATGGCCGGCAGTTCCATAGGCAGGCCCGCCCCGCAGAAGATTATGTCTATGCCCTCTTCCACCGAGGTCTTGACCATGTCCGCGAAGTTGGTCAGGGCCACCATGATGTTCACGCCCAGAATGCCCTTGGTAAGCTCCCGCGCCTTGCGGATTTCCCGGCGCAGGGCGCGTATGTTGGCTTCCCGGTAGTTGGTGTAGAGGTCGCTTTCGTTGAAGCCGATTATGGCCGCGGAGATAACGCCCACGCCGCCTTCGTTGGCCACCGCCGAGGCCAGCCCGGAAAGGGAGATGCCCACCCCCATGCCGCCTTGCACGAAGGGGAGTCTGGCCATGAGATCGCCTATCTTGAGTGGGTTCAGCATACTGGTTCTTTCCAGGACAAGCCTTGAATGCCCTAAAGTTCGTCGCGATTGTTTTTAATTGGCCCGAAGCCGCGGTCAATGGTAAGTAGCCTTACACCATTGGCGCTCCAGGTGTGCGAACGCCCCCCAACCCAAGGCTTCCCCGCATAAATATTTCCTATAAATATTTATATTTTTAATTCTACCCGTAATTATGCGGCTGTCGCCAAATATCCTCCTGCTTTGACCTCAACATGCCGTTTAGTGCTCACAAGCCCCCGCATCGCCTCGGGGCGGCGCGCCAAGGCGAACGACGCCCCCCCCCATGCACCGGCCACCGATGGCCATGCTGGGGGAAACGCTGGCGGCGGCCGCCGGGTTGGATAAATTTTGGCATGGGGGAGTGCTTAATCCCATTGCCCGAGCCGAGGCGGCCAACAAATCCTATTTTTTGCGCTTGGCCTTGCGCCAGTTCAGCACGCCCTGTTCAAAAGGCTTGTAGAGCTTGGTGTATTGCATTAACTGGGACGCGCTGAAAGAAGACGGCTTGGTGGAGCAAAGAATCATCACCGTGCGCATCCCCCCCCTGGTGTAAAAGGCCTTGGCAAAGTAGGACCGTATCCCCTTGGGGATGAACAGGGCCCAGTCGATGGCCTTGATGCTGTCGGTGGTTTCGTCGACGATGAGATGGTCCAGCTTGAAACGCTCGATATTCTCGGCGATGGTTCCTTTGTAGGAAAACACCTCCCCCTGCTTCATGCTCTGGAAAACCTCGCCGGCGTGGTACACCACCACCTTGCCCTTTTTGGCGTAGATGTCGGAAAAAAGAATCCCCTCGCAGGGAACCCCATCCAGGGGGTTGTCCAGAAACACCTCCAGGATGTCGTGTATTTCAGTTAACCCGCGCAGCTTTTCCTTCAGCTCCTGGCCTATGCGGTCCCGGGCCGGCCGCTTGGCCTTGGCCTGGCCCGGGGCGCCGCCCTCCCAGCGCGCCTCCTCATTCTGGCGGATGCGCAACAAGGACAGGCGCAGCAGGCGGCGGCCTTTGTGGTTTATAAGGCGCACCGCCGCCTCGGCCAAAAATGGCTCCCGGTTTTTACGCAGCAGTTGCAAGCCGCCGGACCACTGCCGTTCAAAAAGCACCTGTTCGTTGATATTGTTGATCTCGCCCATGCTAAGGGGGTAGTACAGGTCGCCGAGACCCAGCGAGCGGAATTCGTTGAGGCTGTAACCAAACAAGGCCAAGGCCTCGGAATTGACCGCCACCACTTTCTTGTCCTCGAAGTCTAAAAGCAAAACCGGGTAGTCGGCCCGTTCTATGGTGACCTGGGCCAATTGGGCCTTTTCCAGCATGGAGGAGACCGATTGGGCGGTGTCGGTCACCTCCAACAAAAACCCGCTGTAATACCTGGGGTCCCGCGAACTGGGGGTGCCGATGAGCTTCAGCCAGATCACCGCCCCCTCCGGCGAGTTGGCCCTAAACACCACCGAGGCCCGGCGTCCTTGCTTGACCTTGTCCATGAATTCATCGAACAGGTGCAGGTCTTCTTCCAGGATTATTTCCTTGCGCAACTCGGGGTCTTTGAGCAGGCGCTTGGTGCGGTTGCCCAGGGATTTTACGGTCCATTCGTTGAGGTAGTCAATGCGGGCCTTGGTCACCTCCACCCGCCACAACAAGGCTTGAAAGTCGTTTATGAAATCCTGCAGTTCCGTGGGCTTGTTGGGTTTTTCCGTCACGACCATCACCAACTCTTTCCAGGGCGGCATTCATTAAGATAACAAAATCAGATCATAAGCGGTAGCCGGCTGCAAAATTACTTATATGAATGGCCGTGAATGAGCGTCCCGCTGTCGGCCGGAATCAGTCCTGGAATGATAACTTTGGTCTTACCAATTAGCGCGAAAACAAACCAATTTATATTTTTCAATAGTATGCGTTTTTGATCTTGACTGGCGCAATTAAATTATGGTCATTTGGTCATACCACACCGGGCATTTACATCCATATTTTAAATCGACCTCGGCAACAACGGCAAACCCTAGCGGAAACGTATGGGAATAACAGCCTTAGCCCTTGGCAAGTTGGAACAGATGATAAGTTCCAACACTTGGCCGTCAGGCGGCCGGCTTCCTGCCGAAAGGGAGTTGGCCAAGGCCCTGGGGGTGGGCCGCACCACCCTGCGCGAAGCCCTGCGCATTCTGGAAACTAGAGGAGTGTTGGAGATCAAGAGCGGCAGCGGGGCCTACCTGACCAGGCCGGAGCTTCTGGAGCGTCCGCCTTCGGGGGAAGGACAAAAAGTCCTCCCGTTGCAGCAATTCGAAGCGGCTTATTGTCTGGTGCCCCACCTAGCCGCCTGGTGCGCCTTCTCCGCAGGCCAGGACACGATTGATCGCCTGGAACAGTGCATCAGCGGGCTGGGACGGGCTTTCTTGGATCACGACTCCACGGGCATCGCCCAGGGCTATGCCCTGTTCATCCGCCTGATCGCCGCGGAAACCGGCAACCCCTGCTTGCGCCTGATGGTGGAAAGCCTGTTTTTCTCGGGCAAATGCCCGGCCCATGACTTCGCCGCCCTGAAGGACGCCCAGCGCGACCAAATCTTCGCGGGCCTGGTGCAACTGTGGGGGTTCATCCGCTCCCACGAACCGGATTCGGCCCAGAGGGCTGCCGGTAGGCAGCAAATCATGCAGGCCCTGTTTTTTTGTGGACGGCCTTCTATTGAGAAGTCGGTGGTGCTTGGGCCCGGCCTGCGCGAAATGCAGCAGGAAAAGGATATTGCCTTGGCCGTGGCTTCGGCCTCGGCAGCTGCGCCCTAAGACGGCGCCTGGTTGAAGATGATGCGGCCCCCTTGGGGCTGAGAACATAAAAGTTGGGGCTCCTTCCGACCCGCCAAGATCAAAAAGGAGCCCCGGGGAGACAGCAACCGGCATGGCCGGCCGCCGCCTTGTGTTTTATATGGCCTTGTCGCCGGGCTGTCAATCAACCAGGTCCCCAGGATCGCGGAAAAACAGACAAGGAGGTCAATGGCGCATAAACCCGCGGTCAATCGCATGGGCAAGCACTGTGTGGAGCTAACCGGCGAGCAGACGGCCAAAATGATCGACGTCCTCTATGCCATCCGCCGGGGTCTGAAAAGAGAAGATGGAGGACAACGGCCAAAACCGGCCGCGAGTCCTACCCGCCAACGGCTTACTAGCAAGGGAGGTAACGGCAATGAAAAGAAGGGACTTCTTAAAGGGCATGGCCGCCACTGGAGCGGCCGCGTCGGTGACCGGCGGCTTGGGCGTTATTTCCAAGTCGGCCCATGCCGGCGACAAGATCGACTTCGGCCAGATCAAGGGACTCGAGGTGGAGGTGCTCAGCGAGACCAGTTGGTTCGACAACGACATCTTCAAAAAGAACCTCATGGACTACGGCGGAGCCATGACCAACCAGTACACCATCCCCTGGGACTGGAACAACGCCGGCGGCTACATGACCAAGATCACCGTCTACCCCTTGCAGGGCGACCCCAAGATCATCTTGATGGACACCGGTTGGAACAACGACTGGGTGGACTATATCTATGACGAAAAAAGCGACATGGGCAAGCTTTTGACATCGGGCAAAGTGGACACCATGGTCCTCTCCCACTGGCATCTGGACCACTTTTGGGGGATCGAGTCCACCCTCAAGCGCAGCCCCAAGATCACCATGTACGCACCCAAGACTTACTTCCCCGAGGACATGAAGCTCCTCAAGGGCGGCAAGAACGTAGCCAAGACCAAGGACGGCAAGGAGGTGGTGGTCAACAAGAACACCGTGCCCCACCAGGGCAAGCTGGTGCTCACCGACCCCAAGGGCGACAAGGGCGACGGCATCTACCGCCTGATGCCCGGCGTGGCGCTGAAGATGTACGACGTCCCCATCCTGCTCAGGGTGCGGGGAGAAAACGTGATGTACTTCAACGTCAAGGACAAGGGCATCGTCACGGTCACCGGCTGCTGCCACCCGGGCATCCTCACCCTCAACGCCTGGGCCCGGCGCAATGTGAAGGACTACAAGCCCTACGGATGCTACGGCGGCTTGCACATCACTCTCTTCGAGACCTGGGACCCCAAGTTCGACGACATCATCAAGGGGGTCAAGGCCTTCCAGCTAAAGAAGGTGGGCTGCAACCACTGCACCGGCTGGATCTGGGGCGAGAAGGCCTCGGCCGCCGGAGTGCCCATCGTCAAGGGAACCGACAAGTACAAGTCCTACAAGCGGACCTCCACCGTGGCCAAGGCCAGTAATGTGTTCCTCACCAACGGAGACACGGTGGTCTTCTAGCCTTTTGCCTGCGGGGCGGGCCGGGCCAGCGGCCCGCCCCGCGAGCCCTTAGGAGGACGCGACCGCTCGGCCTAGACGGCTACCCATGGGAGGGGGTGTTCCATGTCCAAGAGCCCGGATAGCGTAGAACGTTTCAACTATCTATATGGTTTGATAAACTTGGCGGTGGTCTTTTGCATCGTCTGGGTGCTGTGGTTCCTTTTCATGCACGCCGACGGGGTGATGAAGCTCTACACCCCCATGTACGGCTTTTCTCTGGTGGCCATTCTCTTGGCCTCGGTGATCCTGCTGGGCAAGGTGCTGGGCTGGCCGGCCGATCCCGGGCAAGCCCTGCCCGCGGGCAAGGCCATCGGCCAGGGCATCCTGGGGGTGGTGTTGAGTCTGGCCATCATGTACGTGGTCTACTTCTTGGTGTTCTGGCTGTTCATCGGCAAGTTGGGCGTGGCCTATTTCAGCCCCCTGGCCCTGGTGGCCGGCGGCGGCACCGGGGCCGAGCCCTGGAACGCCCGGGAGTGGTCCTCCACGGCCATTCTTTATTTTGCCGCCGCGTTCTTATGGTGGGCCCTGGTGTGGGACCTGGCCTTTGGCCGCTGGCCCTGGCAAAAGGACAGCCGTTGGGTGGTGGGCTGGTCCCGCCTGTTCGTGGTGAGCTTCTTCTCCATGGTCACCTTCGCGGTGTTGTTCCATCCTCACGTGTGCATGCTGTTCCCGGAAGCCCAGAAAATGGCCGGGGCCAATCCCTGGTGGGAGGTTTGGGCCAGCACCAAAAGCGCCTTTTTCAGCCTGGGGGTGGTGCTATGCACCCTGTTCTGGGTGGTCTTCTCGGACCTATTCTGGGAGGGGCGCCCCTGGAGTTGGCTGGAGCGTGGCGGAGAGGCCAACCTGGCCAAGGGGATCGTCACATTTCTGGGCACCCTGTTCCTGGGCCTGGTTCTGGTCTACGTCTTCACCAACATCTTCAACGCCATCTGGATGGAGCCCTACCAGGGAGGGCAATACACCGACGGCCCGGACTGGCGCTTCATTCACATGGGCGAAATTTCCGGCTTCTGCGTCCTGTTCGCCTTCATCTGGAAGTATTACTTCAACAATTGGCCCAACGGCCTGCCCCTGCTCCTTAGGGCAATCGTCCGCTCGGTCCTCGGCGTGGCCGGCGGCCTGTTGATCTACTGGTTCTATTATTCTCCCCTGGCGGTCTTGGTCTTGGGCAAGGTCCCAGGCAGAGCGCAGCCCGATGATCAGCCGCTGGTGTGGACCCTATTGTTCTTGGCCGTCTTGCTCATGCAAGTCCAGTTTTTCCACAATTGGCCCCTGCGGCGGGCCGAAAGCCAAGGCAAATAACCAGGCGGATTTGGAGAAGAGCCCTTGGCCAAGCAAAACCGGCGAGATTTCTTCCGCGACCTGCTGCGGCAGGGGGCCAAAACCGTGGCCGCCTTTGAGCAGGGCATGGAAGAAGCAAGGCAAAAGGCGGACCGCGACGCCTATTTCCGCTCCTACGAGTCCAGCTACGCCATGACCCTGTGCGAGGACGAGTTGCTCTTGGAGTCGGCCCAATTGGCCGGCATCAAGACCGAGGGCCGGGACCGCCTGGAGATAGCCAAGGAGCTGTTCTCCAAGCAGGAAGCAGTGTAGGCGTCACGTGGAGACCATGGCGCGGGGGCGCATCGAAGGTCTGCTGCTGGGCGCTTCCTGGGTGGAGCGTTTGCGGTGCGAGTTGGGGCTCGACGGAATGCATCAGGTGTGGGGGGAGGTTCCGGCCTGGTACTTTTGGCTGGCCGGCTCCCCCGGCGCCCACGGCCTGGAGCTGGCCCAGGTGCGGCGCCTGGGCCCGGGGCGGAAAAACCTGCTGCACGCCGAATTCTTGGTGCGCTTTTTTCCCAGCCCGGCGGGCGAGTTGTTTGAAACCTTCACTCCCCAGGAGCGAGAACTGGTGCGGGGCCCCCATTTCGACCACACCGGCGCTCCGGATTTTGACACCAGGGAGGATATCCCCGGCCATTGCTTTTTGGTGGGAGCCCTGGAGTTGATCTGGGACCCGGACCAGACCTGGGCCCTTTACACCATGACCGCCCTGGACCGCTGCCGTCAGGTGCTTTCACCGGCCCCGAATTCGGGAGAAACTCCGCGCCTGGAGAGACAGGCGCCGGGATGGCGGCTCACTTTCGCGCTATATCAGCGGCTGCTTTCCCTGCACGCCTTTCAATACAAGCACACCCCCCTGCGGGCCCAGTTCAGCTCCGAGGCTGGTTTTGAGCAGGTACGCCCGCCGGATCAGGAACAGGCGGCGGCCCGGGATTGCCCCCACAACCAACTCCACACCTTGACGGTTCTGCTGGGGCCGGACCCGGCCTCCCCCCCGGAGGCGGCCCTGGCTTTGCTGAAACAGGATGGCCGTCCCGAGCCAGGCCGGGAAACGGCTGGTCGCGCCTTCTCCTGCCGCCACTTCCACCCCTGGGAGGCGGCGGTGGAAGCGGAGCCGGTGCTGCACCCGGACTGGTGGCGGCTGGCCAGGGTGGACTACAAATCCCACCTCGCCTCGGCCTGCGGTTGCGAGCATTAGCCAAGCCAGGCCTCGCGTATACCTCGCGCCCAGGCCCCAGGCCTTATCGCCGCCCTCCCCAAGCTGGGGCCCAGGGGCTCCGAGGGCGGTTGAGTGCATTAGGGCGGCCTATTCAAAATTAATCAGCGCTGGCGCATCCCACCCGCGATGGAGCCTTCTATCCAATGGGCCCGTTGCTCGGCCAGGAAACCATCCGCCTTGCGCATGGCCAGCCAGTGGTTGATGAATTGGTTCATTTGGTCGGAGTTTTTTGGCATCAGGTAGGCGAAGACCATGACCGCGCCCATGTCCTTGGGCCTTACGGCGGAGTAGCCGGGATGGCCCGAGGCCCAGGCGCCGGCCTGTTCCAGGGTCCAAAGAGCGGCGCTCCATCCCTTGCTGGCGGGCAATAGGCGGTACTCTGGAACTATGACCTGCTTGGCCTGGGGGAAAAGCCTTTTGGCCAGGGTGCGCAGGGTGGGGCTGTCCAATATGGCGATGGCAAACCCCGGATCACTGCGGATATCAGACATGCTCAAGAAAGAACCGATCCGGTCCGAGGGGACGATGAGGGCCATGGGGCTCTGGTAATACGGATTGGAAAACGCTCCCCAAAGCATTCGAGATTCCGTTACATAAACCCCGCCGGCCCAGATGTCCATGATGCCTTGCCGAACGTCCTGCTCCACCTTGTCGTAGACCACCGGCACGAAAACCAGCCTCACATTGAGGGCCCGGGCCAAGTCGTAGGCGCAGGCCACATCGTAGCCGACCAACTCCCCCTTGTCGTTGCTGTAGGCAAAAGGCACTATGTCGCGGCCGTAACCCACCCGAAGGGTCTGCGTCCTTTGGATTCGGCCCAACACCGTCTCCCCCGGCTGGAGCCCCGCCCGGGGAAAGTCGCGTAGGTAATCGGCCCGGCTCCGGTAAAACTTGGCCTCGACCCCTTGGGTCAATTTGGCCGGGAGGGTGAACCCGAGATACGTTTCCTGCGGCTGGTTCAACACCTCGACCAACAAGGCGTGCCCCCCCCAGCCCAAACCCGCCACGCAGGCGACCAGGACCCCGGCGTAGGCGGCCAGTTTGCCAAGGCGGATTTTGATCTTGCCGTAGTAATTGAAGGTCATCAAAAAGGTCAGGAAGGCGAAACCCATGACCGACAGGGCCACCTGGCCGTAACGGGTGATCATCATGGTCTCGACATAGAGGTCTGTCGGCCGTCCGGGCAACTGAAGCCACGACCCCAGGAAGTCCACCGCGTTCACCGTGGAGGTCGGCGAGCCGAAACAGGAGAACAAAGTCATGAAAGGCAGGGCGACCTGCTCCCCCGCGCTTAAAGGGGTCCGGGTGTAGAAGGCCACGAACAGGATGAAGAAGAAAACGAAGAAGTTGCCCAGTTGGCCCAAGGGATAGTTCACGGCCAGGCAGGTCTCGATGATCTCGCCATGCGCGTCGTCATCGATGCCATTGGCCTTGGCCAGCTTTTCCGCAGCCTGCTGGATGTAAGGCAGGGCCACCACCGACAGGGTGGTGACCAGGGCCAGGGTCAGGGCGTTGCGCAAATCCAAGATTACGTCGCGGTAGCGAACCGGGATCAGGGCAGAGAGGACCGCGGGAATGGCGAAAAAGGCCAACAGCCCGCATACGATCAGGAAAAGGGCCACGTACACCGCCAACCCGCCGGCCTTGGCCAGTTCGGTGGTGCCTGCTGTATAGGCGAACATGGCGAACACGGCCACCGGCGCCAACATCACCACCCAGTTCCAAATTTTCACGCAGGCGGTGCGCACCAGGGCCAGTATGTCCAGCACCCGGTCCTTGCCCGCAATGCCCTGGATGGCCACTCCGAAGAGCACCGAGAGCATGACCACGGCCGGGACATAGTTGTTGGCCAGGTCGCGAAAGATGTTTCCAGGGAGAATTAATCGCAGAAAGTCCGGGCCGCTACGGGCCATGGCGGATGCGTCCACCACGATGGGAGGGGGCGCGGCCGGGAAGGCCTGGCTTAAAAGATAGATGATGCCCAGGGTGCCGGCCCAGGCCGCCAGATAAAAGGGCCAGCTTTTTTTCAGAAGCCGGAGAGCCATTTGGGGGCTTAGTCGCCCCAGACCGTGCAGAAGGGAGGAGATGAGGTAGGGATAGACCACCGACTCCAAAAGCATCACGTAGGCATTGCCCACCGGCTGCAGTATTTTGCAGGATTCCCCCGCCAGAATGCCGGTGGCCAACCCGCAGGCCGCGCCCACCCCGATCCAGCCCGCCAGGCTCACGAAATCCCGCCCGGCATCGGGAGGCATGTCCCCCGCGACTTCAAGACATCGATCCGGCAGCTTGAGGGCTTTCCCATTTCTCCGTTCCTGTCAATGCCGTTTCCATTGGGAACCGGGTTTTCCGCAAGCCGCATCAAAAAGCTTCTTCCGCCGCCCAACAAAGCGGCAACCGCCATATCACTATGTTTTTCAGAAGAATATCCCGCCTGTCCGGTCTTAGTCAAGCGGGCCGCCCTCGGGCCCGATGGCCCGGCGTTATAATTTTTTATTGTAATTTATATGTCTTAGACGGAAACAAGCTGCACGGCGCATCTCTTGTCGATCTCGGCGCGTAGCGCCGATTCCTCAGCCTTGACCTTCAGGCAGGCATCTTACTTGCGCCGGCGGCCTCCGGAACCCAGCCCCCTCTAACCGCGAGGGTCTAAAACCCCACCCCATGCCTTGGTACCGTTTTTTGGGGGAAGTCTCATGGCGGCCCGGGTCCTCCTGGCCCTGGTCCCGGCCGCCGGGGCCAGGGCCCCAACTAGCGGAAACCTACCCTTTTTTATGCCTTAGCTCCGCTGTGTGACCGCCTATGGCAGGGTGTAGGTCAACACCGCATTGGCCTCGGTTGCGCCCTGGGGATGCTCCTTGGATTTGGGGAGCTTTCGGTTGGTGAATTTCGCGGTGCCCTTGATGCCCTGGTAGACCCCGGCGCCCTTGAGGATGGTGCCCGTGCCCTGGCCCAAGGTCCCGTTCTTGTCCCTGCCCACAACGCTGGCGTTCCATTTGAAAAACAGCCAGGAGTTGTCATCGAATGCCATCCTGGTGTAACCCTCGGACGTTAGACTTTTGCCGCGCACGAAGTCAAAGGTGAATACGTTTGAGTACTTGGCCTTTCTTCCGTCGCTGAATACCGCCTGCCCCTGACGCTGGCCCAGGCCCACGAAGTGATCCGGGCCGTCCCCGGCCGGAAGAACCGTGGGGGGCGGCCCGGTCATGACGACCTTCACCTTGACGGTTACCGGCTCGCCGGCCCAGGCCGGCGCCGCGCTCAGGGCCAGCAAGAGCATGACAGCCAACAACATCGGCAGCGCCCTTTTGTGTTTCTTCGTCCGATCGCCGTTCATGATTTCACCCTCCGTTGGTTGTGACAATCCGGGCCGGAGCGATACACGCCTCGGCCTTTAGGAGCCCAGTTTCAACAAAGACTCCAGGGGCCGGCAAGCTCCTTGTCGTCAACGGGGTCCTGATGTCGCGTACGGGACGGCGCACCACTGGCGCATTCATGGCAAGTCGTTGTAACAATGTTGCAATCCTTGCCCGGTCCGGCCGCCAACGGGCCCCGGGCGGGCGCACGGCCTCCGCGTGTTTTGGGGCGGAATAAATCATTAACAAGGGTTGGGGATATAAGTTATGCTAAGGGCCATCAACGCTGGCGGGGTTCCCATGAGCAACCTGGAAATTTTCTTCAAGCGCCTGGCGCGGCAGGTCAAAGGCTATTTTGGCGCGCCTCTGGGGGAGTTCTACGCCCATACCGCCAACCGCCTAATGCTATACCCATTTATCGCCGGCTTTTTTTTAACTGAATGCGTGGCGTTCTGGGCCTTGTTCCAGGGCCCAGCCTTTCTGTTGGACCATATGGCCTTTTGCATCGTGTACTCCCTGCACAAATCCGTCCTGTACACCTTCTGTTTGCTGGGCGCCGATGTGCTGGCCAATTGGTTGTTTCCCGCCTGGGGCTCCTATGCCAAACGCCGCGTGGGCCGCCAGTGGATCATCTGGTCAATGGGGCTGGTTGCCGCATACCTGCTGCATAGAAGCATGATCACCAGCCTGGTGGTGTTCTATGCGCCCGATGTAGTGGGATTTTTCAGGGCCTATCCCGAGGCGATACCCCGCAGGACCACCGTGCTGATGATCCTTTTGCCTTACTTTTGCACCGTGGTGTTCATAACTCTGCAAATAGCCCGAAACAAGCTGAAGATTCAGAGAGTGGCCGCAACCGTCACGGCCGAGCCGCCCGATGCCGGGACGGGCCAATTTTCGCGGCCCGCCGGCCAGGGCGGGCTGCCGGCGGGCCGCCTGAGGCTGGAGAACGGCGGCGGCAACGATACCATCGCCCTGGCGGACATCACCCACGTCTCGGTGGAGGACCACTACTGCCGCATCAACTACGCCACGGCCCAGGGGCTCAAAAACGTGCTGATACGCCTGCCTCTGGCGGAACTGATGCGCAAGCTGCCTCGTGAGCACTTTTTGCAGACCCACCGCTCGCATGTGGTGAACCTGGGGCACGTGTCGCGCCTGCGCCGGGAGGGCCGCCAGAAAACCTTGGTGCTGGCGCGCCATGGGGTGGAGTTGCCCATCAGCCGGCAGCGCTTCAAACAGGTGGAGCCGAGGCTGAAAGTTAATGGGTGTGGTTGAATTGTAGAATTGGTCGCCCTTGCATTCGAGACGTCCGGCGCGGCCAACCCAGCCGAATGATCTGCGGCGGCGGCTCCAGGGTTATCAGGGGGTAGCCCGGCGGCATGACGCTTTAAGCTGAAAACATGCCCCGCAAAATGCCCGGCGCGTGATGCCCCGGGCATTTTATGATCGCCAAGTCCTGCGGAATATGGCCATATCCCTAATTCTGGGCCAACCAAGGCTGAAGTAGCCCTACTTGTGCATCATGTTTTGGAAATGCATAATAGTGCTCTAATTAATTTATGCCAGCCGAGAGGATACGCAAGTGCATTTAAGATGGCTTGGTGTGGTCATTGTGGCTTGTCTAGGTCTGCTTCCCGCCCTGGCCGGGGCCCAGCCGCCCTCGGACGATCAAATCAAGGCCTATCTGCAAAAACATCCCGAGGTGATTCTGGAGGTGCTCTCCCAGCACAAGGTGGAGTTGTACAATTTGGTCATGGCCGGGCGCGAGGTTCGGCAACGGCTCATCTGGCGCGAAAACATCAGACGCGGCCTTGCCAACCCCCTGGCGCCGCGGGTGGACCCCAAGAGAGTGGTTGTAGGCGATGCCCAGGCCAAGGTCCTGGTGGTGGAGTACACCGATTTTTTGTGCCCCTCCTGCCGACAGGCCGCGTCCAACCTGGAACGGCTCATGGCCAAGCATCCCAAGCGTTTCAAGCTGCTGGTGAAGCACCTGCCCGGCTCGGACCTGGCCCGCCAAGTGGCGCTTTACTATGAGGCGATAGGCCGCCAGAGCCCGGCCAAGGCCTGGCGCTTTTACCAGGAGGTTTTCCACAACCAGGATTTGATAGCCGAGCGGGGCCTGGCCGAGGTGCAGGCGCTGGTCAAGAGGCTGAAAATAGACCCGGCCCGTCTGACCCGGGACTTGGCCGACAAGGCCCTGGCCAAGCGCCTGGAGGACGACCAGGCCGAGAGCAAGGCCTTCAAGCTGGCGGGCACTCCGGCTTTTGTGACCGGGGGGGTGGTGATGCGCGGGCCGGCCCCGTTGGCCGCCTTCGAGGATGTGTGGGCCATAAGCCAGGGGGAAAAACTGGAGCCGCTATGAGGTCAATCAATTCCTCGAGGCGGCTGAGTGGTTCCCGTTAAATTAACGCTTATGAAAACGCTTGGTTGCAAAAGGCTGGGTATGGGCCTGGCCCGATGCCTCGGGTTGGCGCTGGCTGTGCTCCTGGGTATGGGCTCGGGCGCGGTCCGGGCCGAACTTCCCGCCTGGGCCAAAGACGGCGCCCCAAAAAAGCCCCTGGAAATGGCGCTGCCCGAAGCGGTTTTTTTGGCGGTGCGCAACAACACCGACATTAAAAACGCCTACCTTGACAGGGTGACTCAAAAATTCAATCTGGAGGTGGCGGAGCACAAGTTCAAGCCCGACATCAACCTTGACGCCAATTTGGTGCGTTCGGGCTCGGACACCAACGAGGATTTTTCCGGGCAGCCCTATGACACGGATATCAATACCACCCAGGGGCAGGTGACAGCCACGGTGACCGAGAAAATCCCCACCGGCGCTGAATTCACCTTCACCTGGCAGTACACCAAGACCGAGGGCGACGCCACCGGCAGCTACTACAGCGACGAAAGCAGCACGGCCAACTCCTGGCAGCTGGCCATGACCCAGCCCTTGCTCAGGGGGGCGGGCATAGACGTGAACATGGCCTCGGTGCGTCAGGCCCGCATCAGCGAGTGGCAAAACATCCTGGGGCTCAAGGCCACCCTGATCGGCACCGTAACCACCGTTATCTATAACTACCGCGCCTTTCTCGAGTCCGGAAAGCAATTGGCGATCGCCCAACGCAGCCTGAAACGGGCCCGGGAGCTTCTGGAGGAAAACAAGGCCCTCATCGCCGCCGGGCGCATGGCCCAAAGCGATCTGGTGCAGTCCCAGTCCAACTTGGCCAACCAGCGCATCTACTACCAGCAGGCGATCAACCAGTTGGAGCAGAACCGCCTGGAGTTGCTCAGGACCCTGAACATGAACAAAAACACCAGGGTCCTCCCCACGGAGGAACTCCGCCTGCCCTCGGTGCTGCCCACCTTGGATCAGGCCCTGGCCTTGGCCTATGCCAACCAGCCGGCTTACCTCCAGGCCAAGCTGGTTTTGGACTACACCAAGCAGTCCTTGGTATTGGCCGAGAACGACCAGCTTTGGGACTTGAATCTGTTGGTAAACTACAATTACACCGACACCCGGGGCGCTAGCATCGGCAACACGACGGAAAACGACTGGTCCGCCGGATTGTACATGAGCATACCCATTTACGGCACTACCCGTCTTGGCCGCAAGGCCGGGCTTTTGCAGGCCCGTTCCGATCTTTTCAAGGCCAAGAACAGCTTCAGGCAGGCGGAGGAAAACCTGAACATAGATGTGGACAACGCCCTCAGGGATCTGAGGATAAAGCAAGAACAAGTCAAACTGGCTGACCTGGCCCTTAAGCTGTCCCAGGAAAAACTGACCAACGAGCAGATCAAACTCAAGTCCGGACGCTCCTCCAACTTCGTGGTGGTCAGCTACCAGTTGGATTTGGCCACCGCCGAGAACACCAAGTTGACCGCCGAGGTGGAGTTTCTAAATAGTTTGACCCGCCTGGATCAGGTTATCGGCACCGCCTTGAACACCTGGCGCATCGCCTTCAAGACTCAGCGAAAGTCGGCCCAAAAAAAGGTGTGGGGCCAATGAAAAAAATAGGCGCCGTGAGCAAGGAGAAACCCCATGGCGGATGCTGAGTTGACCTACCAGAAACTCCTGGACGGCCTGCCGGTGGGGGTGATGTCCCTGGGAGCCCAAGGCGAGATAAGCCGCATCAACCCGGCCGCCGCCAAGCTGCTGGGAGTGGTCCGGGAGGAGGTCAGGGGCAAAAGCTTTGAACAAGTCTTTGCCGACGGTCTGGCCAAGCACGACGAGCTGTTGGAAACCATCAGAAAGGCCTACCTCAAGAAATCGTCCATCAAGGACCTGAGGATTCCTTTTACGCGTCCGGGCGGGGAGCCTCTCATTGTGTCCCTGTTCACCATGCCCCTGGACGATGACAACTTCAGCCTGACTTTTTCCGATGTCACCCAGGAAGAAGCGGCCCGCCAGCAGCAGGAACGCCAAAGCACGGAGGCCACCGGCCTGGCCCTGCGCCTGCGCCAGGAAAAAGAGCGGCTGGAGGCGGAACTAAAAGGGGGCTCACTTCTGCGCCTGGGGGCGGCGCTGCTGATAATCCTTCTTTTTCTAGTCGCCGGCTACTTCGCCTGGACTCGCACGCCCCTTGTGGCCTACGTGGAAAGACAGTTGAGCGGGGCCAAGCAAACGGCCCAGAAAGCTCAAAACGTCTACACCGTGGCGCCGCGCCCCCTGAGTTCATCCATCAGTCTTTCGGGCACCGTGGCCCCCTATGAAACCATAAACGTACTCAGCCCCTTTGCCGGCCGGGTCCTGGAGCGCCACTTCGACTACGGCCAAAAGGTGGAAAAGGGCAAGTTTCTGCTGCGCCTGGACACCTCGGAACTGGATCAGAAGTTCAGGGACGCCGAGGTGGCCCTTATCAAGGCCCGGGAGAATTACCAGCGGCTGAAGGACTGGAAAAACAGCGATACGGTGCTGCATGCCAAGCGGGACATGGAAAAGGCCAAAAACGACGCGGCGATAACCCAACAAAAGCTCTCGGAGTCGGAGGTGCTCTATCAAAAGGGCATCATTCCCCTGGATGAGTACCGATCCTTGAAGGGGCAGGTGGAAAACCAGAAGATCAACATGCGCACCCTGAAGGACCAACTGCGGGCGGCCATGGAAAAGGGCAACGCCAGAAACCTGCTGGTGGCCCGCCTCCAGTTGGAAAATGCCCAGGCCAAGCTGGACAAACTCAAGGGGCAGATAAAGGACAGTCAGGTCACTGCTCCGGTGATGGGGGTCATAATCAAACCCACCACCGGCCTGGACAGCAAGCAGGCCAAGGAGGTGCAGGTCGGCTCCGAGGTGGCTGAAGGGCAGCTATTGTTCGCCCTGGGCAACCTGGAGCGGCTTTCGGTGCTTACCAAGGTGGGCGAGTTGAACGTGACCAAGCTGGTCCCTGGACAAAAGGTGAAACTGACCAGCTTCGCTTTCCCGGGGCTGATGATGGAGGGCCGTATCGCTGCGGTCTCCTCCCAGGTGAGCCCTGGCAGCGATTCCGCTCCCCCCTCCTTCTCGGTAAAGGTGGCCACCGCGAAGCTCAACCACCACCAGCGGGGAAAGCTGCGCCTGGGTATGAGCGCCGAGCTACAGGTGGAGGTTTCCTCCCATCCCAAGGCCCTGGTGGTACCCATAACCGCGGTTCATCCCCACCCCGGCGGTGGTTTCGCGGTGACCTTGGCTGGAGTCCATGGTGGCAAGGAAACGCCGGTCACCACCGGGCTGACCACGGTGGATTCGGTGGAAATAACCTCCGGGCTCAAGGCAGGGGACAAGGTGCTCTTGCCCGCCGGTCCAACCGCTCCATGAAAAACGCCATGGTCATGATCCAGATGAAAGGAATCACCAAGACCTACCATATCGGCGACATGGCCGTGGCGGTGCTCAAAGGTGTGGATCTGGAGGTTGCCCCGGGAGAGATGGTGGCCATTATCGGCGAAAGCGGCGGGGGCAAATCAACCTTGATGAACATTATCGGATTCTTGGACACCCCCAGCAGCGGCAGCTATTGGTTCGAAGACCAGGACGCCTCCCACCTGACCGACAACCAGTTGGCGGTGATCCGCAACCAAAAGATCGGCTTCGTGTTTCAGCAGTTCAATCTGCTGCCCCGGCTGACCGCCTTGGACAACGTTTGCCTGCCCCTGGTCTACCGTGGGGTGCCCCACCCCCAAAGGCGGGAGATCGCCAAGCAACTTTTGGAGCAGGTGGGTATGGGCCAGCGCATGACCCACCATCCTCCCGAGCTGTCCGGGGGCCAGCAACAGCGTGTTGCCATCGCCCGGGCCCTGGCGGGCAAACCGGCCCTGATCTTGGCTGACGAACCCACCGGAGCCTTGGACAGCCAGGTCAGCCAAGAGATCATGGACCTCTTCAAGGGCCTGAACAGCGAGCAGAAAATAACCACGATCCTCGTCACTCACGACCCCAACGTGGGCCGGCAGTGTCAGCGCACGGTGCGCATGGCCGATGGCCGCTTGAGCGAGGTTTGAGCCCATGATGCCTTTTGCGGAACTGGTGCGCGAGGCCCTGCGCAGCCAAGCCACGGCCAAACAACGCACTATTTTGGCCCTCATTGGCATCGTCATCGGCATAGGCTCGGTGATCGCCCTGGTCACCGTGGGCCAGATGGTGCAGCTAACCTCCCTGCAGCAGTTCGAGCAGATGGGCACCAACATAATCACCATACAAAAGGGCTGGAGCGACAAGGGGGGCCAAAAAAGCCAAGCCCGGCAAAACATAACCTACGGCGACGCCCTGGACCTGGCCCACCAGGTGCCCGAGTTGCAGCTGATCGCCCCCTACACCACCACTTGGGGCCAGCCCATTTTCCACGAAGAGCCCCTGGATATGCCGTTGCTGGGGGTGAGCCCCGCCTTTGCCGACATCAACAAACTGGAGTTGACCAGGGGACGCTTCATCAGCGCCTTGGACGGATATTCCTTTCTGGGGGTGCTGGGGGCCGGGGCGGCGGATCAATTGGCCAAGAAAGGGGTGAACGACCCCATGGGCCAAACCATATTTTTTAAAAAGCAGGGCATTAAAATTATAGGTGTGCTCAAGCGGGTCGAGGATGGCGGCATGCGCCCCTATGAGATAAACCCGGGCATAATAATCCCCATTCACACCTCGTTCCTCTTTGGGACCCAGCGCAACGTCAACGAGATAATGGCACGGCTGGCCCCGGGGGCAAAACGCCCCCAGGTTTTCGCCGCCATCCAGCGTTTTTTCAACCAGCGTCAGCCGGGCATGCTTATCCAAATACGCAGCGCCGAGCAGCTTATCGCCGAGATGGCCAAGCAGAGCCGGTTGTTCACCCTCCTGCTGGGGGCCATCGGCAGCATCTCCCTGCTGGTGGGAGGCATCGGGGTGATGAACGTAATGCTGGTGGCGGTCACCGAGCGGCGCAAGGAGATCGGCATCCGCCGGGCCCTGGGGGCCCAGAAGATGGACATAGAGGTACAATTCCTGGTGGAATCGGTGACCCTGTGCCTGGTGGGCGGATTAATCGGCATGTCCCTGGGAGTGGGGACGGCCTATGTCCTGGCTCAAATGAACCAGTGGGTCTTCTTCGTGTCCGGCGTGGCCTTGGCCCTGGGGATCGGGGTCTCCAGCGCCATTGGGGTGTTTTTTGGCTACTTCCCGGCTCGCCAGGCCGCCCGCCTCAATCCGATCCTGGCCCTCAGGGACGAGTAGATTCCCGGCCCGCCTCACCCGCTCCGGGGCTCCGAGGATCCTTTAGAGCCTAAAACCCCGAGGGCCGGGATGGGCCTCTGGGTTGACTAATTTTATCTAACCTTCGCGCTCGATGATGGTGGCCACGCCCTGGCCGCCGCCCACGCAGGCGTTGGCGCACCCCCAACGGCCTCCCTTGGCCTCCAGAATGCGGGCCAAGGTGCCGATGAGCCGGTTGCCGGTGGCTCCCAGGGGGTGACCGATGGCCAGGCCGCCGCCCATCACGTTGACCCGCTCTGGGTCCAGGCCCAACTCCTTGATGCAGTTGAGGGCCACGATGGCGAAAGCCTCGTTGATTTCCCAATAATCCATGTCGCCCGGGGCCAGCCCGACCTTTTCCAGGGCCTTGAGGCTGGCCGGCACCGGCCCCTGGCCCATGATGGTGGGGTCCACGCCGGCGAAACCGATGGAGCGGATGGTGGCCATGGGCTTAATGCCCTTGGCCCGGGCCTTTTTCTTGGACATTAGGATAAGTGCGGTCCCCGCCGCGTTCAGGGGCGAGCTGACCCCGGCGGTGATGACCCCGTCCTTTTTGAAGGCCGGCTTGAGGCTGGCCAGGCCCTCCAGGGTGGTGTCGCCGCGCACCGCCTGGTCCTGGGTCACGCTCATCACCGAGCCGTCGGCCTGGGGCGCTTCGATGGGCAGTATCTCGCCGTCGAAGAAGCCATCAGCCTGGGCCTGGGCCGCCCGCTGGTGGGAGCGCAGGGCCCACTGGTCCATCTCTTGCTTGGTGCAGCCGGACTGGGCAAAGAGCTTCTCGGCGGTGAGTCCCATGTTCATGGCGCTCATCATGTCCCAGTGGCGATACTCGGGGTTTAGGAAAAGATTCAGGTTGGGGGCCACCAGGCCCCGGTCCTTGGTGGTGCCCCCCATGGGCACCCGGGTCATGTGCTCCATGCCCCCCACCATCACCACGTCGGCGAAGCCCTGGGCGATCTCCATGAAGCCGAC
>Ga0180009_10002170_pt1 | contig 23232 bp, 18 predicted proteins | sample OS_PC_MetaG_FD_123537 | JGI IMG/M metagenome (GOLD analysis project Ga0180009, IMG submission 123537) | Groundwater microbial communities from the Aspo Hard Rock Laboratory (HRL) deep subsurface site, Sweden - OS_PC_MetaG | ecosystem: Environmental > Aquatic > Deep subsurface > Groundwater...
AACAAGGAGGCCCAGGTGCGCGCCGCCCAGGAGGGCGGGGCGGTGGTGGCCATGGTGGGCGACGGCATCAACGACGCCCCGGCCCTGGCCAGGGCCGACGTGGGCATCGCCATCGGCACCGGCACCGACGTGGCCATGGAAGCCAGCGACATCACCCTGGTGGGCGGCGAGCTTACCGGGGTGAGCCGGGCCATCAAGCTCTCCAAGGCCACCATGGCCACCATCAAGCAGAACCTGTTCTGGGCCTTCTTCTACAACCTCATGTTGGTGCCCGTGGCCGCCGGGGTGCTGCACCAGGTCACCTGGCTGCCCATATTCATCCGCGATCTGCACCCGGTGCTGGCCGCCGGGGCCATGGCCTTTTCCTCGGTGACCGTGGTCACCAACAGCCTTCGCCTGGGCCGCAAAAAAATCTGAGCCCACCCCAAGCCGCCCACGCAAGCCGGGCGGCCTTTCCGGGGCCAGCAAGGCGCTGCGGGCTACGCATTAGCTTGACTGGATTGTTTAGGTGACATACCATATCTCATGGCAAATCTGCGCTACACCCTGCTCACCAATCTCTTGGAGCAATTAGTAAACAAAATCGTTTACGTTCGTTCTTTTCCCCACGACTACGGCACCGGCGAGAAAATCAGCGCCGCGGAGATACACGCCATCGAGGCCATCGGCCGCAACCGCGGCATCAACGTCACCGGCTTGGCCAGGATATTGGTGGTCACCAAGGGCGCTGTGTCGCAGATCGTCAAGAAGCTGGAGGATCGGGGTTACGTGGCCAAGTTCAAGGCCCCGGACAACGACAAGGAGGTTTTGCTCAAGCTCGCCCCCCGGGGGAAAACCGCCATAGCGGGCTACGAAGCCTTTCGCCAGGGTTTCGACGCCAACATGGCGGTCATGCTGGAGAGCATAAGCGACGAGGAATTTACCTTTTTAACCCAGAACTTCCAGATCCTCATACAACAGGCGGACAGGTACATCGAGAGCCTGGAAGAATAAGCCCAACCACCAATTTTTAGGGCCATCCTATCTATTCCACCACCTCCCTGCCCCGCGTGCCCCCCGCAATTTAAATCTTGCCTAAAAGCCGAAGCCGGGCTATAACCTGTCCGTATATTGAACATGTTCATGCAACGAACCTGTTCATATAAATTGCCCGAAGGGAGTCACCAGCCATGCATGAGACAAGGAGCACCTGGCGGGACCTGCAAAAACAGCAAACCCGCCAGATTATCCTGGAGGCGGCCAAGGAGCTTTTCGAAACCCTGGGTTACGGCAAAACCACCATCCGGGCGGTGGCCAAATACGCCGGGGTGGGTGTGGGAACCGTGATGAGCCATTTCAAGGACAAGGCGTCGCTGTTGTCCGCCGCGCTCATGGGTGATTGGGAACGACTCATCGAAGAGGTCGCGGCCACCACGCCTGTGGATGCCAACTACCGCACCCAGCTTTTGCACGCCGCCAAAATCTTTTTCGAGTACTACGCCCGCCGGCCTTCTCTTTCGCGCAACTTACTAAAGGAAGCGATGTTCAGCCTGGAGGTGCAAGGCCCGGAGCTCACGGCCATGGATCAAGCGGCCAGGGAAATCGGTGTGCGAACCCTGCGTTCGGCCCAACAGCGGGGTGAGATAAGGCCGGACGTGGATTGCGAGGTGATGCATCTGGCTCTGTTCGGCGAATACTGCTTTGTCTGCACCGTCGGGCTCAGCCAGCCCGAGCCGGACCCAGACCAGATGTTGGCCATGCTGGAGAGCCTGACGGATTTGATCGCCCGGGGGGCCAGCCCCGAATCGCCTGGCACCAAATGAAAAGCAGCTTAAAGCGAACCTAGCCGCGGATTTCGGAGAGGGGTATTCCATGTTGGAGTTGGCGTTAAAGGGTAACCGGGCTTACTGGGGCTGGCTGGCCGCTTTGACGGCCCTGGTGTTGGCCGGGCTGGGAGCATACCTGTATCAGTACAACCAAGGCCTGATGGTAACCGGCATGAGCCGGGACGTGTCCTGGGGCCTGTATATCGCCCAACTCACCTTCTTGGTGGGGGTGGCCGCCTCGGCGGTGATGCTGGTGCTGCCCTACTATTTGCACCATTTTAAAGATTTTGGCCGCATCACCATCCTGGGCGAGTTCCTGGCCATCGCCGCAGTGATAATGTGCATGCTCTTCGTCACCGTGGACCTCGGCAAGCCCAGTCGCCTGTTGAACATCTTTTTGCACCCCACCCCCAACTCGGTGATGTTCTGGGACGTCAACGTGCTCACCGGCTATCTGCTGCTCAACCTGGTCATCGGCTGGGTCAGCCTGGAGGCGGAGCGCAAGCAGGTCCCTCCCCCGGGCTGGGTGAAGCCCTTGATCTACCTGTCCATCCCCTGGGCGGTTTCCATACACACCGTCACCGCCTTTCTCTACGCCGGCCTGCCAGGCCGGGGCTACTGGCTCACCGCCATCCTGGCGCCGCGCTTTCTGGCCTCTGCCTTCGCCGCCGGACCGGCGGTGCTCATAATCCTGGCCCTGGTCATTCGGCGCGTCACCAGCTTCGATCCGGGCCGCCGGGCCATAGAGACCCTGGCCAAGATCGTGACCTACGCCATCATCCTGCATCTGTTCTTCTTCCTGCTGGAGGGATTCACGGTCTTTTACAGCGGCATCCCCAGCCACACCGCCCACTTCACCTACCTATACTTCGGGCTGCACGGACACGGCGCCCTGGTGGGCTGGATGTGGGCAGCCCTGGTCATGGGCCTTTCGGCGGTGGTGATGCTGCTCAACCCACGCTGGCGTGGCCGCTACCCGCTGTTGGCCGTGGCCTGCGTGCTGGTCTTCGGTTGCACCTGGATCGACAAGGGCCTGGGCATGATGGCCGGCGGCTTCATCCCTAACGCCTTGCACCAAGTAACCGAATACGCGCCCACCCTGGTGGAGATATTGGTCAGCATCGGCATATACGCCCTGGGCGCGCTGATCGTCACCGTGCTCTATAAGGTGGCCCTGGGGGTCAAGCAAGAGACTGGGACCTAGCCGGCCACCTCCGCCCCGCACGCAGCGCAAACGCCTTGCCAGGCCCTCCCGCCCCTGGCAAGATGGGTGCGTTGTTTTTTTGCCCTGCTGCACACCTCCAATCCAAGGACGCCCAACATGAGCTGCATCCAATCCCACTATCCCCCCGAGCACACCCTTTGCTTTGGCTGCGGCCCGGCCAACCCCGCCGGCCTGCACATTCAGACCCATTGGGACGGCGAGCAAGGAATCTGCCGTTTCACTCCCAAACCCGAGCACATGGCCTATGGCGGGGTGGTCTACGGCGGGCTCATCGCCTGCCTCATGGACTGCCACAGCATAGCCACGGCCATCGCCGCCGCCTACCAGGCCGAGGGCCGGACCCTGGAGAGCCTGCCCCGCATAAACATGGTCACCGGCAACCTCAACGTAACCTACAAGGCCCCCACCCCCATTGACGGCGAACTTCTGCTCACGGCCCGGGTGAGTGAAACGGGCCCCAAAAAGACCCTGGTGGAATGTGAACTGTTGGCCGGAGGCAAGGTCACGGCGGTGGGCAAGGTGTTGGGAATAAGGTTCGAGCCCAAGGAATAGGCCCACCCCCTTGCATTGGGCCCCGCCTTTTTGCAATATGATCAGGTGACTAACCGCTATTGCCAAAGGAGGGTGTCATGCGAGTGCTGGCCGTTAACGCCACCTACCGCCCGGGCAAGACCACCAGCCGCCTAGCGGGCAAGGCTCTGGAAGGCGCGGCCTCCCTGGGGGCCCAAACCGAGATGGTGCATCTCAAGGAGTTGGACATCGGCTTTTGCACCAACTGCCTGACCTGCTACCAGGACCAGGAGTCCGAGATCGCTGATTGCGTGCTCACCGACGACGTGCGCGGAGTGTTGGAGAAGATCCGCAAGGCCGACGGGGTGATCCTGGCCTCTCCAGTGCATAACGGCTTTGTCAGCGGCCTGATGACCGCCTTTGTGGAACGGGCCACCTGGACCACCCTCAAGCCCACCGGCGAGATGATGGGACTCAAGGGCTGCCCCGAGCCTCGCCTCACCGGCAAGGCCCGGGCCGTGGCCACCCTGGTCAGCGCGGGCATGATGCCCGCCGAACTGCGCCAATACTGCGACACCGGCAGCCCCTGGCTGATGGAGGCGGGGGTGATGATCTGCAACGGCAGCCCGGTGGGGGATATGTACGCCGGGGCCGTTTTCCCCCGCGAGCTCAACGACGACGAGTGGCGGCGAGCCTACTTTTTCCGCGAGATCACCGAGGCCCAGGACCGGGAGGCTTTTGAGTTGGGCCAGGCCATGGCCCAGGCCATAGCCGGGGGCCAGGTGAAGCCCTACGACCCCATGGCCATGATGGCAGCCTTGGAAGAGGGGAAAGAATAACTCACCGGCCCCGTTAAAGTCGTCCAGCCGGCGGCAACGCGGATAACCGAGTAATTCAAAATTTAAAAACATTTCAGTAAATCGCCCATGCCCCTTGACGACGAACTGCTGGTGCGGGCCCGGGTGCGGGAGGTGGGCCCCGATAAAACCTTTAACTTTCCCTGATGGCCGGGGCCCTGAATTCCGCCACATTCCACCCCTGCCTCGGAGCCAACCCACTCCGGGAAGCAGCCGCCGGCGTTTCAAGCCCGTGACCCCGCTCACCGACAAGTCAATTTCCATATGCCTCCCCAGCGGGTAAGATGTTTTCCGGCCGGGGGGGGGGAAATTTTTGCTGCGGAGCGGGCGGCGTTGGCAACACATGGCCGACAAACTCTTATCCGCATAATCAAAGCCAAGGATAGCGCCGCGCGATGCACTTCACTTTTGACCGCGAATATATAGATCGTCATCGCTGCCGGGTGGCCATGGTGGTGGCCAACCGGGTGATCGGCGACTCCCGGGTTATCAAGACCGCCCAAACCGTGCGCAAGATGGGCTACGACCTTACCTTGTTCGGCATGGGGCCCAGCCCCGAGGCTGGGAAAATCACCGGCTTCCCATTCAACATAGTTCTGCTGCCCAATCCCAAGCACGATATGCTCCAAAATAGCCAGTTGGCCTCGGGCCAAGACATCGTGCACTGGGAAGACTTCATCGAGTCCTTTGCCAAGGACCTGGCCGAGCACCTAGGCCGCATCAAACCCGATATCCTGCACACCCATGACATGCTGGGCCTGGCCGCCGGGGCAAAGCTGAAGGAGCATCACACCTCCCGTCCCTATCGCTGGATTCACGATATCCATGAATACGTCAAGGGGCTCACCGATCTGCCGGAGCACACGCGGGACTACTTTTACGCGGTGGAAAAGCAACACCTCAAAGACCCTGATTATCTGACCTGCGTTTCCCCCAGCCTCAATCGCCTGCTCAAGCAAGAACAAGGCTTGGACCGGGAACCGGCCCTAGTGTTGAACACCCCCCGCTTGTCGGATTTCGACCCCCTGGCTCCCCTGGACATTAGAAAGGCCCTGGGTTTGGGGCCAAACACCCCGCTCCTGGTTTATAGCGGAGGGGTCAAACCCATACGGGGGCTGGAGAGCCTTATCGAGGCGCTCCCTCATCTAGACCGCCAGGTCCACCTGGCCGTAATCACCAACCTACCGGACTACAAACTCGACTCCTTGCACCAGATCATCAAGCGGCTGTCCCTTGAAAGCAGGGTGCATTTCCACCCATACGTCCCCTCCATGCAAGTCACCTCTTTTTTGAGCAGCGGCACCCTGGGCATCCATCCCATTTTGCACTACCCCAACGCGGCCATCGCCTTGCCCAACAAGCTGTTTGAATATATGCACGCCGGCCTGCCCGTGGTGGTCAGCGACAATCCCACCATGGCCGAATTCGTTCGGCGCCGCGACTTGGGGACGGTATTCCGGGCCGGCGACCCCCGCTCCCTGGCTGAGGCCATCGGCCAAGCCCTGGCCCGCCTGGAGCAAGACCCCCAGTGGCCCGCCCGGATCAGGGCCCTGGCTCCGGACTATTGCTGGGAGGCCCAGGAAGAGGTCATAGCCGGCATATACCGCCAGGCGACACCCAAAACCAAGGCCCAGGCGGTCCCCAAGGCCCGGCCCCGGGTTTTGCACCTGCCGGTGGGGGGGGCCGGTCAGCCCGGTGCCCTGGCCCGGGCCCTGCGCCTACACGGCGTCCAGGCCTCCTGCCTGCTCAACGGCTTGAACAAATACAATTTCCCCAGCGACCTCCACTTTGAAAAATTCATGGGCAGTAAAGACCCCGGGGAGGACATGGCCCGGTTCGAAAAACTCGCCCAAGAGCATGACGTGTTTCACTATCACGCCCGGCCCCTCTACTACCCCAAGCGCCTCAAGGGGTTTCCCAGCGGGTTGGACCTGATCCTGTTGCGGGCGGCGGGTAAAAAGGTCTTGTTCCATTTCCGGGGAACGGAAATCAGGATGGCCTCCATTTTCAAACAGGGGAGCCCCTACCACTACGCCGACGAGCTGCCCCAAGCCCTCCAGGAGGCCTATCCCGAGGAGGCCCAGCAGGATTTCCTGGAATTCGCCGCCGGCGTATGCCATGGCGTTTTGGTGGTGGACCCGGAGCTGCAAACCTACGCCCCCCAGGCCATGATCGTGCCCCGGGTGGTGGACACCACCCAATGGACCCCGGCCGACGCCGACCCCTCCGGCCCCTTGCGGATCGTGCATGCGCCGTCCAACCGGCTGTTCAAGGGCACCGATTATGTGATCCAAGCCGTGGAAAAACTCAAGGCCCAAGGCTATGAGGTGGAGCTGACCCTGGTGGAAAAAATGAGCCACCAGCAGGCCATGGAGGCCTACCGCCGGGCCGAGGTGGTGGTGGATCAGCTGCGCATAGGCTGGTACGGGGTGCTGGCGGTGGAGGCCATGGCCCTGGGCAAGGCGGTGGTTTCGTTTGTGCGCGACGACCTGAAGCACCATCTGCCCCACCCCGCGCCCCTGGCCCTGGCCAACCCGGACAATGTCTACGAGGTGCTGGCCGGGCTGGCCTCGGATCGAAACCTGGTGCGCGAGTTGGGCCGGCGGGGCCGGGCCTATGCCCAGGAGCACCACGACGCCGTCAAAGTGAGCGAAACCCTGCTGCACCTTTACCAGAGCCTGGACCGCCAACTGGACGCCCCGGCCCTCTGGCGCTGGATGGACCCGGACCTGGCCGCCAAGGACAAGGCCCTCAAGAAAAAGGCCGTGGCCGCCAAACGTAAGCAAGGCGCGCTAATCAGGTTGAGAGCCGCCATCCAGGCAAACCGGCGTCTATTTTTCGAGGAGGCCCGCCAAGGCGGCTGGGGGCCCGCCTTGGGCAAGGCCCAGCGCAAAATAAGGCGCAAGCTGTTTCCCTAGGCACCGGGCGGCCTTTTCTTCTGGCCGGGCCGGGCCGCCGGGCGGGGCGGGCGGGATGTTATACTCGGGTTTGTCTGTTGGGCCCGGTTTTAAGGACCACAGGCGAGATGGCTTGTGATTACCATGCGGAGTTGATGCTTTTTTCATGACCAAGGACGCCCCCCAAAACCAGGCGCCGCCCCCCCTTTTGGTGGTGCGCGACGTGGTCGCGGCCTATTGGCTCCGCCTGGTGGTCATTGCCGGCCTCTCCGGGGCGGTGATCGTTTGCCAAACCCTGGCGGTCAGCATTGTCATGTTCGCCATTACCCAACACCTATCCCTGCCGGGCCTGATTCGTGAAGCCATCATGGGAATAAAGGCATCTTCCGGCCTCTGGCTGCCCTTGCTGGCCTTTGCGCTGGCCGCGATTTCAGCCGGCATGGTGTTCTTGCACAGCCTCATTTCGGTAAACATCATGACCGGCTATGAAAAGCTCTGCGCGGCCAGGCTGCTCCGGCGCTTGGAAAGAGAGCCGCGGATACTCAAGGCCATGAGCAACAACCAAGTGCTCATCCTGTTGTCCAAGGATTGCCGCTTTGGCGGGCGCATCGCCTACGAGCTTTCCAACGCGATTTTCCCCGTGGGCGCGGCGGTGGTGGGGCTGCCCATTCTGTTTTACCTGAACACCTACGCCACCCTGAGCCTAATGCTGGTGGTGATCCTGGCCTTTGGGGGGCAGATGCTCCTGCGGCGCAAGGCCCAGGAGGTTTCTCAAGACATGGAAGACCACGCGGTGTTGGACAAAACCGCCAAGGCGGATTTCCTCAAAGCCTTGGCGGCTGGTTCGGAAACAACCCGGGGGGTGAAGGCCAAGGTGCCCTCCCCTCAGTTCATGGACACCTACCGCCGCCGCTTGACCATCCCCCACCTGGGGAACCTGGCGGGAGGGCTGCAATATGCCTTGGCCCTGGCGGTGACCATATTCTGGTTCACCGTCTTCCCCCAGGAAAAAACCGTGGCCGGCAACCTGGTGCTCTATCTGTTCGTGGCCATGTTCGTCTTGTCCCAAATGAGGGTGGCCCCCAAGGTATTCATGAATTTCCACATGTTCTACAACTATTTCAGCCGGGCCTTCGCCATCATCCTCAACGGCCAGCCCCAGTCCCCGGCAACGGCCCAGCCGGGTGGAAGCGAAGCCTCCATCCTGGACGAAGAGTTTTAACCACCAACCCGGAGCCTGCGTGGTGGCCAATATCTGCTCGGTGGTGCTCAACTCGGTTTCCTCGGACACCCGGGTGCTCAAGCAGGCGCACGCCCTGGCCCGGGCGGGGCGCCAAGTGACCATCGTGGGCGTGGCCGAGCCGGGCCAAGACCAAAGCCGGGAGGTCCTGGCCAACGGGGTGACCATCCGGCGCTGCGCCTACCCGCTCTCCGCCCCCCACGGCGGCGCGGCGCGGCGTTTGACGGCCCTGGGCCGCAAGGCCCGGGGCATGCTGGCCATGTTCCAAGCCATTCGCCGGGCAAGGCCCCGAATTTTGCATTGCCACGACGTGTACACCCTTCCCCTGGGCGCGGCGGCCAGGGGCCTTTTGTCCTGCCGGGTGGTGTATGACGCCCATGAAATCTACGAGGAGGCGGCCGATGCCGGCCCGGCCCAAGCCAGGCGATTCGGCCGTATTCACCGCGCCTGCGCCTGGGCCTGCGACGGCTTTGTCACCATCAACCCCAGCATCGCCGCCTGGTATGCCGAGAACCATCCCCGGCTGCCCCCAGCGGTGGTGGTGATGAACGCGGCCCCGGCGCTGCCGGCCATCCGTTACGACGGCCGCCTGCACCGCGCCGCCGGCCTGCCTCCCGAGGTGAAGATACTGCTCTTCCAGGGCGGCCTAAAGGCCATGCGCGGCCTGGAAGAGGTGGCCGCGGCGGCGGGGCATCTGCCCCCGCCCTGGGCGGTGGTGATGATGGGCCACGGCGAGTTGCGCGAGCCCCTGGCCCGCACGGCCCGGGACTTGGCCAAGAAAATCGGCAGGCCCCACCCACCCTTGACCCTGATCCCCCCCGCCCCCCTGGCCGAGCTGCCGCTGTGGACCGCGGGAGCCGCCGTGGGTTTGATCCCCTACCTGAAACGGGGTCTCAACCATTGGTATTGCACCCCCAACAAGCTTTGGGAATACCCCAGCGCCGGGGTGCCGGTGTTGGCCAGCCCCTTTCCCGAGATGATGAAGCTGATCCAGGCCCATGGTTTCGGCTGGGCCCTGGCCCCGGACTGGAAGGCCGAGAGCCTGGCGGCCCAGGTGGCCGGGTTGCGGCCCCAAGACCTGGACCGGGCCAGGGAGGGCTGCGGCCGCCTCATGGCCCAGGAAAATTGGGCCAAGCAAGAACAGCACCTGTTGGGACTTTACCAAAGGCTTTTGGCCTAGCGCCTTTTTATCGGCATGAACGGGCCAGATGCATCCGAAAGGTCATAGAGTCATGAAAATCGTTTCGGTCGTTGGCGCCAGGCCCCAGTTCATCAAGGCCGCCGCAGTGTCCCGGGCCCTGGCCGCCGCTCCCGGCCTGGAAGAAATCCTCCTGCACACGGGCCAGCACTTCGACGCCGGCATGAGTCAGGTATTCTTCGATGAAATGGAGATACCCCGGCCCAAGTACAACCTGGGCATCGGCGGCGGCACCCACGGGCAAAACACCGGCCGCATGATCGAGGCAATCGAGGGGGTTCTGCTGCAAGAAAGCCCCGACTGGGTCATGGTGTACGGCGACACGGATTCCACCCTGGCCGGCGCCCTGGCCGCCGCCAAGCTGCAAATCCCCTTGGCCCACGTGGAAGCGGGGCTTCGTTCCTATAACCGAAGCATGCCCGAAGAAATCAACCGGGTGCTCACCGACCACGCGGCCCAGGTTCTTTTCGTGCCCACCGAATTGGCCGTGAAAAACCTGGCCCGGGAAGGGATCGCCGGGGAAAAGGTGCGCCTGGTGGGCGACGTGATGTACGACGCGGCCCTGTTTTACGGGCAAAAGGCCGAGCGGCAGAGCGGCATCCTGGACCAGCTGGGGCTGTCCAGGGGTAACTACCTTTTGGCCACGGTGCATCGGCCGGAAAACACCGACGACCCCCGGCGGCTGGCCGGCATCATGCGCGCCTTCGAGCAGATCGCGGGCGAGATCCCGGTGGTATTCCCGGTCCATCCCCGCACTCGCCAAAAGCTGGGCAAGGACGGCCTCCAGCCGGCCGGCTCCGCCGCCTTGCGGCCCGGAGCCCCCTGCCTGATCCAGCCCGTGGGCTACCTGGACATGGTGATGCTGGAAAAAAACGCCGCAGTCATCGCCACCGATTCCGGCGGTGTGCAGCGGGAGGCCTTCTTTCACCGGGTGCCCTGCGTGATCTTACGGCAAGAAACCGAATGGGTGGAGTTGGTGGAGTTGGGTTGGAGCAGACTCGCCCGGGCCCTGGACCCCGCCGACGTCACGGCCAAGATCGAGCAGGCCCGGGCAGCAACACCGGGACGAAGCGCCTCACCCTATGGCCAGGGTGACAGCGCCCAAAAAATCGCCCGCTTTTTTCAGGAGCGCGGCTGAGGGCCGGGGCGGCCCCCACCAACCTGGCATTAATTACTTTTTGTCCAGCGCGCTCCTCACCGTGGCCAGCAGGTCCAGCCGCCGGAAGGGCTTGGCCACGAATCCGGCGGCGCCGGACTCCAGCGAGGCTTTCACCTGGCCGTTGGCCGAATAGCCGCTGGCGATGACCACCTTGGCCTTTGGGTTGATGGCCAATATCTCCAGCAGGCACTTGTGGCCGCCCATGCCGGGCATGCCAATATCCATCACCACCAAATCAATTTCATCCCCTTGGGAGCGATAAGTTTCCAACGCCTCCTCGCCGTTGGCTTTGGTGAGCACCCGGTAACCCATGCTCTCCAGGGCGCGGGCGCCAAGGTCCCGCAAGACCAACTCGTCATCCACCAGCAGTATGGTTTCCGTGCCACCTAGAATTTGCTCGGGCAGGGTCTCCTCCAAGGCGGATGCGGCCGCCCCGGCCTGATACGCGGGAAGATATACCTTGAAGGTGGTGCCCATGCCGGGTTCGCTATAGCAGTACACGTGCCCGCCGTGTCCCTTGGTGATGCCATATACCGTGGAAAGTCCCAGCCCCGTGCCCTTTCCCACCTCCTTGGTGGTGAAAAAGGGATCGAAGATGTGCTCCATGGTCTGGGGTTCGATGCCGTGCCCCGTGTCCGACACCATTAGCAGCACGTAGCGGCCGGGCCCCACATCCAGGTGCTGTTGGCTGTACTGTTCGCCAAGAATTATGTTCTGGGTTTCAATGACCAGCCTGCCGCCCTCGGGCATGGCGTCTGCGGCGTTGGTGGCCAGGTTCAGCAGCACCTGCTCCATTTGGGTGGAGTCGGCGTTGACGAGCTCCAGGTCCGAAGCCAAACGGGTTTCTATGGCTATCATTTTGGGCAGGGAGTGCTCCAGCATTTGCGTGATCTGCCGGACCGCCTTGTTGAGACCCAGCGGCATTAGGTCCGCCTCCGTCTTGCGGCTGAAGGTCATCATCTGCCGCACCAGATTGCGCGCCCTATAAACCGACTGAAGCACCTGGGCCAGTTCGGCGACGTTGGACCGCCCCTCCAGGGCCAGGTTCTGAGCCAACTCGACGTACCCCATGATCGCGCCCAGGATGTTGTTGAAGTCGTGGGCGATGCCCCCGGCCAAGATCCCCACCGCCTCCATCTTTTGAGCCTGGCGCAGTTGGGACTCCAGGCGTTCTTTTTCTTCCTCCGCCCGCTTACGCTCGGTGATGTCGTTGATGCTGGACATAATACAGGGCCCATTGCTCAACAAAATCGGCTGGGCGGAGAACAAGCCCGTGATGATATCGCCGCTCTTGGTCCGGAACTGGTACTCCCGGCCCACCACGGCGCGTCCGGCGCCAAGATCGGCCACGACGCGCTGCCGGTCTTCTTCATCGACCCACAGATCCAGTCCGATCGACGAACCGGCCAGTGTTTCTTGGCGGGTAAACCCGGACAGGGAGGTGAATGCGTCATTGACATCGACGAAGGCGCCGTCCTCCGCCCGTGTGATGGCGATGGCGTAGGGCGCGGTCAGAAAAGCCAGGGAGAACTTCTCCTCGCTCTGTTGCAATGCCTGCTGTGCCCGCTTGCGCTCGGTGATGTCCTGGGCGGTGGTTATGAAATGGCTCGGCGCCCCCTTGGGGTCTTTCAAAAGCGTGGCCGAAACATTGCACCAAACCGGCTTTCCGCTTTTGTGAAGATAGCGTTTTTCAAGCTGGGCCGACTCTTTCCCTCCTGCAAGCGCTTGGCTGACAAATCCCAACCCGGCCTGATGGTCATCCGGGTGGCTGATGTCATTGAAATATTTGCCCACCAACTCTTCGCTGCCATAGCCCAGCATCCCGCGAAACTGGTCGTTGATCCTAAGCAAACGGCCATCAAGCCCGGTTAATACCATGCCGATATTGGCGTTTTCGAAACTGAGCCGAAAGCGGCTCTCGCTGGCCTCCAGGGCCTTCTCGGCCTCGAGGTTCGATTCGCCTTCCGCCAGCATTAGCGCCAAAAGCATGGTGACCACCGGATATATCAACAACACCGGCAGGGAAATTTTCTTTAGCACCAGCAATGCCGCCGGCCAGGGCAGTGTGAGCATGCACAGGAGCATGGCGATATGGACCAGGAGACCGAAGCCGTAGAGGGGGGCCGGGCGCATGGCTTGGCGCGGTCCTTTTTTCCAGTAATAGTAGGCTACGCCAAGAAGACCCGAGACAAAAACCACCAATACGCCGGTGAAGGCGCCCGAGCCGCCGGTCCAGGCCCTAAACGCGCTGGCAAAGACCACCGCGATGGCCCCGGTGACCGGGCCGCCGAACATCCCCGCGATGCTCACCACCACCGAACGGGTGTCAAAGACAATTCCGGGCATGAAGGTCACGGGGTTGGCCATGACCCCCAGGACCACCCCGCCAAAAAGAAGCCCTTTGTAGACTTGGCCCGCGAGGTTGTGCTTATCCCAGTGGCGGGCGATCAGGCTGTAGAGGTAGCCGAGGGCCAAAAGAAGGGCCGCATTGTACAGCAAGGTGGTGAAGAACATTTAGCGCCCTCACTGGTAGAATTTCAAAGCCGGGTTTTATGACGCAGTCGCGTGACTTGTCTTCTTTTTAGTCCTCCGAGTCTCTCGGCGCGCCCTCAAGATTCATAGTGCGTTACTCCTAATATGCTAACCCCTTTTCATTTCGACGGTCAACCATGCCCCACCCGTCAACCAACCCGCGGCTGCCGTTAAGTTAATCCGAAATACTGCCGCTTATGCCAGACAGGCTGGCCGGGAAGGAGTGCCGCCGGAAGGTGATGGCGGCATGCCGGCGGTTATGCGGGCGCCCTGCGGCTGGCCTGGGACACGGGCACCATAAGCTTCTTGCCCAGCAGCCTGGTTTCCGGGTCCGTGCTGGCGCCCATCACCTCCCGCAGCCTCAAAAACAGCCGCCCGGCGGCACACTGACCGAAGAACCAATCCATTAGGCCGGCGCTGTCGGCCGCGCCGCCGGGGCGGGCGGTGACGGCCTCCAGGTACAGGGCCTTGATGTCCTCGCTGGCCAGCTTGGCCAGGGAGGGCAGGCTCAGGTCGTTTCTGGGATTGGGAGGCGCTCCGCCGTCCAGAAAACCCGCCAGGAATCGGGCGGCGGCCATGGGCTCCAATCCGCTGGCCCCATAGGTGGTCCGGCCCCGCTTTTTCTCGGCTTCCCGGTGCCATATGGTCATCTGGCCCACCTCACGCAAAAAAGCCTGGCGCAACCCCTCGTCGCTGCCCAGGTCCTCCTGCTCCTGGGGCAACGATATTGGGCAAGCCAAAGGCTCGGCCTGGGGGGCGCTGGCGGGAGCCTCTTCCGGAAAATCGATCAACACCGGCCCGGAGGGCGCTTCCAGAAGCTTCAGGGCCGCAAGCAGCACGCGCCCCTGGAAAGCCGGGTCATTGGGGACTCCCAGAGGCCGGCCCAACTCGAAGGGCACCCAAAGCGCCCTGGGAGGCTTGATCGTCTCACTGTGCTCTCGAATCAAGCTGATTTGGGTGGTGGCCAGCCCCTCTTGTTCCAGGTAGTGACTCAGCCCGCCCACGGCGCGCGTGCAGTGGGGTCACACCGGCACCAGCAAAACGGCGTCAACCGCATCGGCCTTGAGCAGCCCGGCCACTTCCCGGGCGGCCTGCTCCATGGGGGCCGGGTCCGTGGCGCCCATGAACGAGTAGTGATAGGAGGCCAGAGAGCCTATGGCCCCCTGCTTCGCCAACTCGCGCAGGCGGTCCAGGGGCAGCATCAAGTTCCAATCCTGCTGAAAGCCGCTACGGTCGAAGTTGGTGGAGATGTGGCTCATCACCAGGTCTGCGGCCGCCGCGTCGCCCGGGATGACCCTGTATTCCCCGGAAAAGCCGCTGAAGGGAGCGTCCCCGCGCAGGTGCAGCCCGGCTGTTGAAATCACGGCCACCCGGCAATCGGCCAAGGCCGAAGGCCGGACCCAAGGCGTATCGGGGAACTCGGGGCAAGGCAGTTCGGCCAGGTTGGCGCCCAGGGGCTCGGGCAGGTCCCGCAAACGAACCATTGTTACCCTCCATGGGTGATGAGGCGCCCAACTGCCTCGGGTTGATACGAATCCGGCAACCGGGCCACGAAGCCGTTAATAAATGACAGCTCCATATCCACAGCTTCTCATGCGGTGCGAGGGGCGCATCTCCGCCCTTGATTTTAAATTATACGTGGCATGCCCCCGGGCGCGGCCAGTGGATTACCAGGCGATGGGCGGCGCTTTCTTGGCCCTTTCGCCCAAGCGGCCTAGCCTGCCCGGTGGGGGATGATGGCCCCCTTGGCGGCCGAAGCCGCCAGGCGGGCGTACAGGGCCAGGTAGCCGCTGGCGATCTTGGGCGGCGGCGGCTGCCAGGCAGCCATGCGCTCGGCCAGCTCATCCTCGCTAATCCGGAGGTTGATCTGGCGGCCAGGGATGTCCACCGTGATCTCGTCGCCGTCCCGCACCGCGGCCAGCGGCCCCCCCTCGGCGGCCTCGGGCGAAATGTGCCCCACGAAGCAGCCGTTGTTGGTGCCCGAGAAGCGGCCGTCGGTGACCAGGGCGGTCTTCAGGGCCAGGCCCTGCCCATATAGCATTTTCATGGCCAGGGCCATCTCGGGCATGCCCGGCCCTCCCTTGGGCCCCTCGTAGCGGATTACCACCACCTCGCCCGGCTCTATGCGCCGCTCCATGATGGCCTGGTTGGCCGCGTCCTCGGAGTCGAAGCAATGGGCCCGCCCGGTGAAGCGCTGCATGGCCGGATCGATGGCCGCCGGCTTGGTCACCGCCGTCTCCGGGGCCAGGTTGCCCCGGAGCACCGCCAGGCCGCTTTGAGCCGACCAGGGGTGGTCCATGCCGCGGATGATGGCATCGCCGGTCTTGGCCGCTTCGGATACGTTTTGGCCCACCGTCTGGCCGCTCACGGTCAGGGCCCCGGCGTGCAGCAGGGGCAGAATCTCGCGCATCAGCGCCGGCACCCCGCCCGCCGCGTGGAAGTCGGGCACGTTGGCCGGCGCGGCGGGGTAGATCTTGGCCACGTGGGGGGTGGTGCGGGAAAATTGTTCGAAGACCTCCACCCCCATCTCCACCTCGGCCTCGTAGGCGATGGCCAAAAGGTGCAGCACCAGGTTGGTGGAGCCGCCCATGGCCATGCCCAGGCGCACCGCGTTCTCCAGGCCCTGGCGGTTGATGATGCGCCGGGCGCTCAGGCCCTCGTCCACCATGGCCACGATGCGCCGCCCGGCGGCCTGGGCCGAACGCAGGCGGGCGGCGTACACCGCCGGGATGGTGGCGCTGCCCGGCAGGCACATGCCCATGCCCTCGGCCACGCAACCCATGGAGTTGGCCGTGCCCAAAAAGGAGCAGGACCCGCAGGTTGGCATGACCCCGTCCTCCAGGCGGGCGAAGCCTTCCTCGTCCAGCTTGCCCGTGGCCAGCATGCCCACTCCCTCGGCCAGGGAGGTTATGTCCGAGGAGCGCCCGTCGAACTGGCAGCCGCCCAGGGAGGGCCCGCCGTTGACCAGGATGGCCGGCAGGTCCAGGCGAGCCGCGCCCATGAGCAGGCCGGGCACGATCTTGTCGCAGGAGCCCAAGAGCACCAGGGCGTCCAGGCGGTGGGCCTGGGCCATCACCTCCACCGAGTTGGCGATGACCTCCCGCGAGGGCAGGATGTAGCGCATGCCCAGATGGGCGTTGGCCACCCCGTCGCAGCAGCCGATGACCCCGAACTCCATTGGGGTGCCCCCTGCCTGATATACGCCCTGCTTGACCGACTCGGCCACCTGCCTGAGGTTGAAGTGCCCGGGCACGATGTTGCTGAAGGAGTTGGCCACCCCGATCAGGGGCCGCTCCAGGTCGTAGTCGCTATGGCCCATGGATTTCATGAGGGCCCGAACCTTGGCCCAGCGCGGTCCCGAAAGGATGTCCTTGCTTCGGTGGCTCATGCTCGCGCCCTCCGGGTGGGTGGTTAAGTGATTCACCGAAGATATCTGCTGGCAGGGGGGCTTGTCCAGCCCGAGGGCCCAACCCACGCCTTGGCGGAAATTTTGGGATGAGGTCAGGCCGGGGACAGGTCAGTGGTGGGAAACGGGCAAGATTATATGCTTTCAACTAATAGGGTTCAGCGGTGAGGCATGGTCCCATTGCAGGGTGTCCGGGAAAAAAGTAGCGGATCGACTATTAATTGTGGCTTATCCTATTAGATATGTGGTGGTGGCTTGTCTCTCCATTCCTCACGAGACACCACATGGATACAACTGGCGAGAAGCCGGAAAATAGCTTGCGAGGATAAGGCCTTGGGCATTAAAGCAGAAAAAACATGGCTGTTCGCGGTGATCGTTATTGTTGCCATATGCTGTTCAGCCATGCCCGTTGCAGCAAGAACCCACCGAGCGGCCGACAATCTCACGTGGGAGCCCGTGGTGGCCTTGGACCGGCAACTATTCCCCTCCCTCATTGTGTCCACCGCCACCATGACCATGGCCCAGGAGGAGGATGAGGACTCCGAATTTCTCATTGGGGATCCCGATGGTTTGATCGGGGCGGTTGTGGAGGACGCGCCAGCGGGCAGCACGGTCAAGCTGGTGGTAAAGGGCAACCGGCTGATGGGGGAAAGCTCCGCCCAGGGGACCATCGCCGAAGCGGGAGAGGCCTACGATATTTTCCCCAAAATCAACTGGCATTATGATGCCCTGCTCAAGGCCCGCCAGGTCCAACCCATGTCGATGGTGATGGAATTGTTCTTAAACGGCAAGTCCCTGGGCATCAAATCAGAGACGGTGACGGTGCGTTCCCTCAACGACTGCCCCATCTATCTCATGCCCACCGACCAAGATGGGAACCCCGTGGAAGACGAAAGCCAGGCCGCCGAACCTGGGGTGGACATGAGTTGGATGTTCGCCGCATATGTCAACGAGAACCATCCCTGGGTGGACCAAATTCTCAAGGAGGCGTTGCAGACCGGGGAGGTTGACGCCTTCACCGGCTACCAGAGCGGCGACCCCAATGTGGTGATCCGCCAAGTTTTCGCCATCTGGAACGTGATGCAACGTCGAGGGATGAAATACAGCAGCATCACCACCCCATCGGCGGTTTCACCGGCCGTGTACGCCCAACACGTGCGTCTGTTCGGTGATTCGCTGACCGCGCAACAGACCAACTGCATCGACGGGACGGTTTTGTTCGCCTCCATTTTGCGCAAGATCGACATACTCTCCTATCTGGTGCTGATCCCGGGCCACGCGTTTTTCGCCTTCAGCCTCGACCCGGACCAAAATCGCATCGTAGGCCTGGAAACCACCATGATGGGCGATACCGATCTGGCCCAATACAAATCCAAGAAGCTCTCCCCTAAACAACTCAGCAAGGAAATACACACCGCTTCTTGGAACAGCTTCGTCAAGGCCCTGAAGGCCGGCACCGATGAGTTGGAAAAAGCGGTGGACAAGTTCCAATCGGACAAGCCGGCCGACGCGGAATATCAATTGATCTCGGTGGATCAAGCCCGCGAGATGGGCATTCTTCCACTGGCGTCGGATTAAATATTTGGTGGATGATAACGGTCGATAATAGCGCGGGAATCACTGAAAAATACCCTGCGGGCGAACCACCTCTGGTCGCCACCTACTAGGCGAGCATCGCCACCTTTAAACAATAGCTTAAAGAAACAGATTGTCGCTAATTGTCAAGTAACACCTCTATATGTAATTGTTAATATGACAAAGCTTAAGAAATGCTAGATCAGGCCGTGGGCCAATTTGTGAGGAAAAATTTCTGCCAACCTTCATGAAATTGGCCCTCAGTGAGGAGAATGGTCGCAACCATGCCGATAGAAGATACAAAGGCTCCCCCTTTGTCCTCCGAGGCCTACGCTCATTGCTTCCTGACTTTCAGAAAATATTCCACCGAATGGTTGAGCATGCTCCGGTGGTGCCGACAACGGCTTGCAACTTGCCTTCCGGTCAAATCACCTTTCCGCGCCTTGAGCGTGGGAGCCGGGAATGGTGATTTTGACTGGCGCCTGCTTCCCATACTAAAAGCCCACATCTCCAGCCTGGAATATATTTTCGTGGAGCCAAGCCAGGCCATGTGCCGACGTCTCCGCCAGCGCATAGGCAGCCAGCCCTTGCATGGAGTGAAATTTGACCTGGAATCATCATGCTTCGAGACCTGTCCGCTAGAGCAAACATTTAACTTGGTGCTCTTGACCCACTGTCTCTACTACATCCCGGATCGCGAGACGGCGATAGGACACGCATCAAGATTGGCAGGTGAGTCCGGATCGGTGCTGATTTTCCACCAGACCCCGCTAGGCATTGACCAGGTACAGAAAAAATTCATCAAGCGGATCAAGGGCACCGAGCAGGAGATGTTCACCAGTCATGACATTCAAAAAATTCTGGCACGCCGTCACACTCCAAATCAACTTGAGCAGATCGAGAGCTACATAGATGTATCAGAATGTTTCCTGCGGGGTTCAACCGAAGGCGAGGCACTCCTCAGCTTCTTTCTGGAATGCGATGTCAGGCACATCGACCCAGCCCTTAAGCGAGAAGTGGTGGAGTACATCTACGCACTATCCTACCCAGACCAAGGGAAAAGGCTCCTCCGCCATCCTGTGGCAGTATTTATACTTTCAATGGGGATGAGTTGAAATTAGGTAGCTCGCTATTTCCCCGGCAAAATCCCCGAAAACATCCGCTCCAACTTCTGCGCGGTAGCCGCTGTCTTTTTAGATGCCGCGATCAGCTTGTGCGTTACCACCATGGAGTCGCTTGCCTCACTGGCTGAACTATTGCCCGCATGGCAGCCCCTCAAGGGCCACCGCCACGCTGTCCAGCCAGCAAGCCTTGCCCTGCCGCGGGTTGCGCCATCGCTTCGGTCCTCTCTCCAGGCTAATCCCGGATCCCGGCCAGGTTTTTGGCGGCCTCTTTTTTTGATTTAATATCGCTTTCCCGGAAGATGGTAATCCGGTGGGCTTCGGGCGAGCCGCCGCCGTGGATGTCACTCACGGTATCAGCGCTCTCCAGGGCGAGCTTCTCAATCAAGCGGTACATTTTTATGCGCTTTTCAGCATCAATTCCGCTGGCGCCAACCAGATATTTCTTCAAAAGCGGCCCCACTTCATCATTATCCAAGTCGCGGTCGCTGGGCAAATCGGCTACGAATCCCCCAGATATATCTATCATGAGCCGGATGGCCTCGGCCATCTCCTTGCCTTCGTGGATCTTGGATGCGTTGGCCAACACGGTATCGATGAAGAACACTCCGGAGGGCTGTTCAGCCCCTTCATAGGAAGATGCCAAGGAGCAGCCGTACAGAGTTTCGGCCCGGTGGATCATATCGATGACTTTTTGCTTAAGGTGCCCGGCTTTTTGGGTGCCGTTGTATTCCATCATGGTCAGAGCCGCGCCCACCATGCAGTCTATCTTTCCTGCCTTGCAGCCCCCATGGCTCTGGCGATGGAAAGCGCTGAACTTGACTACCAGGTCCACGGCGAATTCGGTCTCTCCATATAAAAACACCCGTTCCCAGGGGACGAATACATTATCGAAGATCACCGTGGGGCAATACTTGGAATACCGCTGGTTTCCACGGTCGCAGCCTTCCAACTCGCGCATATCCAGGGTGGAGCGGCCCACCACGTGAATAATGCCCGGGCTGTCGGTGGGGACCGCAAAAGCCACGGCAAAATCCGTTTCATCCGGCTTGAGCGCCCTGGTGGGCAGCACGATGATTTCATGGCTGGACAGGGAGCCGGTCTGGTGAGCTTTGGCTCCGCGAACCACTATGCCGTCCTCACGCTCTTCCACCACCCGGAGATACACGTCAGGATCGGGTTGGTCCCTGGGAGAAAGCGCCCGGTCGCCTTTTACATCGGTCACCCCGGCGTTGGCGGTAAAGTCGTTGCGCTGCATGTATTTGAGAAACTCAATATAGCGCTTGTGATACTCGGTGCCGTATTTTTGGTCCACATCATAGGTGACTATGGCCAAAGCGCACATGCAATCCATACCGGTACAGCGCTGGTGGCAGGTGCCCACCCTTTTGCCCAAAAGCCGGTTTATCTTCACCCGGGCCACTAGATCCTCAATGGACATGGGCGGACCGTTGAAGCGATTGATGGGCTCATTGATCAATTCGCTTTGCCGGATCACCAAATCCTTGTAATCATCCAACTCGGCCAGTTCATAGGTGGCCCCGGTGGCCTCGATGCCAGCCCGCAAGCGAGGGTTATCCACCACGTTGTCTATCTTTTGGCCAAACATATAGACCGTGGGATTGAGCTTGCGTAAAGACTCTATATATTCCGCCTTGGTCATCACGCCCATGAGTCAAGCTCCTTTGTCCACTGAAAGCCCAGTGGTAATCGCAATCACCGTAATTTTGAGCATGTTAATCCGCATTATGCGGCTGTCGCCGAGCTTCATGTCATTTCGAGCCTTCTGACACTCCCGATGCACACCATGCCGGATCATCAGCGGAACGCTTGGCCCCTTACAAATTCATCATGGCCGAGCGATTAAGACTCCGCCTGAAAACGGTTAAACAGAAAACCGGCGCAGGACGTCCTGTTCATCGAACTGAAGGGCCAGCGGCTCTTCATGCACCGTGACTCCTTGTTTTTGCCTCAACTCCGGAAGCAGGGGGGCGGTCACCCAGAAGGTTCTCAGGTTGAGCGTATTGGATATGCGCGCCATCCTGGCATTCATGGGGTCGGGCACCATGCCCAGGGCCACCTCTACCACCCGGCGGTCGGTCTCCAGGGTCATGGGCACCCTGGCGGAGCGCAACGCCCCGGAGGCGAGCGCGTTCATATAGGTGGCCTGCATATCCACCGAGTCAATCATTCGCTGAGAGATCAAATCCGCATAGCCCATACCGAGAGCGTTGCCGTGGGAATCCGGGGTGAGGCTTAATAGGGCCAAGACGCGGTAGTCGGGCTTGCGCTCACCCCCATCCCGCCGCCAGAAACCGATGATATTGATGTCCATGCCGGCTCCGCTTATATCCTTGCCAGCCTCGTCTACCAACAAGACATCCAATTGGTCGATGGGCAGCCGGGGGAACAGGGTCCAGGCTTCCCGCAGGAGTTCGCTGTCCACCTCCGGGAACTTTTCCGGCACCGCCAAGCGCACGCTGTTTGTGCCGCCTAGGGCGTTCTCGGTCACCGCCACCCCCAAAAGCACGTGGACCTTTTCCATGATGAGTTTGGCGGCCGGGACGATGGTCTCGCCCAGTTGGTACTTATGAATGGTGGAAGCCCCCACCTGACGGCCTAGGCCCACGGCCAAAATCTTGCAAAGCCCGGACTCCACCTCCGCGCGGAAGGAGGTATGGGGCTTCACCCTGTTTATGACCGCGATGTGATCCGCCTCCAGGGCGTCCTTGGCCAAAAACACCTCCGCGCCGGACTCTATGCGGCCCAGGCTCACCACATCCATGGAGCCCTTCAAGGGCACGCCGGTGGTGCTTTCGTTGATGCCCAGTCCGTCCAAGACGCCGATCTGGCCCTCCCCGGTGGCCCCGCCGTGGGAGCCCATGGCCGGGGTTATATATGGCTTCAGCCCCAATTCCCGCAGACACTCGACGGTGGTTACCACTACGTCCTTGAGGTCGTGCATGCCGCGCGAGGGCACTCCCACGGCCACGCTCTGCCTCGGTTTGATTCTGTCGCCCGGATTGAACTTGGCGAATTCGGCGCGCACCGCCGCGGACACGTCTAGGATTGACGTGTCTGCAAAATGTTGATCCACTCGGTAAAAAAAAGGAAACTGGCCGGTCATTTCCTTAAACTCCTTAAAACCGGATTGAAGCCGCTGCATAAGCGACACGGTTTCAGTTTTTGGTTCCGCATCTTAGTTTTTTGTGACGTGAATAAGGACGATGGTCTGTTGGTTATGGTTCTCCTTGCCTACCCGTCAGTACTTTTAAACATGGCAAACGCGGATAGGCCGGATTGCACACCGCGCCATGATTTATCCTCAACAAAATCCTCAATGGCGCGCTCGTCGATGACGAGCTTCACGTCATCCTTAAATGTCTTGAGCGTTTTCAATTGGACACCGGCAAATCAAGAAGGCCCACGGGGCTTGCTCCGGGGTATCCAATTCATGCCCCCTTGGCCTCCCAAGGGGGTATCCCATGGGCGGTTTCCGCAACAAAACCACAGGGATTTTCAAATTGAATACCGAACAGATATTTGGCGTTTAATAACCTAAGGGGGAAAGTCTTGCCTCGGCTCCAAGGCCCTTCATTCCAATTCGCCTAAAAAATTTCTTAACTTCAAAAGGTTAATGTCGCGTTTCCGCATTATTTCCTCTGTGCTGCGCCCCTCGTAGTCGTAAAAGCCCTTGCCGCTCACCA
>Ga0180009_10002171_pt1 | contig 23230 bp, 23 predicted proteins | sample OS_PC_MetaG_FD_123537 | JGI IMG/M metagenome (GOLD analysis project Ga0180009, IMG submission 123537) | Groundwater microbial communities from the Aspo Hard Rock Laboratory (HRL) deep subsurface site, Sweden - OS_PC_MetaG | ecosystem: Environmental > Aquatic > Deep subsurface > Groundwater...
CGGCCGTGGCCGCCTGGGCGCCGTGAAGCCTGTAGCCGAGCATCCGGGCGAGGGCGATGACGTTCCTGCGCTGGGTGGCCGTGGTGAGCCTGGACTCCCGGGCCTGGTTGTCCAGGTAGTAGGTGATGACGTCGCCCACGAAGGCGTACATCTCGATGAGAAGATTGCCGAAGGAGGCGACTTCGAAGTCGCTCCAGTCCGGGAATACGCTCTGGACCAGGGCCATGAGCCGTGCCCGTAGCGAGTCGAAGTCCTTGTCGGTCTTCTGGTCCGTCTGTACGGGGAGCACGCTCACAGCGGCACCTCGACGTCCTGCGATGTGCTGGATCCGCTTTCAGTGAAGCGGATGCGCAGGGTGAGCTTCGCTCCGTCTTGCCGCACCTCGACGGAGAGGACGTGAATCGACGGCAGCCATCGCTGGAGCGCATCCCGTGCGTAGACTCGGGCCAGCTCGGCCAGGGCCTCGTCGTTTCGCCGGTGCCGGAGCAGGTGGATCGCCGAGCCGAAGGCCGTGCGCCAGGGGAGCTCGCCGGAGGAGCCGGGCGCCGCTCCCTCGGTGGCCAGCACCTGGGTGACCTTGGACCGGAGCAGCTCGGCTCCCGAGCCGCTTGCCAGGTCTCGCTTGCGATCCCTGCGCAGCGGGATCAACAAGTTCCGAGGCAGCGTGGACGTCTCGGAGCTCATTTATGGCACCGGCACCGCGGCGCGGGCGTTCTCGAGCACGCCCACGATCACGTCGAGGGGCTCCAGCACCTGCTCCAGCGGCTTGCCGGACAGCTCCGAGAGGTCGGGGATCTCCGGGCCGCCGATCATGCCGAGAAAGATGTTCATCAGGGCGATGAGCTGGCCGATGGAGCCGAGGGCCTTGCCGATGTTGGCGGCCTCCTGGGCCACGTTGGCCTCGGCACAGAGCGCGATGTCGAGCAGGCCCGGGTCGTCCAGCTCGATGGCGAGGCTGGTGGCGGCCGAGACGCTTTCCAGTCGCTTCTGAAGGTGCTCGAGCCGGTCGCGGGTCTTGCGCAGGGTGTCGAGGATCAGGTCGATCAGGCCGACCACCGTGAGCGGCAGCGAGAGCTGGGGGATCAGCCCGAGGAGCTTGCCCACCTTCTGGGCGAGCTCGGGGATGGCCGTGGCCAGGGCCGTGGGGTCAGGGGGCGGGCCGATGGTCTGGGGGATCGCCTTGATGCACTCGAAGGCGGCCACCACGGCGTCGATGATGTTGAAGATGGGCATCAGAGGCGTGAGCGCGGGCTGCACCACCTGTAGGAGGTCGACGTGCTCGATGCTCGGCCCGCCCGGGAGGGTGAGCCGCATCGGGTCCGGCAAGGTAGGGATCTTCAAGCAGATGGTGGTTGGCATAGTCTCCTCAGATTGCGTCAGCCACCGGGCGCACGACCCGGCCGGAGATGGTCACGTGGGGCGCGTCGAGCTTGATGGCGCCCACGGCCTTGATGGTGATGGAGGTGGTGCCCTGGAGCGTGATGGAGTTCTCCTCGGCGTCGAAGACCAGGTGGTCGCCCGTCTTCCTGTTGGTCAGGCGGAGCTTGCGCTGGCCCTCGGACTCGTCCAGCTCGATCCGGAAGGTCTCGGTGGCGAGCACGCGGTTGTCGGGCGGGCTCTTTTGGGCCTCCTCCGGGACTTCGCTCTGGCCGCCCGGCCGCCCCCAATGCGCGCTCAGAAAGTGGGGCTCATCAGCGTCGCCTTGGTTGAAGAACACGGCGACTTCTGCGCCCACCTCGGGCACGGCGAACATTCCGCGGTCCTTGGACCCGCCTCCGCAGGTGCCCAGCGGCCAGGCCCATGGGCCGTGCGGCTCCACGAGGCCGGGGATACAGAAGCGCACCCGGCCGAGCATCTCGGGGTCCTCCCGGTGGGTGACGTAGCCCACGTACATGCCGAGCAGGCGCGTGTCGTGGGTCTCGATGTCGTCGTCAAAAGCGGGGAACATTCCTGGTTACTCCATCACGCTCTGCCCGGCCTCGGGGTCGTCGTGGCCGATGCGTCGGCCGTTCTGGTGGTACTCGAGCCGCGTCTTCCCGGTTTCGGGGTCCACCCGCTCGACGGTGGTGAGCTTGCCGGTCTTCTTGCGGCGGGAGCGGTTCCGCTGGCCACGCTGCTCGCGGGCGAGCCGTCGGGCCAGCCGGCCTGTGCCGTCGCGCGTGAGCTTGAGGTCGCAGGTGTAGCCCGAGGTGGAGATGACGTGCTTGGCGTCCTTCACGTAGTACTTGCCCGAGAGCAGGGCGGAGATGCCTCTGGCCTCGATGATGCTCTTGGCCCGCAGGGTGGGATCGCCCACCGTACGCATGGAGAGCTTGATCGTTGCGCGCTCGGCCCGGCGGTACCGGGCTGCGGACTGGCGCTTGGCCCGGCCGGCGCTCGAGGCCGAGGTGGGGTGCACGCTGGCCGTGGCGTTGCGCACCTCCAGCGAGGTCTTGCCGGTCTCGGGGTCCACCACCTCCACGGTCTGGCCGAGGGTGGAACGGGAGGTGCTTTCCGAGGTGGCGGATGAGCTGATCGTGGTCTTGCGCAGCGGGTCCCGGCCCCGTACCGTGGCGCGGCCGACTCGCTTGACCAGGTTGGACTCGACGTTGACGTCCAGGACATCTCCCCGACCGGGGTCAGCGTACCAGGTGAGCACGTGGGTGGGCGAAGTGCTCTGCCGGCGCTGGTGCCAGTGCAGCCCGCCCAGGTCCACGAAGAACTCGAAGCCCTCTCGGGCGGCGAGGCGGCGCAGGAGCCGGGCGTCGGTCTCGGCCGTCTGGTTGATGACGTCGTAGACCTCCCCGGTGTCCTCCACGTCGACAAACTGCCCCTCGTAGCCGTTCTCCTTGGCGATGTCGCGGACCACGTCGGATCGGGTTACGTCTTCCCAGCGGCGGGTCTTGGACTGGCGGTTCATCTGGGAGGACTTGCAGTGGCACTCGATGTTGAGGGTGGTGAAGCCCTTGAGCTTCTTCACCACGACCCGGCGGGGCGGAGACATGTTGCCCGGGTAGCCCCATGAGACGTCCAGGACGGCGCCGCCCATGAGCTCCTGCCGGTCGAAGAAGTGCAGGTCGAAGTTCCTGAGCTGCAGGGTGACCTTGTCGGCCTTCTTCTCGCAGTCCTCGTAGGTGAAGCCGATGAGGCGGTCGTGCAGCTCCAGCGGCTCGCCCTCGGTGGCCTTCTCGTGCGGCAGCAGCGTGATGCGGACGCCCGGGGCGCTCCTGTCGATCGCCGGGTTCATCCGTGCTCCCTCCGCCGGCCCTCGCCGAGGATCACGTCCGTGAGCACCCTCAGCGACGGGATGTGGACCCGCCGGCCCGAGCTGAGGGCCAGGGTGGGATCGAGGATCGGGTCGGGCTGGAAGTCGGCGATGGCCCACCAGAAGCCGCACGCCCGGGGGAGCGGGGCGAAGTACCGGCCCGCCAGGGTGAACAGGGTGTCCCCCTCGGCCGCCACGTGGACGCGGTTGTCGCTGTGCGGCCGGTAGCGGTACGGCTCCCGCTCGGTGAGGTGGAGCACGCCCTGGTCGTCACGGACCGCGTGGCAGAAGGTGTACCGGGAGCCGACGTGGGGCGGCATGGTCACACCCCCTCCGCGCGGCGCATCTCCGCGGTAACGCGGACGTCCAAGATTTCTTCGAACGAGCAGGTGGCCGTGTAGACGAGCAGCTCGCCGTCCACGCCGAACTGGCGGTACTCGAGCTCCAGGTCGGTGAGCACCGTCTCGATGGTGAGCACCTTGGGCCAGATGAACAGCGTCCGGGGCGGCGCGGTGTCGGGCACGCCCTCGGTCCCCCCGGGTGGCACGGTGAGGGCCCGCAGGAAGGCGCGGAAGGCCAGGATGTCCGGGCTCCCGGGCTGGCGGACGGCGAAGAAGCGGTCGAGGTAGAGCTCCACGCCGCCGATCTGGCGGTTGCCCGTGGACTGGAACTGGAGCACCTGGTGCGACAGGCCGGGCACGGCCAGGCGGCTCCAGTTGACCTGGACCTTCTCGGTGAGCTGCTTGGGGTTGAACAGGCACTCCATGGTCTCGGCGGTGTGCAGGTTCGCCAGGACGCAGCGCGGGGGCCGGGCGGTGCTGAGCTGGATGGTCATCGGGTTGGCCTCATCAGTACGCCGGCACCGAGGAGTAGGTGCGGTCAGCCGTGTCTTGGCCAGCGTTGTGCGAGGCGCGGGCGATGGTCTCGCCGTCCACCTGCAACTTCAGGATGATGGGCTGCCTGCCTCCCAGCGCGGAGCTCCGGCCACTGGTGGACGCCCTGAGCGTTGCCTCAAGCCGGTCGATGCTCTGGGTTCGAGCGCCTGCCTCGGTGGCCGCAGGTGTTGCAGACGGCGTCGCTGCCGACGCCGGCGTGGGCGCGTTGATGGCTCGCGCCGCCACGTTGACCGCTTTGCCGATGCTCTCCGACACGCTTCTTCGCTTCAGCTTTTCCAGGCTCGAGGGGAGCAGGGCGTCCGGGATCCGGTCGATGACGCTGAGCACCAGGTCCCAGATCTTGTTGATCACCTTACGGATGCCCCGGCCGATGCCTGCAAAGAAGTCCACCACCGGCTGGAGGAAGCCCTTGATGCCGTCCGCGATGCCCTGGAAGACGTTCTTGAACCAGCGGCCGATCCCGACGAAGAACTGCCCGATGGCCCGGAAGAAGCCGGCGACGGACTGGATCGCCGACCGGATGGCGTTGGGCAGGGTCTCCACGAACCAGTGGTGGATTGCGCCTGCCACCTTGGCGACCCAGGTCCCCAGCCAGACGAAGGCGTCCATGAGCCCCTTGACCCCGTAGATGGCCAGCGCCACGACCCGGATCAGCGCGGCCAGCACGTAGGTGATACCAGTGACCACCACGCCGAGGGTCTGGCCCAGGAACTCGCCCAGGGAGCGCCAGGCGCTGGTGGACTCGCCGGCGCTCTCGCTGGAGGAGTCGGTGGCGCCGGTGAGCGTGTTCCACGCGTCACGCAGCATGCCGATGGCGCTGGCCACGGCGTTCAGGGCCGGGCGGATGTACTTCAGCATCGAGCGGAACCCGCCCACGACGCCGGCGGTGATCCGCGCGAACACCGCGATGACCTTGGCCGCCCACTTGACGATGGTGCCGAAGACCGCGCCCACCACCTGGCCGAAGCTGCGGAACTTGTCCGAGGGCAGCCCGGCGGCGCCGCCGGCGACCTCGCCGAAGAGGGCGGCGATCTCCTGCCCCAGCTCGGAGAAGGCATCCACCAGGTCCTCGAAAACCGGCCGAGCGGCCTCGATGGTCGAGGTGAACCCCTGAGTGAACCCCTGCCAGACCTGCTGGATGCGGTAGACGATCTGCCACACCGCGATGAGGAACCGCTTGAGCCCGAGGTTCTCGGCGCGGTTCAGCTCCTCGCGCACGGCGCCCGAGAAGCCTCCCTGCTCGAAGAGCTGCTTCAGGCCGCGGAAGAACAGCGAGACCTTGTCCCAGACCCGGCGGGCGAAGTCGCCGATGCCGCCGAGGTTTTTCTTGAAGGCGATGTAGAACCCGGCCACCACCAGGGCCAGCACCCCGATGACCAGGATCACCGGCAGCAGCGAGGCCATGATGCCGCCGATGGAGATGCCCAGCGCCTTGAAGGCGATGGCCAGCAGCGCGATGGTCGCCTTGGCCGCGATGACCCCACCCACCAGCATGAGGAAGCCCCCCGCAGCGAGGACCACGCCTGCGAGGGCCTTCTTGATCGGCGCGGGGATGGACTGGAAGGCGCGCAGGATCGCGTTCAGCGCGTTCACCAGGGCTCGCACGATGGGCTTGAAGACCTGAGCGAAGGGCCTGCCCAGCACCACCGCGAAGGTCTGCATGGTGCCCTTGAGCAGCGTCTTCTGTCCCTGGAACGTATCGAGCAATTTGTCCCGGAACTCGGCCGCCGTCCCGGCCGCGTTGCCCAGTTGCTTGCGCAGCGCGGCGATGGCCTCGGCCCCGCGCAGAGTGACCTGCGCGCCGTCTCGGGTCGTGGTGTAGGCCGCCTTCTGGATGGCGTTGAAGGCCAACAGGCCGCGGGCGCCAAAGGCCACGGCCACCCGGCGGTTACGCTCCTTGTCGGTCATGTTGGCCGTCGCCCGGGCGAAGTCGGACATGATGTCCACGACGGAGCGCATGCGACCGGTGGACTTTTCGAAGATCCTGACCCCGGCGCCGATGACCGCGTTCTGCGCGCGGGTGTCCGCGCCCACCCGGCGCACGGCCTCGCGGAAGGCGGTAGCCGAGCTGGAGGCGTCGATGTTGCGGTTTCGCAGCAGGCCCATGGTGATGAGCGTGTCGTCGAGGGTCTGGTTGAAGGTCGCACCGGAAGCAGCGGCCTTGGCCAGCCCGGTCTGGAAGTCCCGGGTCTGAAAGTTGGTGAGCTGGGTGATCCGCAGCAGCTTGTCGGTCACCCCGGCCGCCTGCTCGGCGGCCATGCCGTAGGCGTTGAGCGTGCCTACCACCGCCTCGGCGGCTGCCGCTACGCCGAGCTGGCCGAGGGACCCGGCGGCCAGGTCCAGCACGGGGATCAGGGTCCTGATGGCCTGGGTAGCCGTCTGCCCGGCCGTGGCCAGCGAGGTCAGGCCCTCCACGGCCTCGGTGGGGGAGAACTGGGTCCGGATGCCGGCCTCGATGGCCGCCTGGCCCAGCATGTCCAGCTCCTGGGACGTAGCCCGGGTGACCGCGCCCACGGCGGCCAGGCCCTGCTCGAACTTGCCCGCCGCGTTGGCCAGCGAGAGCGAGCCCGCCACGACGACCAGACCCGCGGTGAACATCGCCAGGCCCAGGCCGAGCTGCCGGAAGTTGGCCGTCATGCGTTGGGTGCCCAGACCCACCCGCTCGTCGAGCGAGGAGAAACGTCGCTCCACGCCCTGCATCTTGGCCGAGGCCAGGTCCTTCGCCGTGAAGACGAAGCCGAGCCCCATGGAAGAGTTCAAGCTCACGCGCTACTTCCTCTTCGCCGCTTTCTCGATCTCCCGGGCTTCACGGGACCGCTGGGTGCCGATGCGCTCCAGCAGCCAGTCCCGGTCGGTCACCGGGAGCTCCAGGGACTCGGCGAACGTCAGCCCGAGGCCCGATCCGCCGTGCTGGATCCAACACAGCTGGAAGACCCCCTCCAGCCAGTCCGGCAAGGCTACGCGCGGGAAGAGCTGGAGCGGCCCCGCCGCCGGCGCGTCCGGGCCTTGCCCGGCAGAAAGAAGGTCCGGTCGAAAGGGAGCTCCAGCTCCTGTACGACGAAGCAGTCCGGGCACTCAATCTCGATTCCGGTCTCCACGCCGCAATCGACCCGGTCGAACTCGTCTACCAGGAAGTCGGCGTCCCGCAAGCTGAGGTCCTCGATGATTTGCCGCTTTCCGCGCGGCTCCACGCCCTCGATCTCGACGACGCGCAGGGCCAGCATGGCGGACAGGATCCGGTCCCCGGCACTCCGGCGAAGCTGGGGCAGCTTCCTCTCGTCCGCGCCGGTGAGCAGTCGGAACCAGACCTTCATGCCGGCGTCCGGCAGCGTGGTCTCGAACCGGTTCCCCTTCACGAAGGCGTCTCGGCTCTCGGGCGAGAGCTCCCGCACGGGCAGGTCGCGCAGGCCGAGCTCCCACTCAATGCGGCTGCGGCAGGCGTCGTTCTGGCAGGGCACGGCAAAGGCGTACGCCGGCCCGTAGGTTAGCGCCCGGAGCTGCAGCAGCACGAAGAACCGGTCCCCCTGCAGCACGAGGTCCCAGTCGATGTCCTTGTCGCCGAAGTCGTAGGGCCCCGGGTCCAGAGTTTCCTCCCAGCAAGCAGCCAGGAGTCGGTCCACCTGGCCGCCACTCTTGGCCAGCTTGCGGTCGGTGAGCACGCGCTCTTCGCGCACCTTCATGCCGCGGATGCGGCCGGACAGCCCCGAAGGGCAGATGATGGCTTCTGACACGTTGGCGTTCCTCCTGTTTGACCTGCTCTCTCACAAAGGCAAAGCAGCCGAGGCTCGCCAAGGGGACTTAACCGGCCGGATTTTTCACGCCTGGCGGTGTCTTCAGGTTGCGGGGCTTCGGTCGGGAAGACTGCGATGTCGTCCGCTTCCGCGTGCTTTCGGCCAAGAATGCGGTCCGCGGTGCAGCGTCGGCGGGAGTGCAGAGCAAAAAAATAGGGCTTGTCACCGGACCATGCGGTCTCTATATGGGCTGCCGACCTCGCCGGAGCGGTTCCGCTGGGAGGACTTTGGATGGAGGGTTGACCATGGAAATCGTGTTTGAAGACTTGACGCCGCAGATCAACGCCATGTCCTCTGCCGAGGAGTTCGATGACATGGCCCAGTTGATCGTCGAGAAGCAGCCACAAGACAATGTAATCCTGTTCGGAACGCTCTATCGAAAGAGGTCAAGGCTGATTCGAGAGGTCGATGAACCTGAGGAGGCCGACAAGGACCAGGCCATCGGTGAGCTGTTGTTCGACGCCGCCAATGCACCGCCAGCCGGTCGGGACCACAGTCACCACCTGTTCTCGGCCGCCGTCGACGGTTCGGATCCGTGGCAACACTGGAACGAGTATCAGCCACCAGTGTTTGCGGCAATCTGGTCCGCAGCCGAGTTGCATCGGTCGGTTCCTGCGGTCCGGGCATTCTTGCTCCAAGGATTGTGGGAGCGGAAAAGACAGTGGGGCGCAGCGGGGTTGGAGGGTATTCCGGCACAGTTCCGTGTCCTCGAGCTGGCCGTGGCCGCTCACATCGAGGCAGCCAGCTTCTACATGGAGCTGGACTGGAAGCCCGCGTCAAAGGCGTTCAAAACCACACGACACTGGCTGACAGCCCAGCGGCTCGCGGCCGAGGTCGGGAAGCCCGAGTGGATCCTGGCCCGGTCCACGGAGCTCCAGCAGGCTCAGCTAGAGTTCTTGGATGACGCCGTCCACTGGGTGGTATCTCTCGTTGAGGTGGAGGTCATGCTGGCAGCACCAAGGGGAACGCGCCGGCCCGACCTGGTACCCGATGCTCGGCTGGAGGAACTCCTGGTCTTGCTCGAAGACATCGCCCGACGAGTTGAGTTGGAGGGTGGGCCGGAGCATGTCGAGCACGACGTTTTGGCACTCGTTGCCGAGGTCGAGAAGAGCCTAAGTCGCGGTCCCGACCATCAGACGGCCGCGCTGCGCAGGGCCCAGCTCTTCGAGCGGCAGGCAGGGCGAGCCTCGTTCTTCGCTGTCGAGCAGGAGCGGTTGAAGAGCGCAGCCCAGGAGTACTTCCAGGCAGGACGGCGTGAGGATGCGGCTCGCATGATGGCGCGGGCCCGCGAGGTGATCGAGAGCGCCGAAGCGAGCGGCCAGCTCAAGTCCGTCGTCTTTCCGTTCGAGGTCAATGACCAGCAGACGGCCGTTCTCCTGGAGCCGTTCTTCGCCGGTGCCGAGAGCGCCGATGTCGTCCTGCATCGGTTGGGCGGCTGTCTGGTGGTGCCGTCGCTGGAGTTCCCGGAGAGGGCACAGCCGCTACCGACTTCGCTGTTTGCGCAGTTCGCGACTACGATGCCGCTGGTCGGAGATCGCTCGCACGCTCCGCTGGCTCCTGGAACACCCGAGCACGAGCAGTTTCAGAGGCGCCGAGCGCTCATGCTGGAGATCCACATTTCTGCGGCAATGGTCATCTCCGAGGTGCTGCTACGGCTGCGACAGGAGTTCCAGCTGCGAGCAGACCAGCTCACGGGAGCCATGTCGGCGTCGCCATTCATCGAAGCGGAGGACCTGCCGTTTATCCGCTCAGCTGTCCGGAACTACCTCAGCGGCGACAACATCGCCGCTATGCACGTCCTTGTGCCTCGCGTGGAGCAGGTGATCCGTCGTGTTCTGAAGGCAGCAGGGGTCGAGATCACCGCGCTTCGGGACGGCGAGCTTCGAGAGCGGCCGCTCGGGACCTTGCTGCGGGAGGCAGAGAACAGCGGGGTGCTCCCTCGGGAGCTGGTCCTGCTCCTGCAGGCGACGCTGTCCGAGGAGTGGGGGCTCAACCTCCGCAACAGCATCGCACATGGGTGGATCAAGCAGGCGCAATGCGTACAGCACTACGCCGACCTCACGCTGCACCTGATGCTGCTCGTCGTGCGTCTACGCCCAGCGGCTGCGGCCGGCAGCGGCGCGCCTGCGTCCGCCGGAGCACCAGCCACGGGCGAACCTACCGCGTCGGATGAAGCATAGGCTGGTCTCCCCGGACGTCACTGCTGCTGCAGGTCGAAGTAGTCGTAGGTGAGGGTCACCGACTCGATGACGTTCTCGTCGGACTCGTTGTCCCAGTCGCCGGCGACGAACTTGATCGGCCAGGCCTGGAAGACGGACCAGCGGCGCAGGGTGCCCCCGTCGCGGTCCTGCTGCACCACGTCCAGGTTGCGCTTGTAGAGCGGGTCGGTGAGGCCGAGCCCGCTGGCCGTGCCGGCGACGTCCTCGAACCAGTCGAAGAGGTCCCGGTCCCGGGTGGCGCCGCGCTCCAGGGTGATGTCGGAGAAGCTGAGCCGGCCGGGGCTCTTGTTGGGGATCAGGGAGCCGCCCTCGAAGTACTGGACGTTGGCGACCTCCACCGCCAGCTCGGAGCACTTCTGGAAGCCGGCCGACTGCAGGTCGTCGACCTCAACGAGGTATGCGAACTTTTTGTGGAAGCTCCTGGGGTTACCGACGACGGTCATGGCTCGCTCCTCACACGCCGGCCAGCGCTGCCTCTAAGGCGCGGGTGTCCTGGCTCAGTAGAATTTCGATGAACTCCGCGGGCTTGTTGGTGGCCAGACCCACGCGGACGATCAGCTTGCCGGCGAAGATGACCGCCGCGGTGTTCAGGGCGTCGGAGACGTCCACGAAGAAGGCCTTGGCCTGCACGCGGGAGCGGAAGGCGCCGTTCTGCATCTGGGTGTTCAAAAAGGCGGTGATGGTGCGGCGCACCTGGGCGCGCAGGCCCTCGGTGTTGTTCTTGTGCCGGGCGAACTGGAGCCCCTGCTTGAGGCTGCGCTCGATGAAGATCACACCGCGGCGCTCGGCCACATAGGGGAAGTTGCCCGAGGCCTTGAGCGTGCGCGAGCCGTCGATGAAGCGCGGCATGCCCGGGCCGGTGGTGAGCGGGTTGATGCGCTTGGGGTAGAGCAGGTCGCGCTTGGCCTCCTCGAGCACCTCGTCGGTCTCGAAGCCGACCACGCCGTACATCCGGCCGTTGTCCACGCCGGCGGGCGTGTCGTAGATGCCGCCGGGTCGGGCGCCGTCGTTCCGGGCATAGACACCGGCGACGATACCCGAGGGTGGGGCCACCACCCTATCCACTGCGCCCAGCGAGGGCTTGTCGGGGTTGAGGATCTGGACCCGGGGCCAGTAGATGGCCGCGTGCTCGGTGAGCTCCAGCAGGCCCGCATCTACCTCCACGTGCTGGACCATCTGGGCGGCGCTGGCCGCGGCCGGCGGGTCGAGCACGGCGAAGACCATGCCGCTCCGAACGACCTCGCAGTAGTAGACTATCGCCTGCTGCACGGCGGGCGTGGCGCGGCCGGGCACCGTGAGCACGGCCAGGTCGAGCACGCGGTCCAGGGCGCGCAGGCCGGTCTTGGCCGCCTCGGCGCCGATGAAGTCCTGGTCGTCGAGGCCGGTGAGCCCGTTGTCGCCGCCGGTGAGCTGGGCGGTCTGCGCCGGGGGCACCGGGTGCCCAGGGAGCCCCTGATCGGTCACCCGGACCAGGACGGAGCCGCTCGTGGCGTGGTTGACGACCTTCTCGACGTGGCGTTTCGAACCGGGATCCATGCTCACGCCCGGGAACGACTCCCGGTACGATCCGTCCTCGATGACCAGCACGTCGAAGGTGCCGGGGTCGCCGGCCACGGGCGGGCGGACCTCCACCTCGACCTGGTTGGCGTAGCCGCCGGGATCTTTGCCCTCGAGCAGCACGGCGGGCGTGGCGCCGGCGTCGCTGCCGGTGTGCAGGTCGTTGTCGAGCCCGAAGGCAGCGGCCGTTGTTGGGTCCACCTGGAGCGTCGCGGTCTGTCCGACGTCGATCGTCTGGACCTGCAGCACACCGCCCGCGCCCTCGCCGCCGGTGACGGCGGGGAGCGCCGCCTCCAGGAGGGTCATGATCTCGACGACGGTGACCGCGTCGAGGTCGGCTACGTTGCCCATGCCCGTCACCGGGCCGGTGGGAAAGTCCAGCGCCGCGTTGGCGTCGCCTCCGGTGACGTGGACCAGGCTGGCGGTGCCCGCGCTGTCGCTGGCGACCTCGAGCACGCCGGTGTCCACCAGCGCCTTGGCGCCGCTCACCTGGGCGTTGATGACCGCCGCTACCTCCTCGGGCGTGGCCGCGGCGATGTCCGCGAAGTCCGCCGCCGCGAAGGCGACGGTCTGCTCCGTGCCGTCGTCGAACAGCAGGGTGAGCACCTGTCCATCGGCCAAGGCGAAGGGCGTGGCCCCCGAGGCTTGCACCATCGCCGGCAGGCCGTGGAAGGTCGCGCCCTGGGCCGGGGCGCCGCCCACCGAGAGGAGCAGCAGGTCGCCGTCCTTCAGCCGGAGCGGCCCAGCCAGGGTGCCCGTGATCGTCGCCGGGGTTGGCGCCCCGGGGGCCAGCAGGGCGCCGGTGGCACGCACTGCCGTTGCACTGGCCGGGTCCGAGACGTTGCCGAAGTGGACCGTGCGCACCACCCAGAGGTGGCTGCCGCCGTTCTCGAAGAAGCCCAGGGCGGCGAGCAGCAGGTCGCTTTCGGGGGTGAAGCCGCCGAAGCTACGCTGCACCTCTTCGATGGAGGTGCAGAGCACGGCCTGGGCGATGGGGCCGCGCTCGGTCACGCCCAACATGCCTGCCACCGACGTCGGCGCCGACGGGATGCCGCGAACGCGCGGCTCCTCCTCGCGGACCACTACCTTGGAGGAGAGAAGCTGCTGAGTCACGTTACGCTCCTTTCGATGGGCTCTGCGCCCACCTCGACGCCATCCACCGCCTTGCCGCGGTCGAGCGTCTGCCCCTCGTCGAGGTCGAAGCCGCGGACCACCAGGCCGCAAGTGAAGGCCCGGACGTCGTCCGGGCCGTCCAGGCGGGTCCGGAAGTCACCGTCGGGGTCCATCTCCCAGCGCGCGGCGCCGCGGCCGGGATCGTCCGGATCCCGGTCCATCTCGATCCAGCGGCTGCGGCTCAGGAAGGTCCCCACCGCGGCCATCAAATTGAGCAGCTCCACGGTGCTGTCCGAGGCGGCGGTGATGGTGAACGCGAGGTCCACGGTGTACGTGGGCCGGTGGCGCGCCAGCTCCGGGCCGGCCGGTCCGGGCACCACGTCTTCTCGGCCCTCGTTGAGGGCATAGAACCGGTTCTCGGCGACCCGCGGGCCGGAGAGCGCCAGGGACGGGAGCCGGGCCACGCTGACGAGCTCCAGGTCTCCCGTCTCGGCGTCGCGGAAGTCCACCGACACAGCGATGCTGGTGCTCTCGATGACCTGGCGCTTTAGCGCGCGGAGCAGGGTCCGCACCAGCCGCGTCAGGTCCGACTGCCTGGCCAGCCGGGGGCGAAGGAAGCGGTACGCGCCAGGCAGCAGCGCCTCCTCGCCCGGAACGGGCACGCCGTCCGAGTCAAGGTTCTGCAGGTGGACGTCCACCACCCCCTCGGCGTGAGCCGGGGTCCGCACGTCGGCCACCGACACGCCGGCCTCCTCCCACACGGAGAGGACCTCGGTCGGCTCGCCACCGAGGTCGACCGCGACCCGCTCCGCGAAGTCGCTGCCGGAGAGGCGCACCACCTCGCCGCCGCCCGTAGGGCCGAGCTCGGGGGACACGTTGGAGAGAACGGGGACCGCCATCTCACAGGCCTCCCATCTTCAGCAGGCCGGCCACGCGGCCGAGGAAGCGCTTTTGTGCGCCCCGGGCGAACTTCCGGAAGGCCGGCCGCAGGAACGGCCGCGGCGGGATCCGGACCACCACCACGCCCTTGCCGCCGCCTCCCTCCGGCTCCTTTCCGGCCTTCTTCAACACGGCGAACAGGAACCGTCGCATGGCCGGCGTCATCGGGATGACCGTTGGGGCCGAGCCGAACTCCTGGACCTTGGCCACGTCCACCAGGGGCTCTCCGTCCTTGCCGCGCGCCTTGCGCGGCACGCCCACGAAGGCCTCGGTGCCGCGGACGATGGCGGTCACGGCGTTGCGGAGATCCCCGCGGACCATGAGCGCCTTGGTGCCGCCGAAGCCGCGCAGCTTGCGCGCCGCCAAGGTGAGCTCGGAGGGTTGCTCCAGCGCCTCGCCGCCGGGCGACTGCCGCGTGATGCCCTGGACGACCTCGTTGCGCAGGGGCTGGGCCTCCTGCCGCAGCGCGGTGCCCACCGCGCGCTCGAGCTGGGCCGGCGCCGTGGCCAGGAGACGGCGGACCACGGCCCAGTCGCCTGTTCGCTGCACGGTCATGGTTCAGCGTCTCCTTGTGGCGCGCTGCCGGTCCTCGAAGGTGACCAGCAGCAGGTTTCTTCGCGGTCGGGCGCGACCGAGCCCGAAGCCGGTGGCCCGGGCGTCGGTGACAAAGAGCCCGGGCGGGTCGCGGAAGGCCTGCACCAGCTCGCCCTGGCGCTCGTACAGGGCGCCCAGCCGGTCGCCGGGCTGGATGAGCGGCGCGCCCGTGCCGGCGTGCACCAGACCGCACCGCTCCAGGTCCCGGAAGTGGAACGTCAGGCGGAGCTGCATCTTCGGGGACTGCCCCGCCGGGAGCATCCGGAGCTCCTCCAGCACCTCAGGCTCCACCTGGCAGGGCAGCCGGACCGGCCGGTGCTCCTTGCGAACCGGCTCGCCCAGGCCGTCGTCGTCCAGGTCCACCCGCACCGGCTCCTTGAAGTCCGGGTCGTAGCCGCTGACGAGCGGCCCGGGCCCGTCCGGGTCGGTGCTCGCGGTGGCCGCGCCGTCGAGCCGGTGGAGCTCGGCGAGGAACTTGAAGATCAGCCGACCGCGCATCAGGCGGCCCCCAGCCCCGCCGGCCGGCGGAAGCGGAGCAGGATGCGGTCGATCTCGGGGTCGCCCGTGAGTGGCCCGGGGTCGCCGGCCTTGTCCAGCTTGTAGCTCTGGTCCCGGGTGCGCTCCTCGATGATGCGCCAGCGGTCGCGGGCCTCCGCCGCGTCGTCGGCGTCGCCCATCAGGGGGAGCCACCGCAGCACCAGCAGGATGCAGGCGCGGCGGATGGCGAGCGGCGTCCGCCCGGTGAATGTGCCGTTGTCCTCGGTGTAGCCCCAGGTCCCCCGGACCACGACGTTGGCCGTGCCCCGCGGGAAGCGGCGCCCTTCGAGGAGCGTGAGGCGCGGCGCATCGAACCCAGGCTCCACCGGCGCCCCGATGACCACCAGGTGGCCGGCGTCCCTCGGGAGGTTCTCGCCGTCTACGGTCAGCCGAGTGAGACGAATGGGTGGGGCAGGGGGCTCGACGCTCGGCGTGCCCCGGCCGTCGAGACGGTAGGCGACCACCCTCGGCTCGAAGAACCAACCGGTGGCCTGGTCGATCGTCCGGCTCGCCTCCTCGATCAGCGCATCGAGGCGGCCGGTCGAGGCCTGTGCCTCGGTCACACCCTCGGCGCGCAGGTCGGCCACCGTGGCGTACATCCTTAGCTCGACCCCTTGGTGCCACGCTTGCCGCTGTTCTTTGCCCCGTCCTCCCGAGCATCAGCGGGCAGCGGTGGCGGTCCTTCGCGGGCCGTGACCTCGCGGGCCTTGTCCGCCGGGCGCGCGGGCTTGCTCGCCTCGGTCTCTTGCTCGTCGATCGCCTTGGCCTCGGCCTCGGTGCACACGTCGAACGCCAGGGGCGAGCGCGGGTCGTGGCCGCGCTGGCGCGCGGCGCGCAGGTACTCGCCCACCTCCGGGCTCACGCGGTACCAGCCCTTGCCCTCCTCGAACCGGATGCCCTGGTAGACGAACCGGCGCAGCACTTGGCCGCGGTGCGGGTCGCGGGGCTTGATGCGTACAAGCAAACTGTCCATGTCGACTCCTTGAAGCGCCTGGAAACCGGCCTGTTTGCGGGGCGGTTTCAAGACAAACCAGAGAAATTAGTTAGAAACTCACAGCTGAACGTTGATGGCCTTGACCACGCCCTCCTCCTCGGAGAACTTCACGTCCGCCTCCAGGGTCACCACGATGGCCAGGGCGCGCCGGCGGATGGACCGCTCCCACTCGATGCGGATCTTGCGCCGCACCCCCACCACGATGTTCTTGGGGTGCGTGAGGACCGCGACCGTCTGGTTCTGACCCGGGCCCAGGTCCTCGGGGAAGAGCGGCACCGGGACCACCGGCGAGCCGGCCGCGAGGATCGGCGTGTCCGTCTCCAGGTACTTGTCCCCGAGCGCGGTCTCCCGCTGGGCGCGGAACCGCCGCAGGTTCGCCTCGGCGTCCTCGGAGGTGTAGAAGCGGAGCTGTCGCTTGTTCTTGCGGTAGCGCGGCGGCAGCGCCTTCATCATGTCGTGGAAGAGCTGGTCGTCCACGGGCGCGCCGGCCGCGTCCACCACGTTCGACTGGGCCTGCACCAGGATCCCGTCGAGCTGCGCCAGGAACGTGTCCGCCGAGGTCTTGTCGCCGTTGATGGCGACCTCCTCCAGGTCACGCCCCACGGCCGGGCCGAGCAGCTGCATGATGGTCTGGCGCAGGTCGCCCTGCTCGATGTTCTCCTCCAGGACCCGGTCCGAGAGGTTCACCTCGCCGATGAACTCCTGGGCGTCCAGCTCCACCTTGGAGATGTCCGGCACGGTGCGGTCGGCCTGCGCCAGCTCGGTCAGCTCCTGGGCTGCGCGCAGCACGCGGCTGCCGAAGGCGATCTGGTCGATATCCTCACGCGCCCGGCTCATGGGGCGGTAGGTGACCTGACCGAGCAGCGTGGAGTCCGTGGTGGACAAACGCATGAACTTCTTGGACTGCGTCGGGTGCAGCAGGCCGCCGTTGCTTACCAGGTGGGAGAGGGCGAAGTCCGCCTTCTCCAGGATGGTTCGGTTGGACATGTGACTCATGCTCGGTTCCTTTCTCAGGCGGTCACGTCGTGGAAGGAGACGGCCTTGTCGACGCTGTCGCGGTCCACGGGCTGGTTGAGGTCCAGCGGCCAGCTCGCGTCGGGCGGCCCTGCGGCCGGGGCGCGCTCGCCCCCGGGCTGGCTGTTGGGCAGGCCGGAGCGCTTCTCCAGCCGGGCCAGGCGCTGCTGTTGCTCCTTCACCGTGCCGGTGAGGGACTGCAGGACACGCACCACCTGGGCGAGCTGCTCCGCGATCTGGGTTGACGTCCCGCCGGGCGATCCACCGGCCGCTCCACCGGCCGCTCCGCCCGGCGCCGCCTTGGCGGTGGGGCTCGGGCTCGGCTGCGCGATCGCGGCGCTCACCTGTTGGATCGCCGCGTGGATTGCCGTCATCGCGGTGGCGAGCCGGTCGGGCTCCGCGGCGGGAGGCGCGGCGGGAGGCGCGGCGCCTCCGGTACCCGGATTGACTGCGGGCATGCCGTCCGCCGTGCCGGTTGCGCCGGCCCTGTCGGCCGAGCGGTCGGCGCCGGCGGCACCAGCAGCGTTCCCGGCGCTCGCGGTCCCCACGGCTCCCGTGGTGTCTGCGGCTCCAGTGGTGCCCGCAGCGCCAGCGTCCTGGGCCCCCGCCGCCGCAGCCAGGGACTCGGCCGCGGCCTGCAGCTCGCCGGCGAGCTCGGCCAGCCGGGGCCCGACCGCCGCTCCCTCCTGCGTCGCCAGCAGCTCCACTGCCTCGGTCAGCCCTTCCAGGGCGGTGACCGTCGCGCCCAGCGGACCGTTGCTATCCTCGCTCTGGGTGTCCCCGCCAGCGCCGCCGTCACCGGTGTTGGGCGGCGACGTCTCTCCGCCGCCGTCGTCCGGCGCGCTGGAGGCGTTCAGGTCGGTCTCGGTCGGGTCGGCCCCGGTCGTCGTGTCGTCCATTCCTTCGCTCCTTTTCACGATGAGAAAGCGGTGCTTGTTGGCCGCCCGGTCCACGATGGAGACCTCCTCGACGACCATTTCGACCAGGCGCGAGACCCGGTCTTGCGAGCGCGACTCCGGCATCAGGCGGCCTCCTGCTCGGCCGCGGGCGTCTGGGCGTCGGCTGCCGTCTCGGGGATACGGCGCGCAGACCCGCCGATGCTGAAGCCACCGAGCGAGCCGTCCTTTACCCGCTCCCACAGCTCGTCCGACAGGATCCGCACCGCCAGCAGCCAGGTCCCCCGGCGGACCTTCACGCCGCCGATCTCGAAGTCCACCGGCGCCAGGTAGCTCTCCAGGATCCGCACCTGGCCGTTGACCTGGAGCCGGTGCATCAGGCCCAGCCCGCCGAACTCCTCCATGAACCGGTGCGCGGCCTGCCGGATCTCCTCCACCGAGTAGATGTCCCCCTGGGCGTCCACCACCTCGGGCTCGAGCACGATGCCGAGGACGTACCGCTCATCCTCCGGGTCCACACCCTTGATAAGCGGGACGGTCTTGGAGAAGGCCCCCTGGCCTGCGTAATCCTCGGCGTCCACGGACGCCGCCTTGCTCGTCCCCGCCTCGCCTTCACCCTTCTTCTCGGCTTCCTCGAGCAGACGGCGCGCCTCGTCCTGAAGCGTCGCCAGGTCCTCTGCCGAAAGGCTGGGGATCTTGCTCTGCGGGATCCTCGAGATGGCGTTCCGGAGGTGAGGGACGTCCAGCTTCCCGTCCACGTCCCGCACCGGGAAGTGCCGCAGGCTGCGCGGTGTGGTCTTACCCTCGTCGTCCGTTTCGCCACCGGGCTCGATGTGCAGGAACGCGCTGTCCGGAAGGTCGTTGACGTACCCCTCGCTCCACAGGCCCTTCTCGAGCCCGACCTCCGGTGGAGCGCCAGCGTTCGGCTCTCCGTCCACGCCGCTCCAGTCCTCCACTCCCCAGCCCTCGTCCCGGAGAGCGTCGAGCTGCTTGGTCACCTGTGCGTAGTTCGTTACCAGGAGCTGGGTCAGCACCGTCGACCCGCCCACGCCCCGCATCGAGCGGATGGTGCGCGGGGTCTGGATCCGCTTGACCTGGAATTTCGATCCCTTGAGCAGCCCTGGGAGCTTGCCCCGGATGCCGTAGGTCATCAGGAACTTGCCCTTGAGGGACTTCAGGACCTCGAAGAATCGCTCCTCGTCGAACTTCGACTCTCCCACGGCCACGTCGTAGCCGGGGTAGGGTGGGTCCAGGAAGAACACCGTCTTCGGCCCGTCGTACTTGCGGACCACCCGCAGGTAGTCCCCGTCGTAGACCCGGACGTGCTTCAGCCGCGGCGCAAAGGCCTCGATGCGGTCCACCGACCGGGCCTCCACGCCCTGGCCCGAGGGGCTGAAGCTCCGACCGCGCATCTTCCCGTAGGAGAAGTGCGTCACGTAGAGGAAGCGGTAGAGCTTCTCCACGTCGCCGGACGGCTTCGAGTCCAGCAGTCGCTTGTACGTTGCCCGGTCCCCCACCCAGCTCTTCCGCTTGAGCTGCGCGAGCTGCTCCGTGGTGAGCCGCTTCACCAGCCGGTAACCCTGGGCGAGCTCCACGTCCGCGTCGTTGATCACCTCGACCCGGGACCGATCCTTGGCGAAGAGCACCGCAGCGCTCCCGCAGAACGGCTCCACGTAGGTCGTGTGCGGCGGCAGCAGCGCCACAAGCCGCTTGGCCAGCCGCTTCTTGCCCGCCGGCGAGCCCCACAGGGTCTTCTCCACACCCTCCGGCGCCAGCCGCGACAGGACCTCGCGCGCTCTGGCCACCGCCTGCGCCGCTTGCTGCTCCGTTTGACCGCGGATCTCGGGCATGCTCTTCCTTTCACAAAGGCAAAGCATGCGACCCTGCGGAAAGGGACTTAACCGGCCGATTTTTTCCGGGCGTGTAGGTGCCTCACGGTTGGCTGGAGTCGGCGGTGCCGGAGCGACGCCGGCACGAAGCAACACCCACCGGTGCCAGAACCTCCTTGAAAAAACGACGCTCTTGCCCCACAATATTTATAATTGCGACTGCGTTAATACTTCTCGGAAGCGGCTGTCACAGGCGCTCACGAGACATGTACGCGACGTTCGAATTCGGTGGAGTTGGAGGGGACCAGCCTTTCCCCCTCCCCAGTCCCCCATTGGTCTTTCCTCCAGTCTCCACCGCATTTTCACTTCACACAGCCGCCGCAAAATCCTTGCCTGTATGGCTGAGGGGGCTGCACGTTCTGCGTGTTGCGAGCGGCATTGTCAGCCCCGAGCAACAGCTGCAGACGTCAAGATCGAGATGCGAAAGCAGCGTCTGTGTGCTCTGGAGCTAAGGAATACTGAGAGTTGTGGATCTACAAAGGCCGTGCAGCGGCGGGAAGGACGCGCCGATGTCTGAAAGCTCGCGCGTGCTCAGGGTGCGGCTGAATTCGCCGCGGTCGTCGCGGGTTCCGGCCGCAGAGCGGGCGACCTCGGCGATGGCGGTCCGCTTGCCGCCCTGCTCGACGTACAGTGACTTACGCCCCGTCTCGACGTCGTTCGTCTCCCGGACCCAGGGTAGGATGTCCTTCACCCGGTCGGGCTCGGCTTCGACGCGTTCGAAGAGCTGGAGCCCACGGCTCACCGAGAAGGTCTTGCCGTGCAGGAAGCGGCAGGTCTCGGTAGTGTGCTCGTCGAGCACCGCCTCGAAGAGGTAGCGGTCGATCCCGGCCTCGGCGTAAGCGGAGAGCTGTCCGAAGGACCGACCCTGCGAAATGAAGGAGCTGGCCACCACCTCCCAGTAGAAGCTCCCGCGGCCGGCGAGCGTGGTTCGCGCGGCCAGCGCCAGATCGTGGGCGATGTCCTGGCGGCCCAGACCGGCCTCCAGCCCGTCGGCCACGACGCGGCGCGCTTGCGCGCTGAAGGCCCCGGCCCGCCGGCCGTACTCGTCCCGTACGAAGGTGCTCTGGCTAGAGCCGAGGTAGTCGATGATCCTCCGGTCCAGGGCGTTGAAGTCGGCGCCGATGGCGAGCCGTTGGCCGCGCCGTGAGGCACCCCGAGCAGCCGCCACCACGTCGCTCGAGGCCTCGCCGAGCACCGCCTCGACGGTGGCCGGCACGGCGACCACCCGGCGTCCGGCCTCCTCGATGGCCCGGGCGACGAGCGCTCGCCGCTGGGAGGCCGTGGTGCTGCCCCAGTCCACGTCGAGCACCGTGACCGCGGCGCGCACGGCCGCGTCGTCGGCGCCGGACACCTCGGAGCGGAGCCGGGCCGCCATCTGCGCCACGGCACGATCGAGGCCCTCCGGGCTGCCCAAGTCCATCGCCTTGTGCAGACGCACTCGCAGGTAGCGCTCCAGGATTTCGTCAGCCGCCTCGCGGGCGCTGGTGAGCAAATGCAGGCGGTCGCCGGGGCTACCCTCGAGAGTGACGCTGTTGCACATGCGGACCCTGGCTGACCTTCGGACGACCGGCGGTCAGGTCGTGCACGATTAACGGACTGCGGGGTCGGCCCCGCACCTCGAGCCCGGCCTCGGTGGGCCGGAGCAGGATGTCGTGCTCCTTCGCGCAGTGGTCGCAGAGCGCGAAGACCAAGGCACCGTTCCGCCACAGGGTGACCGTCTCGTCCAGCCCTGCCGAGCGTCGACACATGCGGCACTCGATGACGCCTCGCTCAGCGTCGACTTGGGCCTGCTGGACCCAGGCCCGGTTCAGATCGCCGGGTCGCATCAGCCGCCTCCAATGTCGGCGAGCAACGGGCTGGTCTCCGTGGCAGACTCGGGGGGACCATCCGAACCCTCGGACGGGCAGGCGTGACACCCTGGGCCCAGGAACCGCGACAGCATGTCCCCGTGCTCCTCACGAAGGCGGGCCAGGGACTGGGTCTCGATCTTCCGGATCCGCTCCCAGCTCAGGTTCAGCAGCTCGCCGATTTCGTCCAGGGTGTGCGAGTCACGCTCGGCCACGTCCAGAGCACAGCTCTCTGGGATCTCCCAGGGCTCCAGGTGCGGCCAGGTCACGGTGAGCGCGCCGGTGGGCTTCACTTCCAGATACAGGTGGTGCCCGCAGCCCACGAACGGGCATGGCCGTGGACCATGCCTGCACTCACCCCGAGTCGTCGGCCGACCATGGCTCGGCGCCGGCGCGGCCGGATCGTGCGTTTCCTTGTGCCAACGCTGAAGGGCGGCCAGGCTCATGGTCCTGGGACGAGGGGTTGATCGTTGCTCTCGGCCACACCTCCGAGGGCGACCGTGTCTCTCGCTCGTGTTCGTGCTCATGCGTTCTCCTCGATGCGCGCGTCCCCTCCGACCACACCGTCGTCACCGGGCTCGAACCAGGCGGCGAACTCGTCGTCCGGCACGGAGATGCGCTCGGGCTCACGGAGGTACCGACGGGCCAGGGACATGCGACGGTCGGCCAGCTGCCGCTCCTCTGCCGCCAGCTCTTCGCGTAGGTTCAGTAGGCTCCGCGCGTCTTGCAGCAGTGACCTCTCGCCGCCAGGCTGCGGACTGTCACCGCCGGGACCGTTATTTTGGATGCCTGCCAGCGTCAGGGTGATGGGGCGCTTCACCCAGTCGTCTCCGATCTTGCGGAGCTCCCGATTGAAGATGTCCCCTGCCAGGAACCGCCCCTCCTCGGGCGTGAGCACACCCACCCGGACCAGCTTCTCCACCATCCCGGTGAGCCGCTCCGGGTCCCGCGTCACCGGCGTCTGGGAGCGGAAGCGCCAGAACCGGATCCCCATGTCCGCCATCAGCCGCCGGTTGATCAGGTAGTCGAACTCGTCCCGCTCCGGTTGGAACACCTGGTCCTCGGCGAAGCGGAGCTGGGCATCGGCCACCGCGCGGTTGAAGTCCCGACTCTCGCCGCGGAGCAGCCGCGGCACGCGGAAAGCCGCGCCCACCTTGTCGATGTTCCGCTCGTCGTAGAGCTGGAAGAGCGCGTCGTGCTGCTGGGCGTCGGTCAGTGGCTTCAGCTCGATCTTGGCCCGCGCGTGCTCACCTGATCCGCCACCCCCCTCGGCCTCCAGGATCAGCACTTTGTGGAAATTGTCCTTGCCCTTGAGGTTCTCCTCGATGAACCGCTCGATGCGCGGCACCGAGGCCTCGGACAGCTTGCCGCCGGAGACCAGCAGGGCCAACGGAGGCACGGACTTGTTTTCGAAGTAGAGGTAGTTGACCTCCTCCATCTGCCGCGATCCCAGCACCGCGAGCAGCGTTCCCACCCACCGGGGGACCCCATACGGAGAGCGGGGCGAGTGGATGGCGAAGTGGAACAGCTCGGTGGCCGGGCCGTCCTCGGGGTTGGCCTTCAGCAGCGTCTCCACGTCCTTGAACACCTCCCCCGACTTGCGCGAGATCACCCGTGGGTCGCCGAACGTCTTGAAGAAGACCTGCTCGGTCCCCTGGATCTGGACGTAGCGTCGAAGCCGGCGCTTGGTGGAGACCGTC
>Ga0180009_10002172_pt1 | contig 23224 bp, 17 predicted proteins | sample OS_PC_MetaG_FD_123537 | JGI IMG/M metagenome (GOLD analysis project Ga0180009, IMG submission 123537) | Groundwater microbial communities from the Aspo Hard Rock Laboratory (HRL) deep subsurface site, Sweden - OS_PC_MetaG | ecosystem: Environmental > Aquatic > Deep subsurface > Groundwater...
CATTTATAGTAATACTTTCATTTCTATTTCTTTCATATGGTTATGTAAATTCGAGTTTTGGGTATGTGCTTACTGGCCAAAAATGGCAGGATAGCGCTTTGCCTGTTCCTTACTATATAAATCAAAGCGGTTCTGATGATGTCTCAGATGGTACGGACATTACGGCTATCCAGACCTCTTTTAATACTTGGACAGGTGTGGCTACAACATATTTTAGGACTACGTATGCCGGCACGACTGCGTCTAATGCTACGGGCACTAATGACTCTACCAATGTTATGGGTTGGGCGGAACTTAATACCCATGCCAATTATGTCGCTAATATGGGTGCTAGCACCTTAGCGGTTTGCACCTGGTTTTATAATGTGACCACAAATTATATCGTTGATTCTGATATTGGGTTTAATGGTGTTGATTTTACCTGGGGGACTACCGGCGCCGGAGGTGTTTATGATATCCAGAACATAGCTACCCATGAAATTGGCCATTTTTTAGGGCTCACTCACCCCTCAGAGACTGAGGCAACCATGTACTCGACTGCGGCTATAGGTGAAACAAAGAAGCGGACTTTGCACCAGGATGACATTGACGGTGTAACCGCCTTGTATACTTATACGGGGATAACGACTTTTGCGGCGACTCCGGTGGCAGTCGGTGATGTCAGCTGGACAGTACTTACCTGGAAAAATCCCGCGGTGTCTACATTTCTTAACGTGATGATTCGATATCGTACCGATGGTACTTATCCGACCAGCACGACAGATGGTACGCTTTTAGTTGAAAAAAGCGGTTCGCCCAGTGCGAGCGGGTATTACAGTCATACCGGGGTTTCTCCCAATACAACATATTATTATTCCATATTTGCTTACGATTCAGTAAGCGGCTATGCAGATATAAACGATGCCAGTAAAAAGAGTGCAAAGCCGATTGGGCTTGGTGGAAAAGTCGGTGGCGGGGGCGGGGGTTGTTTTATTGCAACTGCCTGCTACGGAGATAAAAATACCCAAGCTGTAAAAACGTTAAGAGAGTTCAGGGATAAATTTCTGCTAAAAAATAATTATGGCCGGGAGTTTATTCTAATTTATTACTATATCAGCCCGCACTTGGCCTCAATTGTCGCGGACAATGAACATCTAAAGACCATGACGCGGTTTATATTAGAACCGATCGTGGCGTATTGTTCTTATTTAAACGGAGGTAAATAAGATGAGGAAAGGATTTGTAAAATTTATATTTTCATTCGGTTTTATTTATTTAATGTTAAGTGTGCCTTTTGTTTTTGCTGCCGAAGGTGGGGCGCGACCAATATCCATGGGCGGTGCTTACGTGGCTGTAGCTGATGATGTGCATGCCGCAAGCTGGAATCCAGCGGGTATGGCCTGGCAAGAAGTGCAAGAGATTACATTATCCGGCATATTAAATAGCCGTACAGATTATATAACCGGAGATTTTATCAGCGATAGTTATGTAGGTTATGTGTACCCGATGCAGGGTGACTATGAAGGTTCTTTTAAAAATAAGGGCACATTGGGCATTTACTATCATAGTACTGGGTATAAGACATCCAGCGCAGATGTGGCCATGTACCAACCCGGTCTATCCTATGGCCGCTTAATATCAGAAAATTTAGCCTTAGGGGCATCGATTAGTTACTATGGTTATGATATGGCCCTGCCCAGTATGAGCGATGATGATAGCATTATCGGTATAAACCTGGGATTTTTATGGTATGCCACGGATCAATTGCTCGTCGGATGTCTATGGGAAAATGTTAACGAGCCATCCTATAATCTTTTTGGCGTGAGCAATGAATTGGTCCGGATTATGAGGCCGGGGGTAGCATATTATCTTACAGAAAATACGGTAGTAGCCTGCGATATTTATGATATAACAGGGAATACAAAAGACCGGACTTCCGATTACAGTCAAGATATTCGGTTGGGCCTTGAGCATTATCTTACAGAAAATCTTTCGGTACGCCTAGGTGCACATCATCCTAATTCCAACACTGATTCTAGCCAGTTTTATGCCCTGGGCCTTGGGTGGCAGCGTTCTGATTTTTGGGGTATTAATCCCGTCAATTACTATATAGATTATACATTTGTCAGCTGGACTGATGCCCCCAGCGGGATGGAGGACTATACGCATCAAATCGGATTATCAGCAAAGTTTTAATATATTTACCAATACTTATTATGGCTAAACCTATAAATTATAAGTTTATTACTGCGGTAATCTTAATCAATGTTATTTTTATATCCTATAATTTATCCGAACTTGCGCAAATTCGTAGACAGCATCAGCAGATTAATGACCGCATCGCAGGGATTAAGTTTAAACGCTTATTGCCGATTGATATAAATGCTCGGCCAAGGTATAAGCCGCAGGTAGTCAATAAAGAAATAGACAAAAGAGAAACTATGGAACTGGTCAAAACTGAGCATCAGGATTTAAAAGAACACAATCTAAATCTTTTGGGGATAAGCCATGGTCGTAAGGCCGTGGCCTTTATTGAAACACGCGATAAAATAGTAAGCAATCTATATCAGGAAGGTGATTTTATTGGCCCCCTTAAAATTATAAAAATATTGCATGATCATGTTGTATTGGATAATCAGGGCAAGCAAGATATTCTCGGATTTAACCTGTTTAATCCGCCTTTGATTCGGTTTAAGCAGTTGAGTGAAAACGAAAGAATTCTGCAGCGAAGTCAGTTACGGGCGGATTCGGTCTTAGGCGTGGTCAATGAGGCTAATATGCTTAAAATCACACCAAAGCAGGATGAACTAACGCACAGCATTGAGGGGTTAGAAATCGCCAACTTAAAAAAAAGCGGATTAATCGAAGGTATAGGAATAAAAAATAATGACATCATAAGCACGATAAACGGCATACGTATCAATAGTATTCCCAAAGCGTTAGCGCTATTAGGACAACTAAAATCTTTAGACTTACTTGAGCTCGGTATAAAAAGAAACAATGTCCCTATTAATCTTACCTATTACATCCGCGATTGATAGTATAAGCCTTTATTTTTGCAGATTCCCGATCTTGACAGCAGGCAATATATATGCTATAATTTAACAAAGGGTAAGTTTTTTTTTACCAGTATTTTAAGTACTTTTATAATGTACATATTAATTAAAGGAAAGAGAATCCACGATGAAGCACAATAATCTTTTTATCCAAAGGAGATTTCAGGTGCAGCAAGAACCAGATAGCGGCGAGGTCCACTTTATCGGTTCGCTGTATTTATCTTATTATTTTTATATAAAAGATGTCCTCTATATATCTAAATATGCACTCTGTGTAAAAGTTACCAAATCCCTTGCTGAGCTAAAACATACGCAGAATTAAGATAACATTTAATTATTTTTTATTAAACAATTAAAGCTCCTCAAAAATGAGGAGCTTTTTTATTTGACATTATGCCATAAAATGAGTAAAATTTATAAGATAATCCTATTTTTTTAATTTAACTATAACTATATATTATTTAAAAGTTTATGTATAAAATTACTAAGCTGAATAACGGAGCGCAAGTAGCCACACTTTCGGTAGGGGGCGCTCATTCTGTTTCCATCGGGGTCTGGGTTGGAACCGGTAGCCGCTATGAACCTGAGCCATTAAGCGGGATATCTCACTTCTTTGAACATATGGTTTTTAAAGGTACAAAAAATCGATCATATTTGGAAATTAAACAATCAATAGAAGGCAGGGGCGGGACACTCAACGCGTTTACATCAGAGGAGGTTACTTGCCTTTTAGCAAAAGTGTTATCTTCACATGCCCACGGCGCTATTGATGTGTTATTGGATATGTTATTTAACCCATTGTTACGAGATGAGGACTTGGAAAAGGAACGCCGGGTGATTTATGAGGAGATTAAGATGTATGTTGATTTACCGCAACATCGTGCCTATGAGGGATTATTAAAGCTGTTATGGCCAAGGCATCCTTTGGGTCGAAACATTATCGGTGATTTTAAAACGTTAAAAAACATTTCAAGAGAGCAACTGATTAAGTATAGACAAAGAAACTGCGGTTGGAATAATGTGTTAATTGCCGGTTGCGGGAAAATTACACATACCAACATGGTGAAATACGTCAAGGATTTTATAAGAAAAAATAAATTTCCCCAAGATAAACAGGCAAAACTCGAATATAAACCCATAACCTGCCGACCTAAAAGACCAAAGGCAAAATTCATTATTAAGGATACAAAACAATCGCATATTTGTTTGGGGGTGCCTGCTTTGCGGCGGACGGATCCCAAGCGGTACGCCGCATCTTTTTTGCATATAATCTTAGGGGCGAATATGTCCAGCCGTTTATTTAATAAAGTGCGCGAGGAAAAAGGCCTGGCCTATGAAATTAGTACGGCTGTTAAGCGACTTAAGGATACGGGCGCATTTGTTATCCATGCCGGCGTAGTTAGCGAAAAGGTTGAACAGGCCCTGGCCGTAATCTTAAATGAATTAAAACAAATTAGTAAAAAAACAGTGCGCATCGATGAATTTAAAAGAGCGCGGGAATACTATATCGGACAGTTAATGATGGGGCTAGAGGACAATGCTGATCATATGGCGTGGCTGGCGGAAAGTTTGATGCACTATGGCCGGGTAAGAAGCATTAAACAGGTAATTGCCCAGATCAATAAAGTAAAAATCAAAGACTTAACAACCGTGGCCCGGATGATTTTTAAAAAGAAAAATCTAAATCTTTCGGTTATCGGCCCTTTAACTAAAGAGCAAAAGAAGGGGTTGCTGCGCATTTTGAATTCTTTTTAATGATAAGAATAGGTTAAAAACGTTTCAACTAACCCATTTAATAAATAAGGATAAAATCATGAAGAAAAAACCATTATTAATTGCACCGTCTATACTTTCGGCGGACTTTAGTCATTTGGCCCAGGAAGTATATAGCGTGGAAAAGGCGCATGCGGATTTACTGCACATTGATGTTATGGATGGTCATTTCGTCCCGAATATTACAATCGGCCCGGGCGTAGTTTCCGATCTTAAAAAAAGGACTAAGTTGCCATTAGATGTACATCTAATGATTAAAAGACCTTGGTTGTTTGTCGATGATTTTGTAAAGGCGGGGGCCTCTATTATTACCGTACATATTGAGACTTGTTCTTTGAGCATGATTAAAAAGATCAAATATAAACTTAAAACGCATAAGGTGAAATTAGGGGTAAGCATAAATCCGCCTACGGCCATTTCTAAACTTATGCCGGTATTAAAAATTGCAGATATGATTTTGGTGATGAGTGTTAATCCGGGTTTTGGCGGACAGAAGTTTATTCCCGCGGCATTGAAAAAGATTAAAAGTATCCGTGCGCTCTATAGCGGCGATATAGAGGTGGATGGCGGGATTACTGACCAGACCGTACCGCAGGTAGTAAAGAATGGGGCGAATATAATTGTGGCGGGATCTTACATCTTCGGTTCTAAAAACAGAAGGCAAGCTATCGAGAGGTTGCGTAGATGCAAAAAATAAGATTTGGCACCGATGGATTCCGAGGCATAATTGCAGAGGATTTTACGTTTTCTAATGTAGAAATTATCGGCTGTGCCATTGCCGATTATTTGCATAAAAATAAACCGAAGCTTGCCCCGGCTAATGTAATAGTGGGCTTTGACCGCCGATTTTTATCGGATAAATTTGCCCAGCACATAAGTCGCGCTTTGAGCAAAAAAGGTATTGATGTGGTATTAACCGCAAAGCCTGTGCCGACGCCGGCGGTAAGTTGTTTTATCCGCAATAATAAATCCCCCCTGGGCATTATCGTTACGGCCAGCCATAATCCAGCTAATTTTAACGGGATAAAAATTAAAAATGAATTTGGGGCTTCGGCGACGGAAACGGTTACGCGGCAAATCGAAAAATTAATCGTAACTACATCTTTAAAACAGGGCAGGAATCATAAGATTGGAAAGGTTCAAAAGGCAGGGATTGTTGGTCCCTACATTAGATTTTTAAAAAGATATCTAAATTTTAATCTACTTAAAAAGAGCCATTTTAATATTATTGTTGACCTGATGTATGGGGCCGGAGCCGGGATTTTTGAGCAGATACTTCGAAATACAAAAATAAAAGTAACCAGTATCCACGCAGAACATGATCCGCTTTTTGGCGGTATAAACCCTGAGCCGATTGCTGAGAATCTCACGGATTTAAAAAATATGGTGCGCAAGCTCAAGCCTGATCTAGGCATCGCTTTAGATGGGGATGCGGATCGAATCGGTGCCATGTGTCCAAACGGCAAATATATAAGTTCGCATCAGGCTATTTGTCTTTTACTTTTGCATTTAATCGAGAATCGCAGATATTCTGGACGGGTTATAAAAAGCATTAATACTACAACCATGGTTGATAGAATAACGCAATATCACAAAATACCGCTTGAGGTTGTACCAGTGGGATTTAAAAATATTGCCGCGAAGATGATCCAAGGGGATGTCCTTTTGGGCGGGGAAGAATCAGGTGGGATCGGGTTCAAAGATTATATGCCTGAACGCGATGGTGTTTTGGCTGGCTTGCTGCTGCTTGAACTTATGGCCTATAAAAAAATGCCGATGCTTGAGATCATACATGATATGGAAAAAAGATTCGGGCGGTTTATTTATTTGCGGCGCGATCTAAAAATACAGCGCGGGGTCCAGGATAAAAAAATTCCGCAACCGGGCCGCATTTTAGGAAAAAAAGTAGCTAAGATTGAAACCTATGACGGAACAAAATTTATTTTGGCTGATAATAGCTGGCTTTTGATTCGCGCCTCTGGCACCGAACCGATATTACGTATTTATGCCGAATCCCCGACTTTAAAATTTACGCAAAAACTTATTGATTTTGGATGCGACTTAATATGAAACAGGAACTTATTAGAAACTTCTGTGTAATCGCACACATCGATCACGGTAAATCTACGCTTGCCGACCGATTAATGGAGATTACCCAGACTATCGAAAAAAGGGACTTTAAGGATCAGATGTTAGACGATATGGAATTAGAAAGAGAGCGAGGCATTACGATAAAGGCAAGTGCGGTAAGAATGAAGTATGATGCTGATAATGGCAAGCAATATCAGCTTAATCTTATTGATACGCCGGGCCATGTAGATTTCAGTTATGAGGTGGCAAAATCACTTTTGGCCTGTGAAGGGGCGTTATTGTTGGTGGATGCCGCCCAGGGTATTGAGGCCCAGACCGTAGCCAATTTTTATCTGGCAACCGAGCAGAAGCTAAAAATAATACCCGTAATTAATAAGATTGATTTAGCGCATGCCCAGCCCGATATCGTGGCGCATCAGATCCGGGATATTTTAATGATCGAGGAAACACCGCTTTTAACTAGTGCTAAAATGGGTACGGGAACCAAAGCTATACTTGAGAAAATAGTGTCTGATATACCGGCCCCTTCCGGCAGCGCTGATAATCCTTTGCAAGCGCTTGTCTTCGATTCCAAATTTGATAATTTTCGAGGCGTGATTGTTTATGTGCGTATTGTAAACGGAGTGATTGCCCCGCGAATGAATGTAATGTTTATGGGCTCTGGGAGAAGGTATGAGGTACAAGAGACAGGGATATTTAAACCGAATCCGGAAAAGGTTGATAAGCTTTCTTGCGGAGAAGTAGGCTACATCTGTTGCAACATAAAAGAAGCAGCAGAGGTATCAATCGGCGATACAATTACAACTCTAAAAGACCCCAGCCTGCAGCCATTAGCCGGGTTTAAAAAAATTCAGCCGCTAGTTTTTTGTGGGCTATATCCGATAAATAATAAAGACTTTGACCAATTGCGCGATGCCCTGGAGAAATTGAAATTAACTGATTTTGGGTTTGTTTTTGAACAGGAAAGCAGTCCTTCTTTGGGCTTTGGATTTCGCTGCGGATTTTTGGGGCTTTTGCACATGGATATAGTTCAGGAACGTCTGGAAAGAGAATTTTTATTGGATTTGATTGCGACATCAGCCAGCGTAGTCTACCGTATCCTGAAAACCGACGGGGAAAAGATAGATATAGATAGCCCGTCTAAATTCCCCGAGCCCCAGAAAATCGAGCAAATTGAAGAGCCGTTTATAAAATCCTTTATGATCTTACCGCATGATTGCTTAGGGGCAGTCATGAATCTGTGTCAGTCTAAAAGAGGCATTTACATAAGCAAGGAATTTTTGGATGAACAAAGGGTAATGCTTACTTACGAGTTTCCCCTTGCTGAGATTATTGTCGACTTCTATGATAACCTCAAATCCCTGACCAAAGGTTATGGGTCGCTGGATTATGAATTTATCGATTATCGCGTGACAAAACTCGTAAAACTTGATATTTTAATTAATGGGCAACCTTGTGATTCCCTGTCTTTTTTAGTGCATAAGGATAATGCCCCGTATAAGGCTAGGCAACTGGCTTCTAAATTAAGAGAGCTTATCCCGCGGCAGCTTTATGAGGTAGCTATCCAGGCCGCTATCGGCTCGCGTGTTATTGCCCGTGAAAACGTAAAGCCAATGGGGAAGAATGTTACGGCGAAGTGTTACGGCGGCGATATAAGCCGGAAGAAAAAATTGATAAAAAAACAGCGACTGGGCCGCAAAAGGATGAAACAATTTGGCAAAGTGCAGATACCGCAGGAGGCATTTAGAGCCATTTTGAAAATTTAACCAATAATATGAAGATAAATAACAAGGTAAAATCAATTATCCGCGAATATGCAGAATCTCTTTTAATCGCATTTGTGCTGGCGATGATTATCCGCACCTTTATCGTGCAGGCATATAAGATTCCTACCGGCTCCATGAATCCTACCCTTATCGAAGGCGACCGGATTCTAGTGAATAAATTTATTTATCGTTTTCGCCAGCCGGAAAGAGGGGAGGTTATCGTTTTTAGATATCCGGAAAATCCTCGCTTGGCTTTTATTAAAAGGCTGATTGCATTTGAACAAGAAACTCTGCAAATCAAGAATGGCCGAATTTTTATTAATACTGAGCAAACTACCCAAGAAAAGATAACCCCACGCTTTTATTATAACCGGGGACCTTACGGGCCAGTGGGGCAGACGATAACTGTCCCCGATCAATCGTTTTATGTCTTGGGTGATAATAGCGCCAATAGTCGGGATTCTCGTTATTGGGGATTTGTCCCGAAGAAAAACCTGCTGGGTAAGGCCATACTTATTTATTGGCCGTTACACCGGATACGCTTACTGGAGTAAGTAATCTGTAAAAAAATATCGGTATGTTTAAAGAATAAATTATGAATTTACCTAATTGGATATCAATCTTTAGAATCATTCTCGTGCCTTTATTTATCGGCACTATCGCCTATTATAATCCAAATAAGGATTATTTGCGCTTTATTGCACTTTTAATATTTTTGACCGCAGTTATAAGCGATGGTATCGATGGCTATATTGCCAGGACGCAAAAATTAAAAACCCGGCTGGGTTCTTTTTTAGATCCGATTGCCGATAAGCTTCTGCTGAGCGCAAGTTTTATTACCCTGGCCTTGGCCCATAATTTCCAGTTGGGGATAAGACTACCGCTTTGGATACCGATTCTGGTGATTTCGCGTGATGTAATATTGGTTTTAGGCTCTTTCCTTATCCATGTTATCACCGGAGATTTAAAAATTTCCCCCAGTATCCCGGGAAAACTAACTACGGTTTTTCAAATGAGTACGATTATATGTGTTTTACTCCAGTTTAGATATTCCCATATTGTTTGGAATATCGCGGCTTTTTTTACGATCATCTCTGGCTTTGATTACATTATAAGGGGAAGCCGCTTGCTTAGTAATAATGTCCAAAATCATAGGTAATAGTAGAGTTATGCCGGATAATGATATTGTAACTATTGTCGGATGTCCCAATGTGGGAAAATCGAGTTTGTTTAACCGCTTATTAGGAAGACGCCAGGCTATTGTTGAGCCAACCAGCGGGGTTACGCGTGATCGCGTATATGCACACCGAAGTTGGAAAAATAAGAATTTCCAATTAGTCGATACGGGCGGTTTGCATTTTAGCGACAAAACAGATATGACCAAAGCGGTTATAAACCAAGCACGCAAAGCTATAGAGGAAGCAAGGCTTATTTTGCTGGTTTTAGATGCCAAGGTTGGCTTAAGCTGCCAAGACACATTAGTGATGGATTTTATGCGGCGTTTCGGCAAGAAGATTATTTTAGTGGTAAACAAAGTTGATGATTTATCTAAAATTGATAGTTTAGGCGAATTTTATAAGCTCGGTCAAGGGGATATCTTTTTTGTTTCAGCATTGCACGGTTTAAATATCAACCCGCTATTGGATGAAATTATTAGCGGACTTAATCCCGGCAAGACAGATCATCTGGACCAGAAAAATATTTTAAAAGTTGCCATAATCGGCCGGCCTAATGTAGGCAAATCTTCGTTCCTTAACCAAATTTTAAAACAGGATCGGGTAATCGTAGATAGCGTTCCGGGGACGACGCGGGACACCATAGATACCGAGATCGCCTGGGGGGCTAATCGCATAATCTTAATCGATACAGCCGGGATAAGGAGATTAAAAAAGACTTCCCAGAACATAGATTTTTATTCGCGGACAAGGACCCTAGAAGCAATCCGCCGCAGTGATGTTTGTTTAGTAATTATCGATGCCCAGGATGGTATCTTAAGGGACGATTTACATATATTTAGTTTGGTTGAAGAAGAAAAAAAATGTTGTGTGATTGCTATAAATAAATGTGATATTATAAAAGTGAAATTAAAAGATTGTATTGATACAATTGCCGCCCAAGCCGCGTTTATGAACTTTGCCTTTATTGTGCTTTGCTCTGCTAAACAAGGTAAAAATCTTAATTTTGCCCTTGAACTCGGCCTGCGCGCAAGGGAAAACGCATTAAAAAAGATAAAACAAAAACACCTAAATGAAACCTTGCATGAGTTGATGGGTAAGGATGGCAGGCAAAGTCAACTTCATGGTTTGAAAGTACATTATTTTACACAGGTAAAAACGAATCCGTTAACATTCGTGCTTATTGTAAATCGGCCTGAACTTCTAAAGAAACAAAAATTACGTTATATCATAAATGGCCTAAGGCGACGTTATGATTTTCAAGGCGCAGCGATAAGATTAGTGGTCAAAAAAAAGGAGAAGGATAAATAGAATGGCCCTCATTATTATTGGCATGCTATTGAGTTATCTTATTGGATCTATACCCACGGCATATATATTTGTTAAGGTGATAGCTGGTATAGATATCCGTAAATACGGCAGTGGAAACGTGGGGGCAACCAATGCCGCGCGCGTTTTGGGTAAATGGCCAGCGTTTTTTGTTCTGGTTTTGGATATTTTTAAAGGTATTTTTGTCGTTACAATCCTGGCGGGGGTTTTTATAGCCCGGGTGGATATTGCCCCGGAATTGATAAAAGCGGCGTTTGGATTCTGCGTTGTATGCGGACATGTGTTTAATATATTCATGCAGTTTAAAGGGGGCAAGGGCGTAGCTACAAGTGCCGGGGTTTTTATCGGGGTTGCGCCGTTAGCAGCTTTGGTGGGGGCAGGGTGTTTTTTGATTACCGTATTTTTTACGCGCTATGTATCTTTGGGTTCGGTCATCGCCAGCGTCATCATCCCTTTTTACATGTTAGTTGCTAAATATCCTAATTCCTACATCATATTAAGCGCTTTTGTATGTATCATTGTTGTTGCCAAACACAAGGCAAATATTAAACGATTATTAACAGGGACAGAAAGAAAGGTTTTTAAAAAATGAGGATTTGTGTACTCGGTGATGGCGGCTGGGGAACCGCCCTGGCCATACTTTTGGCTCGCAAAAAATACTCCGTAAAACTTTGGGGGGCATTTGCTGGGTACCTCCAATTTGTTAGGAAAAAAAGGGAAAATGTAAAATTTTTGCCGGGGGTTAAAATACCGCGCTCTCTGGCCCTGGTGGAAGATTTGGCCGTTGCCGTTAATCGGGCAGAGCTTATTGTGTTGGCTGTGCCAACGCAATATACAAGAAGTGTTTTAAAAAATTTAAAACAATATAATTTAGGCTCCAGCAACTTTTTGAGCGTGGCCAAGGGCATAGAATGCAAAACGACAAAACGTGTATCCGAGATTATCAATGATGAGCTTGGTAATGTGAAATTAGCGGTATTGTCAGGGCCTAATATTGCCTATGAAGTGGTAAGGGCCATACCGTCGGCTGCGGTATGTGCCAGTAGCAGCCGAAATCTCGCCGCCAAGATTCAGAATATATTTATGACGCAAACGTTTCGTATCTATACCCATGATGATTTGATCGGGGTCGAATTAGCCGGGGCCTTGAAGAATATCATCGCTATTGCCTGCGGTATTTCAGATGGGTTGGGATTTGGGACTAATACTAAAGCTGCCTTACTGACACGCGGTTTAAGTGAAATTACCCGGTTAGGACTATTTATGGGGGCAGATTACAAAACATTCAGCGGACTATCAGGAATGGGGGATTTAGTTACAACCTGTTTTAGCCAAAACAGCCGCAATCGATGGTTAGGGGAGCAGATAGGTAAAGGGAAAAGGCTTAACGCAATCTTAGATAAGACGGAAATGGTTATTGAAGGGATAAATACAGCAAAATCGGCGATGAGATTAGCCAAGTGTTATAAGGTGAAAATGCCAATCACTACAGAAGTATTTAAGGTTTTATATCAAAATAAAAATCCACGTAATGCCGTGCAGGCATTAATGTTAAGAGCAAAGAAAAAAGAGGTCTAAAAAACCGGAAGGTTTCACTGGTTTTTTTAAATATCGTGTAACTTTCTTATATTATTGAAGTTAAAGTTAGTTATATTTTGCTTGAAATTTAATAACTTTTATTGTAACCTAGGAAGAGATAGTTTATTGTATTAAAAAATACCGGGGCGTGGCGCAGTTTGGCTAGCGCGCTTGAATGGGGTTCAAGAGGTCGGTGGTTCGAGTCCACTCGCCCCGACCAAAATTGCCAATAATCATAAGTTATAACGCAAATGGAAGATATTTCTTATATCGAAGCACCAATTAATAAGGCGGGAGAAAGGCGTAAATTTTTGCGCATAAGCGCTACGTTTGTGGTCAGTTATTACATCTATCCCAGTGAGGCAAAAAAGATAGACATGACCTTAACTCATAATATCAGCCTGGGGGGAATTTGTTTTTCTGCAGATCGTGATTTTGCGATGGGAACGATATTGAACGTCTCCTTGAAATTACCTAAGATCGACCGTTTAATTGTCTTTTTAGGTAAAGTGGTTTATATAAACAACCAAAAGGACAGGCCCTCGCTGTATGATATCGGCTTAAAATTCGTAGAAGCAGAGGAACAGGATCTTTTTATATTAGAGAATATAATTAAGGCCTGTAAGTCATCTCGGCCAAAAGAAAAAGTGAAAAAATGAAAGAAATTAAAATTGGATTAATTGGATTTGGGACGATCGGCTGCGGCGTGGTAAAAGTGCTTAAAAAAAGAACTGCTTCTTTAGAAAAAAAATTAGGAATAAAGCTGTCGCTTAAGGTTATTTGCGATCAAGATATTACCCGAAAAAGAGATGTGGTTATAGGGAAGAGCATACTGACCACGGATATTAAAAAAGTCATCAACGACAAAGAGATCCAGATTGTTATTGAGCTTGTCGGAGGGATACATCCAGCTAAGGAATATATTATTGCCGCGTTAAGGAATAAGAAATATGTAGTTACGGCAAATAAGGCTTTATTGGCCACCGCGGGCGAAGAAATTTTTGACGTTGCGGCGAAAAATGGCGTGGATGTATATTTTGAGGCAAGTGTTGGTAGCGGCATCCCAATTATCCGGGCTTTACGAGAAGGACTAGTCTCTAATCAGGTAGAGAGCATTTATGGTATTGTCAATGGAACCTCTAATTATATTTTGAGCGAGATGTCTCAGCGGGGGTGTAATTTTAAGACGGCTTTGGCGCAGGCGCGTAAAAAGGGGTATGCCGAGACAGATTATAGCTTGGATATTAATGGTCAAGATTCAGCCCATAAGATCGTTATTTTGGCCCGGATGTGTTTTGGCCAGAAGATAAATTTCTCAGAGGTTTATGTGGAGGGCATTAATAATATTTCCTTAAGCGATATCGAATACGCAGCCGAATTAGGTTTTTGCATAAAACTGCTGGCTATTACCAAGGTTACAGGGGACAATCTTCAAATCCGGGTTCATCCGACGTTTTTACCTAAACGCCATTTACTTTCCAACGTAGATGGAGTATTTAACGCTATTTTTGTAAATGCAGATTTAGTCGGAGAAATGTTATTGTATGGCCAAGGTGCCGGTCAAATGCCGACAGCTAGTGCGGTTATAAGCGATGTGGTTACCATCGCGCAAAAAATTACCCAAGCACCGTTATGTTCAAAACAGCGTCTTTATGTAAAGGGCAGTTCTGGCCCAAAAAAGATTCAGCCAATTGATGAGATTAAGACGCGTTATTATATTCGTTTTTCAGCTGTGGATAAACCGGCTGTATTATCGCAAATCTCAGCTATACTTGGCAAAGAGAAGATAAGCATACATAGCGTAATTCAAAAAGGAAGACAACAGAATCAGGCCGTGCCGATTGTGATGATGACCCATGAAGCCAGAGGGAAAAATCTGCGCAAGGCCCTGGCAAAAATCGATAAACTGCCGGCTGTAAAACGAAAAACCGTAGCAATTAGGGTAGAAAGGTTATAATTACAAAACATGCAGAATGTATGGCGTGGTCTTATTAATCAATACGCGGAGTTTTTGCCCGTGACTGACAAGACCCCGGTTATAACTTTGAACGAGGGTAATACGCCGCTTATTTTTGCTCCTTATCTTGGCGCGTGTGTAGGCAAAGGTGTCCGGGTTTACTTAAAATTCGAAGGATTAAATCCTACGGGTTCTTTTAAAGATCGCGGGATGACGATGGCTATTTCTAAGGCCAAGGAAGAAGGATCCCAGGCTGTTATGTGCGCATCGACAGGAAATACATCGGCATCGGCAGCGGCCTACAGTGCACGGGCCAAACTTACATGTATTGTATTAATTCCCAAAGGGGCCATTGCCTTAGGTAAATTGGCCCAGGCTTTAATTCACGGGGCGCAGGTTTTGGCGGTTGATGGCAATTTTGACCAAGCCCTTGAGCTGGTACGCCAGATTACCAGCGAATACCCGGTTACCTTGGTTAATTCTATAAATCCTTATCGGATTCAAGGGCAGAAGACAGCGGCGTTTGAATTGTGCGGCCAACTGGAAGGATGCGCGCCGGATTTTTTGGCGATACCGGTAGGTAATGCGGGAAATATAACTGCCTACTGGAAAGGGTTCAAAGAATACAAACAAGCAGGGAAAATTAAGTCTTTACCTAAAATGCTGGGTTTTCAGGCCGAAGGGGCGGCGCCCATAGTTAAAAAGAAGGTTATAAAAAATCCACAAACTATTGCCACGGCAATAAAGATCGGTAATCCGGCTAGTTGGCAGCTAGCGGAAGCAGCGCGTGATGAGTCACAGGGCGTGATTGACGCGGTAACCGATGAAGAAATTTTAAACGCTTATAAAATCATCTCAAGTCAAGAGGGAATTTTTGCTGAGCCAGCTTCTTGTGCTTCCGTAGCTGGGATTCTAAAGCTAGGCAAAAGCGGATATTTTAATAAGAATAAAGACGCGAATATTGTTTGCGTGCTTACCGGACACGGGTTAAAGGATCCGGACCGAGCGATAAAGAGTGTCCAGGAACCAGTGGTGATTGAACCAACAAAACAGGCAGTGTTAAAGGCTGCTTCAATTTCAAAATAATATGAAAAATCTAAAATACATAGTATTGGTTGCTGATGGTATGGCAGATTATCCGATTGATGAGTTGGATGGAAGAACTCCTTTGGAAGTAGCCAGGACCCCACACATGGACTATATGGCTAAGAATGGAAAAATTGGACTTGCCAGCTTTGTTCCTAAAGACATGATCCCAGGCAGTGATGTTGCTAACTTATCCATATTTGGATACGATCCCCATAAGTATTTCAGCGGCCGTGGCCCGCTAGAGGCGAGCAACTTAGGCGTAGAACTTAAATCCGATGAGGTGGCTTTTCGTTGCAATCTGATTACCGAGGAAAAAGATGTGTTGATCGATTACAGCGCAGGACATATTTTGACTAAGGAGGCCTTGGTCCTAATAAAATTCCTTAATCGTACTCTAGGCGATCAGAATATACGTTTTTATCCCGGGGTTAGTTATCGGCATCTTTTGGTTATTAAAGGCAATCCTGAGGAACTGTTAAACCTTAAGTGTTTTCCACCACATGATATTATGGGCCAAAAGATTTCCAAACATCTGCCACGTTCTAAAACTGAGGGCAGGATAGTTGAGCTGATGGAGAAATCGCAGCAGCTTTTACGCGAACACGATATCAATCTGGTCCGTATAGATTTAAAAGAGAATCCGGCAAATATGATTTGGCTGTGGGGCCAGGGCCGGAAGATTGATTTTCCAACCTTTCGCGAGAGGTTTGGATTAACGGGTTCGGTTATTTCTGCTGTTGATTTAATAAAGGGGATTGGCGTCTCGTTAGGACTTGTGCCGATTATTGTTCCCGGGGCTACGGGTTATTATGATACAAACTATGAAGGCAAGGCGACATATGCGCTGGACAGTCTTAAAGAGAAGGATTTTGTTTTTGTACATGTAGAGGCACCGGATGAAGCTGGTCATAATGCAGATGTGCGAGCCAAGATTGCGGCAATTGAGAATTTTGATCGTTTTATTGTCGGTAAGGTACTCGCTGAATACAAAAAGAATAAGAATATGCGAATTGTGGTTTTACCGGATCACCCTACACCAATTGCCTTAAGGACCCATACGCAGGATCCAGTGTGTTTTGTTATGTACGGAGAAGGGGTAGAAAAGGACAAATTTGATTTATACAACGAAAGGATAGCTAAGGAGAGTTCATTTAGGTTTAAAAAAGGCCATGAATTGATGGCTTATTTTATTAAAAAAGAGCAGTTATAAATATCTTCCTTATTCTAGTTTTATTCTCAATTTGTCCAAATTAAATCTTCCCTCAACTTTTTAAATATTATATTAGTTTAAATTCAGGACTATTTATATAACATATTGTAAACAAATGAGTTATATCTATATAATCATGCTTAATTTCTTTTGGTTTGGCTTGACTTTTCTGGTGAGGTATGATATACTTATTACACGAATTAGAAAAGCTTTTTATTTGACATAAATAAAGTTTGGAATATTATCCGAAAAGGCAAACCCTGTGAAAACAGGGGGCGCAAAGCTACGGGTCTAATAGGCAAAAGCTAAGATCGCCGGGCGCACCGACAACTAATTAGCAAGCTATAGACAGCCGAGCTGCCGAGATATAAGCAGTTCGGTTTTTTATTTAAGGATGAAATAATCTCCCGCCAAAAATTGGCGGGAATTGATGGGATTAGAAAGAAGGGAGGCATTAATAACGGATGGAAAATAGGAACAAGGATGTAGAAGGAATTAGGGACTCATACATAACTTATACGAAGATTAAGGAAGACTATTATTATATATATTATAAATTATAAAAAATACCCAATGAAAGGGGGGCTTTAAAATGAAGAATAATATTCGTTATTATATTTATTTTATTTTATTTTGTTTTACGCTCAATGTCTTGACACCAAATTTTGTCAGGGCGCAACTTAATCCCTATGATGAATGGGGTAGCGAAGGGGTGAGTGTTAATTTATGGGGTAGCGGGGATCCGATCGCCGATACCAGCCTGCCGGGTGATCTTGATCAGCCGATTGCACCACCGCCGGTTGTGATCACAACTTCTACCGGAGAGCAAATCTTATTAATCGATGGCAAGGTCAGGGCTAAGGTCTCTACTGACCAGACCGGTACAGAATGGACAACTTTTTATCTGGACGGGGCTGAAACAACTTTGCAAAGTGAATGGGGCGAAAATCTGTTTTATGATTATATCGCAGACGGACAAATTGTGAACCTGCTTACAGAAACAGGCGATATTGATTCTACGAGTATTTATGCCTTTGGTAAATTGAGAACACACATCAGCCAGGATTTGATCACCTATCAGTATGACGAGGAAGGCCAGATTGTATCTTCCACTGATAACTGGGGCAATGTAACCAGTTTTGCTAATGGCAGACCGCAGGAAGTTACAAATAAAGACGGAGCTGTTATGGGCACCTATGTTTATGGCACAGGTGATAAAGTTGATTATCTTGAGGCCTATGTAGATACATCTTCAGGTGAGGTTGATATTGACGGTAATCCTATTGTGAAAAGTACCACCTATTTCGGTGAGGATGGGATTAGGCCAACGCATGTTACGAATTTTGCCGGTGAAACTGTGCAGAGTTATCTTTATGATAGCAATGGTGATTTAAGCACAGTTTTTAGCTATGGATTAGCTGGACAACCGGATACAATGACGACGGTTTTTCAAGGACAATACGATGGGATATACAATTTAATTGAGCAAGCAGATGGGACAGGAGAAATTGTTCTAGGCGACACCACCTACAATAAAGTTTTGGTAGGTATTTATAATTATGATGGGGTAGGCAATGTTACCTCAACCACGGATATTGGCGAAGGCGGTATTATTACCGGATGGACAGAATATGATGATTACGGAAGAGTGGCTGGTACTTATAATGCCGAAGGTACTCTTATCCAGGCATATGAATATAATGAATACGGCTTCTTGCAAAGGACGGTATCTTTAGGGGGGTATGACCCATTATGCGGAGATCCTTTGTTTAATGGCCAGGTTATATTAAGCTATACTAATTTTGATTCACGCGGCCGGCCAGATAAAGTATGGCAGGTAGGCGATGATGGTAGAAAAATCAAGATACAAGAATATGCTTATAAGGCTAATGGGCTGCTTGATGCTACTTATTCATTAGGCGTGAAAAGGGATGAATGGGGTAATGCCTTAATAGATGATGTAACTGGTGATTTTACTTATATCGTAACATCCAAAACAACTTATGATAGTAAAGGACGCCCGGAATATGTATATAATTTTGTGCGGAATGATAGCGGTGAGTTAGTGGATAGTAACGGTGTTGCATTAGGCGATCAAACAGACCTGGAGAATGCCGCCCTGGAATTACAGCAAAAATATGCTTATAACAGTGACGGTTTTCTAGCTTATACAACATCTTATGGTTTTGGCGGAAGGTCTACGGGCCGAACAGAATTTAATGCATATAGCCGGCCAGTGGCAACCTATAATGTACATGAGCAGGTAACGCAAACCTATGAGTATAATGCCGAAGGATTCTTAGTACGCACAAATAGTTACGGCGAAAATATGACGCTGACAGGATGGACAGCCTATGATGTGCGCGGAAAACCGACTGATGTTTTTAATCATGAAGGCAGTCTTACGCAAAAATATATTTATGATGAAAATGGGCTATTGACAAAAACTTTAAGTTTCGGCCGCGCTGATGGCATCGGAGACTTTGTCGTTGCAACCATTGAAGACCTGGAAGCACTAACCGATCAATGGCGTGCAGAATGGGATGAGGAATATGCAGCTGATTTTGGTGATGTTTCAAAAATCGATCAGTTAATAGCAACAGCTTGGGATGCATACAATGGTACTACGGACGTAGATCCAGATATGACTAAAGCCATGGCCTGTGCGCTACAATTAATAAAAGCGCATTATGCAACGGCCATTGCCGAAAAAAATGATCCCGCGGCTGGAACCGATACCCTTGATGCCGTAGCCACATGTTTTTATATTATTGGATTGGCCTGCGAACAACAGTCAGAGGATTTAAGGGCGCAGGGATTAACCATGCAAGCTGATTCATTGCACAATATGGCAATCGGTGCCTACAAGGTTCAGATAGATAAATTTTCTGGTGCTGAATCGGTAAGTGTTTTATCAAAAACAAAGTTAGAAGAAATGGATGCCGATTTGCCAGTTGTTACTGGTTACACACTTTTTGGTGGCGATTCCCGTCCCATTGCTTCGTATCAATATTACGAGAAATTTGACGAGGCAACAGGACAAAGCCTGGGCTTAACAGAGACTAAGGTTCAGGATTATATCTATTCCTATGATGAAAGCGTCACCAGTGTTGTTGGTGTAGACCCGGTTAGCGGTGATAATATTTATGAAACAAACACCGTTACAAAATATACAACCTTTGTGCGCAAGACAGTAAATTATGGCGATATTATTGATCCCGCTACAGGCGAGCAGGAGGTAACCGGTTATACAGAGTTTGACAGATACGGACGCCAGGAGACCAGCTATAACTCGGAAGGGCAAAAAGTACAAAAGTATAATTACTCGGCAAATGGCTTCTTAAAATCTACTTATAGTTATGGCAAAGACGGGGCGTTAACCGGCACCACGCTTTATGATCATTATAGCCGGCCGGTGGCCAGTTTTAATTTGTATGGGCGGGTGACAAGTATCCCGGAGGATTTGCTGCAGGCATTGAGCGAAGGGCTTACTGCGAATCCGGAAGACGGGTTGGACAGCTTTAGCGCCGAATGGCAACCTTACTTAAAAGGCCTGACCCAGACTTTTGAATACGGCAAAGATGGATTTTTAAACTCCAGCAGATCCTGGGGCGAGGCGACAGAAGTTTCCATAAGAGATATTGATGACTTTAATGCTGTTTTCGGTTCTGTCCAGGGGGACAGTAATTATAATGCGGAATTTGATTTTGATGAAAATGGTTCTATTGATGCGGCTGACTTAGCTATTTTTGAAAGTGCATTTAATGGTGTCAGCGGCTTTGCCGCGCAAGTAGGTTCTGTGTTGGGAGATAGTCGTTACGCTGCTGACCCAGATACGGGTTATTCTGTATATGATTATGACCAGGATGGTGATGTTGATAATACGGATCTAACCACATTCAGCAAGAATTATACTGTATCCAGCAAGTATATGCCGACTTATACAGGGTCAACGCAATATGATAAATATGGAAAGGCTTCTGTGGTTACTAACGCCGATGGTGTTATGGTGCAAAAATATGTTTATAATGAACGCGGCTTTTTAGAGATGTCTGAATCGTATGGCATACTTACAGATGGCGATGGTAATGTGTTGTTAGATAACGGTAATGTTCAATCCGTCCGGACCGGATATACGCTTTTTGATGCCAGCTCTAAGCCGTTAGAGTCTTATTCTGTCTATGAAAAATTTGATGAGACAACAGGAGAAAGTTTAGGTGAACAGGCGACACTTTCTCAGACCTATGAATATGAAAACGGATTCTTGGTACGTACGAATAATTTTGGCGACATTAACTCTGACGGTAATTCTGTAGCTTCAGGGCATACAGAATTTGATAAGTATGGACGTCAAACCGCATCTTATAATGAGGTAGGTCAAAAAACAACGGTTTATCGTTATTCTGCCCAAGGATTTCTTGACCAAACATACAATTATGGACAAGATGGCGCATTTCTGGGTAAGACATTTTTCGATAAAAAAGGAAGACCCACAGAATCTTATAATATGTATGGTAATGTAAGCACGGGAAAAGGGCTTACCCAACGCTTTAATTATAATGAGCATGGATTCTTGCAGTCAAGCACTAGTTTTGGCGAAAACCAGACAGAAACCGGCATTACATATTATGATGGTTATGGAAAGGCAGTGAGAGCGGAAAATGAAATGGGAATTAAGGTCTCTGAATATGTTTATAATGAACGCGGGTTTCTAATCCAAACCAATAACGTAGTTTTTGTTGAGACTGCCCAGTTGTCGGATCATTTTGAATCACCTGAGGCGCTTGCAGCTTATATCAGTGCTGAAGGGCTAAGCGAGGTCAATGTTACAAATATTGATGGCGTAACTGAGACAGGTTATTATCTTACGGCTAGTTATACGGTATTCAATGAGATCAGTAAGCCGCTGGAGACCTATCAGACATATTGGGATTCGCAAGGTCCAGGTGAAGGGGTTCTAGTCCAAACATTTAACTACACCGACGGTTTTGTGACGAGTACGACTAATTATGGCCAGGGTGGGGTTGTTACGGGCACAACGAAATTTGATAAGTATGGCCGACAGGAAGCTAGCTATAATGAGTTTGGAGAAAAAACAGGCCAATACAGATATTCAAGCCAAGGCTTCTTATCTGAAACATACAACTATGGTGAAGCTGGTGTATATACAGGAAAGACAGTATATAATGATGTTGGCCGGCCAGAAAAAAGTTACAACGCAAGAGGGGCTTTAGTGCAAGAGATGAATTATAATACATTTAGCAATCAATTAGAATCCAGCACTTCCTATGGCGAACTGAATACTGAGGTGGGAACTACGGGCTATGATATATTTGGCAAAGCACAACAGCAGTTAAATGCTGAGGGTGCTGTGGTTTCTGATTATACATACGATGCTCAAGGGTTTATGGTCAGGGCGAACAGTTACGGCGAAGGCGGCGTGCAGACCGGCTATACTGTTTATGATGCAACCGGCAGGCCGACCGAGGTATGGAATATATCGGAGCAGGGAATAGAGACAAAAGTGCAAGACTTTATTTATAATACTAATACCGAAGGCAAGGGTGCCGCAGATCTTGCCCAGTATGTGGGCGATAATAATACGGGGTTCTTGCAGGTGACTATAAATTATGGTGATTTTGATCCGGATACAGGTCAACAGATATTGGTTGGCTATACAACATTTAATAGATATGGGCAGCAGGAAGCATCATATAACGAATATGATGAACTAACCGCAAGATTTGCGTTTTCTGGTAATGGCTTTTTAAGCGAGACGCGTAATTATGGCAGTAACGGTGTTTATACCGGCAGGACCGTATTTAACAGTTTAGGCCGCCCGGAGGCAGCATATAATGAACGGGGTTACCTGGTGCAGTCCTTTGACTATTCTGCCAATGGGTTTTTAGAATCGACGACTACCTACGGTAATAATGAAGTCATAACCGGGCAGACCCTGTATAATGCCTATGGCAAGCAGCAGGAAACTAGAAATAGCGAAGGCATGACGATTAGCCTTTATGAATATAATGACGCCGGGTTCTTGGTAAAGTCTTATAATATGGGTTTTGAACAAGATGCAGCGGGAACAGAAACAGTTGAATTAACTACGCAAGAAGGTGGAGATTTAGTGAAGACGGGTGATGTGGTCGCCGGTACTTATCGTGTAACCGGCTACAATTTATATAATGCTGCTTCGCGGCCAGAGGCATCATATAGCG
>Ga0180009_10002173_pt1 | contig 23221 bp, 11 predicted proteins | sample OS_PC_MetaG_FD_123537 | JGI IMG/M metagenome (GOLD analysis project Ga0180009, IMG submission 123537) | Groundwater microbial communities from the Aspo Hard Rock Laboratory (HRL) deep subsurface site, Sweden - OS_PC_MetaG | ecosystem: Environmental > Aquatic > Deep subsurface > Groundwater...
AAGTACCTGGTGCAGACGCTGACAGCCCAGGAGAACTGGACCGCGTTGGTTCGCTTCTACGAGGAGGCCCTGCGCGGGCGGCCACAGGGTTCCCAGGAGCTCCAGATCCTGCTGCAGATGGGGCTGCTGTACAGCGGCAAGCTTGGCCAGCCAGACCAGGCCGAGGAGTACTACCGACGCGTGCGTCGCATCGAGCCGGCCAACCTCGAGATGCTTGAGTTCTACCGCAATCACTTCAGGGCACGTGGGGAGCTGGCGAAGCTGCTACCGCTGCTGGACAGCGCCCAGCGCGCCGAGCAGCAGACCGCAAGGCGCATCGAGCTCGCGCAGGAGATGGCGCGGGTCGCCGAGCAGGATGTGGGGAACCTCGAGAAGGCAATCGACATCTGGAAGGGGATCCAGCGCATGGACCCCTCGATCCAGGAGACCACCGCGGCGCTGAAGCGGCTCTACCGCCAAACCCAGCCGCCGAAGTGGAACGCGCTGCGGGAGCTGATCAAGGAAGAGATCGACCGGCTCGGCGACGATCCCGGGTCGGTGGAGGAGAAGGTGCGCCTCCTGATGGAGGTGGTGGAGATCTACCGCGACCACCTCAAGCTGGACGTGATGGTGATCAACACCTACAACGCCATCCTCGCGCTCCAGTCGGACCACGCCGAGGCGCTGCAGGCGCTGACGGAGAAGTACGAGGCGCTCGGTCGCTGGAACGACCTGATAAGCTTGCTGCTTCGACGCAAGGATGTCGAGACGGAGCCACAGGCCCGGATGAGAACGCTGCACAGGGTCGCCGCGCTCTGGATCGAGCGATTCGGCAACCAGACCCAGGCCATCACGCCGCTGCAGGAGATCCTGTCGATCGACCCAACACAGGGCGAGGCACTGGGCAGGCTGAAGGAGATCTACCAGAAGCGCCGCAACTGGCGCGATCTGATGGAGCTGCTCCGTCTCGAGGCGAAACACGCCGAGGGGTCGCGTCGGCGCGAGCTGTTCACCGAGATGGCGCGACTGGCGGCGGACAAGCTGGGTGACGCTTGCGAGGGGATCCAGGTCTGGAACCAGGTGCTGGTGCAGGAGGACCCGGCCGACCCGGAGGCGCTCGCGGAGCTGACGAAGCTCTACCGCAGGGAAGAGCGCTGGATGGCCCTGGCGGAGGTGCTGCATCGCCGGGTCGAGAGGGTGCGAGACGACGCGGGACAGGTCGCGCAGCTGCTGGAGAGGCTGGGCGACATCTACACCAACAGGGTCCGGGCGGTGGAAAACGCGGCTCAGGTCTGGCGCGAGCTCTTGACCCTGCAGCCCGGCCACGCAAAGGCCAGGGCGGTGCTGCGGGAGCTGCTGGTGCAGGGGAAGCGCTGGGAAGAGCTCGAGCAGCTGTTCGCCGGGCGGGGCGAGTATTCCGAGCTGGCGGAGACGCTGGCCACTGCCGCCGACCGCACCGAGGACCGCGAGCTCAAGGCGAGGCTCTACCGCAGAGTGGCAGAGATCTGCCGTGACCAGCTGGATCACGGCGAGCGGGCGATGAAGGCCTTCGAGCGGGTGCTGGCGATCGACCCCAGGGACGTGGACGCCGCACGCGAGCTCGTACCGCTGTATCGCCGGTCGGAACGGTGGGGGAGGCTGCTCGCCTCCTACGAGGTGCTGTACGAGCAGGCACGGGAGGTCGAGGAGAAGCTGGATCTGGTGGACAAGATCCGCCAGCTGTACGAGAGCCAGCTCGAGTCGAAGCACCTGGCCTTCCAGTGGAGCATGAAGGGCTATGCCCTTGCGCCTCAGAGCATCGAGATCCGCGGCGACCTGGAGCGGCTGGCCGCGGAGTCCGACTCGTGGGAGGAGCTGGTCCAGATCTACGTCGACCGGTTGCCGCAGGTCGAGGACCCCGCATCCAAGGCGGTCATGCTCAGACACCTGGCTCACCTGTGCAGCGAGAAGCTCCACCGTCCCGAGGACGCCGAGGTCTTCCACAAGGACCTGCTGGCGATCCACCCCGACGACGAGCGGGCGCTCGAGGCGCTGGAGCAGATCTACAGCTCCGGCCAACGCTGGGACGGGCTGGTCGACATCTATCGCCGTCGAGCTGTCCTGGCGACCGACGACGACGCGAAACAGTCGTTTCTGTTCAAGGTCGCGTTCATCCACGAGGAGCGGATGGGCGATCCGCTGGCCACGATCCAGACGCTGCTCGAGGTGCTGGAGGTCGACGGCGCGAACCGCAAGGCGCTGCACTGGGTCGCGCGGCTGTACGAGGTCCGCGGCGAGTGGTTCCCCATGGTCGACGTGCTGCAGAGGCTGTTCGGGCTGGCCGAGGAGAGGGAAGAGAAGGTCGAGATCCTCTACCGGATGGGGGAGATGCTGCAGACCAAGCTCGAGGCCGTGGAGGAGGGCATCGAGAGCCTGGCCGAGGCGCTGGGCTACGATCCTCTGCACAGGGGCACGATCAAGGCGCTCGAGCGGCACCTGGTGCCGAACAGTCCCCACAGGGTCAGGGTGGCGCAGTTGCTCCAGCCGGTCTACGAACGGGCCGAGGACTGGGAGAAGCTGGTCCAGGCGATCGAGATCCTGCTCGCATCGGAGGAGGAGCGCGAGTCGAGGCTGACGCTGCTGCGACGGCTGATGGGCATCCAGCAGCGACAGTTCGAGAACATGGAGGCGGCGTTCGCCGCGGGCTCGAGCATCATGGCCCTCGACCCCGGGGACCGGGAGATCCGCGGCCAGATGGTCCAGCTTGCCGAGCAGCTGGACAGGGTCGACGAGCTGGCCGGCCTGCTGGTGGATGCGCTGACCCATCTGAGCCAGGGGACCCCCGACCATCAGCTGGAGGGGACGCTGAGCTGGGAGCTGGCCATGCTGCTCGATGAGCAGCTCGGCAGACCGGAGGAGGCGGAGCGACACCTGCGGCGGATCCTCGAGCTGAGGCCGGACCATCGCGATGCGTTCGACACGCTGGAGCGGATCCTGCGCGATGCCGGCGAATGGACGGCGCTGAGGGATCTGCTCGAGCGCCGGCGGGCGCAGACCCGGGATGTTGGCGAGAGTCGGGACATCCTGCTGCAGATCTCGGCGCTCAATGAGAACGTCCTGGAAGATGTCTCGGCCGCCATCCGAGCCTACGAGGAGATCCTCGAGCTGGAGCCGAACAACGTCGCGGCGTACAGGGCCCTCGAACGGCACTACGGCGACGAGGGCCGCTGGCGTGACCTGCTCGAGCTGCTGCGCCGCGAGATGGACACGGCGGACGACGCGGCGATGCGGGAGCTGAAGCTCCATCAGGCGGATCTGCTGGCCCACCGGCTCGAGGATCCGCAGGGTGCGGTGGACCTGTTGGCGGACGTGGCGGCCGAGGACCCGGCCAACGAGCAGGCGGTGACTTTGCTCGAGGAGCTCGGCGGCTTCATCCCGGAGCGCCCCGCAGGGGCGCGAGGACCCGAGCTGCTGCAGCAGCAGGACGACCTGAAACGACGTGTGACCGAGATCCTGGAGCCGGTGTACGAGAAGGAGGAGAGCTGGGAGAGCCTGATCCGGATCCTGCTGGACCGTCGGGCCCTGACCACCGACCGTTTCGAGGCGGTGGAGCTGCTCCGTCGCTGCGCGGACCTGAGGGAGGGGCGTCTGGAAGACAAGGCCGGAGCCTACGAGCTATACCGCGAGGCGCTGACGCTGGACGCGGCGGCCATGAACGTACACGAGCAGGTCCGGAGGCTGGCCGGCGAACTCGACGGATGGAGCGAGGCGGTCGAGAGCTGGAAGCAGGCGCTCGAGTCCGTCGACCCCGGCGATCTGTCGCTGCGCTGTCGTTTGCTGATGTGGGTCGCCGAGACCAACGACACGATGCTGGGCGACCCATCAGCCGCCAAGGAGTACTACGAGCGGCTGCTGGAGCTGGACCCGGAGAACCCCGAGACTGCCCGTCCCTCGGCGGTTGCTCTGACACGGATCTACGAGGTCGAGGGCCAGTGGAAAGAGCTGGTTGAGGTGCTCAGGCGCCAGCTGGTCTGGGCCGAGAGCGGACAGCGACGCGAGGAGATCCTGTTGCGGGTGGGCCGGATCCAGGAGGAGGTTCTGGGCGATGTCATCCTGGCCTCCCGGACCTACCGCGAGCTGCTGGACGAGAGCCCCGGGTCTGCCGAGGCGCTCGACGCGCTGGAGCGGATCTACCTGCACTCGGAGCAGTGGACCGAGCTGGTCGAGATCTACCGCCGCCGAGTCGACCGGGCCAGCTCGGCCGACGACCGGCGCCTGCATCTTGCCCGCATCGCCGGCCTCTACGAGGAGGAGCTGCGCGACCTGGACCAGGCGGTGGCGGCGTATCTGTCGATTCTGGACGAGCTCCCGGAGGATCTCGAGAGCCTTCGGGCACTCTCGCGGATATACCGTGGATCGGAACGGTGGCACGACCTGCTGGAGATGCTGGAGCGGGAGCTGGCCCTGACTGATGACGAGGAGCGTCGGGTCGCGTTGCTGTTCGAGGCAGCAGCGATCGAGCACCGCCGGCTGATGGAGCCAGGCGTCGCGATCGACAGGTATCGCCGTATCCTCGACATCCAGCAGCAGCATGGCGAGACGAAGGAAGCGCTCGAGGAGCTGTTGCAGGACCTGGAGCACCGTCCGCGGGTCGCCGAGCTGCTGATGCCGATCTACCAGGCCGACGGCGACTGGCAGAAGCTGGTCAAGGTCCACGAGTTGCTGGCCGAGCCGGCGGTGCCGTCGGAGCGGATCCGACACCTGCGCGAGGTGGCCCGGCTGTGCGAGGAAGGGCTGGATGACCTCGAGCGGGCCTTCGATGCCTACCGGCGGGCTCTGCGTGAGGCGGGGGGGGAGCCGGACCTGCTCGGTCTGATGGAGCAGTACCGGCGAACGGTCAAGGCGCTGGGCCGCTGGGGCGACTACGTCGCCACGCTGGAGCAGGTAGCGGTGGACGTGCTGGACCCCGCGACACGGACTGCGATCTATCTCGACGCGGCGGTGGTCAGTCGGGACGAGCTGGCTGACCTGCAGCGGGCCCGACAGCATTTCCACCAGGTGGTCGACGGGGACCCCAACAGCACCGATGCGCTCCAGTCCCTGGATGTGATCTACCGTGAGCTCGAGGAGTGGGATGGGTTGCTGGAGATCATCAGCCGCAGGGTAGAGCTGGCACAGAGCGACATGGAGCGCTGTGAGCTGCTGACCCGATCGGCGGTGGTGTGTCGGGACATGCTCGAACGACCGTCGGAGGCGATCGCCGCCTTCGAACGGGTGCTGGAGGTCGCGCCCGGGGATGGGGAGGCGGTCGCTGCGCTCGAGAGCCTGTACGCCAGGACCGACCGGTGGGTGGAGCTCGCCGAACTGGTGGAGCGGAAGCTCGAGCACGCGGACCATGGGGACCGGGCAGAGCTCTATGCCCAGCTGGGGCGCCTGCGGGCCGAGAAGCTACAGGACGATGTTCGGGCCGTCGAGGCCTACCGCGAGGTCCTCTCCCTCGACCCGAACAACGAGGAGGTGGTCGCTGCACTCGAGCAGTACCTTGAGACACCTCAGCTTCAGGCGGAGGCGGCTCGGATCCTCCAGCCCTACTACGTGGCGAGGCAGGACTGGACGCGCCTGATCCGGATCTATCAGATCCGGCTGGACGCGGCGGAGGAACACGACGAGCGGCTGGCGGTCACGACCCGTATCGCGCAGCTCTACGAGGAGCAGCTGGAAGACCTCGAGGGGGCCTTCACCTGGTACAGCAAGGTCTACCTCGAGAGACCGTCCGATGTGGCGATTCGTGACCAGATCCTGCGACTGGCGGGTATTCTCGATCGATGGCAGCAGGTGGCGGAGGTTCTGTCGCAACACCTGGAACAGACCTTCGAGGATGATGAGACCACGCGCAGCGCGGCCCTGATCCTGGGGGGAATCTGCGACGAGCGGCTGTTCCGCGTCGATCAGGCCGTGGCCTGCTACCGCAGGGTGCTGGACCACGAGCGCCTCGACCGCGAGGCTTTCGACCTGCTCGAGAGCCTGTTGACCAGGGCCGAGCGCTGGGAGGCGTTGCTCGATCTCTACCGTGACACCGCTGATGCGACCGAGGACGAGCAAACCCGACGCGAGCTGATGCTCAAGGGCTGCAGGGTGTGGGAGGAGGCGCTGTACAACCTGCCCGAGGCGGTCGACGCCTACCGTGCGGTGCTGGACATGTCGGAGCGGGACACCGAGGCGATGCAGGCGCTCGACAGGCTCTACACCGAGACCGAGCGTTGGCACGACCTGTGCGACCTGCTGAACCGTCAGATCGAGCTGACCGAGGATTCGGCCGAGATCCTCGAGTTGCGCTACCGACTGGGGACGATCTACGAGCTGCGGTTGCAGGACCTGCCCGCTGCCATCGACTTCTTCGAGGAGGTGATCAAGCTCGAGCGCGACAATCCTCGGGCCATCGCTGCGCTGGAGCGGCTGATCCTGGACAAGGAGCAGCGCTTCCGCATCGCCAAGATCCTGGAGCCGATCTATCGCGACCAGGACGAGTGGGCCAAGCTTGTGGTGATCTACGACGCCCAGCTCGACTTCATCGATGACCCGCAGAGGCGCGGTCACCTGCTCAGGGAGATCGCCCGACTCCACGAGGATCGTGGAGGAAGCCTGGATCTGGCCTTTCGCGCCCTGTGCAGGGCTTTTGAGGAGGAGTTCGGCGACACCCAGCTGCTGGAGCAGATCGAGTCGCTGGCTGCCAAGCTCAACAACTGGCCCGATGTGGTGGAGACGTTGAAGGGCGGTGTCGAGCGGGTCTATGACAACGACCTGCTGGCCCGGATGTACGCCAAGGTCGCCTCGTTGCTCGAGGAGCGACTCGGCGACCAGCCCGGCGCGGTCGACGCATGGCGTCAGGTCCTCGCTGCCCGGGAGGACCACACGGGAGCCGTTGATGCCCTGACGCGCCTGCTCGGGACGCTCGAGCGCTACGAAGAGCTGGTCGAGGTGTTGCAGCGCAAGGCGGAGATGTCGTCGGACATCTCGCTTCAGAAGCAAACCTACTACCAGATCGCGGACATCCACGAGACGCTGCTGAACCGCGCCGACCGGGCCGTGGAGGCCTACAGGCAGGTGCTGGCGCTGGACGAGAGTGACAGGACCTCGCTCGATGCGCTCGAACGACTCTACACCATGCACGAGAGCTGGATGGACCTGATCGGGGTCTACCGGCAGAAGCTGGACCAGACTGCCAGCGACGCCGAGCGCCGGCCGCTACAGCTGGCGGTGGCGAAGGTCTACGACGAAAAGGTGGGGGACAGCTTCGAGGCGATCACCGCCTACCGCGAGGTGATGGATCGCGACCCGACGGATCGGGAGATCCTCGACGCGCTCGACCGGCTCTACACCAAGGAGGGCCTGCACAGCGACCTGCTGGAGGTGCTGGAGCGCAAGATCGATGTGATCACGGAGCTGGAGCAACACACCGTCCTGGTGTTCCGGGCTGCGACGTTGCTGGAGAAGGAGATCGCCGACATCGAGGGCGCGATCGACCGGTACCGCGAGGTGCTGGATGCCGAGGAGAGCCACGCGGCTGCCCGCGAGGCGCTCGAGCGCCTGGTGCAGGACGAGGGGCATCGAGAGCGAGCGGCGCAGGTTCTGGAGCCGCTATACGAGAAGACCGGCGAGGTCGAGCCGCTGGTGCGGTTGCTCGAGCTGCGGCTCGAGCTCCTGGCGGATCCGCATGACCGCCGGGACCTGCTGCTGCGCATCGCGGGCCTCCAGGAGGGATTGCAGGACCAGAAGGGGGCGTTTGCCACCTTCGCCCGCGCGTTCAACGAGGTGCCCCAGGACGAGCAGGTTCAGCGGGAGCTGGAGCGGGTTGCGACACAGATGGAGAGCTACGGCGACCTGGTCAAGGTGTACGAGGACCGGCTGGCGGAGGTCTACGATACCGCGCTGGGGAAGCGGCTCCACGTGCGGGTCGCCAGGCTGGCGGAGGAGATGCTATCCGACGACGAAAAGGCGGAGGAGCACTTCCGGGCGGCGCTGGATGCCGAGGGAGAGGACCGTGAGACGCTCGAGGCGCTCGATGCAGTCCTGCAGCGCCAGCAGCGGTGGAACGACCTGATCGAAGTGATCGAGCGGGAGGTCCAGGTCGTGCCGGAGCCCGAGCGGCAGGCGGAGCTGTATCACAGGATGGGCCTGGTCCGGCTGCGGGAGCCCCAGGACCTTGACGCTGCCTTCGCTGCCTTCCGCAACGCCCTGGAGCGTGCCCCGGGACACGCGGGCGCGCGGGAGGGGATGGCGGGGCTGCTCGCCAGCGAGACCTACAAGGTACCGGTGCTCGACGTCCTGGAGCCGCTGTTCGAGGCGAGCGGGGAGCACGCGCGACTGGTGGAGCTGCTCGAGACCCGTCTGTCGACACTGCTGGACCCAACGGACCGGACGGTGCTGCTGGAGCGCATCGCGCGCCTGCAGGAGCAGGAGCTCGGCTCCAAGGACGACGCGCTCGGTGCGCTGGGGAGGGCCCTGGCCGAGGATCCGTCGAACGCCGAGATCTTGAAGCAGGTCGAGCGCCTGGCCGACGAGCTGGGACGCTACCCGGAGCTTGCAGCTCTCGCCGACGAGATCCTCGGCGGCGAGGTGCCGGCCGAGGCGGCGCGCACGCTGGGGCTGCGGACGGCGTTCTGGCACGGCGCGAAGCTCAACGACATCGAGAGGTCGGAGCGGACGTTGAAGCGGGTGCTCGAGGTCGACCCGCAGTCCTCGGCGGCACTGGAAGGGCTGGAGGAGATCTACCGGGCCGGCGGGGAGGCCGGTGCGCTGGCCGAGGTCCTGGCGCGCAAGGCGGAGGCGGAGCTGGACGGCAACAGGCGGCGGCAGATCCTGGTGGAGCTGGCCCGGATCAAGACGGACGAGCTGGATGACCACGCTGGCGCCATAGATTCCTGGAGGGCCGTGCTGGACCAGGATGCGGCTGACGTCGGCGCGTTGCAGGCGCTGGCGCCGCTGTACGAGGCGAAAGAGGCGTGGGAGGACTTGCTCGATGTGCTGGAGCGACAGGCCCAGGCCGCCGCGGAGCTCGGCGACCAGCTGCAGATCAAGCACCGTATCGGCGCTCTCGTCGTCGATCGACTGCAGGACGCCGCCCGCGCCGTCGAGGTGTATTGCGATCTCCTTGACCGCAACCCCGGCGACGCACGCGCCCTCGATGCTCTCGAGCGGTTGCACACCGAGCGCGAGGACTGGCAGGCGCTGCAGGAGGTGCTCGTCTGGCGCCTGGAGCGTCTGAGCGAGCGCGAGCGGATCCCGGTGTTCCATCGCCTGGCCCGCCTGTCACTCGACCGGCTCGAGAGCGTTGACGAGGCGGTGGGGTACTACCACCAGATCCTCGTTGTGGACGCCACCAACGAGGATGCTCTGGTCGATCTGGAGGCGACGCTGAGGCGATCCGAGCGCTGGTATGATCTGGTGGAGGTCCACAAGCGACATGGGCAGGCCCGCGCGGCGGCTGGCGACACGCCGGGTGAGGTGGAGCAGCTGGTGGCCGCTGCCAGAGTCTGGAACGACGAGCTGGAGCATCCGGAGGCCTCCGGAGAGGTGCTCGAGGAGATCCTGCAGCGCGACCCGAACAACGTGATCGCGCTGGCCGGCCTGGCCCGGATCTACGAATCGACCGAGCAGTGGTCCAAGTGCCGCGACGTCCTCGAACGGGCGGCGGCCATCGGTCCGGAGCCCAAGGAGGCGGCCGAGCTCGCCTTCCGCATGGGGAGGGTGCTGGTGGCCCAGAACAACGACGTCGCCGGGGCGCAGGAACGTTACCACGAGGCGCTGGGGCACGACCCCGCCCACCAGGAGGCGCTGGAGGCGCTCGAGGAGATCTATCGCGATGGGGAGCAGTGGCAGCAGCTGGCCGAGATCCTCGAGCAGAAGCGCGGCCTGGCCCAGCTGGCTGACGACGCTCGGCTGGATACGCTGCGCAAGCTGGATGTGCTGCGCGAGCTGGGACTGCTCTACACCGAGCGCATGGGACTGGCGGACCGCGGGGTGACAACCCTGGAGCAGGCCCGCGAGCTGGCGCCCGACAACGCCGAGCTGCTGGCCACCCTGGCCGACGCCTATTACGCCGCCGACGACCTGGACCAGGCGGAGCCGCTGATCCAGCGGCTGATCGAGGTGGCCGGGACCCGCAAGCGCAAGGAGCTCGCGCGGTACGTCCACCGGCTGGGGGCCATCGCCGAGAAGCGAGGCGACGCGACGGCAGCCCGCGAGCACTACGACAAGGCGTACCGCATGGATAGCACCAACACACCGACGCTCGTTGCGCTGGGGCGGCTCCACGAGCAGGAGCAGAACTGGGAGAACGCGCGCCGCGTCTACCGCTCGATGCTGCTGCAGAATCTCGACGAGAAGGCCGGGATCACCAAGGCGGAGGTCTTCTTCAAGCTGGGCAACGTGCACGCCGCCATGGGGGAGGCGGCCAAGGCCAGGAACATGTACGAGCGGGGACTGGAGGCCGACCCCGAGCACGCCGGGCTGAAGGATGCCCTGTCGAAGCTCTGACCGCGCGCCGCTGCCGTATCCCGGAGGCTCCCGAAGGGAGCCGAGGACCGGCGCGCCGAGCCGGCGGTGACGCTGGATTCGCCACCAGGCTGCAGGTATGATCGAGCTTTGGGACCGAACACGTGAAGACCATGCGCCCCACGGTGCTGCTGTTGATGGTGGTGATGATCGTCACCGCCGGCTCCGATGCCGACGGGCGACGGAGGAGTCGTCGGGGCCGGGGGGTCGGCATGCTGGAGATCAACTCCACGACCTCCGGCGCGGAGGTGCTGGTCGACGGTGAGGTGGTGGGCAAGACCCCGCTGGGCAAGACGGTCCGCCTCAGGGTCGGGAAGCACACGCTCAAGATGACGCTCCAGGGCCACACCGAGTACCTGGACGTGTTCACCATCCGCAGGAACAAGACGACCTCGCTCGACATCGATCTACTGCCCTACGCCGGGGTGTTGCAGGTCACGACGAATGTGGAGCAGGCGCGGGTCTTCATCGATGGTGAGTTCGTCGGGACCGCGCCGGTCGAGAAGGAGGTGCTGATCGGGAAGCGGGCGGTCCGCGTGCGCAAGGCCGGCTACTACGAGTACATCGGCAAGGTCAGCAGCATCGCCGGCAAGGTGCAGCGGGTCCACATCAAGCTCAAGCCGATGCCGGTGGGGTCGACGCCCTACAGGCCCCCCCCGCCGCCGCCGGCGAAGTGGTACGAGAAGTGGTACGTCTGGGCCGGCGGGGCCGCCGCGGTCGCGGCTGTCACCGTGGCCATCGTGGTGCCCGTGGTGGTGATGAACAAGGACAAGTTCAGCGAGTTCTGCGGCGAGGCCGACCTCTGTATCAAGGGTGGTGATTGAACAGCCGGCGCTCCCAGGCCCATCATGTTCCAGATGACGAGACGCGCGCCCCTCCTGCTTGCGCTGCTGGCCGTAGCCACCCCTGCCGCGGCGGCCCCGCTGTCCTCGGGCCCCGTCCGCGTTGCCCCTGACGGAAAGGCGAGCGTCGACGGCAAGCCCGTCGGGACGCTGGACCTGCCCGCCTCTCCCCGGAAGCTGTCCCACTCCTTTATCAACGTGGCCGGTCGTCGATTGATTCGCCTGCGGGTGAAGGGGCGCTCGGACCAGAGCGCCGAGATGCTGCTCATGGCGCCACCCGACCTCAGGTCGATCTTCTCCGGCCGCACCGGACCGAGGGGCGTCGACGGCGAGTGGAGCCAGCTGCTGAAGGTGTCCCAGGGGGGGATCCTGCTCTACCAGCGGCGCGAGGGGGTCGAGCGCTGCGATGGCGGGCCGGTCTACCTCTTCCCGAGGATGTATGACTTCGCCGCCGCTCGCTTTCGCCCGGTCGCCGCCGTGGGGCGGGTCGAGGGGCTGACCACCCTCGTCGCGAGCCGCAGTGCGAGCAACGTCCCCCAGGGCGGCGCGCTCAACACATTCCGGCTGGCGGCCGCCTCGACCCAGCAGGGCGACGAGGGACTGGCGGCCAACCTCTCGCCCCCGTCGGAGGCCGACGACGGCAAGCTGGACACGGCCTGGTCGGAGGGGCTGGGCGGGGCGGGGCAGGGCGAGTTCCTGACGGCCCGCGCGGAGCCTTCGCCCTACCGCCTGAAAGCCATCAGCCTGATCCCCGGTGACGCCGCGGATGCCACCTCCTTTCGCAAGGCCAACCGCCTCAAGAGCGTGCTGTTGCTGCTCTCGCCCGTCCAGCGCTACCGCATCAGCTTCGCCGTGGACCCGCTGCGAACACCGGGCCAGCCGGCCGATCCGTTCTGGGTCCTGCTGCCGCAGCCGATCTCCACCACCTGCGCCACGGTGGTCGTGGAGTCGGTCTACCCCGGGACGGTGGCAAGCGGCGGCAAGGGGCAGGGACGCACCGCCATCTCCGAGCTTCACTTCTACACCGAGCTCGAGTTCGGCGGCGGGTTGAAGCAGGTGGCGAAGGACCTGGAGTCCCCCAGCCTCGAGCGTGGCGCGGGCGCGGTGCAGATCCTGGCCCGTCTGGGAGCTCAGGGGATCACGGTGGTGGAGCGGGTGATCGCCAGGCGGGACCAGCACCCTGATGTGCTGAAGCGCGCCCTGAAGGTGCTGGTGCGGGTCCAGCGCGCCGAGGCGGCCGGCCCGCTGGCCTCCCTCCTGTCGCGGCTTCCGGGCCCCCAGCGCGTGGATGCGCTCGACGCCCTGATCGCCATCGGTCCACCAGCCGTACCACACCTGGTCAAGGGGCTCGGACAGGCCGGGCCTGTGCTCGCCGGCGCCGCCCGTGTGCTCGGCCGGATTGGCGGCGACCAGGCCCGGGATGCGCTGCTGGCGCGGGTCGGCGCGGGCGACGAGCAGCGGCGGAGCAACCTGGCTCACGGCCTGGCGTCGCTGCGTCGGCCGGAGGACCTCGAGGCCGTGCTCACGGCAGCAGCCGCCGCCACCGACAGCACCCGCAAGGCCGACCTGGTGCTGGTGGCCGGGCGGATCGGGGCCCAAACAGGCGACGCGGGAGCCACCGCCGCCCGGCTGGCGTCGCTGTGGCCCGCCGGCGATCTGTTCGAGCTGCGCTACCGCATCATCGCCGCTGTCGGCCGGCTGAGCCCGGGGCGACAGCTTCCGTTGCTGCTGCGAACCACAAAGGACCCGGACCCGGTGCTCCGCTGGCTCTGCGTCGAGCAGATCCGCAAGGTCCCGGACGAGGCCGCGACGCGCTCGCTGCGCGCCCTGCTCGCGGACTCCGATCCGCGCGTCCGGGCATCGGCCGCGCTCTCCCTCGGCCGGCGGCCGGTGCATCGCGCCACCGGCCTCGCGCTGGCCCGGCGGCTTCGGGGCGAGCGCTGGACCCAGGTGGCGCGGGCCCTGGCCGAGTCGCTGGGAAGGCAGTGTCTGGCCGAGGGACTGGCCGTCCTGCGCAAGCGCCTGGTCTCCGGTCCTCGCGGCGTCGACATCCGCGCCCTGATCAGCATCGCCAGCTGCGCTCCGCCGAAGCTCGACCGGGAGCTGTTCGACATCGCGCGGGGCGCGAGCTGGCGTCTCGCCCTCAGGCGCCGCGCCCTCGACCTGCTCACGCCGAAGATGGCGCGGGCCAGGGCGGCCGACCTCAGGCGCCTGTACCTCGAGCTCCGCACCCGCGCTGCAAGGAGCGAGGACGACGAGGCCCTGGCGGTCTCGGTGAGCAAGGTGCTGGCGGTGGCCGGGACCGGGGAGGCAGCGGAGGCCCTGGCCGATGCCCTGGCCCTCGACCCGCACGAGTCGATCCGCGCCGCGGCGGCCAGCGCCCTGGGCCGCCTCTGCCATCGGTCCAGCGCCCGGACGCTGAAGCAGGGCACGAAGGACGCCTCCGGCGCCGTGCGCCGGGCCAGCCGGCGGGCGCTGAAGCGCTGTCGGTTCTGACTGAGGTGCTACTCCGCTGACACGCCCTCGGTGTGGATGGGGCGCGTGGCGCTCAGGCCGAGGGACTGCTATTCTGAGATCGTGGTGCTGCCCTTCGACCGAACACGGCTGGCCGAGCGTTCGGAGAACGACCGCCTCGAAGAAGAGAGGGCGTCCGCAGCGGAGACGCCCGCGGAGAGGCTCGCGCTGTCGCTGTCGCTGAGCTCGCTCTCGCGAGCGCTCGCGAGAGGGGCCGGGAGTCGCTGGGTCGAGGACTGGGCGGACGACCTTGGCGAGAAGGCCCGTCGTTGCGCCGCCCCACTGCGCTTGCTGGTTCGCCGGTGAAGCCCGACCTGGAGCAGACGTTGTTCGCTGCGCTCGAGGCGCTGGAGGCCACGGGCGCGCGCTTCGCCTTCGTGGGCGGGCTCGCGGTTGCGGCTTGGGCCGTCCCAAGAGCGACGAGGGACGTGGATCTCTATGCCGAGCTCGGGCCCTCGACACGCGAGGCCCTGGAGCGCGAGCTGAGGGCACGTGGTTTCGACGTTCCGGCGATGGAGGACGATCTCGCACGATTTGGCGTGTTTCGCTCCAGGTCGCGCGATGGTGTCTTCCTCGACGTGTTTGACGCGGTTGGGCCCCTCGGCGAGGCAGTTCTCGGTCGCCGAAAGTCCATACGGTTGGGGGACCGAACGGTCTGGGTCATCGCTCCCGACGATCTCGCGGTGCTCAAGGCGTTCTCGGAACGACCGCGGGACTTCGAGGATCTGTGCAGCCTGGTCGCTGCACTCCGGCTCCGCTCACATGCTGTATGCACGGCTGACCCTGACGCCGGCCCCGCAGGTTCCGTTCGCCATCGGCCGCAAACCACCGGGCTCGCAGTAGGGGTTTGCACCGGTGAAGGTCGGGTGCAATCCTTGACTTGCCGCGACCCATGGGGCACAATCTTATTGGTAAGAATGGAGTGCCCATGGAACGGATCGCCACAACGAAACTCTCCTCCAGAGGCCAGGTCGTCATTCCAGAACAGATCCGAGAACGCCTGGGACTGGTGGCCGGAGATCAGTTCGTCGTCGTCGGCAATGGTGATGTCGTCATCCTCAAATCGATCCGTGCACCTTCGTTGGAGGAGTTCGACGGGTTGCTCAAGCAGGCAAGGAAGCAAGCTCGGGCTGTCGGTCTGACGCGAACCGATATCAAGCAGGCCGTCACTCGCGTACGCCAGCGTCGATGAAGATCGTTCTCGACACGAATGTTCTTGTCTCCGGCATTTTCTTTTCTGGGCCACCGTCTCAGATCCTCGTGGCGTGGCAAGACGGTATGGTGCACCTCGTCACCTCAGCGGAGATCCTTGACGAGTACGTGCGGGTGGTGGACGAGCTTTCCGGTCGATATCCGGACCTCGAGGCCGATTCGATCCTCGCGGTGATTGCGGCCAACATCGAGCTAGTTGAGCCCATTGAGCTCGACGAGCAGGTTTGCAGTGACCCGGACGATGACAAGTTCATCGCCTGTGCGCTGGCGGCCAGGGCGAAGGTCATTGTCAGTGGAGACCGGCACCTTCTTCGCGCCAGCGACTACCGTGGCGTGAAGGTTGTTCGCCCTCGTGTATTCGTCGACTCGCTGCCGGAAAAGTAGCCCCAGCTGCAGCGCCACCCGGAACGCACACAAGCGGGCGCCTTTGTGCTATAGGCCGGAGCATGCGGGTCGAGGACTTCGCCTACGAGCTGCCGCCCAAGCTGATCGCCCAGCACCCTCCGGCCCGCCGGGACGGTGGCCGGCTGATGCTGCTGGACCGTCGGGACGGGTCCGTGTCCCACCACCGGATCGCGCAGCTGCCGCGGCTGCTCGAGCGCGGAACGCTGATGGTGGTCAACGACTCGCGCGTGATCCCGGCGCGGCTGTGGGCACGCCGCGCGACCGGCGGCAGGGTGGAGCTGCTGCTCCTCGAGCGGCTCGGGCAGGAGGGCGGGCTGGATCGATGGCACGGTATGGTCCGCTGCTCCAAGGGCCCCCATGCCAGCGAGGCGCTGCAGCTGGAGGGGTGCGAGCAGACCGTGACGGTGATCGATGGCCCCGAGGAGGGGCGGTGCCGGCTCGCGCTGGCTCCGGGTCTGCTCGACCGATTCGGCGCGATGCCCCTGCCACCCTACATCCGGCGGGTCGCGGACGCCTCCGATCGCGAGCGCTACCAGACGGTCTACGCCGCGCAGGACGGATCGGTCGCGGCGCCCACCGCCGGGCTGCACTTCACCGAGGAGCTGCTCGAGGAGCTGAGGGCCGCGGAAGTGGAGCTGGCGCGGGTGACGCTTCACGTTGGCCCCGGCACGTTCCAGCCAGTGCGGGTGGCGCGGGTCGAGGAGCACCGCATGGAGCAGGAGCGCTACGCGGTCTCCGACGAGACAGCGCGCGCCGTCGCCCGAGCGAGGTCCGAGGGACGACCGGTGCTCGCCGTGGGGACGACGGTGGTGCGGACCCTGGAGGCGACGGGCGGGGCGGCGGGCTCCGGCCGCACCGACCTGTTCATCACACCAGGGTACGGCTTCCGGGTGGTGGACCGGCTGCTGACCAACTTCCACCTTCCCCGCTCGACCCTGTTGATGCTCGTGGCGGCCTTCGCCGGCCGGGACAGCGTGCTGGCGGCCTACCGGCAGGCAATACACGAGGGCTACCGGTTCTACTCCTACGGCGACGCGATGCTGGTCATATAGGGATCTGGATGATGTCAGGACTACGACTGAAGCTGACGCTGCAGGCCAGGGACGGCAAGGCCCGCGCCGGTCGAGTGGAGCTGCCGCGGGGCTCGTTCGAGACCCCGATCTTCATGCCGGTCGGCACGCTGGCGACGGTCAAGGCGATGACACCTGGCGAGCTCGAGCAGCTCGGCGCACGGGTGGTCCTGGCCAACGCCTACCACCTGCACCTGCGGCCGGGCGAGGATGTGGTCCAGACCTGCGGCGGGCTGGCCCGCTTCATGGGGTGGCCCGGTCTGATCTTGACCGACTCGGGGGGCTACCAGGTGTTCAGCCTGCGCTCGCTGATGCGGATCGATGACGACGGGGTCAGCTTTCGGTCCCACCTGGATGGCTCGCTGCACACCCTCTCGCCGGAGCAGGTGATGGCGATCCAGGCCGCGCTGGGCTCGGACATCGCGATGGCCTTCGACCACTGCCCTCCGTCCGAGGCGCCGCGGGCGGAGGTGGAGGCGGCGACGGAGCGGACGACCCGCTGGGCCGAGCGATGCGTCGAGACGCCGCGTCCCGACCATCAGGTACGGTTTGGCATCGTGCAGGGCGGGCTGGATCTGGCGCTGCGCCTGGAACAGATGCAAACCCTCGCCCGGCTGCCGTTCGAGGGCTACGCGCTCGGCGGGCTGAGCGTGGGAGAGACGCCGGAGCAGATGCATCGGGTGTTGGACCAGGTGGTCGATGTGATGCCCGCCGACCGGCCGCGCTACCTGATGGGGGTGGGGCGGCCGGAGGACCTGGTGCTGGCCATCGGCGCGGGCATCGACATGTTCGATTGCGTCATGCCGACCCGCAACGCCCGCAACGGCCAGCTGTTCACCGAGGAGGGGCGGGTGGTGATCTCCAACGCCCGGTATCGGGACGATCCGCGGCCGCCGGACCCTGCCTGTGGTTGTTCCACCTGCCGGACCTACAGCCGGGCCTACCTGCGGCACCTGTATCAGTCCAGGGAGATCCTCTACAGTCGGCTGGCAACCCTGCACAACCTCCACTTCACGCTGGAGCTCGTGCGGCGCACGCGCCGTGCCATCATTGACGGCGGTTTCAGCCGTTTTGCCAGCAGATTCCTCGACAAACGGGATGGTGCGGGCTGACAACACATCTGTTGACCGCCATTTACATATTTGCTAGATGAACCTGGCCTTAGACTCCTGCGGGGGTCTATGAAACAGTGTGGACTTCACCATCTCCCACCACCAGGCCTGGGAGGCGTCCCCACAGACTAGAGAGCTGGAGGCCGACGTGACCCATTCTATGTTCGTTCTAACAAGCATGCTGGCACAGGCCCAGGGCAAGGGTGGTGGCAGCCCCATCCCCGGATGCGGCGGTGGAGGGATGGCCCAGCTGATCCCCCTGATCCTGATGTTCGTGGTGTTCTACTTCCTGCTGATCCGGCCGCAGCAGAAGCGGGCCAAGGAGCACCAGAACATGCTGTCAAACCTGAAGCGCGGTGACCAGGTGATCACCAACGGTGGATTGTTGGGCAAGATCACGGGGATCGGGGACAAGATGGTCACGCTGGAGGTGGCGGAGAAGATCCGGCTGAGGGTGATGCGGAGTCACATCGCGGGCAAGCAGTCCGAGTTCGATTCCAGCGCCTCAAACTGACAACAACTGATCGAGCGATCAACGGATATTCGCGATGGAACGAAGCTGGTGGTGGAAAGCGGTCGGGATCTTGCTGTTGATAGTGGTCTCGGTGGTCTACCTGCTGCCCACTGTCGTCGGCGAGCGCCGTCTGCCCGCCTGGTTCACGAAGTACGTCGACAAGAAGATGCAGCTGGGGCTCGACCTGCAGGGAGGCATCCACCTGGTCTACGAGGTGGAGGTCGACAAGGCGGTCTCGGACAAGGCCGATCGTCTGGCAGCGGACATCGAGGAGCGGCTGATCAAGGACAAGAAGGTCAAGGTCAAGATCACCCGCGAGGGACGCGACGACATCATCGTCAGCTTCGCCAAGCCCTCGGACACCAAGGTCATGGACAAGAAGCTCATGGCCGACTACCGCGCCAACCTGGACGAGATCGAGCGCGACGAGGGGAAGGGGGTTGTTCGCCTCAGGATGGACGAGGAGTACGTCAAGGAGGTGCACGACTACGCCCTGCGTCAGGGGATCGAGACGCTCCGGGGCCGTGTGGACAAGTTCGGCGTGTCCGAACCCTCGATCCGGGCCAAGGGGCGCGACATCGTGGTGGAGCTCCCCGGTCTGGGCAAGAAGGACTTCGAGCGGGTCAAGAGGATCATCGGACGCACCGCGCAGCTCGAGTTCAAGATGTGCGACGACAGCAACGAGTTCATGACGCGTGCGGCGGCAAAGGTCCCCAAGGGCGGCCCGATCGAGGTCAGGACCGACTCCTTCGACGGGAAGAAGCGTGGAACGGTGGTCCACTCCTTCCTGCAGTCCAAGGACAAGAAGGCGCTGGAGAAGTTCATCAAGGGGCTGGGCATGCCGAAGACCCACGAGATCCTGCTGGGGGAGGAACAGGCCAAGGACGAAAAGGGCAACGACCTGCCCGAGAAGATGTGGCACACCTACTTCCTGCACCGTCGCTCCGAGCTGACCGGCGAGTACATCACCGACGCCGAGGTGCAGTGGGACGAGCGAACCGGGCGCCCGGAGGTCGGGCTGACCTTCGACCGCAACGGTGCGTCGATCTTCGAGCGCGTGTCGGGTGATCACGTCGGCGAGCGGCTGGCGATCATCCTCGACGAGAAGGTCAACTCGGCGCCCGTGTTTCAGGGGAGGATCGGCGGGGGGCGCGCGCGCATCACCCTGGGCGGGTTCAAGGACCCGTTCGCCCTGCAGCAGGAGGCCAAGGACCTGGTGGCGGTGCTGCGGACCGGCGCCCTGCCGGCCCCGCTGCGCAAGGTGTTCGAGACGCAGGTGGGTCCGACGCTGGGGCGCGACGCGGTGCGAAAGGGGATGCTGGCCTTCTCCATCGGCGGCGGGATGGTGCTGCTGTTCATGTTCTATTACTACAAGGGCAGCGGTTTCATCGCCGACCTCGGTCTGCTGATCAACTTCCTCTTCATCGCGGCGATCCTCTGTGGGTTCGAGGCCACGCTGACCCTGCCGGGTATCGCGGGGCTTGTCTTGACCATCGGCATGGCGGTGGATGCCAACGTGATCATCTACGAACGAATACGCGAGGAGCTTGCCCTCGGCAAGTCGCCGAGGGCATCGGTCGATGCCGGCTACTCTCGCGCCTTCTGGACCATCTTCGACGCCCAGCTGACCACCGCCATCGCGGCCTTCGTGCTGATGCAGTACGGATCCGGTCCGATTCGTGGTTTCGCGGTGACGCTGCTGGTGGGGATCATCTGCTCGATCTTCTCCGGTGTCGTCGTCACGCGGCTGATGATGGACTTCGTCGTGGCCAAGTTCCGGCCCAAGACGCTGAGCATCTGATGGCCTAGGAGGCCGGCATGGCACGCTGGATCAAACCCAACATCAACATCGACTTCATCAGCGCCCGCAAGACCTTCTGGGTCCTGTCCGGCCTGCTGATCGTGGCCAGCATCGGCATGCTGGTGTTCAACGGTCTGGTTCGAGGGGATGTGCTGAACTACAGCACCGACTTCAAGGGCGGCTCCGAGATCCAGGTCGAGTTCTCCAAGGAGGTGGGATCGGGCCAGGTGCGCTCGGCGCTGGACAGGTCGGGGTTCAAGGGCGCCGAGGTGGTCCGGGTCACGGACTCGTCGCGGCCGTTCTTCTTCATGATCCGTCTGACCGAGGTGTCCGCCTTCTCGGCCTCGGACCAGACCAAGGTGGAGAACAAGCTGGAGTCCACGTTCCAGAAGGCCAACATCGTCCGCTTCGACTACAAGTCGGGCAGCGACAAGGTCTATATCCACTTCAAGCGCGGACACAAGGTCAGCCCGAACGGCGTCGAGCAGGTGTTCAAGGACAGCGGCGTCGAGACGCAGCAGGTGCAGCGCTTCGGCCGGGCCGAGGACAACGTCTTCGAGGTGGTGCTGGTGGGGCTGGACCGTGACATCCGCAGAGTCTTCGACTCGACGCTGGGAAAGGGGACGGTCAAGGACATACCCCAGGTGGAGAGCGTCGGCGCCAAGATGGGCAAGCAGCTGCGCGACGACGGCATCAAGAGCGTGATCTACGCCCTGCTGCTGATGCTGGTCTACATCGCCTTCCGCTTCGATTTCCAGTACGCCCCGGGGGCGGTCGTCGCCCTGGCGCACGACGTGATCATCACCACGGGCCTGTTCGCCCTGACCTGGCACGAGTTCTCCCTCAGCGTCGTTGCGGCCCTGCTGACCATCGCCGGCTACTCGATCAACGACACGATCGTGGTCTACGACCGAATCCGGGAGAACGTGGCCAAGCTGCGCGACCGCAAGTTCCCCCTGGTGGTCAACACGTCGATCAACGAGACCCTGAGCCGCACGCTGTTGACCTCGTTGACCACGCTGTTCACCTGCATCTCGATCTGGGTCGTCGGCACGGGCGTGCTCAAGACCTTCGCCTTCGCGCTCACCGCGGGCGTGCTGATCGGCACCTACTCGTCGGTCTTCATCGCCAGCCCGATCACGATCCTGCTGAACGAGAAGTTCGCCAAGAAGAAGGCGCGGTAGCCGCGAGCTCTCCATTGGCTGGGCTCCGGCAACGCCCCTGGCGCTCGCCTGGCCAAGCCCCCGCTTCGCAGGGGCTTGCCTCGGAACGACACTCGCGCCTGGTGCGTCGCCCTCGCCCAACCCAATCGATCACAACCTCTGTGAAGAACGTTAGTCGGCCTTCGTCGTCCGGCCGGGCAACATCAACGGACGGCGTACCACGCCGGGATCCTCGGTGATGCCGCTCTCGGCCCACCAGCGCTGGAAGTTCCACCACTCCTGGCACCGCTTGCGGATACGATCCCGGTCCTTCTTGGGCAGGTGCACCTCGTAGCCGAAGCAGTGGCCCATGAGCTCCTCGAGCTCCATGGCACAGGATGTGCGCACTTCGGCGCTCCTGTGCACCAGTCCGTCGAACACCCACTCGACGCGCGGCCGCCAGCGGTTCTCCTTCCACCAGCTGGTCCAGCGCCTGGCGTCGAGGCGAAAATCCTGCTTGACCAGTGATACCAGGGCGCCATGGGCCGCCGCGGCGATCTTGGGTTCCTCGTCCTCGAGCATGCCGATCAGCACCGGAACCGCCGCAGGATCGCCCGTTCCGCCCAGGATGCGGCAGACATCGACGCGCTTCCGCACGTCGGAGATCTCCAGCTGCTGCAGCAGGTCCCTGCGGACGGCGCGCATCAGGTCGGTCTCGCGGAACAGGCGCAGGGTGCGCAGCGCCATCTTCCGCACCAGGGGTTCTCTGTCCGCCACCTGGCGCGCCAGCAGCACCACGGACGCCGGATCGGGCAGGGCAGAGAGCAGGTAGGTGGCGAAGAACCGCACCAGGCGGTCCCGCCGGCGCAGAAGCGGCTGGAGCGACGGCAGGATCGTCGGTCCGATCGAGGCCAGCGCGTCGAGCACCGCGCTGCAGCTTCTCACCGGCGGAAGCCGCTCGAGCGACAGCTTCTCGCTGTCAATCAGCAGCTTGCCCGGGAACTGTGCGATCAGGGACGGTATCACCTTGCCCGGCGTCGCGCGCAGGGCCTCGCGGGCGCGGGACGCCTCCTGGCCCCCGCTCTCCAGCCGGCCGAGGAGATGCTCCAGGTCCACCGGGCCGGTCTCCGTCTTCGGCGTTGGTTGGGCCCGTGGCCCGCTGTCCTGTGAAGGACGGGCGCGTAGCAGTCTGTGCGAGGAGATCCTGATCCCCGGGTTGGTGTGTCGCCGGCGCCGCACCACCTTGCGCGCCAGCACCAGCGCGGCCTCGATCGCGAAGCGGGCCATCGGGACACGGACGTCGTCCAACCTGGACTCCAGCTCACCCACCAGCAGGCAGAACGGTTTCTTGCTGACCACCACGGGGACCATCACCAGCCGCCTGTCGGGCCCTTCGGCCGGGCCGCGCAGGAAGTTGATGCTCAGGTCTCCGGCCGGCGGAGTGCCGATGAAGATGATGCCGCTTTGCACCACCTGGTGCACCGCCGATGGAGCCGACAGCGCAAGGCGCCGGCGACGCACCATGGTCAGGTCAAGCCCTCCCTCTTGCAGATCGAGGTACCCCACCAGGGTCTCCTGCTTGAGTAGGTAGATCTGGACGTGCGGCAGGTAGTGGTGAGCACCCAGAGCCAGGAGCGTCAGCACCTCTTCCCAGTCGGTTGCCTGCTGTATGGCCTGGACAGCGTCACTGGGGCCGAGCGCCTCCACCAGCACGGTGGAGTGGTTGGACGGGGGGACGGGCAGGCTGGGAGGCAGCTCGGCTGTGATGTCCTGGAACTCCAAATCCTGGTCGTCTTTGTGCGTCATCCTCGCGGCCCTTCGGCGAGCTTCCTTCAGACAGGTTTATGGCCCAACAATCGGTTTCTTGCAATTGTGTAGTTTGCCCGCCGGACTGCAATTGCCGATGCTGATCTCGCAACGGTGGTATCGTGTGTCCCATGGTTTCGAGTCCCCATCGGCGCCTGGTCTACCTGCACGGCTTCGCCTCGAGCCCCGGCTCCAACAAGGCCCGGCGGTTCGCCGAAGCTCTGCTGGCGCGCGGAGTCGAGGCAGATCTGCCAAACCTGAACCAGGGTGACTTCACGGGCCTGACCGTCA
>Ga0180009_10002174_pt1 | contig 23220 bp, 25 predicted proteins | sample OS_PC_MetaG_FD_123537 | JGI IMG/M metagenome (GOLD analysis project Ga0180009, IMG submission 123537) | Groundwater microbial communities from the Aspo Hard Rock Laboratory (HRL) deep subsurface site, Sweden - OS_PC_MetaG | ecosystem: Environmental > Aquatic > Deep subsurface > Groundwater...
AAAAGATGAATACTATTGGGCTGACCTTGTCGGTCTCAGTGTCATCACGAAATCGGGTGTAGAATTAGGGGTGATCGATCATTTGTTCGAAACCGGCGCCAATGATGTTTTGGTGGTGAGCGGAGATCGAGAACGTTTGATTCCGTTTTTAATGGGGCAGACAGTCCTGGAGGTCGATTTGAACGGCAAATGCTTGACGGTCGATTGGGATCCTGACTTTTAGTCGGTGGTCGATGCGTTTCGATGTAATTACGCTGTTTCCCGAGATGGTCAAGGCAGCGTCAAAATACGGCGTTACCGGTAAGGCGATAGACAACGGTATGGTCCGTTTGGAGGCTTGGAATCCTCGGGATTATACTCACGACAAGCATCGGACAGTTGATGATCGGCCTTATGGCGGCGGCCCCGGCATGGTCATGAAGTATCAACCGCTATTTGATGCGGTTAGCGAAGCGAAAGAGAATGGCTTTGGCGATCATGCAAAAGTTGTTTATTTAAGCCCGCAAGGCAGGCCCATTACGCAAAGCTTGTTGAATGAATCGGTCCATTGTGAGCAATTAATATTAGTTGCCGGGCGTTACGAAGGTATCGACGAGCGTTTTGTCGAAACGGTTTGCGATGAAGAATGGTCCCTGGGCGATTATGTTATCAGCGGCGGTGAGTTAGCTGCATTGATCGTTGTCGATGGGGTCTCGCGTTTATTGCCTGGCGTGCTCGGTGATGAGAACTCGGCCCTTCAAGATTCGCATATGGATGGCTTACTGGATTATCCGCATTTTACACGGCCGGAAAATATCGAAGGCCGAGTCGTCCCGGACGTTCTGCTTAGCGGTAATCATGCGGATATCGAGCGCTGGCGGCTTAAGCAAGCGTTGGGGCGAACTTGGCAGAGGCGTCCTGAATTATTAAAAAACAAGCAGTTGAGTGATGTGGAATACGAGCTGCTGCAAGAGTTTATTGTGGAATTGGTTTAATTAAGGTGTGGTGATGAGCAATATTATTGATGTATTGGAAAAAGAACAATTAAGAAATGATATTCCTGAATTTGGCGCGGGCGATACTGTAGTCGTCAATGTTAAGGTAAAGGAAGGCGATCGCGAAAGAATTCAGGCTTTTGAGGGCATCGTGATTGCAAAACGTAATCGTGGACTGAACTCTGCGTTTACTGTCAGAAAAATTTCTCACGGTGAAGGCGTCGAGCGGGTTTTTCAGACGCACAGCCCTATTATCAGCGATATCAAAGTTAAACGCCGCGGTGATGTACGTCGCGCCAAGCTGTATTATCTACGGAACTTGACCGGTAAAGCCGCTCGTATTAAAGAAAAAATTTAAGTCGAGATTTTGCTTCGTTCCGGCAATAAAAAAGGCAGCCAAGGCTGCCTTTTTTATTGCCGGAAAAACCTGGATTTCCTTGTTTCCACGCTGCAGCATACCGATCTTGCTTAGGCAGCTAAGGTATGGGTTCCCACGGAGGGCCGTTCATCGTTATTCATAAATTGTAGGGTACGCTGCGAGTACCAAAGCTGTGCCCTGCCGGTTCGGTTGGCACATGAACATCGCGGGGTTACCATGGTACGCACAGCGTACCCTACGCGTACCATGGTAATTATAAGCTGTTGAAAAATTTCGTGGCTTTCGAGTATTTCGTGGTTTAATCACTTTTTGCAGACAGTTAATCGATACGACAATTCTATTTAAGAATGGGAGCGCGATATGCCTTTCATCGTTCACTGGGTCAGCGAATGCCAAGGCGTCGAAAATATTCGAATCCTCCAAACGCCTGCCGGAAAACTGTCGGTACAGAGGTGCGGCGAGGTGATTTGCAGTATCGATTGGTTGCCCAGCGGGCCAGTCATGGTTTCCAGCCTCGATAACGGCAATAAACAAAGCTTCGATCCGGTTGAAAATTATTGGCGTGAACCGAATGCTATCGTGGAACTCAAGCTGTTACGGCGGGGTAGCCCGTTCTTGCAAACCGTTCAAGACGCATTACTCAGGATTCCGTTCGGGACGACGTTGACTTATAAGGATTTGGCTAAAATCTTAGATTCCGCGCCGAGAGCGGTCGGCGGCGCATGTCGGCGAAACGATTATCCGTTGATTGTGCCGTGCCATCGAGTCGTTTCGGTATCCGGCCCCGGCGGCTACTCGGGGCAAACACAAGGCGAGTCGATGGCTATCAAGCTCCAATTATTGGCTTTCGAGGCTTCGTTTAATCAATGAACCCAAGCGATTTGATCGATCAGTTCCTTGATGCGTTGTGGGCCGAGCAAGGCGTTAGCAACAATACCTTGTCCGCCTATGGTAGCGATTTAACTATTTTCGCCCAGTGGCTCAAGAGCATCTCTTTGTTGGATGTGGGGGGAGACGATATTTCTCGATTTCTGGCATTCAGATACAATCAAGGTATCGGTAGCCGTTCAAGTGCCCGGTTACTGTCGACATTGCGGCGTTTTTATGCTTATCAGTTTCGGGAGAATCGGATCAGCGTCGATCCGACCGCATTGATCGATATGCCTTATATCGGCAGAAAATTGCCGTCTTCATTATCGGAAAACGATGTCGAAGCCTTGCTTAAGGCGCCCGAAACCTCGAACCTATTAGGTTACCGCGACAGAACGATGTTCGAAATGCTTTATGCGACGGGGCTTAGGGTTTCCGAATTGGTCTGTTTGCGTTTGGAGCAGGTAAGCCTCCGGCAAGGCGTCGTCAAGATTACCGGCAAAGGCAATAAAGAGCGCTTGGTGCCGTTCGGCGAAGAGGCGATGGAATGGCTTGAAGGTTATCTGAAAACGATACGACCGGCGATTCTCGGCGAGCGGCAAAGCGCTTTTTTATTCGTGACGAATCGAGGCGACGGCATGACAAGGCAGGCGTTTTGGCATATCATCAAACGCCGCGCGAAAGAAGCCGGCATCGCCAAGGAACTGTCGCCCCATACGCTACGGCATGCCTTTGCGACGCATTTGCTCAATCATGGCGCCGATTTACGCGTCGTGCAATTGCTGTTGGGCCATTCCGATTTATCGACGACGCAAATTTACACGCACATCGCGCGCGAACGACTGAAAGATCTCCACGCAAAATTTCACCCGAGAGGATAAGCCAAGATGGCGCAAAACATTCATCCGACAGCCTGCATTGCAGAAAACGTAAAATTAGGCGAAGACGTCACCATAGGACCCTTCGCGGTCATTGAAAGCGATGTCGAAATTGGCGCGCACTGCCGAATAGGCCCGCATGCAGTCGTGCAACGTTATGTCAAAATGGGCGAAGGCAATATAGTGCATCCGCATGCCGTGCTCGGCGGCCTGCCGCAAGACTTAGGGTTCACCCCCGAAACCGTAACGTGGCTCGAAATCGGCGATGGCAATCAACTTAGAGAGGGCTTTACCGCGCATCGGGCGACCAAGGAAAAGGGCGCGACGCGCATCGGTTCGGGGTGTTATTTCATGAATAACAGCCATGTCGCGCACGATTGCTCGATCGGCGACAACACGATATTCGCCAACAATGTCGCGATCGGCGGCCATGTCGAAATCGGTCGTAAAGTATTCATGGGTGGCGGCGTGGTCGTGCATCAGTTCTGCCGGGTCGGTTCTTACGCCATCGTACAAGGTACGACCGGGCTCAACATGGATGTGATTCCGTTCATGTTGATCGGCGGACGTCCGGCCAAACATTATCGTTTGAATACGATCGGTCTCAGGCGCGCCGGGATTACCGGAGAACGTTACAAGGTGCTCGAAACGGCGTTTCGCCGGCTTCGCAGTAAAAAGAGCCTCGACGATTTGGAAGAAACCGATGAGCTCAAAGAATTGAAAGAATGGTTGGCGGTCAAATCGAAACGTGGTTTGCATGGTTTCGTCGATCTGTCGGTTTGAGTTGAAATGTCGCCCGAGGCTTGAATCGACATGGTTTTCGCCGATTGAAAAGATGGCTGCCGATCAATTGCCGTAACCGATGCTACGAATGTCCATTAATATACCGTTTTCGAAAATCAGCTGTTGCTTGAGTCTTCTCGGGCCGAAGTTGTAGATCCATTCGTCGATAGTGATTTGCTGGTATTCGGATATGTCGAGCGTACCTTGCGGAAAACGAAAACGACTGCCCGAAACGCCCAAACGCTTATCGGCATAGTCGGGTTCGCCGCATTTTATTCGAACATCGCTGATATGGTCGCCGGTTTGGACGATCCGTTGTCCGCAGCGGAAGGCAAAGGCTTCGGGGGCTGAGGCGAACAAAAAGAATCCCAGCAACAAATAAATTTTTTTCATAAATACTCATCGAAACGGAAGAATGTAATTAAAGTTAACGTAAACCGATGAACCGAAAATGAATCGGTAAGGTACTTTTTACGGTTTTTATTTTACACTGTGGCTCGACTTTAAACCTTTTTAGGCGGTAGGAGTATTCGAATGATGTTACTACAGATAGAGCCGGAAACGCCCTATTCGCGCATGGCCTTGCCGTATTATTTGATCGGGTAAGTCGGCGAAAACGGCACGTTCTTAAGAAAATCGCCGAACAATTGAAACCGGGAGCCAGAGTCGTGCTGATGGGGGCCGAGTTTATCGGCTGCATTATTTTGGAGATGCTGGTTAAAAGCGGAGCGAAACTAATCATCATTGAAATGGGCGAGGGCATGGTGCCGCGCATGATGAACGAAAAAGGAGGTGTCTTGATCAAACAATGGTGTCTCGAAAAAGGTGTTATGATTCATTGCTGCACGACGATCACCGCTTTCGAAGCGGACCAAAGCGGTTTACGGGTGAAACTCGACACCGGTGAAATGCTGATTGCCGACTTTGTCGTTTCGCGGCCGGCGTTAATGCCAATATCGATTTTTTGCAAGGCAGCGGCATAGCTACCGTACACGGCATTCTTGTCGACCGGCTGCAAAAAACATGGCCGGCGGTCGCGAAGTTTTGCATCAGGGCAACATTAACATGAACGTACTCGATACGATGGGTTTGATCGCCTGTTCATTCGGTCTATGGATGGGGGTAGAGCAGGGGGGTTCGGTCGAACGCTACAATCCGGATCGATACCGCTATCTCAATTTGCAATTTCAAGAGGACTGTTTGATTGGCGCCACCGCAGTCGGCTTGACGCAGCATGTCGGCGTTTTAAGAGGATTAATTCAAAGCCGAATCAAACTCGGCGATTGGAAACAACGTCTAATCGACGATCCGACCCGCATTACGGAAGCCTATCTGGCGAACACTCAAGCGATAGGTCTCAATGCCGGCGTAAACGTTAAATAGAATAAATTTAAACTCGGTAATTTAACTATTAAGCGCATTAGGTTCTTCAAGTATTTCAAGGGGATATTTGCTCGCTCTCAAGCGCTTTGCTTGGGAATGCAGTGCGTGAAGCTCCGGCTTCTCGAAACTTAGTATTTGGTCGTAAATAACTCGTTTACAGGTAAGCCACTGGTTTGACCAGTGAGACTATCAAGGCTTTGCCTTTAGAATTAGTTATTAAAGACATGTAAATTGCTTGTCGGGACTTGGCGGCATAAGCATCAAGCTAAAAATGGCCAAATCCACATCCGTTTTTTCCCAAGTGGCTAATAAAGCATGTAGCCCGTATACAGCGTAGCGAAATACGGGACTTACGTGGCACCGAACTTCCCGGATTGCGCTATGCTCCATTCGAGCTGCGCTGTTTAGGGTAGCCGGAGGTTGGTAGTGGAAAAGTGGTAGGATACATCAAAGGGAAAAGTGCAATATCGAAGGCAATGGGTCTGATGATAACGGTGGTTTTTAATGAAACCGCAAAAGAAAAGCTTAACAATGGCAGCCCTTGGGGCTGCTATAACCGTCAAGCCCCCCGCCTTGCGGGGCGATATGACTTTCCAATTTTATTGAGGATTCGGTTGTTCTATTGGTAGGCTCCGAACTTTCGACTAAGCTCAAAACTTCAAGAAGTTATTTATCGGAAAATCTATAACGCTTGAAATAATCGTTAAAAATGCCCACTAGCGATAGTTCGTTTTTAGCCAGAGGCTTAATAATGGTCAACGCATCCGATAATATTTTAGTGGCCTTGGGTAGGTTGCTAATATTTTCGCGCACTAAAGTATAAGCGCCGAAAAGTGCGACAAAAAAGAATTGCTTCATCAATGAATAATGATTTTTGTTCAGGCCGGCCAATATCGCAATCGATTCTTTCGCGTTTACTCCGCCACGTTGCAGATATTTGAATACCGCATTTTTGAGTAAATCGTTGGACATCACGCCATAAAGCGCGTTAGCAAGAATGTTAAGGTTGGCGTTGGCGTATTGTCGGTCGCGGTAGTATGCTTCGATTTTTTGATAGATCAAATCGGTGTTATTGAAATCTGGCATAGCCAATAAATGCGCGCTCAATATTTGTATGTCTGAAAATACCGCCGTCAAGCCGCCGCCGGTTAAAGGGTGACGCATGTTCAACGCATCGCCGAGCATGACCGCGCCTTTACGTATTTTTGGTTTCGCCGCCATGTAGTGATTGGGCATGACCTTAAGCCGGTCTTCTTGTAGGGCATATTGGTAGCTTGTCTGCATGCCTACCGGAATGTAAGGCGTTACATTCGTTTCTAAATGCGCCTGCAGGAATGCCTTTCTGGGAAATTGGTCGCCTGGAAAGTCGATTAAAAGTCTGACTTCATTACTGGAAATGGGATAACAAATGAATGGTGTCGGCCCCGACAAAAACACATGGCCATGCTTGGGCACAGGGGTTTCGCAGTCTTTTAAAATCAAACCGATAAAGTAAGAGGTAACGGTTTTTTCGTTGTTGCTGAGAAACTCTCTAAAATTAGAAAAAAAACCGTCGCTGGTAATGGTTAACGGCGCATAAATAGATTTGATCTCGTTCGAAACCGAATCGCGGTAATTCACACCGATAATTTCGTTTTGGTCGTTCTCCAATAAACTCAAGGCTTTACCTCGAATTTGTGTAACCGATGAGTTTTGTAAGGCTGCGGCTCTAATTTGTTGCAGAAAGCGGCCGTTATGTAAGCCCATGCCATGATTGGGCGACGGATAAGGTATGGTCGTTTGATCATTGCCTTGCAGCAGAGCATAGCCTTCGACCGGTTGTGCGTCGATGCCGTTTAATAAATGCCCGAGACCTAATTGTTCCAGCGATAATACGGCACCGGGCTGTAAAAGCTCGCCGACGATCCGTTTTTTCTCCTTGTAGCAGTGATCGATCAAAGCAATGTTGATGCCCTTGGGCGCTAGGTAAGCAGCGATAGTCGCGCCTGCCATGCCTGCGCCGATAATGCAAATGTCGAAATTAGATTCCATCTTTAGTTACTTGGTACCCATCATCATTTTTCTAACATCCTTAAACTATGAATCCTACTATATCGATTCAACGCCCAAATAGGGAAAATATTCCGATAATTTGCATAAGTTATCATGCAATTATAGTTAAATACGCCGGAAATATTTTCTTGAGGCCAGTCGCCTAGCTCGGTTTGTTTGTTCAATAAAACGCGGATACCTTTGTCGATAATCGATTTATCTTGAAAATCGCCTGACAGCAAAGCCAATAGTGCCCATGCGGTATTGACCGATTGTGAAGTCTCGGCTTCGGTATAAACCAATTCGGAACACGATTTAAAACTTTCTCCCCAACCGCCATCGGCTTTTTGCTTGCTAACTAAAAAAGCGCAAGCTTTGTTGATGCTGTCGGCTAAAACCTTATCATCGAAATAACCTTTATTGTGCGCCTTACTCAACGCCTCTACGGCAAACCAAGTCGCATAGGTAAAGCAAACGGCCCATCCGCCATACCAAGAACCATCGGCCTTTTGTTGCTTAATTATAAAGCCGATCCCGGCGTTTATCGCTTTGCTTATCTCATCGTTTTTATAGGTCGGATAATCTTCTTGACTCTCCATCAGCGAAATTAGGCAAGCGGCGCTGCATTCCGTCCAGGAATAGTCGATCATTATATCGGCAAATACTTCAGAGGGGTTGAGTTTTTCCAGCCATCGAGGCGCGCGCGTCAATTCATAAGTCGACCAGCCACCGTTTGTATTTTGATAAGATAGAATGATGTCGATAGCTTGTTTCATCCGCTGCTCGTCGATAACCGCTTCAACCAGACCGGAATGGTGTATGGCCAAAGCCGCGCTTAAGCCTTCCGCAGTGCAATCCGACACCGGCCAGCCGTTGTCTGCTGTCGAAAACGGCCAACTGCCGATCATCGGGTGGCGGAAGAACTCGGCATGAGTCAGGTGTTCGGATTTGATTTGCGAGCGTTCGATGAAACGATAGCTTCTTTCGAGGGTTTTCGGAAATCGTTTGCCCAAGTCGCTTTCCAAAATAGCCCGGGTCGCCAACGTGGTATCCCAAAGCTGCGAGCCGTTGTAACCATTCATTTTCATGCCGTCCTCGGCAACCCATAAATAATCGTACCAGCGTTCCACATGGCGTTTAAATCGGTCGGAATCCTTGCCGTAAGCATGCCAAATACAGATCGAATTGATCGCCTTGCTGACCGGACCGATATCGATGTATTGAGTTTGTTGATCTTCGGCGTCGAGGTATTTCAGAATGTAATCCGTCGTTTTTTTTCTGAGCAGGGAGCTGGCGAATTTTTCGTAAGTGTTAGTGAACAAATTCATCCATTTGAGTACGCCCGACGGCTTATAGTAGCGGTCTTTGTCGCATACGGCATCGCGTTGTTTCGGCCAGTCTATTGAGTCGAAGTTTTCATAAAGCTCTTCTCTCAAGCTTAGTATCAGCTCTTCTTCGGGGGCTTGAATCCGGTGCGCCTGGCAATAGGCCATCGGCAGGTACACCATTCGGCAATGACACCAGTAGCGCGACGGATGCATCGGCAGCCATTTCGGTAGTAACCACATTTCCGGAAACAGGCTGTTAAAGCCGCGCCAATCGTAAAGATTCATCACGGCCAGGTAAAATTTGCCCCAGGAAGGAACACCGGCTGCCCCGCCGTTGTTTTTGATCCAGTTCCGGGCCTTAACGATGGCAGGGTGCTCTTTATCTACGCCGAGAATGCGTAGCGAAACATATTGCATGACCGTACCGAACATCGTCGATTCACCTTCGATATGCATGCCCCAGCCGGCGTCTGAGTTCTGATGGTTGAAAATATAAAGCTTCATCATTTCGCGGTGCGCCTTAGGGAATGGCGTGCCGCTAATATAGGAAGCGATCAATAAGCCCGGCAACAGAAATAGCGGGCCGCCGTAATCGCCGGGCCAATGTCCGTCTTCGCATTGCAAGTATGAAAAATAGTTTATGCCTTTGACGAGCGAATCGATAACGGCTTGGTCATCGGCGTATTTTGCTTGCGGTAAGAGGCCGTCGAAAGGCTGATATTGATTGCTGATTGCGCAATGCCGATAGACCTGGTCGGCGGAATTCGGGTTGATCGACGAATCGAAGCGGAAATCTTCGGCGAATTGTGCGATTTCCTCATCCGAAACAGATTCGGCATTGTGCAAGTGTTGGTCGATTTGATCGGAGGCGGGCTTGAATGCCCAGATATGTCGTCCATGGTCATTCAATAGACGCCATTTTTTCCAAGCGGGTTTTACAGTTAACATGGTTTTTTATTTTTATTACAAAATTGGAAATGAACCTATAAAAAGCATTTTGTCCAAAAAATATACGAAAATCGCGAAGCTATTTAATTGATTTCGTGGAGCGCTCTATTTTCGGTATCGTTGGTTCATTGGCTCGCGCAATTATAGGCTTCAAGTGTGAATATTACCTGAAGTGTTGAGTTTATAGTATACGGAAGCCGGCACGCTAAAGAAGGGGGTCTGCATCGTACTCTGTAGGACGGGTTTTTAACCCGTCCTACTAAATCCTGCCAAAGGAAGGGGCGGAAATCGCCACGGTGCCTTTGCGTGAGTAATTATATTTCAACGATTGAATAAAGCGATTCGCACCATAGCAAAGAAACCTTTCAGTTTTTTCCCGAAGCTAGGCGGTTTACGCAGGCGCTCATGACCCGGCAACAACTGGCCTTTGGCCAACTTGCCGATTTTCTGTTTGACGGCCGGGTCGAGCTTGCCGTCGGCGGCTAATTCGAAGAATAAGGCTTTCACATTGCCCAGATCGAAAAAGTCGCGTTGCCATTCCCATTGATAATTGCCGCCGTAACGAAACCACGAGCCGCCGATGCCTTCGACTTGATAAGGCGTGCCGTCATCGCGCGAAGCAGGAGAGACTTGGGTCCATAAGCCTATTACTTCACCGATTTTTTCGTCGATCAGGATGCGGTGATAGGGATAACGCCATTCTTCGAAGCCTTCCATTTGCACACCCAAAGCCCATTCTTCGATTTCTTTACGGCTGCGCGCGACGAATTCTTCATTCGGGCCGATATTCCAACGGTACTCGGCGTCGTCGGTATACATCGGGCCGAGGTGTTTGGGCCAATTGCCTTCTTTTTCGGCGTCCCGGTTGGCTTGAAGCCAGCGTTCGACCATTTCTTCCAGTTCTTCTCTCGGATATGCAGGCATCGTCGCTCTCTATTTTAATTGAATTTTAATGGCTTGGGTCGGGCAATATTTTTCGGCTTGCTTGGCTTTGTTCAACAAATCCAGCGCCGGGTTTTCTTGTAACACGGTCAAGTTGCCGTCGTTATCGACCTGGAACAGTTCAGGCGCCTCGCTCATGCAAGTGGCGTGGCCTTGGCAAAGTTCCCGGTCGATGATAATCCGAAAGGATTCTCCGGTCGGGGTTTTTTCGGCCGTGTCGGCTTCCGATGCTTGGGGCGCGGTATCGTCAATGGCTTGACGTTTGCGGTAACGAACCCGGCACGGCGATACCGGTTGTACCACCATTTGCGTAAAGTCATCTTGATAATGGTCTTTGGCGTCAGTCAACTCGAAGGTATAGCGGCGCAGCAGCACGGCAATGATTGCTTTGAGTTGCAGCATCGCGAACGCATTGCCGGTGCATTTATGTTTGCCGCCGCCAAACGCGATCCAGCTGAACGGCTTGGCGTCTTCTTGGCGCGCTTCGGTATAGCGCTCGGGATCGAATTTTTCAGGTTCGGAAAATATTTCCTCGATGCGATGCGATACTCGCGGCGACGTGCAGACATATTTCCCGGCCTTGACCGTGTAATCCTTGAAATGAAAATCCTGCATGACCTTGCGAATCAAGAATATCAGCGGCGGGTGCAGACGCAAGACTTCTTTGATGACATTTTCCAGCAGCGGCATTTCGCGCAGGGATTGAAAAGTGATTTCACCATCCGCGCCGAATAATTGATCCAGTTCGCTCAATACGGCTAGCATGTGCTCGGGCCTGCGTGCTAGCTCAAGCAGGGTCCATGCAGCGGTGCCTGCTGTGGTATGGTGTCCGGCGAAGATCGTGCCGATCAGCATGCCGGTAATTTCATGGGGCGACAGGCTGCTGCCGTCGTCATATCGGGCGTCGATCAAGAGTTGAAAGGCGTCTTCGCTCTTTTCGGTTTTTTGCGCGCGCTTGGCAATGATGCCGGTGACCAGCTCCTGAAGCCTGGTGCGCGCCTTGTCGCGGCGGCGGAAGACCGGCAGCGGCAAATAGGGAAACACGAAGGCGAGGGGATTCACGCCTTTTTCGAGATCGTGATAGATTTGGGCGAATTCTTCATTCAATTCATAGCGGAATTCGTTGCCGAGCAGGCAGTGGCTGGACGTGTAAATCGTCAATTCCTTCATGAATTCCAATAAATCGATCTCGCCGCTGTCGCCCCAGTCGGCAACCATTTGCTCGACTTCGGCGACGATGATTTGCGCATAGCCGCGCATTGGTTTATCGCGCAACACCGGCATCAGCATTTTCAGTTGTTGATCCTTTTTATCCGGCGGTGCATCGAAAACCACGCCCTTGCCGAAAATAGGTGTCATGATTTTATAGGCCTGGCTTTGGTCGAGTTGCGTGTCGGGCGCGCGAAAAAACGCCTCGTTCGCCTCGGGGCCGGTCATCAGCACCATGCGTTGATGAAACATGCGGAATTCGCCGATTTCGCCGAGCGTATTTCTAAGCTTCATCATGTAGTTGAAGGGATTCTTGCCGAAGTCGAGCATGTGCCCGATCAGTGGCAACGCGCCGGGCATTTTAGGCGGTACCTTAGTGGAAGAAGCGGGTTTTTCGGAATTGATTGTATTCATGTCTTAGGTGGGAAAAATAATAAATTAACCATGCTAATAGCCGATGATCCGGGATGAGTTGAATTGAGACTGTAGCCTGGCGACAGCAAATGGTACGCGAAGTCTTGTCAGGAGGCCAAAAAACCGAATAAATCTTTAGGGTCGTCTACTTCGGGCAACATGACTATTTCGGTGCCAAACTTTAATTCGGTAGCAAGTTGGTAGACGATACGAAGCATCGAAAAGTCTTCCAGAGCGAAACCTACCGAATCGAATAGAGTGATTTCTCGATCATTGTCACGCCCGATTTTCGTTCCGCAAACCAACTCCGCTAATTCGGCATGGATCAATCCGGCATCTCCTTGTTGAATTTCGCCTTCGATTAGGCTTTGCTGCGTATATTCGACGACGAGTTTGACTTGTCTTAGCAGTTCCGCCGGTAATTCGGTTTTGCCGGGGCAGTCGCCGCCGATTGCGTTGATATGTGTGCCTAGCGCGATATCTTCAAAAGCGAAAAGTGTTTGTCGATGTTTGGCGGCTGTTGCTGTCGTTATAATATCGGCGCCATGCGCGGCTTCGGCGATACTGCCGCATGGCTTCAATTCGAAGGGTCGATTGGCCAGGTTTCGGGAAAACTTGAACATTGCCTGGCTGTCGATATCGTAATATCGGACTGTTTTAAGCGCATAGTGCCCGGCGAAAGCGATCGTCTGGAATTCCGCTTGTGCGCCGCTACCGATGATAGCCAAGGATTTGACATCGCTCCGCGCGAGATAACTTGCCGCTAGTACGCTGGTAGCGGCAGTTCTTATCGCGGTTAGCAAGGTCATGTCGCAAAGCATCAAAGGGTAGCCGTTGCCTGCGTCGCTGATTTGGCCGATCGCGGCAACGCTGAGGTTACCGTTTCTAATATTACCGGGGTGTCCGTTGACATATTTAAAGGTATAAAATTCGTTATCGGCACAGGGCATCAATTCAATGACGCCTTGCGGATAATAGGTAGCATGACGCGGCGATAAGTGGAATGAATCCCAGCGGGAAAAGTCCTGTTTCAAGGCCTTAGTCGCTTTTTTAATAAAATGCTCAAGGCCAACATGGCGGGTCATGTCTCGAATGTCGCTTGCGGTTAGAATGAGCATATCGAATCTTGCTAAGTGAATGACTGAAATACCTTGATTTGTGTTAGTTTACCGTTCATGAAGATCACTGTTAAATTATTTGCCGGTTTTATTGCCCGACGGCTATTCGGTCAATGCCGAAACATGGTTATTAAAAGAATCAGGGAGGTTGCTGAAGATCCGTATGCACAGCACCTCCGATCGTGTGTAGGGCAAGCTTCGCTTGCCGCAGTTACGCGTTGAATTCGAGTTTGACGCGTATTCCGAACAGGATGTCGACGGTTTTATGTGTCGGCGGCAGGGCAGATTTTTGCTCCTGCAAAATCTGCATTCATGCCATCCTTGGCAATCAGTCGCCGCCGTCAAGCTTACATGGACGTATTTACGGCGTTCTGCCAAGCGAGTTACCGTACCCTCGACAAAGCTCATAGTTCAAGGACGTTATTTATCACGAAATTCTAAGTTATTCCTTGCTTATTCATAGGGTTGTAAATCATAAAAAATTTGTCATCGATAAGGAGTTAGTACCATGCAAACTATTTTAGTCACCGGAGCCAATCGCGGCTTAGGTTTGGAATTTTGCCGTCAATATGCCGAGGCGGGTGACAAGGTTATCGCGGCGTGCCGGCATCCCGATAAATCCGAAAAACTTCAGACTTTGGCGGCGAGGCATGCGAGTATTCGAATCGAAGCCTTGGATGTCGCCGATTTTGCGCAAATCGATGATCTATCGGCGCGACTGGTCAATGAAACCATCGACGTTTTGATCAATAATGCCGGCGTTTACGGCGATAAGTCGGGAGGCGGCTTCGGTAATTTGGATTATCAGGCTTGGTCGCATACCCTGCTGGTCAACACGCAGGCGCCGGTTAAAATGAGCGAGGCTTTTTTGCCACAGCTTCAGCGTAGCGACAAAAAATTGATCGTGGCATTGAGCAGTCAAATGGGGAGCATTGCCGATAATTCCAGCGGCGGCAGTATTTTTTATCGTTCCAGCAAGGCTGCGTTGGATGCCGCGATGAAAAGCGTATCGATCGATTTGATGGATCGCGGGGTAGGCGTGCTGATTTTTCATCCGGGTTGGGTCAGGACCGATATGGGCGGACCGAACGGATTGATCGATGCCTACGAGAGCGTCACCGGCATGCGTAAGATGATCGATGCCTTTTCGCTTCGGCAAAGCGGTAGTTTCATCAAATACGAGGGGTTGACGATGCCTTGGTGATTCGTTGGCCGCCAAGTGGGCTGGGCGCCGTGTTTGTGTTAATCGGTGTTCGGATCCTGAGCGAGTTGCAATTCTCGCAATTTCATTAAGGCATAGAGCGTTTCCAGGTGCGGGCAGGGTACGTCTTTTCGCCTCGCGGCATGTACCGCATTGCCGAGTATCGCTTCGGTTTCCATCGGACGGCCTTGTTCGTAATCGAGCAGCATGCTGGTTTTGTAGGGCGGCATCGTGTGCGTGTTGGCGATATTGCGTTCGATGATGTCTTCGGCCAATGGGTGTCCGCAGGCCGAGGCTATCGCGACAACTTCTCGCATTATGCCTCGCACCAAGGGTTCTTGTGTGCTGAGAATGTCTTGAGTCGCCAAGCCTCCGGATAATACCGACAGCGGATTGAATGGCGCATTCCAAACGCATTTTTGCCAGCGCGCGCCGATGATGTCGTCGGTAATTCGGCATTCGATGCCGGCCGCATTGAAAAAGTCGCCAAGCTGTTCGGCTTTGGGGCTAATAGTGTTGGTTAAGCTGCCCAAGGTCAATCGGCCGTAAGCCAAATGAGCTATTTGTCCGGGTCCGGTTCTGTTGCAACAGATGAAAGCCAAGCCGCTGATGATTTCGTTGTCTGGAAAGGCATCGATGAAAGCTTGTTCGGTTTCAACGCCGTTTTGTATAAAGACGATCGTGGTGCTATTCGAAACTGCGGGGCGGATGAGCTCGAGGTTTTCCGATACATCGATCGCCTTGGTGCAGAGCACGACAAAATCGGCTTGTTCCGGATAGTCTTCGGAATGTTGCAAGACATGGTGCGGCTTGAAGTGCCAGTCGCCCAGGTCGTGGCTTTCGATCGAATAGCCGGATTGATCGATCAGGTTGAATTCGGACCGGCATACGACCGATACATCGGCGCCGGCTTTCGCCAGTAATGCGCCGTAAAAACCGCCGATCGCGCCGGCGCCGACGATAAGGACTTTAATCGGTTTCATCTTGACTGAGAAATTGTTTTAAAAAAGGCAGAGTCAATTTACGTTTTGCGGCCAGCGTTGCATGATCCAGTCGATCGAGCAAGCGCCACAACGAGGCTAAGTCTCGGGCATAATGATTCAGCAAAAAACGGCCGACCGTGGGATTGATTTCAAAGCCCATTTGTTTGGCTTTAAAGGCCAGAGCCTCAATGCTTTCTTGATCCGACAGTTCTTGAAGTTTTAGTGTCAATCCCCAGTTCAGCCGAGTTTTCAGGTCGGGCAGTCGGATGGTTAGCCAATTGGGCGGACAATTCGAAGACAGTATTAACTTAAAGCCACGATCCCGGTGGCGATTATAGAAATTGAAAAATGCGAGCTCCCAGTCCGAGGTTTCGGCAATCGCATCGATATTGTCGAAGCAGACGACTTCGTAATCTTCGAGTCCGCTTAGAATTTCGGTGCTGGGCAGAGCCTCCGCTGCGAAAGAATAGTAAAACGTGGTTTTTTTCAGTTCCTGGGCCAATTGACAGCAGGCTTGCAATAAATGGCTCTTGCCCAGGCCAAGATTGCCCCAAAGATAAATCTGCTGCTCTCCGGTACCGGAAACACAATCTTTCAGGTGGCCGATAATTTCACGGTTTTTGCCCGGATAGAAATTGGCAAAGGTCAGATTAAACTTGTGTTCGAAAAGTAACGGTAATTGCTCGGCCATGCATCAAGGCTTTTTTTTATGATAACGGACATAAAGGCTTGCGCCGACAAATAGCATTAAGCTAAAGGTCACTTCCAGTAATGCATAAGGCCTTTGCAGCGGATTGGCATAAGCTTCAACCGACCCGTGGATAAAATACATCAGGCTGATATAGGCCATCCAGGCACAGCTTCTGGTTTTGCCGGCGAGTAAACCTCGCATCGGCAATAATAACGGCGAAACGCTCAGCAGCAATACCAATGCGGTAGGCAGTTGATCCGGCGGCGTCAATACGGTAGGCCAGGCCATCAACAAACCAAACAGCCCGAAAAAACCGGCTAAGGCGATGCGGTGATAATGTTTTGCAGTCATTGGCCGGTCTTAGGTATTAGTGTGAGCCATGTCGTGCCGGAACAAGTTATAAAATTTCCAGAACGTGTTCGGGAGGACGTCCGATAGCCGCTTTGCCGTTAGCTAGCACGATCGGTCGCTCGATCAATTTAGGCATTGCGACCATGCCGGCTATCAAGGCTTGTCGGTCTAGCGAAGGATCGTCCATGCCGGTTTCCTTATACTCGCTTTCGTTTTTACGCATCAAATCGCGCGGCTCGATGCCAAGTAGATTGAGGATTTCGTTTAACTCATCTGCGGTAGGCGGGGTTTTTAAGTATTCGATTATTTCAATATCGAGACCTTTGTCCTGCAGAATTTGCAAGGTTTGACGCGATTTGCTGCAACGGGGATTATGATAAATTTTGACAGTCATCGTTATTGGCCATGCTCCAAGTTTAAAACATTACCTAATTACGTAGAACTTTCAGCCAAATCGACAAGACCCAAGTTACCCGTCATAACGGCATGGATTGCCCGTATCTAGTGAACAGGGAAGTACAATACTGGATAGGGTCTCATCCATGCAATCTTGTCTCCGGTAATGTTTATCTAGGGAGCAGAATTCATGTGCCGGATAAGATTCCGATTTTAGCTGAAGCTCGTAATTAATCAGGAAACGTTATGATAACATCATTTATGCGGGCGGCAGATGGGAAACGAAGCGTCTTTCTAAAGAGGTCGCTTAATTTTTTTAAAGAGTAAGGCTCGCCGGCTTCAAGGTTGGGGTTTCGTTGTAATCGATTCGCCTTTCCGGCATTTTTTAACATACTTAGGACAAAAAGGTAAGTCATTGAATACTCAAACTATCGTCGACAGGGCAAAACTTTATTGGCGCCTGACCCGATTCGATCGCCCGATCGGTATATTGATACTCTTATGGCCCACACTGTGGGCGCTTTGGTTAGCCTCGAGCGGTTCGCCGGATTTGAAAATTTTGACCGTTTTCGTGTTAGGTGTCATTTTGATGCGAGCGGCTGGTTGCGTGATCAATGACTATGCCGATCGCGAATTCGATCCTCATGTCGAGCGCACCAAACAGCGCCCGATCGCTACCGGAGAGGTGCGGCCTAAGGAGGCATTGGCGCTCTTCGTCGTATTGAGCCTTATCGCATTCGGTTTGGTTTTATTACTGAATACGATGACTATTTTGCTATCTATTGGCGGTGCTATTCTAGCTGCCGTCTACCCATTTATGAAGCGCTATACCCATTTGCCACAAGCCTTTTTGGGCATGGCTTTCGGTTGGGCCGTGCCGATGGCTTATGCCGCCGAAACGCAAAGTTTGCCGTTAGCGTCGTGGGTATTATATCTAGCCGTGATTTTATGGGCCTTGGTTTACGACACTATGTATGCGATGGTCGACAAAGATGATGATTTAAAAATCGGTGTGAAATCGACCGCGATACTATTCGGCGATAAAGATAGGGAGATTATTGGCGGCTTGCAGATCGTTATTTTGATGCTGTTGGTTATTGTCGGTCGATTTGAACAAATGGGCTGGATTTATTATGTGGGGCTAACCGCTGCCGCCGGATTTTCGGTTTATCAACAGAAGCTGATTGTTCATCGCGAAAAAGCCGATTGCTTTAAAGCGTTTCTCAATAATAACTGGTTCGGTTTGGCTGTGTTTACAGGTATCGTTGTCGATTATTTAATGGGCTAATCGGTGCTCATGACGATGGATTCGGCCTTTTATTGGGTGTCGAAACTGGTTTGGGACTTATTTGCTCCGGATCATTTGTTGTTGATTTTGCTGACTCTGGTTTGCGGGTTGTTTTGGTCGGGCTACCAACAAATAGCGCTTTATGGGTTCAGTGCCTTGGTTTTCTTATGCTGGATGATTACTTTATTTCCGGTCGGTAGTTGGCTGCTGCTTCCTTTGGAAACAAAATTTCCGGCGAACCCGCCGTTGCCGGAGCATTTGGACGGCATCATTATGCTCGCTGGCGCTGAAAAAATCGACGCCAGCTATGCCTGGCAACAGGTCGAGCTAAAAGCTTATTCGGAACGCGCGTTGACCTTCATGCAGATGGCTAGAAAATATCCTGATGCAAGATTAGTCTTTACCGGAGGATTGGGTAGTAAGCAGGATAAGAATTTTCAGGAAGCTGACATAGCCTCGCAACTTTTCGAGCAGCAAGGCCTCGATGTTGGGAAAATCGAATTCGAACGGCGCTCGAGAAACACCTATGAAAATGCCTTGCTGGGCAAAGAATGGGTAAAGCCGAAAAAAGGTGAAAAATGGTTATTAATCACCAGCGCTTCACATATGTCTAGAGCGGTAGGCGTGTTTTGTCGGGTCGATTGGCCGGTCATTCCGTATCCGGTCGATCACTGGACAGTGCCGGGCGAATCGACAAGTCTCGGTTTTGCGTTCGGCGAAAATTTAGAACAATTGACTTATGGCGTCCGAGAATGGCTAGGATTGGCTGCCTATCATATCACCGGTAAAACAAGTGCTTGGGTGCCGGGTGCCTGTTCAAATGATCCATAAATAATAAAGAAAAATAAAAAATACTTGCAGCAAAAAAAATGTTCTGTATAATTTCGGCTTCTTCGCTGGTGTAGCTCAGTTGGTAGAGCAGCTGATTTGTAATCAGCCGGTCGCGGGTTCGAGTCCCATCACCAGCTCCAACAAATTCAAAGGCTTGTAGATATGCAGGCCTTTTTTGTTTGTGCCTGGGTTAGGTATGGGTTAGGATTCAGGGAGAACTTCGCGGAATAGGCGAGGCGCTTTTTTCTCTTATACCTTGATACCGTCCAGAATTTTTTTTTCTCGAATTCTCCAGCTGCGTTATGACTTTTGATTTCGCTTAATGCAATTTCATTTCAAATTGTTCTCATCTTTCGCTCTCTGAACCCGGCGCGCTGTTAACTGAATGTCGGACAAAATGAACAAAATCTCCTTTTTCAATAAATATATCGGGCTTTGAGCAGTTTTTATGTCGGTTATAATGAACAAACGAGTTTTTTTCGAAGCGCGTTTTTTCGTAGGGATTTTGAGTTCAGAGAAATTTATCGTTCGACCGACTTAGCGTCTCCAGTTGTCTCATCCACTCGCCGGGCATAATGCATGAGCATGTCGATTTGGCTCGTCACCCATTCATTGTCGCCTGGGTAGTCGATCAGCAAATGATCGCCGACCGATTCGATCTGCTTGAAATGAATCATTTGGCCTTGTTGACACACGCGCGGGCCATGATCGACCAGCGAGTCTCGTAATGCCTCGATAAGCTGCTCCCAACCCTAGCCCAAATAATAGTCTTCCGGAAGTTCCAGAATCTCACCGTGTGACGCGTCGTGATCCCGATCGGCGGCGTCTGTTGAATGCCAAGGCGTCATGTCGTGGCTTCGGGTATGGGGTATGCACAACGTCTTGATGCTGGCGCCTCGGTGCAGCGTCCCGATATTGCCGCAGCTCAATCCGAAACGAAGTGCAAGGCACTGCCTTTGTCATGGCCCGGGTAATGCCGGCGATAGATGGTCGGATATTTGTTAAACAGGCAATGCTCAAGGAATTTATTCATAATCAAATTGGGGTTCAGTCGTTCGATTCGTTTTTTACGCCCGCGAACAAGAGCCAGTAACGTTGTCTCACCAAATGAAGCCCACCGGCCTGTCCCGTAGGTCGTCGTTCGGTTTGACCAAATTCTCGGCCAGAACCGCCGCGCGTTTCTCCGGTTCGCGGATCCGTCCGGCCGCAACCGCAATCGAGCGCCTCAGCGTGATCTTGGTTTGCCGAGGACTGAAGTCGATCAATTGTTCCACTCCGAATCCCGATCGCTTATCCACGCCCCAATTTAAAAATGCCATGCGGGCATTAGCGAGTGAGGTCGTGGTATTTACCGCAGCTTATCCGGAGATCGCACGCAGCGTATTTCGTGAGCTTCTGGAGGAAATCGCGCGCGTTCAGCATTATCATCCGAAGAGACCCAGGAAGCCCTATCCTCGTGTATCCCGTAAACCCATCAATAAATGGCAACAGGATAAGTCTAAAAGGATCGCTGATGCTTAAGTCAACAGCATTGTGTCTAACACGCGGCATTTGACCGCCAACAATTTCGTCACCTCACGCACCACCGCCGTTTTACCAATGCCGGGCGGTCCCGCCAACAACACCGGCGGGAATTGCAGATGTGGCTGCTCAGGGCGAAGGCGCGAGAGAAGGGGAAACCCATAAAGTTGAAAATAAAGACAACGACATAAACAACGACAAAGCAAAAAAAGCAAAAGGCAAAAAATAAATATGAGGATAAAGATAAGGTGGTGAATGGGAAGAGACCCAGCGTCCGCCGGCGGACGCTCAGAGCAGGGCTTGCAAGGCCAAACGGACAGCCAGAGGAATCGGCTGGGCGGGAGGCGAAGGTTGTTTGATGACCGTGAGCGCGGTTGCCGACATCTGCATCAGGCCCCATGACGGCGGCCAGTCGGAGGGCATACGCGGCGTAGACGAGGCGGGCTGGTTCCGAGCATCGTTGCCGACACTGACATCAGCCTCGGTGAAAGTGATCAGCCAGGCGCGCTGTTGGTTCAAGGCATCGCGGGCCGAATCAACATCGCAAAACGTATCCCAGGCCATCACAACCGGACCGACGGCGAGAACCTCCTGCTGCTTGTCATGGACGACAAGAACCGCGCTTCACACCGATTCCGGCTTGACGACGCGGAGTTGTGCAGCGGCGGGATAGCCCAAACACTCCGGAGCCATCTGTTGCAATCGATTGAGCGCATCGACCTTCAATACCTCCGCCTGATGCTCGGGGCGGCCTTTATTCACGACCGGTCGTTTGGCGCCGCGTCCTCGCGCCGTGGTATCGCTAGGTAGTGCATCACGGTAGTTTTGCCAGATTTTCAACAAATCCATCCGGTGCAGCTTTTTGTGATAAACGTCGGCCACAGTTCGGTCATGACCTTCTGCGGCACGACACGACCGATTTTTTTCGGCAAGCTCCAAGACCTCGGCGCTGATGTCGGCCGGGATCTGTTCCGCCTGAGTGACAGCTTGCCAGGGCCCGATGGGATTGTCGATGGCATACGACGCCGCATTCAAATAGCGCCAGAAGGTTGAGACCTGGATTCCCTCGCTTTCGGCTTTTTGCTTCAACCAATCGCTGAAACTCGACGCTTTGTCAGGTAAGTCCTGATTCATGCGAACCTTACTCAACAACGTGGCCTGTTGCCGCCAATCGAAATTTCGGAGTTTTGCCATTCAGGAAATTGAAACGAACCGCAACAAAAGACGCATTATGCAGCAAAGTGGGGTTGCTGTGTTGGTGGTTTTATGAGATCAGCTCAAGATAAAGAGTGGGTAGACTTCAAATAATGGTGCCAACGACGGCTCGTATCATTGGAAATGCGAAGCGCAGGGATAGTAACCTGTCGGCGGCTATGGGCGATCAATAGGGTTTTGCAAAACTTCGGGATGGCGTTGTGTAAAACAGGAGCGTGTTGCACTCGCTCGGACGATTGGTGGGTTATAGCGATTTGGCTCCTGGCGCTCTCTATTCTCGCATGTGTTAATCCATTCTTCATAAGGCCTCATCGATTATTCTTTTTTATTTATTTCAATTACTTAAAAACGTCATCAAAAATTGACTTAGTTTCAAATTTATTTGAATGGGCATATTTTGACGGCTAATACCAAAATACATTATCGACATTAGTCGATAAATAAATAACATCAAAATTTACCTAAATGTGAATCGTCCTGTTCGGATAAATACTAAAAAGGATAAAAAAATGAAATTGAATAAACCGATCAAAATATCAGCTGAGAACTCCACTCATATTAATAATATTCTAAATGAAATAAACGGGAAGGCGACTGCTCATACATATATAGCTGCATATCAAATAATTGAATTAGCAAATATTGCTGAAAATAAATTATATCAATTACTGGCCAATAAGAAACTAATGAGTGGAGCTAGATATACAGCGCGATCAGGAAAAGAATTGCCGAGGGCCTATAAAAACTCGCGAATTTGCACGCACGTTGAATTAGAATGTCGTTATAGCGGTGATTGGAGACTAGTCGAGGTTAGCAGCGAAACAGGGTGTTATAAGAAGGTCAATCCTAGTCTTGTCCTGACTCCCGAACAAGACGAACGGGCTATTTCAGAACTACGAAAACGTTACATTATTCAAAACAACGGTATTGCAGTGAGTCAGTTAGAAAACTGATCAATGATCATCAACCGGCTTATATCACTTGGTCGGACTATAAACACAATGTACGGCAATTGCAGGCGAATAAAGCCTAAACCCGCGGCGTCTCGCGCAACGGCGCCGCTCTCCGTCATGGTCGCTCATCTGTGGTCGCTGCGGATTGCGTATGGCACCACATTACACCCAGCGGAAAGACCACTTCCGTTACAGTTGCTACCGGATGATGATCGATACGGGGAAGATCATTTTAATCCCTAGCCTTGTCCAATGACACATGGGGGCGATGGGTGGGTAGTTCAGGAAGCTTTTTGGCACGATGCATGGGCGTTCTATTTGGGTATTAAGTTGTATTGTCAAGATTCCCAATGTTATACTTGAATAGATCGCTTTATTTCTTGAACTCCGGACAAAACTTTAGTTTATTGGTAACTACTCGCCCCATAAAATAAATAAAAAAGCTTGACAGGTTTTTAGCGTCTAAAAATAGAAATTGTGCAGACCAGATTTAATTGTGGTCTTTTGGGCAGTCCAGTGCGCGCAGCGTGGAT
>Ga0180009_10002175_pt1 | contig 23220 bp, 23 predicted proteins | sample OS_PC_MetaG_FD_123537 | JGI IMG/M metagenome (GOLD analysis project Ga0180009, IMG submission 123537) | Groundwater microbial communities from the Aspo Hard Rock Laboratory (HRL) deep subsurface site, Sweden - OS_PC_MetaG | ecosystem: Environmental > Aquatic > Deep subsurface > Groundwater...
GATGGAAGCCTTCGGCGGCGGCTTTACCTGGGGCTCCGTGCTCCTGAAGTATTAAGGAATGAACCCGATGAAACTGGCTTTTGTATTCCCCGGGCAGGGCTCGCAATCGGTCGGTATGATGCTGGGCCTCGCTGCCCGGCCCGAAGTGCGTCTCACCTTTTCCGAAGCCTCCGACGCGTTGAGCCAGGACCTGTGGACGCTGGTGAGCGAAGGGCCGGCCGACGCGCTCAACCAGACTGTTAACACCCAGCCCGCCATGCTCGCCGCCGATATCGCGACCTGGCGCGTGTGGCAGGCGATGGGCGGGCCACAGCCCGAGTGGCTAGCCGGCCACAGCCTTGGCGAATACGCCGCGCTGGTCGCGGCGGGCACGCTGAGCTTCCCCGATGCCGTCAAGCTGGTGCGTTTCCGCGCCGAGGCGATGCAGGCGGCAGTGCCCGAAGGCAGCGGCGCGATGGCGGCGATCCTCGGCCTCGACGACGACGTGGTGCGGGCCGTGTGTCTGGAGGCGGCAGCCGGCGACGTGGTCGAAGCGGTCAATCTCAATTCGCCCGGCCAGGTGGTGATTGCCGGTAGCCGCACGGCGGTCGAGCGCGCGATGGTGCTGGCGAAAGAGAAGGGCGCCAAGCGCGCGCTGCCGTTGCCGGTGTCGGTTCCTTCACATTCCTCGCTGATGTTGCCGGCCGCCGAGAAGCTGCTGGCGCACCTGCAGGACGTAGCGATCGTCGCGCCGACGATTCCAGTACTGCACAACACCGATGTCGAGCCGCACACCAGCCCGGAAGCCATACGCGTGGCGCTGGCCAGGCAACTGCATACCCCGGTGCGCTGGGTCGAGACCGTGCAGGCACTGAAAGCCGCCGGCGTCGAGCGCGTGATCGAATGCGGTCCAGGCAAGGTGCTGGCGGGCCTGGCCAAGCGCATCGACGACAGCCTGCCGGCGCTGGCGCTGGTGGATGAGGCGAGCCTGCAGACCGCACTTACTCAATAGGGAGAAGACATGCAGCAAGGACGCCTCGCGCAAAGCGCGAATCTTGAAGGACAAGTGGCCCTCGTGACCGGTGCCAGCCGCGGAATCGGCCAGGCCATCGCGCTGGCGCTTGGCCAGGCCGGCGCCACCGTGGTTGGCACCGCCACCAGCGAGAAGGGCGCGCAGGCGATCAGCGATTACCTGGCCGCGGCCGGCATCAAGGGCGGCGGCATGAAGCTCAACGTCACCGACGCCACCGAAGTCGACGCCGTGATCGCAGCCATTGAAAAGGATTTCGGGGCGATCGGCATCCTCGTCAACAACGCCGGCATCACCCGCGACAACCTGCTGATGCGGATGAAGGACGAGGAGTGGGACGACATCATGGCGACCAACCTGACTTCGGTGTTCCGCCTGTCGCGCGCGGTGCTGCGCGCGATGATGAAGGCGCGCACCGGCCGCATCATTTCCATCGCCTCGGTGGTCGGCGCCATGGGCAATGCCGGGCAAACCAACTACAGTGCGGCCAAGGCCGGCATCATGGGCTTCACCAAGTCGCTCGCGCGCGAAGTCGGCAGCCGCAACATCACGGTCAACTGCGTCGCGCCGGGTTTCATCGACACCGACATGACGCGCGCGCTGCCCGAAACGCAGCGTCAGGCGCTGCTTGCGCATATCCCGCTGGGACGCCTCGGCGCAGCGGAAGATATTGCGCAGGCAGTCGCGTTTCTGGCCTCACCCGCAGCAGGGTATATCTCGGGCACTACATTACATGTCAACGGCGGCATGTACATGGCGTAATCGCCCCCCAAAGTTTGGTAAAATCGTCCGGCTTCAATTTTGTTGAAGCCTTATTTCAAGAGAGGATCAGGAATGGATAACGTACAGCGTGTAATCAAAGTCGTCGCCGAGCAACTGGGCGTGAACGAGGCAGACATCAAGAACGAGTCTTCCTTCGTCGGCGACCTGGGCGCTGACTCGCTCGACACCGTTGAACTGGTGATGGCGCTGGAAGAAGAGTTCGGTTGTGAAATTCCCGATGAAGAGGCCGAGAAGATCACCACCGTTCAGCAGGCCATTGATTACGTCAACAGCCACTCGAGCTGATCACCCGCGCAATTGATCGGTCTTCGCCCGGTTAGGCGAGCCGCATCAAGCCAGCGCAGATTTCAATGTGGATCGATTCGGTATGCGCCAAGCCCGCCCTGCAACGGCAGGCGGGCCTGCCACCCGGCCATTCAATTCCGGTTGTGCCGAATCCCTGAATAAGGACTGACTTTTGTCCAAACGTCGCGTCGTCGTCACTGGCCTGGGGATCATCTCCCCGGTCGGCAACACCATCCCGGAAGCGTGGGAGAATCTGGTGGCTGGTCGCACCGGCATCGCCCGCATCGCCCGCTTTGACCCGTCTCCTTTCGCCTCTCACATGGCGGGCGAAGTCAAAAATTTCGATGTTGATCAGTATCTCAACCCGAAAGAAGCGCGCCGCATGGATACCTTCATCCAGTACGGCATGGCGGCCGGCATCCAGGCGATCCGCGACTCGGGCATCGAAATCACCGATGCCAACGCCGAGCGTATCGGCATCAATATCGGTTCCGGAATCGGCGGCCTGCCGCTGATCGAGGAAACGCACACCCTGTTGCAGGAATCCGGTCCGCGGAAGATTTCCCCCTTTTTCATTCCGGGTTCCATCATCAACATGATTTCCGGCAACCTCTCGATTCTGTACGGAATCAAGGGGCCCAATCTGGCGGTGGTCACCGCCTGCACCACCGGTCTGCATGCGGTGGGCCTGTCAGCACGCATGATCGAGCACGGCGATGCCGATATGATGGTCGCCGGCGGCGCCGAGTGCGCGATTTCGCCGCTGGGCGTCGGTGGTTTTGCCGCCGCGCGCGCGCTGTCCACCCGCAACGACGATCCGGCTACCGCAAGTCGCCCGTGGGACAAGGACCGCGACGGCTTCGTGCTGGGCGAGGGCGCCGGCGTGCTGATGCTGGAGGAATACGAGCATGCCAAGGCGCGTGGCGCAAAAATCTACGCCGAGGTTTCCGGCTTCGGCATGAGCGGCGACGCCTACCACATGACGGCGCCGAGCACGGACGGCCCCAAGCGGTCGATGCTGAACGCGTTGCGCGATGCGGGCGTGAATGCCGACCAGATTCATTACATCAACGCGCACGGCACCTCGACTCCGCTGGGCGACAAGAACGAGACCGATGCGATCAAACTCGCGCTCGGCGATGCGGCCTACAAGACGGTGGTGAACTCGACCAAGTCGATGACCGGGCACCTGCTCGGCGGCGCCGGCGGGGTGGAGTCGGTGTTCACCGTGCTGGCGGTCCATCACCAGATCTCGCCGCCCACCATCAACATCTTCTCGCAGGACCCGGAATGCGACCTCGATTACTGCGCCAATACGGCGCGTGATCTCAAGATCGACGCCGCGCTCAAGAACAACTTCGGGTTCGGCGGAACCAACGGATCGCTGGTCTTCACGCGCGTTTGACCGTCGCCGCGGAGTGCATGCATACGCCCGAAATCCGGGAATGGCCGCTGCGGCCCGGGCAGCAGCGGCCCGACCTGATCGGGTTGCAGGTGGCCCATCCGCAGCGCTACCCCGGACTTTTTCTCAGCAGCGGCGATACCGGCTGGGACATTTTGTTTGCCTTTCCGCAGGATCTCACCCGCATCGATGCCGCAGACGGCCTCGCGCGCCTGCAGGCGCACCCGGCAATGGCCATGCAGTTCCAGCCCACGCCGGCCGGCGTGGCGTCTGCATTGCCGTTCAGCGGCGGCTGGCTGTGCGCATGGGCCTATGAACTGGGCGGGCTGTTCGAGCCCAGCGCCGGTGCGGTCGAGGATGACGCCGGCTTTCCCGTTGCGTGGCTGGTGCGCATTCCGGCGGCAATCCTGTTCGATCGCGTACAGGGCCGCTGTCTGTTGCTGGCCGAAGCCGGCCAGTCCGCCCTGCTCGATCGGATGCAGGATGATCTGGCCACGGCTGTGCCGCCGCTGGCCGAGGTGCCGGCCCTGCGAGCACTGCACGAAGACGACCCCGCCGCGTTTCTGACAGGCGTCGCCCGCATTCAGGACTACATCCGCGCCGGCGACGTGTTCCAGGTCAACCTGTCACGCGGCTGGCGCGCGGAATTCGCGGCGCCGGTCGCAGCCGCCGCACTGCTGGAACGCCTGATGCGAAAAAACCCGGCGCCGTTTTCCGCGCTGCTGCAGATGGGAGACTGGGCGATCGTGAGTTCGTCGCCGGAACGGCTGGTCCACCTGGGGCGCGACGGTATGCTTGAAACCCGCCCGATTGCCGGCACCCATCCGCGCAGCGAAGACGCGACGGAAGACGCCGCGCTGCGTGCGCGCCTCGAAGCCCACCCGAAGGAGCGCGCCGAACATGTCATGCTGGTCGATCTCGAGCGCAACGACCTCGGGCGGGTCTGCGAGCCGGGCAGCGTGGAGGTGGCGGCGCTGATGGAAATCGCCAGCTATCGCCACGTCCACCATATCGAATCGACTGTGCGCGGCCGGCTGCGTGACGGTGTCAGCGTGTTCGAGGCCTTGCGCGCGGTGTTTCCCGGCGGCACCATTACCGGCTGTCCCAAGGTGCGCACCATGCAGATCATCCGCGAACTCGAACAGACCCCGCGACGCAGCTATACCGGCAGCGTCGGCTATATCAACTGCGATGGCAGCTTCGACTTCAACATCCTGATCCGCAGCTTTCTGCTGCGCGGGGACACGGCCGATTTTCGCGCCGGCGCCGGCATCGTTGCCGATTCGGTGGCGACGCGCGAACTCGATGAAACGCGTGCCAAGGCGCGCGGCCTGTTGCGTGCGCTTGAACCATGACTCTCGTCAACGGCCAGCCCTGCGAAACCATCGACGCGCGCGACCGCGGTCTTGCCTACGGCGATGGCGTCTTCCGCACGCTGCGCACGCAGGCCGGCCAGCCGCTGTGGTGGTCCGACCATTACGCCACGCTCACTGCCGACTGCACGGCGCTGAAGCTGGCGTGTCCCGACGAAGCGGTGTTGCTCAGCGAAGTCTGTATGGTGGCCGAAGCCGGGGCGGGTGTCGTCAAGATCGTGATCACGCGCGGCGTCGGCGTGCGCGGCTACGCCCCGTCCGGCGGACAGGCCGTCACCCGGCTGGTGTTGTCGGCGCCGCTGCCGGCGCATGCCGGTGCCGACGCGCCGCAGGCGATCACGGCGCGCTGGTGCAGCCTGCGGCTGGCGCGCCAGCCGCAGCTGGCCGGCATCAAGCACCTGAACCGGCTGGAGAACGTGCTGGCGCGGGCCGAATGGGACGATCCGGCCATTGTCGAAGGCCTGCTGTGTGACACCGACGGCATGGTGGTCGGCGGCGTCATGAGCAACCTGTTCTGGGCACGGGACGGCGTACTGTTCACGCCGGATCTTGGGCAGTGCGGCGTCGCCGGCGTGGCACGGACGCGCCTGCTGCGCGCGGCGATGCGACGCGGCATCCCCACCCGTATCGAACGCCTGCCGCCTGCCGCTATACTCGCGGCAGACGAGCTGATGATCTGCAATAGTCTGATCGGCGTGCGCCGTGTGGCCCGGCTGGGCGATGCGAACTGGTCGCCCGCCGGTTGGACCGACACCCTGAATACGGCCTTGTATGAAGACAATTAAACGACTGCTCGCGCTGGCGTTGATCGCCGCGCTGATGCTGGCAGGCGGGCTGACCTGGTACGCCAGCCAGCCGCTGCGCATCGAGGCCTTGCCAAAAACCATCAACGTCGTGCCCGGCACGCACCTGCGGCAGCTGAGCACGCTGCTCGAGCGCGAGGGCGTGATCGACAACGCCCCGCTGTTCTGGCTGCTGGCGCGCGCGCTGGGCCGCGGCGATGCACTCAAGGTCGGCGTCTATACCTTCGACCAGCCACTGACGCCGCTGGCGCTGCTGGCCAGGATCGAGCGCGGCGAGGTGTCGCAGGCCGCGGTGCAGCTGATCGAGGGCCGGAACTGGCGCGAAGTGCGCGCCGCGCTCGCCGCACAGCCGCTGCTGAAGAATGACAGCGCCGGCATGAGCGATGCCGAGCTGATGCAGGCGATCGGTGCACAGGAAAGCCATCCCGAAGGCCTGCTGTTCCCCGACACGTATTTCTTCGCGCCGCACTCGTCCGACCTCAACGTGCTGCGGCGTGCCTATCGCCTGCAGCAGCAGAAACTGATGGCGGCGTGGGAAACCCGCGCACCGGACCTGCCGTATGCGACGCCGTACGAAGCGCTGATCATGGCGTCGATCGTGGAAAAGGAAACCGGCGCCGCGTTCGAGCGCCCGCAAATCGCCGGCGTGTTCATCAACCGCCTCAGGCTGCGGATGCGCCTGCAGACCGACCCCACGGTCATTTATGGCGTGGGCGCGCGTTTCGACGGCAACCTGCGCAAGATCGACCTGCAGACCGACACGCCCTACAACACCTACACCCGCAGCGGGCTGCCGCCGACGCCAATTGCGATGCCCGGCGAGGCGGCGATCCGGGCCGCGCTCAATCCGGCGAAGACCGATGCGCTGTATTTCGTCTCGCGCAACGACGGCACCCATGTGTTTTCCAGCACCCTCGAGGCGCACAACCGCGCTGTCAACCGCTACCAAAGACGATGAGCACGCCCGGCAAATTCATCACTCTCGAAGGCGTCGACGGCGCCGGCAAGAGCACGCATCTGGACTTCGTCGCCGACTGGCTGCGCCGGCAGGGCAGGGAGGTCGTCGTCACCCGCGAGCCCGGCGGCACGCCGCTCGGCGAAACCCTGCGCGAACTGCTGCTGCATCAGGCCATGGATCCTGACACCGAGCTGCTGCTGATGTTCGCCGCGCGCCAGCAGCATCTGGCCGAATTGATCCTGCCGACCCTGGCGCGTGGGGCTTGGGTGGTGTCCGACCGCTTCACCGACGCCAGCTATGCCTACCAGTGTGGCGGGCGCGGCATCGAGGCCGCGCGCATTGCCGCGCTGGAGAGCTGGGTGCAGCGCGGCTTTGCCCCCGATCTGACGCTGCTGTTCGACGTGCCGCCCGAGGTGGCCGAGGCGCGTCGCTCGGCTGCGCGCGCGGCCGACCGTTTCGAGCGCGAGGCCGACAGTTTTTTCAGCCGTGTGCGCAATGCCTATCTCGAGCGGGCGCAGGCCGAACCGGCGCGCATCCGCGTGTTGGATGCGCGCCAGACCATTGCCGAACTACAGGCCGAAATCGGTCGCCTTTTGCAGGATCTGGCGTGAACGCCCCCTATCCCTGGCTGGGTGCCTCCTGGCAGCGCCTTTTGGCCACCCGCGCCCGTCCGGCGCAGGCCCTGCTGCTGACGGGGCCGCGCGGCGTCGGCAAGGGGGCGCTGGCGCTGGCGTGGGCGCAGGCCCTGCTGTGCGAGGCGCCGCAGCCCGACGGCGCGGCCTGCGGCCAGTGCGCAGCCTGCCACTGGTTCGAAACCGGCGGCCACCCCGATTTCCGCCTGGTCAGCCTGCAGGAAAAAACCACCAAGGACGGCGAAACCCGCCTGGCCACGGCAATCGAGGTCGACCAGGCGCGCGAGGCAGTCGATTACGTCCAGTTATCCACCTACCGGGCCGGTTTCCGGGTGGTGCTGGTGAACCCGGCGGACAGCCTCAACCTGGCGGCCGCCAACGCGCTGTTAAAGGTGCTGGAGGAACCGCCGTTAAATACGGTGTTCGTACTGGTGTCGGATCAGCCGCGGCGCCTGCTGCCGACCATCCGTAGCCGCTGCACCCGGTTCGACATCGGCCTGCCGCCGCTCGATCTGGCTGCCCAATGGCTGGCCGCCCAGGGCGTGGACGATGCGATCCAGCTGCTGGCGCTTTCCGGCGGCACGCCGCTTGATGCGCAGCGCTGGGCCGAGGGCAGCGAACTAGACGAACGCCGTGGCGTGCTGGAAGGCCTGGCGCGTCCCGCAACGCTCGATCCGGTGACCCTGGGCGAGCGCTGGAAAGCAGTCAGTCCACAGACCTGGCACAACGTGGTGTACAAGTGGCTGGGCGACCTGCTGGCGGTCAGGCTGCGCGGCAGCGTGCAGTTCAACCGCGACTTTGTCGACGTGCTGGCCCAGCTGGGGCAGCAGGCCGACCTGGCGAAGCTGCTGGCGCTGGCCCGCATGCAGGCGAACGAAGGCAGGACGCTGGCGCACCCGCTCAACCGGGCCTTGCAGCTGGAGGCCTGGCTGATTCAGTACCGGCACGTGTTTGATTGAAGAGAGACAAACGATGAACGCAACAGCCAACGATACAGTAGGACAGGTCCGCCCCGGCGTGCTGTCGCTGTCGATCAAGGAAAAATCCGCCCTGTTCGCGGCCTACATGCCGTTCGTCAAGGGCGGCGGCCTGTTCATCCCCACCACCAAGAGCTACAAGATGGGCGAGGAAGTCTTCATGCTGCTGACGCTGATGGAGGACCCCGTCAAGCTGCCGGTGTCCGGCAAGGTGGTGTGGGTGACGCCCACTGGCGCGCACGGCAGCCGCACCCAGGGCGTCGGCGTGCAGTTCGCATTCAACGAAAGCGGCAAGGCGGCGCAACACAAGATTGAAGGTTTGCTCGGGGGTTCGTTAAAATCGGTGCGTCCCACGCACACCATGTAGTACGGGTGCAAGATTCAAGTGGCAAGAGCGGTGCTTCGCGCCTGCAAGGATCTTGCAAGAATCATGGCGCCTTTAAGAATCTTGCACCTTGTACCTTGAATCTTGTATCTGAAATGTTCATCGACTCCCACTGCCACATCAATTTCCCCGACCTTGCCGGCAAGCTTCCCGCGGTGTTCGAGCGCATGGCCGCCAATCAGGTCAGTCATGCGCTGTGCATCAGCGTGGAACTGGAAAAATTCCCCGAAATCCGCAGCCTCGCCGAAACGCATCCCAATGTGTATGCGTCGGTCGGCGTGCATCCCGACCACGAGGACTGTACCGAGCCGACGGTGGACGAACTGGTTGCGCTGGCCGACCACCCGAAGGTGGTGGCGATCGGCGAGACCGGTCTGGATTATTTCCGCCTGACCGGCGACCTCGAATGGCAGCGCGAACGCTTCCGCACCCACATCCGTGCCGCGCGCATCTGTCAAAAACCGCTGGTGATCCACACCCGTTCTGCCGCCGACGACACCCTGCGCATCATGCTGGAGGAGCACGCGGGCGAGGCGGGCGGGGTGATGCACTGCTTCACCGAGAGCCTGGCGGTGGCCGAGGCGGCAATCGAGCAGGGGTTCTACATCTCGTTTTCCGGCATCGTCACCTTCAAGAATGCCGTCAGCCTGCGTGAGGTGGCCGCCGCCATTCCGCTGGATCGCATGCTGATCGAGACGGATTCGCCGTATCTGGCGCCGGTGCCGCACCGTGGGCAGACCAACGAGCCGGGCTTCGTCATGCATGTGGCCGAGGAGATTGCGCGAGTGCGCGGGATGCGCGTCGAGGCGGTGGGTGAGGCGACCACGCAGAACTTCTTCCGCCTGTTTGCCGCAGCGCGTCCCTGATTCAGACTGCGTGACCCGCTATAAGCCGTTGCGCGGCTGAATCTGGGCGAGGGTATCGCGGTCGACGGCCTGCGGCCGGTGCAGGTAATAACCCTGACCGTAGTCCACCCCGATTTCCTGCAGTGCCCTGAGCGTGGCCTCGTCCTCGATGAATTCGGCCACGCAGGCGATTTTCAGCGTTTTGGCGATCTGGGTGATAGCGACCACGATGGAGTGGTCGTGGTCGTCGTGCACCATGTTGCGCACGAAGCTGCCGTCGATCTTCAGGTAGTCCACCGGCAGCATCTTGAGATAACCGAAGGAGCTGAGACCGCTGCCGAAATCGTCGAGCGAGAACTGGCAGCCCATTTTCTTCAGCTCGGTCATGAAACGGGCCGCATGCGACACGTTGCGGATGGCCGCGGTTTCGGTGATCTCGAACGTGATCAGGCCGGGCCTGACGCCGCTGCGCAGGATTTCGCGCCGGACGAAATCGAGCAGGTCTTCCTGCCCCAGCGATTGTCCGGAAAGGTTGATCGCGTAGCTGGCCATGCCCAGCGCCTTGCCATGGGTGGCGATGAGCTTGAGCGCATTGCGGATCACCCAGCGATCGATGTCCGGCATGTGACGGAAGCGTTCGGCGGACGGGATCAGGCGCCCCGGCAGGATCAGCGAACCGTCTTCTTCCAGCATGCGCACCAGCAGTTCGCAATGGGGCGCGCCACCGGCCGGGTCGAGCGGCAGGATCTTCTGGTAATGCAGGACGAAGCGGTCGTTTTCCAGCGCATTGGGAATGCGCACCGACCACTGCATTTCCAGATGACGTCGTGCCTGTTCGACGTCATCGAGGTTGGAGATGTGAATCTGGTTGCGGCCTTTGTCCTTCGCCACGAAACAGGCGATGTCGGCGTTGCTGAAGACCTCCGCCGCGGTGCCGGTATCCGGCCGGATGGGCACCACGCCGATGCTGATGCCGACCTCGAAGGTTTGCCCCTCCCACAGGTAGCGGTAGTCGCGCACCCGGTTGCGGATATCCTCGGCCAGTGCGCGCGCCTCGTTCATCGGCACATTGCGCAGCAGCACGCCAAATTCGTCGCCGCCGAGGCGGGCGACGGTGTCGGTGTCGCGCACCCGATGCTGAATCATCGTGGCCAGTTCCATCAGCAGGCCGTCGCCGGCGATATGGCCACAAGTGTCGTTGACCACCTTGAACTGGTCGAGGTCCATGTAGCAGAACGCATGGTCGGTGCCGTCGGTCTTGGCGTCCTTCAGGATTTCGCCGATCTGTCGTTCGAACTCGCGGCGGTTGATCAGCCCGGTCAGCACGTCGTGGGTGGCGTGGTAGGCGAGCTTGCGCGAAGCCTCGCGGGCCTCGGTCACGTCGTGGAACACCAGCACGGCACCGATGGTCTTGCCGTTCTTGCCGCGGATCGGCGCCGCGGTTTCCTCGACCGCGTACTGATTGCCATCGGCGCTCACGAGCTGGGCTTGGTTGGCGCCGCTGATCAGGGTGTCCTCCGCCAGGCACAGACGCACAGGATTCGCGAGCGGGCTGCCGGTGGCCTGGTCCTGCACCCGGTAGAGGATTTCGATGGGTTTGCCGAGGGCGTCGGCGAGGCGATGGCCCGTGAGCGTTTCCGCCACCGGGTTCAGATAGCGCACGTGGCCTCCAAGATCGGTGGTGATGACGCCGTCGCCGATGGAATGCAGCGTCACCTCGGCGCGCTCCTTTTCCTCGTGCAGCGCCTGCTCGGACTGGTGGAGCGCCTCGATCCGGTTGCGGATCGCCTCGGTCATGGTATTGAAGTTGCGGGCCAGTACGCCGATTTCGTCGCGGCTGGTCACCGGGATGAAGAGACCGTAATCGCCTGCGCTGACTTGTCGGGTGGCCGCCAGCAGCGACTTGATATGGCGCGTCAGCAGATAACCGGCCAGCCCGAGCGCAAGCAGGGTGAACAGGATTTCCGCGCCGGCGATCAGCAGGCTCTGGCGCAGGATGTTGTCTTTCGAGGCGATGTAGGATGCCAGCGACAGGCCATAGCGCGCATGGCCCACGGTTTCGCCGGCAAGCGTGAGTGGAATGCTGGTGTCGTAGACCAGGTCGTCCATGCTTTGCCGGATGTCACGGTCGAGTTCGGGCATGCGGGCTGCGTCAACCTTGCCGGTCTGGGCGTAGACGACGTGCTTGTCGTCGTAGACGACGACGTAATCGAGTTCGGCGGCTTTGCTGCTGACCAGCTGGTTGAGGATTTCCTGGATTGCGGCATGGTCGCGTTCGAACAGGCGTGCGCCAAGCGAGGCATTGAGCAGCGGGCTGACGGTCTGCAGCCGCGCCTCGGTGCGTTCTTCCATCACGTTGGTCATCAGACGCACGCTGTTGGCGATCAGCAGCCCCAGCATCGTCACCTCGATCAGGATGCTGACGATGACCAGCCGGGTACGGATGGAATGGAAGAACGGGGTGGCGCTGTCGGTCACGGGCGAGCCGGCGGGGTGAGGATACGGGTATAGGGGTCCATCCGCTGCATCACCCGGTCGTCGATGTGCTTGAACTTTTCGTAGCCGGTAGAGGCAAAGTAGGGCTCGCTGCCGGGAACCTGGTGGAAGTCGAGCAGCAGCCCCTTGATTCGGGCGACATCCGGCGCCGACAGACGCTTGTTCGCCATCAACAGAAAACCCGGCAATTCCTCGGTGGTGCCGATCACCCGCAGGCGGTTCTTCTGGTCGTCTTCCAGCACCCGCCACAGCAGCGTGCCGGTCACCGAGGCATCGGCCTCGCCGCGCACCGGCGCGTGCATGGCGTTGTTGTGGGTGCGCGTCTCGATGATCGTCACCGACTCGCCGGGAACCAGGCCTTTCTGCCTGAGCAGCTGCTCCGCCATCTGGTAGATGATCGAGACCTTTTGCGCAATCATCACGGATTTTCCCTTCAGGTCATCGATCTTGTGGATGTCCGAATCCTTGCGGGCGAGGAAGATGCCCTGCACGGCGTGGCCGGTCTGGGCCAGGCGCTGGTAGCCGTCGCGGGTTTCGGCCAGGCGGCCGAGGTGGGGTGCGGTGATGATGATGTCGTACTGCCCGGCCTGGGTGCGATCGATGAAGGCCTGGAAGTCCGGCGCGGTGACCAGGGTGATGGGGCGTTGCAGGCTTCTGGCGAGATGCTCCTTGAGCGGGGTGTGGAAGGCGGCCAGCTGGCCCGGCGAGACATAGGGAAACACCCCCAGGACCAGCGGCGCTTTTTCGCTGGCCGCAGCGTAAAACGGGTTCAGTGCCAGCGCCGCCATCAGCATGGCGGACCGAATCCAGTGTTTCATTTCACGCCCCTCCTCAGTTCCCCCACATGCGGGCTCATCTCGGCAGATCGATCCTGAGCGTGTGCGCAGCCCGATCCGCACCCGGATCATTCCTTTGTTTACGGCAATTTGATTGATATGTTGAATGCTGGCAAGGGGTTATTTCTACCCGGCGGCCTGCGCCAGGCGGCTGAGGACGTGTGCCGCTGCACGCAGGCCGAAGCTGGCAGTGACGCATACGGAAGACCCGAAGCCGGCGCAGTTTAGTCCGTGCAGCGCCGCGTCCTCGGGCCGCTCGTCGCATACGGCGCCTTCGGTCTCGGGGTAGGCGAGTGGCTCGGTGGAATACACGCAGTCGACGCCGAGCTTGCGGCCGGCTGCGGGATAGCCATGTTCGCGGCGCAAACGACTGCGCACCTTGGCAAGCAGCGGATCCTCGGTGGTACGGGCAAGATCGGTCAGCGCGATGCGGCCGGGATCGGTCTGCCCGCCCGCGGCGCCCACGCAAACCAGCTTCATGCGGTGTCGCCGGCAGTGGACGATCAGCGCGACCTTGGCGCGGGCATTGTCGATGGCGTCCACCACATAGTCGAAGCCATCTGCCAGCAGGTCCGTCACATTGTCTGGGGTCAGGAATTCCTCCACTCCCGTCACCCGGCAGCGCGGATTGATGGCATGGATGCGCTCGGCCATGGCCTGGGTTTTCGACTTGCCGAGTTCGTGCGTCAGCGCATGCACCTGGCGGTTGATATTGGATTCGGCCAGATGGTCGGGGTCGATCAGGGTCAGCCGGCCGATGGCGGTGCGCGCCAGCGCCTCGGCCGTCCAGGCGCCGACACCGCCGATGCCGATGACGCAGACGTGCGACTGCTGAAAGCGCGCCAGCGCCGCCGCGCCGTAGAGCCGGCGCACGCCGCCGAATCGCCGTTCAAAATCGATCGCGAGTTCGCCGGAAAAAAGCTCGGTCATGCAGCGGAAGGAAAGGGGGAGCGAAAAATCAGCGGCCGGGGAGGTTTACAGACTGGCGCTTTCCAGTTCGAACTGGATCGCCTGGATGCCGGCCTTGGCGCAGGCTTCGTCCTGTGCACCGGTGGCGGCGCCCGAGATGCCGATCGCGCCGATGATGTTGCCGGCGGCCTCGATCGGCAGGCCGCCTGCGGAGAACACCAGGCCGTCGACCTTGCCGACCGAGAACGGCTGGGTGAAGCGGTTTTCCATGGCCGAGGTGGCGGCATTGAAGTTGACCGCGGTGTTGGCTTTTTGCTTGCTGATCTCCAGTGTGATGCGCGGCGCCAGGGTGTCACGCAACACCGCCATCGGATCGCCGCTGCGGTCCACCACGGTGACCCCGATCTGGATGCCTTCCTTGCGGCAAGCGTCGAGCGCGGCGCGCGCCATTTTTTCCGAAGCCTCGACCGTCAGTCGCGGAATCTTGACGATGACCGGGACGTCGGCGGCCAGGGCGGGAAAGGCGAAAAATACGGCACAGCCGGCAACGATCAGTGAGGGTTTGCGCATGTTCATGTCTCCTTGGTGTAGTGGAAGCAAGGCGGGTCCCGCTCCGGACTCTCCGGGTCGTGAACCTGAAGTTTACTGCCCGAAGAAGGATTTCACCTTGTCCATGAACGACTGCGCGCGCGGGTTGTTGTTCCGCCCCGGGCTCAGCGCCTCGAATTCCCGCAGCAATTCGCGCTGACGCTCGGACAGGTTGACCGGTGTTTCGATCTGCATGTGGCACAAGAGGTCGCCCGGCGCATGGCTGCGCACACCCTTGATGCCCTTGCCGCGCAGGCGGAACACCTTGCCCGACTGCGTCTCGGCCGGAATCTTGATCTTGGCGTGGCCTTCCAGCGTGGGGATCTCGACCTCGCCGCCAAGCGCGGCGGTGGCAAAGCTGATCGGCATTTCGCAATGCAGGTCATCGCCGTCGCGCTTGAACACCGGGTGGTCCTTGAGATGGATGACCACGTAGAGGTCGCCCGCCGGCCCGCCGTTGACCCCGGCTTCGCCCTCGCCACCGAGACGGATGCGGTCGCCGCTGTCGACCCCGGCGGGAATTTTCACCGACAGCGTCTTGTGCTTCTTGACGCGGCCTTCGCCGTGGCAGGCCGTGCAGGGATCGGCCACCATCTTGCCGGTTCCGCTGCAGCGCGGGCAGGTCTGCTGCACCGAGAAAAAGCCCTGCTGGATGCGCACCTGGCCGTGGCCGCCGCAGGTGGTGCAGGTGGTCGGCGTGGTGCCCGGCTTGGCGCCGCTGCCGTGGCAGGTGCCGCATTCCTCCAGTGTCGGGATGCGGATCTTGGTCTCGGTGCCGCGCGCGGCTTCTTCCAGCCCGATTTCCAGGTTGTAGCGCAGGTCGGCGCCGCGGTAGACGCGGTCGCGGCGATTGCCGCCCGCACCGCCGCCGAAGATGTCGCCGAAGATGTCGGAAAAGGCATCGGAAAAACCGCTGGCGCCGCCGTAGCCGCCCCCCATACCGGCCTGCTGGTCGACGCCGGCATGGCCGAACTGGTCGTAGGCCGCGCGCTTGTCGGCGTCGGACAGCACTTCGTAGGCCTGCTTGGCTTCCTTGAATTTTTCTTCCGCACCCTTGTCGTCCGGGTTGCGGTCGGGGTGGTGCTTCATGGCCAGCTTGCGGTAGGCCTTCTTGATGTCTTCATCCGAGGCATTCTTGGCGAGGCCGAGGACTTCGTAGTAGTCGCGTTTGGTCATTTTTCTAGGGGCTAGGATTTAGGATCTAGGGGCTAGGGTGGAGCCGGAAAAGGAAAAGCCGCGCAACGCGCGACCTCCCCTAATTCCTAGCCCCTAACTCCTAACCCCTCACTTGTCCTTCACCTCTTCGAACTCGGCATCGACCACATTGTCGTCGGCCGCGCCCGCGTTGCCACCGGGCTCGGCGCCGGCCGGCTGCGCCTGGGCCTGCTCGGTCTTGTACATCTCCTCGGCAAGCTTGTGGCTGGCGGTGGCGAGCGCCTGGGTCTTGGCCTCGATCGTGTCCTTGTCGCCTTCGCGCACGGCGTCCTCGCATTCCTTCAGCGCGGCCTCGATCGCGGTCTTTTCCTCGGCCGACACCTTGTCGCCGTAGTCGGCCAGCGACTTCTTCACCGAGTGGATCATGCCGTCGGTCGTGTTGCGTGCGGTCGCCAGTTCCACCGCCTTGTGGTCTTCGGCCGCGTTGATTTCGGCGTCCTTCACCATGCGCTGGATTTCCTCTTCGCTCAAGCCGGACGACGCTTGGATCTTGATCTTGTTCTCCTTGCCGGTGGCCTTGTCCTTGGCCGACACGTGCAGGATGCCGTTGGCGTCAATGTCGAAGGTGACCTCGATCTGCGGCATGCCGCGCGGCGCCGGCGGAATGTCGGACAGGTTGAACTGGCCGAGGCTCTTGTTGCCGGTGGCGATTTCACGCTCGCCCTGCAGCACGTGCACCGTCACCGCGCTCTGGTTGTCGTCGGCGGTGGAAAACACCTGGCTTGCCTTGGTCGGGATCGTGGTGTTCTTCGGGATCAGCTTGGTCATCACGCCGCCCAGGGTTTCGATGCCCAGGCTCAAAGGCGTCACGTCAAGCAGCAGCACGTCCTTCACTTCGCCCTTCAGCACGCCGCCCTGGATCGCAGCGCCCACGGCCACGGCTTCGTCCGGGTTGACGTCACGACGCGGGTCCTTGCCGAAGAAGTCCTTCACCGCGTCCATCACCTTGGGCATGCGGGTCTGGCCGCCGACCAGGATGACGTCGTCGATCTGCGAAGTGGTGAGGCCCGCATCCTTCAGCGCCATCTTGCAAGGCTCGATGGTGCGGCTGATCAGGTCTTCCACCAGTGCCTCGAACTTGGCGCGGGTGATCTTCACTGCCAGGTGCTTGGGACCGGACGCATCGGCCGTGATGTAGGGCAGGTTGACTTCGGTCTGCTGCGCCGACGACAGCTCGATTTTGGCCTTTTCGGCGGCTTCCTTCAGGCGCTGCAGTGCGAGCACGTCCTTCTTCAGGTCGACGCCTGAGTCCTTCTTGAATTCTTCCGCGATGTAGTCGATCAGGCGCTGGTCGAAGTCTTCGCCGCCGAGGAAGGTGTCGCCGTTGGTCGACAGCACTTCGAACTGGTGCTCGCCGTCCATTTCGGCAATCTCGATGATCGAAATGTCGAAGGTGCCGCCGCCGAGGTCATACACGGCAATCTTGCGGTCGCCTTCCTTCTTGTCCATGCCGAAGGCGAGCGCGGCCGCGGTCGGCTCGTTGATGATGCGCTTGACGTCGAGACCGGCGATGCGGCCGGCGTCCTTGGTCGCCTGGCGCTGGCTGTCGTTGAAGTAGGCCGGCACGGTGATCACGGCTTCGGTGACTTCTTCGCCCAGATAGTCCTCGGCGGTCTTCTTCATCTTGCGCAGGGTCTCGGCCGAGACCTGCTGGGCCGCCATTTTCTGGCCGCGCACTTCCACCCAGGCGTCGCCGTTGTCGGCCTTGACGATCTTGTAGGGCATCAGGCCGATGTCTTTCTGCACTTCCTTCTCTTCGAACCGGCGGCCGATCAGGCGCTTCACCGCATACAGCGTGTTCTTCGGGTTGGTGACTGCCTGGCGCTTGGCCGGCGCGCCGACCAGGATCTCGCCGTCTTCGGTATAGGCGACGATGGACGGCGTGGTGCGCGCGCCCTCGGCGTTCTCGATGACTTTCGGCGTGCCGTTTTCCATCACCGCCACGCAGGAGTTGGTGGTACCCAGGTCAATGCCAATAATGCGTCCCATGATGTGTTCCTTCTGTAAAAGTGTGAATTGAATTGGATATGGGGGAGGGTGGGCCTATTTCAATAAGCCCGCTCAAGCTCGGCCGCGGTGTCTTTAGGCGCTCAGCCGCCGGGGCCCTTGGCCACCATCACCATCGCCGGCCGCAGCGTGCGTTCGTTGAGGCGGTAGCCTTTCTGCAGCACCGTCACCACCGTATTGGCCGGCTGGTCGGACTCGACCATCTGGATCGCCTGGTGCAGGTGCGGGTCGAATTTTTCGCCCAGCGGGTCGATGTCGTTGAGATTGAATTTGCCGAACGCGGCGGTCAGCTGCTTCAGGGTCAGCTCGACGCCGTCGCGCAGGTTTTCCACGCTGGGCGACTCGGCGGCGAGCGCGGCTTCCAGGCTGTCCTTCACCGCCATCAGTTCGCTGGCAAAGCTTTCCACCGCAAACTTGCGCGCCTTGTCGACGTCTTCCGCCGCGCGCCGACGCATGTTCTCGGTTTCCGCCTTGGCGCGCAGCCAGGCGTCGTGATGCTCGGCCGCCTGCAGTTCGGCGGCCTTCAACAGCGCTTCCAGGCTCGGCATGGTGTCTTTTTCGGCGTGTTCGCTAGCGTCGGCGTCGGTTTTGAGTTCGTCCTGCATGTGGGCTCCAAATGGGTTCTCGCGAAGACGTGGGGGCGTATGCAGGCTTTTCAAGCCCCCGGCGCAAATTCGCGGGCGGACCGGCTTTCACCGAAAAACCGGAATAAAGCGGCATGCGCTGCCGTCTTCAATCAAAGGGAGGCAAAGCATGGAAGGATACTGCGCTAGGGCTTCACGCATGCTGCTGGCCGCCGTGGCGATGGGTATGGCATCCGTAGCCGGTGCCGCGTTCCTGACACGGGACGCGGCGCTTGCCGCCCTCGAGCAATACAGCCGCCTGATCGATGCCGCGCCGCGCGTGGCCGTGTTCTATACTCAGCGCGGCGACGCCCACTATGCCCTGAACGACCTGCACGGGGCCGTGGCCGACTACAGCGCCGCCATCCGGCTGGATGACCGCCAGGACCGGGCCTATTTCGGGCGCGGCATGGCGCTCGGCCGCCTGGGTCGGGTGGACGCAGGCATTGCCGACCTCGACGTCTATATCCGGCGCCATCCGAACGATTCCGTGGCCTACACCAAGCGCGGCGTGCGCAACATCTGGCGCAACCATCTGGCGGACGCCGAGCGCGACCTTGCGCGCGCGATCGAACTGGACCCGAACAACGCCGAAGCTCACGACGACCTGGGCGTGGTGCATGCCAGACAGCAGCGCCTGGAGCGGGCGGCCCGGCACTTTTCCACCGCGATCCGCCTGGACCCCGGCTACCAGAAGGCCTACCACAACCTGGCCATCTGCTTTCACCTGAGGGGCCAGCCCGGGGAAGCGCTGGAGATCGTCGATGCAGGTCTCCTGCTGGATCCCGACAGCCGCGATTCGCTGCTGCTGAAGTCGTCCGTGCTGGAGGCCCTGGGTCGGATGGACGAAGCACGGATCGTCGCCGAGCGTGCCGAATTCCTGCCCGAGAGCAACTGGTCCGAGCGCAGCGAGATCGATGCGCCCGCAACGCAGCAGAAACCGGAATGAGGCTGGCGCGCTTCATCCAGCAGTGGGATCAAGCGGAGACGACAACATGAAATACCGAATCGCAGTAGCCGCACTGTGCGTTGCGCAACTGGCGGGGGCGGCGCCTTCACGGCCGGAATTCCATCGCGCGGTATACGCCCTGCACGCACAGCAGCTTGTGCGGCACTCAGTCCGCACCGAGGAAACAACCGGAAAATACGAAGGCGTTGCCGCGGCCGGCTACCGCTACCGCATCACCAGCTACTACGATGCGGCCAGCGGACGCCTGCTGTCGCGGATACAGCGCGATGCCACGCTGCCCGAGGCCATCCATATCGCCGAGGTGAATGTGTACGATGCCGAGGGCAGGGTGGTCCGGGATTATTTTTCCAGTGCGCCGCCTTGGCGGCCGCTGCACCCGTCGCACGCCTATATCAACCTGCACCACCACAACGGCGGACTGCACAGCTTTCGTCAGTTCGAGCTGGACGGGCAGGTGAACTACGAGTCGTGCGAGGGCACGCTGGACGGCAAGCCGGTCCGCATCACGGGGGACTGGAGCGGCACCGACGAGCTCACCCGCAATTCGCCCGAATACCGCGCGTGCTTTGACGGCATCAGCGCGGACTGGACGCGTTACGCCTCCCCGCATTAGCTGGCGCACCTTGGATTGCGGCGTCTCGCCGGTTTGCCTTAACCCGGCCGCTCGATTAGAATGCGCGGCTCCCGGAGAGGTGGATGAGCGGTTTAAGTCGCACGCCTGGAAAGCGTGTTTAGGATAATATCCTAACGCGGGTTCGAATCCCGCCCTCTCCGCCAGCATTCGCCGTATCGCCTGTTACTCGCGGCATTCCGTCCCAGCCTTTTTACCTTGAACGTCCGAATCGATATGCCCTGCAACGGGCCGTCGAAATCAGCGCGTTGGTATAAATGAACTAGAATATCGGCTGTCCCAATCTCGCGCATCAGCGCGCCGCCAGCGCGACCACGCCATACAGCAATGCCGAAACATGCCTATCACGGCAGGTTGTCCGTGGTCGTACCCGTCAAGAACGAGCAGAACAACGTCGAACCGCTGGTACGCGAAATCGCGGCGGCGCTGTCCGGCAATACCGCGTTCGAAATCCTCTACATCGACGACGGCAGTACCGATGCCACGCAAGCGCGGCTGCAGGCGTTGAAAGTCGAATTCCCGATGCTGCGGGTGATTCGCCACCGCGCCTCGTGCGGGCAGAGCCGGGCAGTAGCCACAGGCGTGAACGCAGCGCGCTACGAGTGGATCGCCACCCTCGACGGCGACGGCCAGAACGATCCGGCCGACATTCCCGTGCTGCTGGCCGAACTGGCCAACCCGGTCCAACCGGCGAATCTGGAACTGCTGGCGGGTTGGCGTGCCAAGCGCAACGACACCTTCGTGCGCCGCCTGTCGTCGAAAGTCGCCAATGGCGTGCGTTCGCGCATGCTGAAGGACAACACGCCGGACACCGGCTGCGGGCTCAAGCTGTTCGCCCGCGAGACCTTTCTGCAACTGCCCAACTTCGATCACATGCATCGCTTCCTGCCGGCGCTGGTGCTGCGCAACGGCGGTGCGGTGGTGTCGGTGCCGGTATCCCACCGTGCGCGCGAACGCGGCACGTCGAAATACGGCGTGCACAACCGGCTGTGGGTGGGCATCGTCGACCTGTTCGGCGTGGCCTGGCTGCAGCGGCGGGTGCGCCTGCCGCAGATCGAGCCCGACTCCGATCTTTAAATGAAAGCGCGACTTATTTTCAAGGGCCTGGCGCTGATATTCAGCCTGGCGCTGCTGGGCTATGTGTTCCATACCAGTGATCTGGGGGGCAGCCTCAATGAGGCCTGGATCGATAGGCGGGTACGCGGTCATGGCGTCAGCGGTGAGCTGCTGTTTTTGCTGATGGGCGGGTTGTTCACAGCCATCGGCCTGCCGCGCCAGATCGTCGCCTTTCTCGGTGGTTATGCTTTCGGTGTGGAACTGGGCACGCTGCTGGGCGCGATGGTGGCCTTGCTGGGTTGTATGCTGACCTTTGCTTACGCGCGTTTGTTCGGCAGAGAACTGCTGCGCGCGCGGATGGGCGAGCGTGCAGGACGGTTTGATCGATTCATTCACGATCACCCCTTTACCATGACGGTCCTGATCCGGTTGCTGCCAGTGGGAAACAACCTGCTGACCAATCTGGCTGCGGGTCTTTCGAGCATCCGCCCGCTGCCTTTCTTTTCCGGCACGTTCATCGGCTATCTGCCGCAGACGCTGGTGTTCGCGCTGGTCGGCAGCGGCATGCATATCGCGCTGACCATGAAGATCGCGCTGGCCAGCGCCCTATTTGTGATTTCCGGTGCGCTGGGCGCTTATCTCTATCATCGTTTCCGCCATGGCCACAGTCTCGATACACGGATCGATGCCGCGCTGGACGAACCTGACCCTTCACCCGATGAACCTGCAACAAAGCCCTGACGCCTCCGGGCGGGGCCTGCTGCTCCTGAGCCTGCTGCTGCTGGTCGTGCTGGCCGCGGTGGCGCTGTGGCTGCGTCCGCTGACCCCGATCGACGAAACGCGCTACGTCAGCGCGGCGTGGGAGATGTGGCTGCGCGGCGATTTCCTGGTGCCGTACAAGAACGGCGAGCCCTACAGCCACAAGCCGCCGTTCATGTTCTGGATGGTCCATGCCGGCTGGGCGCTGTTCGGCGTCAACGACGGGTGGCCGCGGCTGGTGATGCCGCTGTTTTCCGGCGGCGTACTGGTGCTGACCTTCCTGCTTGCCCGCCGCCTGTGGCCGCAGCACGTCGGCCTCGGCGGGCAGGCCACGTTGATACTGGTCAGCGCGCTGCTATGGATCATTTTTTCCACCACGGTCATGTTCGATGTGATGCTGGCGTTCTGGGTGCTGGCTGGCATGCACGGCGTGCTCGGCGCTGCCGGGGGCAAGCGGCGCGGCTTCGTCATGCTGGGCATCGCGATCGGCATGGGCGTGCTGACCAAGGGGCCGGTCATCCTGCTGAACCTGCTGCCGATCACCGTGCTGGCGCCGTGGTGGAATCCGGGCCTCAGGGGGTCCCGCTGGTTCGCCGGGGTGGGGCTGGCGGTGCTGTTAGGCGCGGCGATTGCGCTGGCGTGGGCCATCCCGGCGGGCCATGCCGGCGGCGAAGCCTATCGCAATGCGATTTTCTGGGGGCAGACCGCCGATCGCATGGTCGAGTCCTTCGCTCACCGGCGTCCATTCTGGTGGTATCTGCCCTTGCTGCCCTTGCTGCTGTTTCCGTGGTTCGCCTGGCCGGGCTTCTGGAAGGCGCTGGTCCATCATTGGAAAACTGGCCTGGACCGCGGTACGCGCTTTTGCCTGGCCTGGATGTTGCCGGTGTTCGTCGCGTTTTCCTTCATCAGCGGCAAGCAGCCGCATTACCTGGTCCCGATGTTCCCGGCGTTTGCCCTGCTGGCGGCGCGCGTGCTGGCTGATCGACCGTCATCCCGGGTTGGCTTGCCTGCCTTGCTGGCAGCGGTTTTGGGTGGTGTGCTGATGCTCGCGGCCAGCGGGCAGATCGCCGCGTTGCAGCATGAAGTCGCTGCTTTGCCGACGCTGTGGCCGGGTGCGCTGCTGGTGCTGGCGGCGCTGGCGGCCTGGACGGGGGGGCGGCGCGGTGTGCAGCCGTTCGTGAATCTGGCGCTGCTGGGGGTGGCCGCCCTGATCGTGCTGCAGTTCACCCTGATGCAGTCGCTCAGGCCGTTCTACGACATCAAGCCAATGGCGCTGGCGATCAAAGCGGTGCAGGACGAAGGCGGACGGGTTGCCAATGCCGCCAAGTATCACGCCCAGTATCAGTTCCTGGGCCGGCTGGAAGCGCCGCTGGACGAACTGCTGGGCAATGAATTGGCTCCGTGGCTGGAAGCGCACCCCGATGGGTACGTGGTGATGTATCTGAAAGACAGGCACGCGCTCGAATCGATCCCCGCCCGCTACGGACAGGGCTATCGCGGCGGCGCGGTCGTGCTGGTGGATGCGCCGACGGCGGCCAGTTTGCTGGTCGCCCGGGTCGAGTGAACGGTCAGGCCTCGGCGGCGTCGCGCGGCGGCAGCACCACTTCGCGCGATGGCGAAATGGTCGAGATGGCGTGCTTGAAGATCATCTGCGCGGCCTGATCCTGGCCCTTGAGCA
>Ga0180009_10002176_pt1 | contig 23216 bp, 20 predicted proteins | sample OS_PC_MetaG_FD_123537 | JGI IMG/M metagenome (GOLD analysis project Ga0180009, IMG submission 123537) | Groundwater microbial communities from the Aspo Hard Rock Laboratory (HRL) deep subsurface site, Sweden - OS_PC_MetaG | ecosystem: Environmental > Aquatic > Deep subsurface > Groundwater...
AAGTTGTCATCTCGACCCCTTCGATTAACTCAGGGTAAACTCCGGGAGAGATCTTATAAGGACTTAAATCCACTAAGATTTCTCGTTTCACTCGAAATGACAGTTTATTAAAGATATTTCTGGTACACAACACTAGTTTAATAAATAAAATAAAACCTTACCCTATTTCTTGACATTTCACCCCAATTATTTATGATACATGAGGTGGAGAGAGATATTTGAAGAGAGATTCTGAGATCAATATTCACGATGAAACTAATTTTCCATCGAGATAGGGCGAAAATACAATGACAAGGAAAGCAACCATAGATAGAAAGACAAAAGAGACAGATATAAAATTAAAACTAAATTTTGATGGAACTGGTGAATCCGAAATTAATACAAGGATTCCTTTTATGGATCACATGTTGAACTTGATGGCTGCCCATGGATTTATGGATATCCAGATTACGGCTAGAGGAGATACTGAGATTGACGATCATCACACCATCGAGGATCTGGGGATCTGTTTGGGGATGGCCATCAATAAGGCTCTGGGGGAGAAAAAGGGAATCAGGCGATATGGTCAAGCAACAGTCCCCATGGATGAAGCCCTGGCCAGGGTAGTAATCGATATCTCCAATCGACCTTTTTTAGCATACCGGGTTTCAGTAAAGAAAAACCAGACAGGGAAATTTGACGTAAACTTAATCAAGGAGTTTTTTCGCGCTTTAGTGAATTATTCCGGAATTACTATGCATATAGATCTTATCTCTGGGGATGATGCACACCACATAGCGGAGTCAATTTTTAAGGCATTTGGCAGGGCCTTAGACCAGGCAGTTCATATTGAAGATAGGTTAGAGGGCTCCGCACTCTCCACCAAAGGTCTATTATAGGTCAGGGGATTATTATGCATAATAGAACCTTAAGAACTCTTTGTTTGTGGATAGGATCATGGTCTTTGCCCTTGGTGCTTTTATATGGGGGATGCTCTTTTAAACTGGCAGATGTTTTAAAGGCTAAACCTTTGACCCCGAAAGTTGGAAAGATGGTGGTTGTGGGTTTCAGACCTGCCATGTCTCAAAGGGATGAACCGGGTGTTATTCGAAGTCCTGTAGCAGGGGCTATCTTTATGGCTGAGCCTGTAGCACAGGGTGTGACAGACAGGATGACAGAAAATCTATTTTCCACTCTGCTGGAAAAAAAGAGTTATGATCTGATATCTCCCAACCAGGCAAAAGGGGTATTCTCAAGCCTGCTTTCTTCTGGTCAGAATCTTCAAGATATTGAAATATTTCAAAAAATCGGTCAGACCTTCTCTGCTGATACGGTATTGATAGGCTATATCTACCGATGGCGAGAACGTGAAGGAACAGATTATTCTGTTAATCGCCCTGCCTCCACAGCTTTTGATCTTTATCTTATAAGATCTCATGATCAGGCCATTTTATGGAATGGAAAATTTGATAAGACCCAGAGGTCACTTAGTGAGAACATCCTCGATATGGAGACTTTCATAAAGGGAAAAGGAAGATGGATGACGGTAGATAGATTGGCAGAGCTCGGTCTGAGCAACTTGATGAGCGAATTTCCTTCTTCCAAAACGGAGAAAAAAGATTAAGACTTGATTATTATCCCCGCAATAGATCTCAAGAACGGCCGCTGCGTAAGGCTTAAACAGGGACAGATGTCAAAGGAGACAGTATATTCCCAAGTCCCGGAAGAGATGGCGGTCAAATGGTATGAGAAGGGGGCTGAACGGCTTCATCTCGTGGATCTGGATGGAGCCGTTAAGGGAAGACCAATTAATGGAGAGGTTATCAAACGTATTGTTCATGCCATCCCTATTCCTATCCAGTTAGGGGGAGGGATAAGAGATTTACAGACCATCGAGACCTACCTTAACCTTGGTATTCAGCAGATCATTCTTGGAACCGTAGCATATAAAGATCCAGAGTTCGTTTCCCTGGCCTGCAGAAGATTCCCCGACAGAATCATCATTGGTATTGATGCAAAAAAAGGACAAGTGGCGGTTGAGGGTTGGACTGAAGAGACAGATATGACTCCTGAGGAGATGGCAAAGAGATATGAAGAGATGGGAATTTTAGCCATTATCTATACTGACATCCAACGGGATGGAATGAGCACAGGGCCAAATGTGCAAGCTACAAAAGAGCTTGCAAAAGCCATAAGCATACCCGTTATTGCATCGGGTGGTATTTCTGGAATTGATGATGTGGGAAAGATCATACCATTATCCAAGCACGGCGTGATGGGTATGATTACAGGGAAAGCCCTTTATGAAGGAACGCTGGACCTGGCTGAAGCCATAGATCTAATAAAAAAGAGAAAAGAGGAATTTAATGCTTGACTTTATTAAATAAATTTATATAATTAGTAGTTTAGCTTTTGAATATATCTCATCCCTTAACCATGTCTCTCACCCAGCAGATAACAGAAGACCTAAAAGTGGCCATGAAGGCCAAAGATCAAATTCGTATCTCCTGTTTAAGGATGCTTAAAACCGCTCTCAAGAATAGACAGGTTGAAATAGGTCATGAGCTAGAAGATGAGGAGATTCAACCTGTTATCTCTTCTTTGATCAGAAAGGGACAAGAGGCCGCCAAAGAATTTAGACAAGGTGGACGGGATGATCTAGCTGCTAAAGAAGAAGAGGAGATCAAGATTTTTTATGGATATCTACCTCAGCAACTTAATCCGGATGAGATAGAGAAGGTTTTAAGAGAAATTATCGCTGAGTTATCCGCAACCAGCCCGAAAGACCTGGGTAAAGTCATGAAAGCCGCCATGGCCCGACTAGCAGGAAAAGCTCAGGGTAGAGAGGTCAATGAGATAGCGAGGAGACTGCTGAGTTAGCCTGGATGATCACATATGGGTATCATGATCTTGAATTCCAAAAATTATTTCATATCTTATCTTATAATGCTTCCTGCCCGTTAGGGCAATCAGATTGCTTATCACACAAGTCTTCAAGTGAGTTGAAAATTATTGATAATAAAAGAGATGAGTATCCAAGATCAAACTCACCCTTCAAATGAAGGGCTTTTTTTGCGGAGTGAAACATAGAAAATTTCTATGGATTCGTATCAATCGGCCAAGGAAGAGATTAAAAGGATCGCAGATATTGTCGAACTGATCGGCCAGTACGTCCAACTCAAGAAAGCCGGGCAGAATCATATTGGACTTTGCCCCTTCCATTCTGAGAAAGATCCTTCATTTACCGTCAGCCCAGCCAAACAGATGTTTCATTGTTTTGGATGCAAAAAGGGAGGTGATATTTTCGGTTTTTGGATGGAATATCATAAAGTCCCTTTTCCTCAGGCTCTACGAGATCTGGCCAATAGATATCATGTAACCCTTCCTGAAAGAGAATGGACTCCATCTCAAAGGCGGAGGGAGGAACTAAAAGAGATATTGTTCAAAATAAATGAGATGGCGACCGAATATTTTCACCATCTCCTGACAAAAACGGAAAAAGGAGGCCCTGGGAGAAGATATCTTCAGAGTAGGGCTATTACCAAAGAGCTGATTCTGGAATTCAGACTGGGTTATGCCCTGAATGAGTGGGATGGTCTAACAGAATTTTTAAAAGGGGAAGGGGTCCATATGGAAAGGGCTGTTCAGGCCGGCCTGATTATCCCCAAAAAAACTGGAGGGTATTATGACCGGTTCCGCGGTCGAGTGATATTCCCTATCTTTAATTTACAGCATCAGGTTGTAGGTTTTGGTGGTAGAGTACTGGATGATTCATTGCCGAAATATTTAAACACTCCCGAGACACCTCTCTTTCAAAAGGGAGAATTGCTTTATGGTTTACATTCTTCCCACCAGCCCATTAGGGAGAAAGGTCGGGTGGTGATCGTGGAAGGTTATACAGATGTTTTGGCTTTGAAGAGGCACGGGTTTCATGAGACAGTCGCTACACTTGGAACCGCATTAACCAGAGATCATATTAGAAAACTCAAAGGATATACCACCGAAGCAGTAGTCGTGTTTGATTCAGATACTGCAGGGAAAGGGGCTGTTCTCAAGAGTTTGCCTCTTTTTCTAAATGAAGGACTCTCATCAAGGGTGATGGTATTACCAGAGGGAGATGATCCCGACAGCTTTGTCAACAAGATGGGAGTTCAGGGCTTTGTGGAGTTACTGAATCGTTCCAAACCTATGTTTGACTTCTTCCTTGATCTAAAATTATCTGATGGCGGTGACGGGATAGAACATCAGGTTAGTCTCATGGAGGAGATACTTCCCGTTCTATCCGAACTTGATAATGCTGCTCAGCGGTCCCTCTATGTTCGACGTTTATCCGAAAGGACGGGTATTGCTGAATCAGTCTTGTTAGGTGAACTTGAAAATTTAAAGAAACAGCACACAAAAAGAGGGGATAAGAGCAGGGTAGGGGAGAAGTTATTGGCATCGAAGGCAAAAAAGAGAGCCGATCTTGATCTCCTCAACCTTATTATCCACTATCCCCGTTCCATTGGCAGATTAATCAACCAAGATTGTAAGGTTCTCCTTTCTGATCCGGTGGTTATAGGTATTTTTGACTCCATTTATGAGACCTACACCCAAGGGGGAGGGGAGATCACCTCAGCAGAGATCTTGGACAACCTTGAGGGTGAACCAGCAAGGGAAAGATTCAGGGAGGCCATGTTATCTCCTCCCATATGTCCCAATGAGATGGTAGAACAAGCCATCGATGAGTTTGAAGATAAGATTTATAAAATCAAAATGTCCGAATCCATCAAAAAGGCAAGAGATCGGGGCGATATTGAAGGCCTCAACCAGCTATTAAAACAGAAAAGCCGTAGGCAGGGATAAGCCATACGGCAGATGTGATTTTTAGGAGGGAATAGAATGAGTAACGATTCTGATATGACAAATCTCAAACGTTTGATAAATATCGGAAAAGATAAAGGTTATATTACATATGAAGAACTCAATGATGATCTACCCGACGATGTCGTCTCTTCCGAACATATCGATAACCTCATGATGATGTTTGACGAACTGGACATCATGGTTATTGACGAGGAATCCAAGGAAGAGATCGAGAAATCCAAAAAACTGATGAAAAAAAGGCAGGAAAAGGCCCTTGAGAAAGGAAATTTTCAAGCCGAGGTTTCTGAAGGGGCAGCCAAGGTCTCCGATCCTGTAAAGATGTATCTGAAAGAGATGGGCTGTATCTCTCTGCTTACCCGAGAAGGAGAGGTGGAAATAGCCAAAAAGATTGAGGCAGGAGAGAAGGAGGCATTAAATTCCCTTTTAAAGTGTTGTGTAGGAATCGAATATATCATTGAGTTAGGAGAAAGGTTAAAAGAAGGTAAAATAAAATTAAAGGATGTCATCAACGACCTTGATGATGAAGATAGCCATACACAACTTAGTGAAAGAAAAGAGACTACTTTAAACATTATTGATGAGATCAACAAACTATATGAAGAATATCGTAATTTGAAGCGAGAAACCCAGAAGAAGAGTTGTTCAGCTGCCAAAAAAAAGAAATGCAATACCAAGATGAGGACGAACCATAGGAAAATGGTGAAGCTGATCAACACCTTCAAACTTGAGAAGGGACAACTCGATAATATGGTGGAGATGCTAAGTAGGAAAGTGGCGGAGATCGGTGAGGCGGAAAAGATGATCACAGAATGTATGTTAGAGGCCGGTGGTAAACCCATATCCTATGTAAAGAGATGCATTAACCAGATCCCAAAATCAGCAAAAGGTAATCAGAAAATAACCCCTTTAAAATTCACGAAATCCGAACTCATGGATTTAAAGTCCAGAATAAGTATTGCTGAAGAATCGATTAAAGCGATAAAAGAACACACGAATATGAATCAAAGGGAGTTGAGAGATACATTTAGTAAGGTAAAAGATAGCCTGGGAGAATCGAAAAAGGCTAAAAGAGAGCTTATTCAAGCAAACCTAAGATTGGTAGTAAGTATTGCCAAAAAATATACCAACAGAGGTCTTCAATTTCTGGATCTTATCCAGGAAGGTAACATCGGTCTCATGAAAGCCGTAGAGAAATTCGAATATCAGAGGGGTTACAAATTCAGCACCTATGCAACATGGTGGATAAGACAGGCAATAACCAGGGCCATTGCTGATCAGGCTAGAACCATTCGCATTCCTGTCCATATGATTGAGACCATTAACAAACTCATAAGGACTTCCAGATATCTAGTCCAGGAGCATGGCCGTGAGCCTACGCCGGAGGAGATTGCGGAAAAGATGGAATTCCCTCTAGAAAAAGTGAGAAAGGTATTAAAGATAGCCAAAGAACCTATCTCTTTAGAAACTCCCATCGGAGAAGAGGAAGACAGCCATCTAGGGGATTTTATCGAGGACAAAAAGGTCATTTCACCCACTGATGCGGTTGTTAACCACAATCTGGGAGAACAGACCAGAAGGGTACTAACGACACTAACCCCACGAGAGGAGAAAGTCCTTAGAATGAGATTCGGGATTGGAGAGAAATCCGATCATACCTTGGAAGAGGTTGGTCGTGATTTTAGTGTTACCAGGGAGAGAATAAGGCAGATAGAGGCAAAGGCGCTCAGGAAATTAAGACATCCTAGTCGAAGTAAAAAATTAAAAAGTTTTGTGGAAAAATAGATATTTACTTGCCGTAATTTTCCTTGACAAATTCCGATTCCCTCTGCATCTTATAGACAGAAATGCATTTAATTATTTACGGGCCCATAGCTCAGCTGGAAGAGCCACCGGCTCATAACCGGTAGGTCCCTGGTTCGAACCCAGGTGGGCCCATTCATTAAGAATTTTTAGGCATGTTCATAAAAAATAAATTGATATTTAACTGTCTTAAACAGGGTTTCTAACCTCATTAAAGGGCGCACCATTCAACGGTGCGCCCTTTAATTTTGTTGATATCTTTTTATAACAACTCAGGTGGATAGATTGAAGGTGGAAGACTTTTAGGGACAAATCATGCGCCATCACACAAAACTTAGGGTATTTGAGCTGGCTGACGAGATAGCTGTACTGGGTTATCGGATGACTCCAGGGTTTCCGAAAGAAGAGTTGTATGATCTTAAGTTGTTTGATTCGAGCGTTGCGGATTTATACTGAAGGTGGAATTTGAAGGTGGAAGGCAAGAGACCCATTAGATATGTTTGTCTTCAGTCTTCAACCTAAATACCTGAGCAGTTACATATCTTTTTATAACGAGAGGTCAATAAATTGAAAGACAAGATAATGGGTCTAATACAGCTTCAGGATTGTGATAATAGGATTAAGGAGATCGTTAAAAGAAAAAACGAAGGACCTTCGAAAATTGAAAAACTGGAGTCTGAGTTAAACACTGTGGAGAGGAGATTTCAGGAAGAGAATGATAGGCTGGAACTGCTCAAAAAGGATAGGCGTAAGATTGAACAGGATCTCCAAGTGATTGAAAATAATACAGAAAAAAGCAATATAAAACTAGCCAATATAAAATCAAATAAGGAGTATAGAGCGGTTTTGAAAGAGATAGAGGATTTAACCCATAGCAGGGTGATGACAGAGGAGAAGGTCCTTCAGATTATGGAGGAGATAGAGGATCTAGAAAGGAAGTTAATTGAAAACAGAGATAAAAAAGCAGAGTTAGAAAAAGAAATTGAACTGGATAGAGATAAAATAATAAGGGAACTCGAAGAGCTGGATAGAAAGCTCGAAAATTTCGAGAAACAGAGAATCAATATCTGCGAAACGATTGACCAGGACCTCCTCAACAGATATATTTTCCTCAAAGAGCGTAAAGGAGGGCAGGCGATCGGCCCAGTAGTTAGTGGCGTATGCCAGTTATGCCACACGGGAATTCCGCCACAAAAATTTAATGAGCTGAGAAGAGGTCAAGCCTTATTGACTTGCCCCAATTGTAACCGCATGATCTATTGGGGTGAAGATGAACATTATGAAAGGGTATTAAATCGGAGCATGTTAGAGTAGGACAGATGATCGCTGCTTTGCCTGCGGGCAAAGGGGAGGAAAGTCCGGGCTCCACAGGACAAGATGCTGGGTAACACCCAGTCCTGGTGACGGGAAGGAAAGTGCCACAGAAAGGAAACCGCCTTGTGTGGGGGTGTAACGCCTTTGCATGGGGTAAGGGTGAAAGGGTGAGGTAAGAGCTCACCAGTCCCGTCGGTGACGACGGGAGCTAGGCAAACCCCATCCGGAGCAAGGCCAAATAGGGGAGCACTTGAGGGTTGTCCGCCCGAGTTCCCGGGTAGGTCGCTTGATCTCGATGGTAACATCGAGACTAGATGAATGGTCATCGCCCTGGGGTCCGCCATAGGCGAGCTTCGGGGAACAGAACCCGGCTTATGGCCTGCTCTAACATCCTTTATATTTTGATCTTGAAAACCTGGTCCTGTGTGCCAGTTCAGAGTTATCCGGCTCTGCCTGAAGAAGCGCTGTAAGAGTTTGAAGTGAACTAAAGTTTAAAGTGAGCTAAAGTTAAGGAATTCTGTCAATTATATAAATTCAACGGAGCAAAGCGACTCCATGACTTTAGGCACTTTAGATCACTTTAGGCACTTTTCACTTGTCCGGCTTTCAGGAAAACAGCCCCTTTCAGGGGCAAACCAAAGCCTCTTCCTGTAGGCCAGGATTCTTTACTTAAAGAGAGTTAAGAGGTAATATTGTCGAGTCAATGAATGACAGCGATCCTGAAACGTATGAATCCCATTGCGTCCATGATTCCTTTCCTAAAGACGCCATATTCATCATAGGTGCAGGACATTTTGGAAAAAGGGCTGCCAGTATCTTAAGTCAAAAAACTGATTCTTCCCTATCTATTTTAGATAAAGATGAGCACCGTCTTCTTGAGATAAAAGGAATCACGATCAAAAAAATACGGTGTGATGGAATCGATTTTCTGGTTAGAAACTTTCATTTTTTGAGTCCTACAAATATTATTATTCCAGCTATTCCTGTCCATCTCGCATCTGAATGGTTGAAACAATATCTTGATGATGGCTTGGAGGTAAAACAGATAGAGGTACCGAAAGGGATTACGCCGTTTTTGCCGCATACGTGGCATGGAAGTGAAGGATCACTACTCGTCAGTTATGCTGATTTTCAGTGTCCGGATGACTGCCCGGAGCCGGCGGGTTACTGTACGGTTACAGGGGATAAGAGGAAGTCACCTCTATACGAATTACTAGGTCAACTTAAACTATCGGACTTTAAGGTTCATATTATTAGGAGCCGTCAATTGGCACCGGGATTAGGGGGCTTCAGGGTTGACGATTTAAAGAGTCTGGCTGCAAGGGTGAGGGATGAAGGAATTGGAAGGTGGTTGGTGGGGACGGCCTGTAGATGCCATGGGACGGTCACAGCATTGAAAATTAAGTAAGATCATTTTTCATTTTGATATCAATACACCAATTCTTTGTGAACCATCAAGAAAATTTCAGGAAAAGTCATGTTCATTGTATCTAACTTTCTGGTTGCTGTGGCAAAAATTCTTGATATTGGGTTGAGTCTATATATGTGGATTATTATAGGTAGGGCTGTTATTTCATGGGTAAATCCTGACCCTTACAATCCCATTGTCAGATTTCTCACATCTGCAACAGAACCGGTTCTATATCCAATAAGACGCAGGATGCCAATTCATTTAGGGGGAATCGACTTCTCCCCGGTGCTGGTAATCATAGCGATCATCTTTCTTCAGACTTTTTTAGTTCAGAGTCTTGTACAGTTGGCTGCCCGTCTCGGTTGATGGCATAAATGAACGTCACCCCAAATTCCCCAAGCGGTTTGGATCAGGTCAGAACAGACCTCCAGGTAAAACTCCTTCCGAGATCGTCTAGAAGTGAGATAATAGGTATAGAAAATAATATATTGAAGGTGAAGGTAATCTCTCCTCCAGTGGATGGAGAGGCTAACAAGGCCCTTATCCAACTGCTTGCCAAAAGTCTGGGGATAAGTAAAGGAAGGGTTGAGATCATTGCTGGGAAGAGTTCGAGGCTAAAAACTATTCGAATCTATGGTCTTTCTGAAAAAGATATCACTTTACTGTTGGGAAAAGGATAACTTTACCCTAACGTTGCATTAATCTGAGCAATTATTAATGAGGGTATGCGTGAGGCAGTCGTTTTTACTACACAGATGCTGGATGCTTGATACTTGATGCTGGATATTCAGGAATGCTCAAATAGTGAAATCCAAAAATATCCAGGATCCAGTGACCAGGATCCAGGATCAGCCAATACTGACCATGATTTTCATCGCAATACTTAGATTAAATACAAAATATTATGCAACTATAGGGTTTACTCAGGGCCTGAATTGCATATCATGTAATTGGCGGAATCTGCCATTGAGCTCCATTAATTCCTCACGGGTGCCGGATTCCACAATTCTTCCTCCTTCAATCACATAGATGAGATTGGCCTTTCTAATGGTACTCAAACGGTGAGTCACGACAAGTATGGTTCGTCCCCCCCTCAATCTATCTATGGTTTCCTGAAGGAGCTTTTCACTTTCCGCGTCAAGTGCTGAGGCAACCTCATCCAGTATCAATATGGAAGGATCCGTTAAGATGGCCCTTGCTATGGCAATTCGCTGCTTCTGACCTCCTGAAAGAGTGGTCCCTCGGTCTCCCACAACCGTTTGATATCCATCATGCTGGTTCATAATAAAATCATGTGCATGGGCGGATTTTGCCACTTCGATGATTTTTCCCTCACTATTGTCCTGTTTGCCATAGCTAATGTTATTGGCGATGGTATCGTGAAATAGGAGGACTTCTTGATTGACGATCCCTATCTGTTGGCGCAGAGACTCTATTGTAACATCGCGAATATCGATTCCATCAATGGTGATGCTCCCGCTCGTCACATCATAAAAGCGAGAAACCAGGTCCAGCAATGTACTTTTACCAGCTCCTGTGGAACCCACAAAGGCCACCATCTCTCCCGCTTTAATCTTTAAGGAGATATCCTGAAGAACGGGGACTCCCGGATCATAGGAAAAACTCACATTTTTAAATTCTATGGACTTTCGGTGTTTTGGCAGAACCTTTGCGGAGGGTTTTTCCTGTATATCAGGAATCGTTTTCATAATACTAAAAACCCGCTCCGTAGCTCCTTGAAGAGTACGTAGTTCGTTGTTTACTCGCGCCAGATTTTTAATGGGTCCATAGACTCTTGAGAATGCATAGATCATTGAGATGAGTTCACCGAGGGTGTGATGGAAATAGATTTTGCCTATTAATAGAACAGCCGGGAGCACCAGAAATACGGTTGGATCCATCATGGGTCCTAACCCTAGATACCAGCGGTTCCAATGCATGACCTTTTTATAAAGGTGATTAGCCAGTTCACGGAACTTATTTGATTCTTTTTGGTCCGTGCAGAATTCCTGAATCACCTTAAGGCAAAGAATGGTCTCATGATATGCTGATGTAACATCAGCCATGGCATTTTGAACCCTTGTGGAGTGCTTTTTGACCTTTCTCCCGAATAGCCATATAAGGCCAATGATCACAGGAGCCGTGAAAAAGACAAGTAATGTAAGTCTATAATTCATCAGGAAGAGATAGGCCAGAAAGGCCAGTGCCGTAAGAGGATGTTCAACAAGACCTATGAGGATATTGGAAATCCGTTCTTGCATCACTGTGAGATCGGCAGTGGATCTGGAGATAAGCTCCCCAGCCTTATGTTTATGATAAAATCCAAGGGGGAGGGAGATGAATCTATCATAGAGATCTGTTCTTACCGACTGTATAGCCCGGTTAGAAAATGCGGATGCAGCAATCTGGCTGAAATAGATGGTGATTGATTTTAAAAGCACGGATAAAAAGGCTATGAGAGTGAGAAGAACCAATAGGCGGTTGGGAGAGATACGGTCTACAAGAACCAGTTCAGTGCGATGCCACGACAGACCGGCACCGGAGTCGAAGACTATCCATGGAATCTTCCATGTTGCTGGATCAGAACCGCTCTTCATCCCTTCATCCACGAAGGGTTGGAGAAGGTAGGCAGGAACAACCACGAATAGAGTAGAGATGGCAGTAAGGACTAATGCACAGACAACCAGGCCGTGATGGGCTTTTACGTAAAATGCAATATCTTTTCCTAAGATACGATCTAACACACCAATTCTATAATGCTCCTATGAGCCTTGAGATAACAATACGCTGTACCTCCGAGGTCCCTTCCCCTATCTCCAGCAGCTTCTGATCCCTGTAAAACCTTTCCACATCGTATTCCTTCATCAACCCATAACCTCCATGGAGTTGGACAGCATGGTTTGCACACCGATACATCACCTCGGAGCAATGGAGTTTGGCCATGGCTGCTTCCTTGGTGAAAGGTTTATGGTTATCTCGCAACCAGCAGGCCTTATAGAGGAGAAGACGGGCACATTCGATCTCAAGGGCCATGTCCGCAAGCTTAAAGGCGTTAACTTGAAAAGTGGATATGGGTTTCCCGAACTGCATCCTCTCTTTACTGTATTTAATTGCTAAATCATAACAGCCTTGTGCGCCTCCCAGACCCATGGCTCCTATGGATAGACGTCCACCGTCCAGTGTCTCCATCATCTGATAAAACCCGTGGCCCCTTGGCCCCAGAAGATTTTCCTTTGGCACCTTGCAATCGTCAAAATAGAGTTCGCTGGTGTTGGAAGCCCGCCACATCATCTTACCGTGCATCTCTCTGGCCTCGAAGCCGGGTGTTCTCGACTCAATAAGAATGCATGAGAGCTCGGGGCGCCCATCGTCTCTAACGCCGGTTCGGCCCATGGCTGTCACACCCCCGGTGATTTTTGTGGCAGCGTTGGTGATGAAGATCTTACTTCCGTTAATAATCCATTGATCGCCGTCTAAAACGGCGGTTGTTTGAGTATTTCCTGAGTCCGATCCCGCGTTGGGCTCTGTCAATCCGAACCCCCACAGGGCCTCGCCAGCACATAAATTGGGGAGATATTTCTGTTTCTGCTCCTCGTTGCCAAAGTAGTAGATAGGGCCTATTCCCAGGGAGTTACCTGCTGCGACAGTAGCAGCATGAGATCCATCCACCCTGGCAATCTCTTCGGTGGCTATAATATATGAGATATAGTCCATGCCCTGGCCCCCGTACTTTTCAGAGACAAACATTCCAAAAAGACCTAGGTTGGCCATCTTTTTCATGGTTTCATAGGAGAACTCTTCTTTTTCATCCAGCTCCTTGGCGACCGGTTTGATCTCATTTTCGGCAAACTGACGCACTGAGTTTCTCAGAATCTCTTGTTCCATGGAGAGGCTGAAATCCATAATCACTCCTTCAAGGTTTTAAATTCCTTCCCTTTCGGTACATCATTGTCATCTCGTTCAATCTTTCCGCAGGGTGGAGGCATCTGTAGAAATACATGAAAATGATTTCTAACTGATCACCAATCTCATCTGAGTAACCGCCACATCCATATTCATGTTTCGACAAAGATTATTGATCTCTCTCTGTTTCTCTTTTCCATTTTTTTTAAAGGAGACAATAATCTCCTCGATATTGTGTTCCTTGATAATTTTTTCGAGGCATTCTTGGCCCCCAAACACATGGTATCCTTGGATTTTTCTCCCATGAATCCTGGTGTTGTCGTCGATAAATCCTATCAGCACCATTCCCAGATCACGATTCGTCTCGATCTCTCTCATGGCCATTTGACCGCCGACCCCTGCACCATAAACAAGGGTAGATTTTCCTTTTTGACTGCCTTTTCTAATGCTTTCATCCAGAAGGCGAAATGAGAGTCTGGAGAGGGAGACCAGGATAAGCATAAGAACCCAATAGATAACAAAAACAGCCCGGGAGAAGCTTTGAAACCGATATATAAAAAGAAGGATGAGCATAGGCATCACGGTCCCTCCAGTAATGGCCTTCATATAGCCATTAAGATCCCTGAGACTCGCACTCTCCCATACCCCGCGATAAACGCCAAAGATATACAACCAAACGATCTGACAGGCGATCATAAGTGGCAATGATTTTAAAAAGAAATTAAAATTCTTACCCAAGACCCCTTCAAAACGCAGAAGATAGGCCGTGTAATATGCGATTGTGATTAAGGCCAAGTCCAGTAGAACTTCCAAAAGCCTTCTTCTGTAAGTGATCTCGATCAGAATGGGGGTTATTCCCTGTCGATCATTGCGGGAGAGGATAGAATCTTCAGGATATACCTTGACCTTGCCCAGATAGATCCAGAAGAACAGTACGAATAGGAGATAGAGGATAATGACTACAACACTTGTACCCATGCCAAGATAGCTGATGGCAAGGGCGATTGTGCCTGATGTTATGGATAGAATGTACAGAATGAGCACCGCTTTTCTTTCTGAAAAACCGATAGCCACCATGCGGTGTGATGAATGATCACGTCCACCTCGGGATATGGGGCGACTGAAAAGTTTGCGCATCAAACTTACAAAGCCTGTGTCCAATATGGGTATAAATAATATCAGTATGGGAATGGCTATAACAGAAATCAGATGACTGGTGTTTAAGCCTACGGGCTCACCCGTGCTGCCCATAACTGTCATGCAAGCCAGAATAAACCCGATAAATAGACTTCCAGCGTCACCCATGAATATGGAGGCGGGATTAAAATTATATATAAGGAAACCCAGAACAGCCCCCACATATATGGCACTCATTAACAGGATTGGCCCTGCTAAAGGGGTCATGGTGGGGGTGATGTAATTCCTTAAAAAAAGAAAAATGCCTGCAATGGAAGCAATGCCGGCAGACAGACCATCCATGTTATCCAGCAGATTGAAGGCATTGGTAATGCCCACTATCCAGATGATGGAAAGGATTAGGTTGGTTGTCTTGGAGAAAGTCCAGTCGAGTCTGAACCCAAAAATAATCAGGATGGATGTAATCACAATCTGAGCAGCCAATTTGTGCTGTGGAACCATGTTAAAAATGTCATCTGCAAGGCCCAGAGCAAAAATACCAGATGCGCAGAGAACAATGGGTAGATGGGAGAGACCTAATTTGGGCCAGCCCATTAAACACATAGCCAGGATCCAGAAGGTTATGTAAGAGAGATATATGCTTATACCTCCAAAAAGGGCGGTCTCTTCTTTGTGCCACCGATCATCTTTAGGTACAGCAATTTTTCCTAAGGATGAGGCCCATTTTCTAACCATAGGAGTCAACCCTACTGAGAGCAAGAAACTTCCAGCAAATAATGCTAAATAGTAGTATAGGGGTAATACCTTCATATCCATTGGGAACTTGATTTTTGGCTATACGAAAAGACGGTTAAGGGGTCAATAAGAGATCAACTCACTATACAGCGATTCAATATCTTTTACCAGCCTTTCCATGGAATACCTTCTGAGCACGAATTCCCTTGCATGTTTAGCCATCTTTTTAGACACTTCCCTGTTTTTCAGCAGAAATACCAATGCCCTGGCTAGTATCTTTCCTCTATTTGACGGGACAAGAATACCATTTTGGGCCAGTTTAAATCCATTTGAGGCCTTCTCATCAACGACACCAAACAAGTCACGAACACCCCCCACGTCCGTGGCCACCACAGGCTTTTCAGCTGCCATTGACTCGATCAAGGTGACCGGAGTCCCTTCATTCAAGGATGTGAGTAAAACGATATCCGTTGCATGATAGATGGACGTCATGTCTTTTTGCCACCCTGTAAAGACTATAGAATCCTTCACAGCCAGTTCCCTGGCGTAATCCATCAGATCTTCCCTCAGTTCCCCATCACCCACAATAAGAAACTTGAAAAAATGATCGTTCCCTTCATCCTTCAAAAACCTGACTGCCTCCAATAACATACGGTGATTTTTCACGGGGGTTAATCTCCCTATTATTCCCACAAGTAGAGTGGAACGGGAATCATGAGGAAGATATCTCCTCCTGATGGAATTATTTTGGGTCTCTCGGGTCACAAATTTCGAAAGATCAAATCCCAGGGGTATCATCCTGACCCTTTCCGGTCTTGCTATCTTAAATTTTTGGCAAATATCGTATTGCTGAAGAGGACTGATAACTATGATTCTATCCGTTAACCTGGCCAGAAATTTTTCGATTTTGATGAAAATGAATGTCTTAAAAAGACCAAAATAACTGTGAAATATATGACCATGGAATATGTGTACCAGCCGAATCCTGTTCCTGGGAGATCTAAAGATATTAAGGCTAATGCCTGCCAACCGTCCAAGGGTGCCGGCCTTGGCTGTATGGGTATGGATAATATCCGGTTTAAAATTCTTGATTATTCTCCTGAGAGCCATGAATGCCTTAAGGTCGTTGTGGAGGGAGATCTCTCTTCCAAACTCCGGAATGATATGGGGTTCTACACCTTTCTCCCTGGCTAAGTATGACATATCCCCTTCATTGGGACCAACTTCGCCGCATACCAGTAAGGTCTCATAAAGATCTTTAGAAAGGTCATGACTCAGGGATATGGCCTGTATAGCTGGACCACCGATGTTGAGGCGGGCAATGATTCGAAGTATTCGGATGGGTCTAGTGGAAGGCATTTCAATGGAGCGATTTTATCTCTCTATACCCATTATCAGATATAGGCCAAGAAAGAAAAAAACTAAATTGGCCGACCAGGCAGAGAGTATTGGTGGAAAGATACCGGATAATCCCAGGGATCTTGAGAAACTCAGCGTTATGGTATATAGAAAACAACTCCCGATTCCAACTGAGACGGCCAGAGGTGGTCCTCCTTTCTTGAGGCCCAAGGCTATGGGAATTCCAATAAGGACCAGCATAAAACTAATAAATGGAAATGCGATCTTTAGATTCATATCTACCAGATATCTGGTGTTATCGTATCCTTCCTGTCGAATCCTTTTGGAATATTGTTTCAACTCTCTGTAACTCATATCCTCGGGAAGCTTTACATCTCTTACAAAAGTTTCTGGAGTTTCAGGAATCTCTAGATATAGCTCATCAAATTTGGAAAGCTCAAAAACTCCATCATTTCTTGCCTCTTGCATGATCCCTTCTTCTATTTTCCATATGCTATCTTTCCAGATCCCTCTCCGACCATCAATCCTTTTGATCAAGCGAAAAGCCTTGTCAAAAAAATAGAATGTGGGATTTTCCATGATCCCTTTTTCGCTATCAAAATGTTTTATCCAATATATGGAATCAGACCCCTTATACCAGATCTGATTACTCCCATAAAAACGTGTGGGGTCCTGTTTGTTGACCTCGATACTCCATATCTCATTACTCCTGGAACTAGCATATGGGACGATTATTTCAGAGAAGAGAAACACGGTCAAACCTACAAGAAGAGATAGAATGATAATGATTTGAGATACTTTCAAAATATCCAGGCCACAAGACTTCATAGCCATGATCTCATTGTTTTTTTTCATTAAACAGAACATAATAATAACAGATATCAAGGTTGCTACAGGTGCCATCTGGACCATGATGTACGGGATCTTGTAGAAAAAATAGGAGAACATGACACTCTTTGAGACGTTGGCTTCGATTAAATTATCGATCTTTTGAAGAAAATCGATGATTAGATATATGGATAGAAAGGTGATCTGGCAGAGTATTAAAAGTTTAAAGAATTCTCGACAGAGATATCTCGACAATATGCTCATATTCAGTTCATGGTCCTGGATTTTCGATTTTTCTGTTCACCTGTTATGGCAGTTTACGCGCCACACACGTTATATAGTCTGAAAGATAAAATCTTTTTGATATGGATATCATTAATCTGGGTAAAAAACCTTCTGCCCCGTCTTTTAACATGTGTGACCAGGATTCAAAAAGATATGGACTAAAACCACATGCCATTAACAATCTAGCAAGGCTTCTCTTATTAAAAGAATAAACGTGCCAGGGGAATCCGAAATGCTTAAAATCAGATCTCTTTACTCGTTTTTGGCACAAAAAAGTCTTAAATCTGTTTGAGATGCCATCATAGTTGGGAACCTGCACAAACAGATATCCGCCGTCTTCCATCAGATCATTACACCGTTTCACCAGTTCAACAGGATTATGGACATGTTCCAAAACATCCCAAACCACAATACCGTTGTATCGGTAACCAGGGTCAAAATCTTCAACAAAGCCATGATGGAGATAGACATTTAATACCTTACGTCCCATCTCAACAAGCATGCCACTGGGCTCAATTCCCTCCACATTAAAGCCATGCTTTGAGGTTTCGAGACAGAAAAGACCTGTTCCACACCCCACATCAAGAACTCGACTCTTCTCAGATAAAAATCGACTCAAAAGCTGAAGCTTCAACTTTTGAGTCACGTAAGACCTGTCCCTGTTCTCTCTTTTCCATTTTTCATAGGACCATTCATCATAAAATGAGCCATCAACGAATGCTCTGTTTTCATAGATGTTTAGAAGTGATTCTTTTGTAAAGCGGGGCGATGCATACATGATTTCACAATCAGAACAGTGCCAAATTGCAACTCCATTAGATGTCTTGAAGATTAACTTTGAGGGTGGAGGATCGATACATATGGGGCATGATACATCTTCAAGTCTTCCTGAGAATTCATTGTACCTGATGTATTTTGCGGAGTCGTCTATGTCTGTCATAGATCTGAACCCTGGATATCCTCTACAAACTCTCTTTTTGGAAGTACGGACAGAAGCCCTGTGGTAAGGGCCAGTAAAAACAGACCTCCGGCATCCAGTATGTGAGTGTCGGTCAGCCCTCCTATCAGGATAACAAGGGATGATGCTAGAATGAAAAAACCTGTGGAACTTTGCCTGTGTTGCCAGCCAGCCTTTAATAGGGTCCAGAAAAGCCACCCAAATACAAAAAGTCCAAGAATGCCAAAACTTACCGCCACATGGAGAATATTGTTGTGGGGGTGAGCAATACCTTTATCTCCACCCTCCAATAGAATGGCTTTTTTATAACCGCCTGTACCCACTCCGATTAAAGGATGTTTAATAAAGAGAGCAATAGCCCATCGCCACATATAGATTCGATCGATATATTTAGAGTATCTCTTACCCGTTGTGACATCTCCGTCCGCATTAAGATGCTGTTGTAACGCCTCGATCACTTTAGAGACTCGATGATGCACTATGGGGGAGGAAAGCATGATCCCCATAGCGATGACGTAAACAAGAAACGTATAATGGAGTCTTTTCCCATAGAGGAGATTATAGATAATTATTGGTGACAGAAGAGCGAAGATCAGGTATCCACCTCGGCCTTCCAAAATAATAAGATGAATAAAATAGACAAGCATTATTGAGGCGTATATTAATCGTTCTTTTTTACTAACAACGACCCTAAAATAGAATGAAGCTGTCATCATTCCCAGAACCAGAAGAATGGCTAAGGTGTTATAGCCTCCATAGAAACCCGTATACCTTGTTGAACCCCATTCAGAGAATCTGGGAACAATGTTCCCCACTTGCAGATATGCTACCAAGGAATTTAATAACAATCCGACTAAGAACGCCCTTATCAGATTCTCAGACGGATTTTTATTAAATCCAGTGCCTGCCAAAGCCAAGGCATATAGCCAATAGTGTGTCTTTTTGGCATATTTGAGTCCAAGGCCAGAAGGATCGGGACTCCAGATCAAACCCAACCAGGTTAAAACAATTATGGCCAATACCGGATATAGCCATACTTCCTTTAAATACCCATCTCTACGCCTTAAAAATTCACCGGAGAAGAGCCAAACGATGAGGATACAGCCTCCTAAAATCGTAAAAGAGGAGGTGCCCATGGGCATCACAAAGAAGGCTCCACAGAAGAGGTAGTAGATCAATTGCTCCGTAGAAAACCTTATTTTGGTCAGCTTATTCAATTTTTTATTTTCAGACTACATCTCTTTGAACCCTGCACTGGCCGTTATCCACTTTTCCATCTCTCTTGCTATTATTCCATGACCAGCAGGGCTGGTATGGGCATCTCCAGGCAGCAGGTAGAGCTTTCGAATATCCTTGAACTTCTCAAAATAGGTCGTCATATCTAGATAACCAACGTTGCACCGCTGACAGATATTCTTAAGGATGCTATTCACCACCTGGAGCTCAGGGTTGTATAGTTGAACAATATCAGGTATGAAGATAACCAGGACACGCGCTCCATATTCTTTTGCCACATGGTTCAACTTCTTAAGACGCAACTCAAATTTTTCATATACTTGGGAGTCAGCTTTTCCCATCAAGAGAGGGTAACATTTGCTATTCCTAATATACTCCCTTCTTTGCTCAATGCTTTTTAACCATCCGGAATCCAGGAGATAACGATACCTAAACTTTAAAAGCTCAACACAGTTTCTACTGAAATTAATGAGTCTAACAGAGCTTAAAGAACGATATCTTCCATGGGGTGATATTTTCTGTCTAGGCGTTGGATCTCCGTAAAAATCGTCAAAAAATATACCAACGGTTACCAGATCGGGCTCATATCGATAACCATAGTGAATAAAATAGGCCAGATACTGCCACATATCATATCCGCTAACTCCCGCGTTGATCACATCCCATTTCTTTTTCCCATGATTAAGAAGACGTTCTAACTGCTTGAGGTAGCAATCCTCTACATCAACATTGTATCCGAATGTAAAGCTGTCTCCAATTCCCAAAAGCCTCCTTACCCCAGTTGGCTTTATCCAGCTATGTTCCCTGTCTCTTAATCCGTGTGAATTAATCTTTATCTGCCTGTCGTTTAAAAGGGGTACTAACTCGTACCCCAAAATATCTGATGGCTGAGTCATATTCTTTAAGGAGGGTAATGTCATTGGTGAGTCAAGTATCCTCAGGAATACCTCTGATAGGCTTGCAGACAGTAAGAGAGCGATAAAGAGTGTTAAGCTATTTATCCATCCTATTGCTAGACAAATACGAAAAAGTATTAAAATAGATAGAATCAGGATCGGATTTGTCAGTCCTTTACAGCTTATCTGTTTTCCAATAATGTTAATCTCAAAACCACCTGTCCACAGTATGGAGATAATCAATGAGATGAGAAGCAGAATAATTATGTTAATCAGTAGGTTCGATCTTTTTATCATTTTATTCATGCCGATTTTCATCAAAACAGGGCATAGATAAAAGGAGCAACCGTACTTCCCTCAGTAAAGAAGATCAACAGACCTAAGAGAGATAGCATAATGACAATGGGGAGCAGCCAATACCGTTTTCTCACTTTAAAAAATTCCCAAAATTCACTGATAAGAGATTGGTTCGCCATTTTTCCTCCTTAGTACCGTTTAATGAAACGTTCTTTAGGTTGAGAGGGTTCATCACGTGGAACCCAATATGAGTCAATGTTTTTATCAGGACGAGTAGGAAGGGGTCGGCCACCGAAGACTCTTTTGACCAACGCGGAAGGGGTGATCACAAGATAATAGGCAAGAGTAAGAATCATTGTGGTTATTATTTTGCCGATAAAATTGGCGATTTTTAACCATCCTTTGTAAATGGGCATTAAAGGTCGGGGAAAGAGGAGAAAACCGAGTCCCAACAAAGACAAAGCACCAAAAAGAGATGTGATAATGACCTTTTGCCGCCAGAACCCTAAGGCACAGAGACATCCAAAAAAGAGGAAGGCAATCAGCCCAAATCTCTGTATCTCTTTGCTGTCAATCAAGGATGAGTTCATCACGCCACTCTTTTCCTTCTTCCCATGAAGGTTGTTCCTCTTTAAAAAGAATAAAATCTTCCATGACCAATACATCCATCTCCGTCCGCATAAAGCAACGATACGCATCTTCTGGAGTACAGATAATAGGCTCACCTCGAACATTGAAGCTGGTATTGACCACCACCGCGCATCCGGTCAGATTTTCAAATTCGTTTATGACTTGATAAAAATCAGGTTTATCATCTCGATTCACAGTCTGAATGCGTGCTGAATAGTCAAGGTGGGTCACTGCAGGGATATCACTTCTCTTGGTTTTGAGTCGTTCCAACATATCCCTTTTATCTTCTGATGGCTGTGGGAAACGCCTTTTTTCATGAACATCCGCCACTAAAAGCATATAAGGGCTTGGTCTGTCGATCTCGAAATATTCTGAAGCCTTTTCCTCTAATACTGCTGGAGCAAAAGGTCTGAAAGATTCTCTATATTTTATCTTTAGATTCATAACGCTCTGAGTTTCAACATGACGGGGATCTCCTAATATGCTCCTAGCTCCCAATGCCCTGGGCCCGAATTCCATAGGCCCTGACATATAGCCTACAATCTTGCCTCCAGCAATATGTTCCGCAATAACCCTCGCTCTATCTTTAGAGTTAAGCTCATGATAGGGATATTGATGGTTTTTAAGAAAATCTTTAATCGTTTCATTGGAAAAAGAGGGGCCAAGATAAGATCCCTGCTGACTATCTTTACCCTTTTCGATTTTTCTCTCATTGCCCAAGAATCGATGCCACACGGAAAGAGCTGCTCCTAAAGCCCCTCCTGCGTCTCCTGCCGCTGGCTGGATCCAGATGTCTTCAAAGGGGCCTTCTCGCAGAATACGACCATTAGCCACACAGTTGAGGGCGACTCCTCCGGCAAGACAGAGATATCTATGTCTTGTCTCTTTGAAAACATGGTTCGACATCTTCATAATAATCTCTTCGGTCACGGACTGGATGCTGGCAGCAATGTCCATCTCTCTTTTGGTGATTTTTGATTCCGGTTTCCTGGGAGGACCACCAAACAGTTTTTCAAAACTCTTGCTTGTCATGCGCAATCCCCCAAGAAAATCAAAATAAGAGAGATTGAGACGGAGAGATCCATCCTCCTTTACGTCCACAAGCTCAGTGAGGATGAGATCTTTATAACGGGGTTCCCCATAGGGAGCCAGTCCCATAAGTTTGTATTCACCAGAGTTAACCCTAAAACCCGTAAAATAGGTAAAGGCTGAATAGAGTAATCCAAGGGAATCCGGAAAGTGAAGCTCTTTGATGAGACTTATCTCGTTACCTTTACCAAACCCGTAGCTTGCTGTAGCCCATTCACCAACCCCGTCCATTGTTAGGATGGCAGCTTCTTCAAAGGGAGAGGGATAAAATGCAGATGCCGCATGGGCCTCATGATGTTCCGTGAATAACACATCCCCCTCGTAGCCCACCTCCCTCTGGATAACTTTTGGAACGTGGAGTTTTTGCCCAAGCCAGAGAGGCATGGATGCTAACCAGGAACGGAGACCTTTTGGGGCGACCGTCAAATAACTCAGAAGCAAGCGTTCAAAAGTTAGAATAGGCTTATCATAAAAAACAACGTAGTCTAAATTA
>Ga0180009_10002177_pt1 | contig 23214 bp, 20 predicted proteins | sample OS_PC_MetaG_FD_123537 | JGI IMG/M metagenome (GOLD analysis project Ga0180009, IMG submission 123537) | Groundwater microbial communities from the Aspo Hard Rock Laboratory (HRL) deep subsurface site, Sweden - OS_PC_MetaG | ecosystem: Environmental > Aquatic > Deep subsurface > Groundwater...
CAGGAGTTTGGAGTCATTCAGCCTGGGGTGGTCAAATTCCCGGGGAAGGATCACGCTGGCCGCAACAACAGGTCCGGCGAGGCACCCGCGTCCTGCTTCATCGCATCCGGCTTCAAGTCCGTTTTCCTGAAAAAAGGGGAGCAGCATGTGTCAGAAAAAATATTGGTGAATGAAAATAAGAAGGATCAGTATCCATAGCATAATCTCGTATATCCTGGTTTTTTTTATCCAGGAAAGGAAGAATGATATCATAATGGCAATGGCCGGTATCAACAATGAGAAGCTGTCGAGGGAACCGCCCGGGCTTCTGAAAAGGAGGACTATCCCCAGAATCACCATCCACCAGATAACCGCCATTTTTTTCCGGATAATGATGGTTTTTTCCTGGATATGGCTATAGTAAAATAGTAATGACCCTACAAACAGCAATGCCATCAGCCCCCATATAAAGTAGTCGAACAGAGACAGATTCAGGTCTATTTTCCAGGAAGTCAGGAAAAACTCCAGATAGATAGCCGCCCCGGGGATGGGATTATCGAAAACGTAGTAATAGGAGTAGAGATAAATATAAGGTATGACGATACCGATCAGGGGTATAACCCAGTCGCGGATGGAGGAAGCGCTGAATATCAAGAGGGTGACCCAAATAAGCAGGATCAGCAGGGCAGATTGAAAGTAAAACAGTGAAGCGAGAGAAAGATAGAAGCTTGCGCTAAGGATATCGCGAGCAATGTCGGTTCGGCCATAGCAACGCAATAGCCTTCCGAGAGCGATTAAAACAAACAATCCGGGCAGGGTGCCCGGGTGAAAGATCATAAGATCGCTGTGCATACTTCCTGCCAGGATCATGATCAGAGCGGGGATAAGGCTGTTTTTTGGGATAAGCTCGTTTTTCGTAAGGATATGCGAGAGATAAAAGGCCTGAGACAGTAACACGACGAAGCTGATTATCGTTCCTGTGACCGGGATTTTCAGGATGTAGAAATTCATCAGGTTAAAAACGGGATTGGCTGCAGAAGCATACCATGAAGTCTCCGGATAAATAAAACTCTTTGCCCATAGAGCTGTTCCAAGCAAGATGAGAGTGACAAACTGCGGAAGATAGCTGGATTTATAAAAGCGTATCAGCATGACCCAGTGATTTGGTTAGCTTTTCAGCAGGTCCTGGCCGATATCTTGTCTGTAGTACATAGCATCGAAGGATATTTTACTGATGTTATTATAGGACATTTTTAGAGCTTCTTCGAGGCTTTCGGCCAGCGAGGTAACAGCTATGACTCTTCCTCCGGCAGTTATGATCTTTTCTGCATCAGCATCGAAAGCAGTGCCTGCGTGAAATACCAATGACCCGTCCACATTCTCCAGACCGTGAATAGGTTTTCCTTTGGAGTATGATCCTGGGTAACCCCCGGAAACAAGCATGATTGCGGCAGAGGCTCGGGGATCGATGCCGATCTTTTTTTGATGCAGGGTTTGGTGGGCTACTCCGTCAAAAAGGTCCATAATATCAGAGCTGATGCGGGGAATAATGCTTTCCGCTTCCGGATCACCCATGCGGGCGTTATATTCTATCACATAGGGATCTCCGCCCGAATTAATTAATCCGAAGAAGATAAAGCCCCTGTAATCGATTCCGTCTTGTTTTAGACCATTTACAGTAGGGTTGATGATCCTTTGCACGACCTTATGCATGAAAGCCTTATCAGCAAAAGGTACCGGCGAAACAGAACCCATTCCGCCTGTGTTCAATCCTGTGTCACCTTCGCCAATTCTCTTGTAATCCTTGGCCTCAGGAAGCAGGATGTAGCTATTGCCATCCGTGATGATGAATACGGAGAGTTCGATGCCCCGGAGGAATTCTTCGATTACAACTTTATCACCGGCTTGCCCGAACTTATTGTTTTCAAGGATAGATTTTGTCTCATGGCAGGCTTCTTCCAGGTCATCACAGATCAGAACCCCTTTTCCGGCTGCCAGTCCGTCAGCTTTAATCACATAGGGCGGGGTTAATGAACGGAGGTATTTGCATGCATCTTCCGTTTCGCCCCGTTTAAACGTGGCATACGCTGCAGTAGGGATGTTATGCCTTTTCATGAAATCTTTGGCAAAATCCTTACTGCCCTCCAGCATGGCTGCCTGTTTCCCGGGGCCAATTACCGGAATAGCAGATAAAAGGGGATTGGCCAGGAAATAATCCCGGATGCCTTCTACCAAAGGAGCTTCGGGTCCAACGATGACCATATTGATCCCGTTATCCGTGACGAATTGCTCCACTTTGCCAAAGTCGCTTATATCAAGATCTATATTATAACCATGACCAAGAGTGCCTGCATTACCCGGAGCTATGAAAAGCCTTTCCACATGTTTGCTTTGTGAAATTTTCCAGGTCAGTGCATGCTCTCTGCCACCCGACCCGATAACCAATACATTCATAAGCTGAGAGTTTATTTTTTTTGCAATACTTTTTCTATGGAAAGCCAAAGCATATCTGCCGTATTGTTCCAGTTGAACAATTGCCGGCGGATTCTGCCTTTTTCCACAAGGTTTCTTCTAAGGTCTTCGCTTTCAGCGATTTTTCTAAGAGCATCTGCGATGGATACAACCGAGAAAGGATCTACCAGCAATGCAGCGTCTCCTGCTACCTCAGGCATAGAGGTCACGTTGGAGGTGATGACAGGGGTTTCGCAGTAAAAAGCTTCTACGATTGGGATGCCAAAACCTTCGAAATAGGAGACATAGGCGAGGGCAAGTGCGGATCCTATAACCCGGTGCAGGTCAGCTGCCGGCTGCCGGCCTGCAAAATAAACATCCTGTTTATACGTCATACCCTCGTATGCCAGATTGATGTCTTTTGTCCACCATTTTTTATTGCCAACGATCAGAAGCTTGGTTTCACAGGAGCAGTTTTTCCTGAAATAATCATATGCCCTGAATAACCGGGCAATATTTTTTCTGGGATGCAGTGCGCCCACAAACAGGAAATAGGGGTTACCTTCCGTAAACTGCATCCTGGTTTTTTGTTTTTCCTCTTCCGAAAGAGGAATGAACAATTCGTTAGCACCGTTATAAACCACGTCAATTTTTTCTTCAGGAATGTTATACTGGTTTATGATGTCCCTTTTTGAAAAATGGGATACCGTAACGATACGATCTGCTTTACGGGCGTAACGGGGGAAAAAGTAACAGTAATATTTTCTTTCCAGATATGGTAGATCACCCGGGTAATGCTCAAAATTGAGGTCGTGGAACATAGCCAGGGAAGGGACCCTGGAGGAAAGGGAAAGATATGCATCGGGAGAAAGAAACATATCTGCCTTGATTTTTCGAAGGATAAAAGGGATAGAATATTCGAACCAGAGGTAATAAAGGAACGGGTGCCGCGCCTGGGGCGGTACTACCACAGGATGGACATTATCCGAGAAAATAAAAGAATCATCATATTTCCGGTCGAAAATAAAATAAAAATCATGTTCAGGATGCTGAGTAGTGATGCGCTTCAGCGATTCATACATCACCCAGCCAATGCCTTCCAGCTTATTCCGGATAAGTAAACGGGTGTTGACTGCTATTCTCAATGTAAGATATGTTAGATCGGATTAAAATTAGTTTAAAAGTACCTGCGTCATTCAGTTTATATGATAAATTTGTACAAATTTATCAAATTTTATCAGGCAATACGATGCCCTGTGATTATTGAAAGGTATTTATAAAAATCAGGCGGAGATTTCATGCAGAGAAAATTTATCACGAACCTTATCTTGCTGCTGTTTCTGAACCTGCTTATCAAGCCTTTTTGGATATTGGGAATCGACCGTTCGGTACAAAACCTTGTGGGTGCCGAATCCTATGGCTTCTACTTCACCATATTCAACTTCTCTTTTTTGTTCAATATTCTCCTCGATCTGGGGATCACAAATTTTAATAACCGGAATATTGCACAAAATGAACAGCTTCTGAACAAGCATTTCAGCGGTATACTGATCATAAAGATACTGCTGGCTTTGTTGTATTTCGTAGTGACATTCGGGGTAGCCCTGCTGATCGGATACAAGGGGGATCGCTTGTATCTGCTGCTGTGGGTCGGGATAAACCAGTTTTTATTATCGTTTATTCTTTATTTACGGTCGAATATTTCGGGATTGCTGATGTTCAGGACGGATAGCCTGATTTCTGTCCTCGACCGTTTGCTGATGATACTTTTCTGTGGTATTCTTATCTGGGGAGGCGTAAGCGGATTTAGTTTCACCATTGAATGGTTTGTATATATGCAAACACTGGCATATTCCATAACATTCCTTGTTGCCCTTATCATTGTAATCAGAAAAGCAGCATTCAGGCGCTTGCACTGGAATAGAGCATTCTTCATGGTTATAATCCGGCAAAGCCTGCCTTTTGCTTTACTGGTATTACTCATGACGGTATATTACCGGAGCGATGCCATTCTTATTGAGCGAATCCTGGGAGGTGAACTGGGTGACAAACAGTCGGGGATCTATGCGCAGGCATTTCGTTTACTGGATGCCGCCAATATGATACCTATGCTATTTGCCGTACTGTTGATGCCCATGTTTTCGAGGATGATCAAGGAAAATGGAAACGTAAAGGAAATGGTAAGACTTTCGTGGTCTATGCTGTTTTCATTGTCGGTTCTTGTATCTGTTGGCTCTGTTGTTTACAGTAGAGATTTGATGGAATTGCTTTATATAGAAAACATTGATGATGCAACAGCTATTTTTGGAAAGATAATTTTTTCATTCATAGCTGTATCTTCTATTTATGTGTTCGGGGCCTTACTCACAGCCAATGGAAACCTGAAGGCGCTAAATATTATCAGTATTGCCGCCTTGCTTGTCAATATAATAGTGAATCTGATCCTGATTCCGCAATTCATGGCAAGGGGGGCAGCTTGGGCAAATTTGTTAACGCAGTTTACAGCAGCTATTCCTCAGATATGGCTAGCCCACAGGATTTTTAATTTACGATGGGAGCTCCGTTATCTGTTAACCCTGGCAGTATATGCAGCGGGGATATTGATTCTCAGCTTTATTAGCCGTGTCTTGCCTTTTTCCTGGGAAATTAACTTCATCTTCTTTCTGGTTGCCGGTTTTATTCTCTCTTTTGCCCTGAAACTGATCCATGTGAGAGGCCTGCTGGCGATAATCCGCAACAAATAGTGATCGAAAAGAGACCTTCAGGTCAATATAATATTTAGGTTGCAGATTGAATAAATTTTCCTAATTTTGACCCTCTTATTAAACATACATCCGGCCATATGATTGTCATCAAAGAAAAAGGCGATTTTGATTCATCCGGCATTTTTTATTTCCTGTATAAATGGAGAAAGCCCCTGATCATTGTAATCGTCGTGACCATTGCAGCATCATTGCTGTTCTCATCACCATGGTTCATTACTCCGAAATACAAATCATCGGTGATACTTTTTCCTGTGGCGACAAATTCGGTTTCCAAGGTACTGATCAGTCAGAACTCAGGCATAAAAGAAGATATACTGGGATTTGGCGAGGAAGAGCAGGCAGAGCAAATGCTTCAGATCCTCAATTCCAACCGTATCCGCGATGAGATTATTAACAAATACGACCTGGCAAACCATTATGGATTGGAGCCTGGAAGCAGGTACAGGATGACCAGGCTGATACGCGAGTACGAGAGCAACATAACTTTTCGTAGGACCGAATACATGGCCGTAAAAATATCGGTTCTCGACAAAGACCCGGTAATGGCTGCCAATATTGCCAATTCAATTGCCGAACTCCTTGATTCTGCCAAGAACCAAATGCAGAAAGAAAGAGCAAAAATGGCCCTTGCCATCGTTGATAAGGAGTATTCTGAGCTGGAAACGGAAATAAAGAATATTGTTGATACTCTGAAAGCAATTGGCAGGAAGGGAGTTCATGACTATGAATCTCAGTCGGAAGTCCTTAACCAGCAGCTTGCTATTGCCATTGCCAAAGGCGATAACACAGCTATCCGTGCACTTGAAAAAAAATTAGAGGTGCTGGCTGAATACGGCAGTACCTCCCTTTCACTAAAAAATGCACTTGAATACAAAACTGAACAAGTTACCCTGCTGAAAGCCAAACTGGAAGAGGCCAGGGTAGATGCAGAACAGGAGCTTCCTCAAAAATTTATTGTCAATAGCGCTTTCCCGGCTGAGAAGAAATCATATCCCATCCGCTGGATCATTGTTGTGGTGTCAATATTCTCCACATTTATGATCAGCGTTTTGGTAATACTTGCAATAGAAAACTTGTACAGGTTAAAACCTGCAAATTGAAGAGTTAATAAAATATTCATCTATAATAAACGCCCTATGAAAGAATATAACAATAATGTGAGCATCGCCCGCATATTGTGGAAATGGAAATACCATTTTGCTATTATTACCGGTCTCGCTGTTATACTGGCAATTGTTTTTTCAAGTCCCTTGTTCATTACACCAAAATATAAATCTGTAGCTGTGGTCTATCCGGCCAACATTACATCCTATTCCGATGAAAGCGAAACAGAACAAATGCTACAGATTATGCAGTCGAAAGACATTAAAGACAGTGTGATTAAGATGTTTGATCTTGCAGAACATTATGAGCTGGATTCAAATTACAAGTATTTCTATACAGTATTATACTACGAATACGGCCAGAATGTAAATATCAATAAAACTCCGTATGAATCTGTGGAAATTGTTGTTATGGACAAGGATCCGCAAATGGCCTGTGATATTGTTAATGCCATTCTTTACTTCTATGATTTTAAGGTAAGGGAATTGCATAATGCTAAATACATAGAGGTTATAAATATGTATGAAAGTATCCTGGACAAAAAACGGCAGGGTATTGACTCTCTTCAGATGCGTTTGAGTTCCCTGAGCAAGGAATATGGTTTGATCGATTATGATGCTCAGGCACTTGAGGTTACACGGGGTTATCTGAGAACGATCATGGGCGCTTCGAAAGAAAATATCAACCAGCGTGAGGTTGACAGGTTGCTGAATAGCTTGCAGGAAAAGGGAGGAGAATTGATTGACCTGGTAGAATCGATCCGGCATGAAGCGAGGACCTATGCCGATCTTAAAGTTGACTATGAAAATGCAGTTCGTTTTTATACCGATGAACTCTCATATTCAAATATAATTACACCTCCTTATCCTTCCGATAAGAAGGCATACCCCGTAAGGTGGCTGATTGTTGTTTTTACCGCAATTGCCGTATTTTTCCTGACCGCTATCATTGTGGTTATTTATGATAAATACCGCTACCAGATCCAGGCGGAATTGAATGCACTTAAAAACGATACTCCTTCAAAATCCTGAGGTTTTGATCGAAAAGATTGAAAAATACCGCTATTATATTATTTACGGGATAAGCATACTATTTATCCTGTTCAATTGCTATCTTATTGCCCATGAGAGATTTTGGGGATTGCTTACTCCCCTGGTGATCATCATGGTGCTCTTGTATATTTTTTCGCTTGATAAAATAATCCTGCTTATCACATTCCTGACACCATTAGCGGTAAACTATAAGAATTATGAGCTTGGCGTCGGGATTTCCCTTCCGACAGAACCTTTGATGGCAGGCGTTTTGGTTGTTTTTGTTCTCAGGATCTTCCTGGATGGCGGCTATAACAGAAAAATACTGAATCATCCGGTTACCATAGCCATTCTTGCCAACCTTGTCTGGTTATTTATTACCATTATTACCAGCGAATTGCCTGTCGTTTCAATAAAGTTTATGCTTGCTCGTCTATGGTTTATCGTGCCATTTTACTTTATTGGGATTGTCATTTTTTCCAAAATGAAGAATATCCGGCTCTTCCAATGGCTGTATGTGATTCCTTTGCTGCTTGTCATATTTTATGCGCTTTATAATCATTCGTTGTATGGTTTCGATAAGCCTTCCAGTAATATGGTTATGAAGCCTTTCTACAACGACCATACTGCCTATGGAGCCATTCTGGCCATGTTTATTCCGATTTTTTTGGGATTCAGTGTAAGTAAATTGTTTACAGCCAGATACAGGTTTTTTTCTCTGGCAGTTCTGGTTATAATGATCCTTGGGATAATTTTTTCGTACAGCAGGGCAGCCTGGATAAGTGTGGCCATGGGTGGGGTGGCATTTCTTCTGATTCATTTCAGGGTAAAGTTCAAGTATGTGCTGACGGCTGTGATTGTTATGGCCGGACTGTTTTACATGTTTCAATTTCAACTGATCGATAAGCTGGAGAAGAACAAGCAGGATTCATCGACTGACTTTTTTGAACATATACAATCGATTTCGAATATATCCTCCGATGCCAGCAATCTGGAGCGCATCAACCGATGGAGTTGTGCAATCAGGTTGTTTAAGGAAAGGCCTTTTTTGGGTTGGGGGCCGGGGACTTACCAGTTTGTGTATGCTCCATTCCAGCGTTCAAAGGAAAAAACCATCATCAGCACCAACGCAGGTGATATGGGGAATGCTCATAGCGAGTACATTGGTCCACTCTCCGAATCGGGTATTTTGGGTATGCTGACTTTTATAGCGATCATGATTACGGTGGTATACACCGGCTTAAGAGTATATAAATATGCCAGGAACCCGGAGTCGAAATTCTTCGCAATGGTTTTGGTGGTTGCCATGATCACCTATTTTACTCATGGTCTTTTGAACAACTTCCTGGATACAGATAAGGCTTCCGTTCCTTTCTGGGGTTTTATAGGGATCATAGTAGCTTTGGACTTATTCCTGAAAGATAAAAGCCCGGAAGAACTTGAAAAGGACTCCGCTGCTGAAAAGGGTGGGAAGGAATAAGATCCGTTTATTCTTGAATTTCCTGAGCTTTGCTGACAAGGTTTTTGAGGTAGGCAATTTCGCGCCACTTTTTACGTGCTTCTTCTGCCGGTGCTCCGTAATAAGTTTTTCCTCCTTCCAGTGATTTATCCGCAGATGAGTTAGCCAGGATAATGGCATTTTCGCCAATCACCAGATCTTTGTTTATGCTAACCCGGCCCCAAAGGATTACTCTGTCTTCAATTTTCGTTACACCGGCAATAGCGCAATGTGCCGCAATGAGGCAAAAGCGTCCGATATGCGTATCATGACCGACCTGGATATGGTTGTCGAGCTTTGTATATTCCCCGATGATGGTGTCACCGGTCACACCTTTATCAATGGTTGTACAGGCTCCGATCTCCACGTAGTCTTTCAGAATCACACGGCCGCAGGAATGGAATTTCAGGGTTACATCGTTTCTTCGCTGGAAATAAAAGCCATCGGCTCCGATCACCGATCCCGAATGGATGACAACCCCGTCACCCAGTATACAGTTATCGTAAATACTTACATTGGCATGGATAATACAGTTCCTGCCTATCCTGACGCCATTTCCTATAAAAACCCCGGGTTGTATGACTGTTCCCTCGCCGATGGTGGCGGTAGGACTTATCATTGCTGTTGCCGGCAGAAATGGCTTGAAATGGTTAAGTAGCCGGTTGAAGTCGGTAAAGGGATCTTGGGAGAATACCAGGGCCTTGCCGGGAGGGCAGGGGACTTCTTTGTTTATCAGGATGGTTGTTGCATGCGAGTTAAGCGCTTTTGCATAATACTTGGGGTGATCCACGAAAGTAATGTCACCGGCTTCAACCATATGTATCTCATTTATCCCGGTAACGGGAAAATCAGGGTCTCCGCAATAGGTAGCATCAATAAGTGCTGCCAGATCTTTGATTTTAACAGGAGCATCCAGTTTCATAGGCAGGATGGATAATTGGGCAATAAAGATAAATAAATTAACGGGCTACTCTTTCGGAATAATCACCGGTACGTGTATCGACACGAATGATGTCGTCGATGTTAATGAAAAGAGGGACCTTTACTACTGCACCGGTCTCCACGGTTGCATCTTTCATGGCATTGGTGGCTGTATTGCCTTTTTCGCCGGGTTCGGTATACGTTACCTTTAATTCCACGTATGCAGGTAACTCGCACGACATGGGAGTATCGGTATCGGCATGGTACATAATTTCCACTTCCTGGCCTTCCTTCATCAGATCCGGAGCATTGATCAGATCCCCTTCGATGAATATCTGGTCGTAAGTCTGGTTATTCATGAAGTGATAGGTTGTCCCTTCCTTATAAAGATACTGGAAAGGTCTTCTTTCTACCCTTTGGATATTAATCTTGACGCCCGCCGAAAAAGTATTGGGGATAACTTTGCCTGTTTTGATGTTCTTGAGCTTGGTTCTGACAAATGCCGCACCTTTGCCCGGCTTTACATGTTGAAATTCTACGATGGTAAATAATTCCCCGTTAAATTCAATTACAAGTCCGTTTCTGAAATCAGCTGTAGTTGCCATATTATCTAATCGTTTTAACTATACTTCGGATTTTTGGAATCTTGAATAACCTTTCATGATGCCCCGGGTTGAGCGGGAAATAAAAGAGAGAATCTCATCTCTTTCGGGCGAAGCCGGGATTTCGGCTTCAATATAGTTTACCGCCTGTGACACATTCCGGTTTTTCAGATAGATATAGCGGTAAATATCCTGAAGTTGATTGATCTGGTCGTTGGTGAATCCCCTTCTTCTTAATCCGATCGAATTTACGCCAACGTATGAGAGAGGTTCCCTGGCTGCTTTCACAAAAGGGGGAACGTCTTTCCTGACGAGGGCTCCGCCTGAAACCATGGCATGGGCACCGATCTGTACGAACTGGTGAACGGCTGCAAGCCCACCGATGATAGCCCAGTCGTCGATGCGGATGTGTCCGGCCAGGGTGGCAGCATTGGCAAGGATAACATTGTCGCCGATATAACAATCATGCGCCACATGTACATACGCCATAAGAAGGCAGTTCTTTCCAACAACGGTTTCAAAACTTGCTTTTGTACCGCGGTTAATAGTGGTGAATTCACGAATGGTGGTGTTGTCACCGATTTTAACGATGGTATCTTCCCCATCGAATTTCAGGTCCTGCGGTATGGCGGCTATCACAGCACCGGGAAATATCCTGCAGTTTTTGCCAATCCGGGCTCCTTCCATGATCGTAACATGAGAACCTATCCACGTGCCTTCTTCAATGATCACATTTTTTTCAATGTTAACAAACGGTTCGATAACAACATTGTTAGCAACCTTGGCCTGGGGATGGACGTATGCGAGAGGTTGATTCATCGTAAATTATTTTCAGTTTCTTCAATATCCTTTTTTATTATGGAAGCCATCATTTTACCTTCCATTACAATGTTATCCCCAACGTAAGCAGTACCCTTCATATGGCATATACCTCTGCGGATGGGTTCAACAAGTTCCAGGTGGAAAACTATGGTATCGCCGGGCACAACCTTTTTCCTGAATTTGACATTATCGATTTTAAGAAAAAGAGTGATATAATTATGCGGATCCGGTACGGTATTCAGAAGCAATACTCCACCCGTTTGTGCCATTGCTTCGATCTGGATCACACCAGGCATAACCGGATCATCGGGAAAATGACCAACGAAGAACGGTTCATTCATGGTGACATTTTTCACCCCGACCACATGTGTGTCGCTCATTTCGAGGATTTTATCGATAAAGAGGAATGGGGGCCTGTGAGGCAGGATTTTTTTGATCTGGTTGATGTCGAACAGAGGCTCCTTATTCAGGTCAAACCTGCTTTGGGGTGACTTACTGGTTTTATTCATAGCATGTTCTTTTATAATTTTAGCAAACTGAACATTGGTCTGGTGTCCGGGCCTGCGGGCAATAATGTGTGCCTTAATAGGTTTACCAAGCAGCACAAGATCCCCGACCACATCAAGCAGTTTATGCCTGGCAGGCTCATTCAGGTGGTGAAGTTCCAGGTTGTTAAGAATACCCTCTTTTAAGACTTTTACTTTAGGTTTGTTGAAGAGTTCAGCCAACCGGTCAAGCTCTTCCTGGGATACCATACGGTTAACAAAAACAATCGCATTGCTAAGGTCTCCTCCACGAATAAGATTATTATTCAGCAGGAACTCAAGTTCATGCAGGAAGACGAAAGTACGGGAATTGGCAATTTCTGTTTCAAAATCCCTGATGGAATCCATCACGGCATTTTGGGTATCCAAAACCTGCGTTTCATAATTTATCATGGTGCTTACCCGGAATTCATCGCAGGGTATAGCGATCATTTCAGTTTTTCGGGAAGGATCGTTAAAGGTTATTTCACGATCGAGGATAATGAAATTACGCGGTGCATTCTGCTCAACAATACCGGCATTTTTCAGGGCTTCAACGAAAAACCGGGAACTCCCGTCCATTATGGGAGTTTCTTCGGCATCAAGTTCTATGATCAGGTTGTCGATGCCAAAGCCTGATGCCGCAGCGAGGACATGCTCAGTTGTTGCAACCGAAGCACCGTTTTTAGAAAGTGTGGTTCCCCGGGAAGTATCGCACACATAATCAACATTTGCCTCGATTTCGGGCTGGCCGTCAAGGTCAATACGTTTAAACCTGATACCATGATTTTCAGGTGCCGGTTTGAAAGTAAGTGTTACAAATTTCCCTGTGTGAAGCCCCGTACCCTGAACATTGACAGGCCTTCCGATTGTCTTCTGTTTTTCAGCCATCATGAGGCGACAAAGATATGAAGATTAAAATAATCGCAAAGGTAAAAAATAATACGTACTGTAAAAGGTAAGTTATTGTGTGTTCTTGTTTTCCACTTTCAGAATTTTCTCCAACCTGCTTAATCGTGCAACAATTTCCGGAAGATTTCTGAAAAGGACGAAGGCTCTGCGGAAACGGGATGCTTCCATGGCCGGAGCGCCAAACACGGTCATGCCGTCGGGAATATCGTTGGAAATACCGGAACCGGCAGCAATTTTTACATTGTCACCAATTTTCAGATGGCCAACTATTCCCGCTTTTCCGCCAATGAGGCAATTACGACCGATTTTTGTGGATCCTGATATGCCTGCCTGTGCAGCAATGGCAGTATTTTCACCTATTTCCACATTGTGTGCAATCTGAATGAGATTGTCGAGCTTAACCCCACGCCGTATGATGGTTGAACCAATGGTGGCCCTGTCAATTGTGGTATTAGAACCTATTTCTACATGATCTTCGATGATCACATTACCAATCTGTGCAACTTTTTGAAAAGGATTGTTTTCCTGCATGGCAAAACCAAAACCATCACTTCCTATCACAACCCCGGCATGAAGGGTGCAGTGATGACCTATCACCATCCCATCATATATTCTAACTCCAGGATATATAACCGTATGGTCACCAATACGCGCATGATCGCCAATATAAACCTGAGGGAAGATCTTAACATTGCTTCCAATGGTAACACCATCGCCAATAACACTCAAAGGGCCGATATAAACATCTTTGCCCAGAGTGCAATTGCTGCCAAGGATAGCTTGCCCGGAAATCCCCGTTTTCATTAATTTATATTGATTGTAATATTCCAATACCCTGGCAAATCCAAGGTAAGCGTCTTCTACCCGGATCAGTGTGGCAGTGATTTGCTTTTCTGCCTGAAAGTTATTATTCACAATAACTACAGAAGATTCAGTGGTATAAATGTATTGGGTGTATTTAGGATTGGCCAGGAAAGATAAAGCACCGTCTGTCCCGTCTTCAATTCTGGCAATTTTGTCTACAAGTGCATCTGGATTCCCTTCAAGCTTTCCATTTAGTAATTCTGCAATGCTTTGTGCAGTGAATTTTATCATGCCTGATTTTTTTGCAATATTAATGATTATTTGTCAGAAAGAACTCATTTAAGTATTGAATATTAATTCATTTCAGGAATCCATTTTGGGGCACATATAAAATATTTGGTAATATTCTTAAGAAGCACTGAAATGTTCAGTTGCTCCGATGCCCGGGCTATGTCCACTACATCCCCGTTTTTATATACGATATTGATTTTATCACTTTTGGGATGGTATGCATAATTGGCAGATGAACCGTGAATCACAAAATGGGCAGCCTCTTCAGCAGTCAATCCGGTAACATGGCAGACTGATAGTATCATCTCCTGTATGCGTTCAGGCTCTGCAGGAATATTGCTTAGTTCCGTCCTGAAAAGGTGTCTGTTAATAAGAGCCTCACTGAGCATCGATAAGACCTTATCATGATGTTTAGTCCAAACCTTAACGGAAGTCAAAATGTCAAAATCATCAAGTTGTGAAAATATCTCCAGGATGTCGGGGTTGTTTTTTAAATCCTCAAGGGTACAAGGATGAGTAAGGAAATAGGCAAACGAAGGGGTTGCAAATAATTCTTCCCCTTGCCGGGCAAGGAATTTTGCCCTTTTCAGTATCTGGTTGAGCATACTTTCTGCGGCAACCACAGTTTTATGTAAATAGACCTGCCAGTACATCAATCTCCGGGCAATGATGTACTTTTCTACCGAGTAAATGCCCTTTTCCTCCACCGCTATTTTACCTCCTGCAATAGTAAGCATCTTGATTATCCTTTCGGTATTGATCACTCCTTCAGATACTCCGGTGTAAAAACTGTCTCTGCGGAGATAATCCATGCGGTCGACATCAAGCTGGCTGCTGACCAATTGATGAAGAAAAGCTTTGGGATGAGAATTGTTGAAAATGGAAATAGCCTCCTCAAGGCTACCGTTGAAAGCCTCATTAAGTCTTTCCATATAAAGCCTGGATATCTGTTCATGGTTTATTCCATCCAGGATGCTATGCTCAAGGGAATGTGAGAACGGTCCGTGCCCTATGTCATGCAACAAAATGGCGATGGTGGCAGAAAGGGTTTCTTCGTCGCTGATGCCTATGCCCTTATTTCTTAATGCAGCAATGACCTGCCCCATCAGGTACATTGCCCCCATGGAATGATGAAAACGTGTATGAAGGGCACCGGGATAAACAAGATGCGTGAGTCCGAGCTGCTTTATCCGCCTTAACCTTTGGAAACATGGCTGTTCAATGATATCGAAAGTGAGCTCACTTTCGATGGGGATAAAACCATATACCGGATCATTAAATATTTTTCGCTTGTTAACCCTGGCAAGATTCATTAATTTTGTTGTATAAAGACAATAATCAGGGATTTTTATCATTCCAATATTACAACTTTTTTTTTAGCCTGGTCTAAATACTTCCTGGTTAGTTTGTAAATTTATCATTATGGAACAAGCAAGAATATTATGGGTTGATGATGAAATTGATATGTTAAAGCCACATATCATTTTCCTGGAACAAAAGGATTATTTGGTTGATACTTCGAACAACGGGGATGAAGCCCTGGATATGATCTCACCCGGCAAATACGATATTATTTTCCTGGATGAGCAAATGCCGGGACTTTCCGGGATTGAGACCCTTGAACGCATCAAAGAAAAATATCCTAATCTGCCGGTCGTGATGATCACTAAAAGCGAGGAAGAGTCGATCATGGAAGATGCCATCGGATCCAAAATCGCAGATTATCTTATTAAACCAGTGAATCCCAAGCAAATCCTGCTATGCCTCAAGAAGAACCTGCAAACCAAAAAACTGGTAAGCGAGAAGGCTACTTTCAATTATCAGCAGGAATTCAGGAAAATTGGTATGGACATATCGGGCAATCTTAATGCGGCTGAATGGATAGAGGTGTACCGGCGGCTCACCCGTTGGGAGATTGAGCTTGAAAAGTCGAACGATCCCGGTATCATTCAGGTGTTGAATATGCAACGGGAAGAAGCCAATCAGGTTTTTGTGAAGTTCATGATGAAAAACTACGCTGGATGGATCGCGGGGAGTACGACCGACAGGCCCGTGCTGTCACCCATGCTCTTCAGGGAGAAAGTTTTCCCATTACTTGATAAACAAGGCCCTGTTTTTGTGATCCTTATTGATAACCTTCGCTTTGATCAGTGGAAAACAATAGAACCTCTCATCGGAGAATTCTACAATACCGATAAGGAAGAAATGTATTACAGCATCTTGCCTACAACCACTCAATACGCGAGAAATTCTATATTCAGCGGTTTGATGCCACTGGAGATCGACCGGAGATATCCTGATTACTGGGTAAGTGAAAACGATGATGCGTCCAAAAACCAATTTGAAGGAGAATTGCTTGGCGAACAATTGAAACGCTTCGGAAAAAACCTTAAATATAGTTACCACAAGATACTGAACCTGGAAGCCGGAAGAAAGCTCCACGAAAATATGCCCAATCTTCTCTCGAACGACCTGAACGTGATCGTTTACAATTTTGTGGATATGCTGTCTCATGCCCGCACGGAAATGGAAATAATCAGGGAACTGGCCGATGACGAGCCTGCTTACCGTTCTTTGATGCTGTCATGGTTTGAACACTCTTCCCTGTTCGATATCATTCGCTTTCTTTCTGATAAACAAATGCCTTTGGTTATTACAACGGACCATGGTTCCGTGAGGGTCCAGAATCCTGTTAAAATAATCGGCGACAGGAACACCAATACCAACCTACGATACAAAACAGGGAAGAACCTGAACTTCAATCAAAAGGATGTATTTGAGGTTAAAAACCCACATGACATCCATTTGCCCAAAAGCAATGTCAGTTCCAATTTTGTTTTTTGTACAGGCAATGATTTCTTTGCCTATCCAAACAATTATAACCATTATGTGAAGTATTACCGCAATACTTTCCAGCATGGGGGTGTGTCGATAGAAGAAGTCTTGATTCCGGTAATCACTTTGCAGCCAAAATAATGATGAATCCGTTTATCATAGGTGAAGATCCTATTCTCCGGGAGGAATTTGCAGAGCAATTGCTGCGGGAGTATTCTGAAATGAGGGTTTTTGCTTTCAACGGCTCTATGGGGGCAGGAAAAACCACTCTGATCAAAGCCGTTTGTAAATCTCTGGGAGTAGGGGATGTGGTGACAAGTCCCACTTTTACCTTGATCAATGAATACCGCGACAGAGATGGAGCTCCGGTTTATCATTTTGATTTCTACAGGATTAAGAAACCGGAAGAAGCTATGGATATTGGTTATGAGGAGTATTTTTACAGCGGCTTCTATTGTTTTCTTGAATGGCCTGAAATGATAGAAAAACTTCTGCCGAAGGATTACGTATACATCGGGATAGCACTGGACGGAAAGGACAATTCGCGGATAATCTCACACCGGAAAATTTCAGAAAAATAATATCATGATACCTGCTTATAATGATTATTCACCTGGTCTTTCGCAATCGGAGAGGCTAATGCCTCAGGAAGAGATGCTTGAAACCGGTCGCAGGGAGAGTCAACTCACCATTGGCTTACCCAAAGAAAAACCCTATGATGAAAATCGTATTGCTTTGGTTCCGGAAGCGGTGAACCTGATCGTGGAGAATGGTCACAGGGTTATGATAGAGACAGGAGCCGGTAACAGGGCGCATTTTCAGGATAAGGAATACAGTGAGGCGGGAGGAGAGATAGTAGAAAAAGCATCGGACATTTTTAAAGCGGATATTGTTTTGAAAGTTGGTCCGGTCACTTCAGAAGAAATTGATATGATGCGTGAGCGACAGACTCTCTTTTCATCATTGAATACCATGCACCGCGATCGTGAGTATTTTCGCCAGTTGTCGCAGAGAAAAACCACGGCAATCGCTTTTGAGCTGATCAGGGATGCTTCGGGTACCTATCCTTTAAGGCGTTCTGTTAGCGAGATTGTTGGGAAAGCTACCATAATGATCGCTTCTTATTATCTCAGCAGCGAAAGTTACGGAAGAGGGGTCATGCTGGGTGGATTTCCCGGGATCCACCCAACGGAAGTGCTGATTATTGGAGCCGGCACGGTTGGCGAAAATGCCGCCAGAGTGGCTATAGGTTTAGGCGCCATGGTCAAGGTTTATGATTATTCAGTTCATCGTTTGCGCCGCCTCCAGGAAAAACTCCGTATGCAGGTGTTTACTTCAGTGATCCAGCCGGGTTTGCTTGCCAGGGCACTGGAAACAGCCGATATTGTCATCGGAGCTGTTCACTCTGCTCAGGGAAAGGCTCCCTGTCTTATCACGGACGAAATGGTAAGCAATATGAAAAGTGGCTCAGTGATTATCGATGTGAGCATTGATCAGGGGGGGTGCTTCGAAACCTCCAGACTTACCAATCATAACGACCCTGTTTTCATCCGGCATGGCGTCACACATTATTGCGTCCCCAATATAGCTTCAGGATTTCCTCACACATCTTCCTTTATCCTGAGCAATTATTTTGCTCCGGTGTTGGTTGAAATTGGCCGGTCAGGCGGGATAGATAATTATCTCAGGATGAATTACGGCTTTTCCAGAGGAACTTACCTGTACAATGGTATTCTTACCAATTCACATATTGGTGAGCTGTTCCATCTTCCTTTCCAGGATATTGATCTCATTATGTCCGCCTTCAGGGGGTAAAATTGCCTGGTCTGCATGGAACCCCGCATTGATATATCAAAAATACACACTGGATGGAAAAGCCTTGAACGTCTGAACTTAATTCTGGATGAAGAGGAAGAACGATATACTCAGTTCCTTGTATTAACGGATACGAATACAAGTGGATACTGTTACCCGGCACTGCAAAAAATACTGGGCTTCAGAGGGCTATCCTGTGAAAAAGTTGAGGTAGCGTCTGGCGATACATCAAAATCACATGAAAGCTGCCTGAAGATTTGGCGATTTCTGCGCGGGCATGAGGCGGGCAGACATACCCTTCTTATGAACCTTGGAGGGGGAATGATCAGCGACCTTGGTGGCTTTGCCGCATCGGTATTCAAAAGAGGCGTCTCCTTCCTGAATATTCCAACATCCCTTATGGCCCAGATCGATGCGGCTGTAGGGGGTAAAACCGGAATCAATTTCATGGGCGTGAAAAATCAGATAGGTACTTTTGCTTTCCCTTCTGCAGTAATCGTCGATCCGGCTTTCCTGGAAACTTTACCTCAGCGGGAGTTTGTTTCTGCATTTTCGGAAATGATAAAATACGCTCTCCTTTCGGATGAAAAAAGGATAAAAATTATCAATGAAACCTTTCCTGACCGGTTTCCTGTGGATTCAACCGGAAAGGAGGACCTGCTAAAATTGATAAATTGGGGAATATCCAGGAAAATTGAGATCATCGGGGCTGATATTTCAGACAGGGGAAACAGAAAACTTCTGAATCTGGGACATACTGTAGGACATGCTCTGGAAGCATGGTCGGCTTCAAGTAATGCTCATCCTCTGCTTCATGGCGAAGCCATCGGAGCCGGACTTATTTGCGAATTGTTCATTTCATCGGAATTATTAGGCTTTCCTTTACCCCTTGCGGAAGAAGTGGCCGGTTATATCCTGCAAAAGATACCACGGGTAAGCATACCTGATGATCCTGCAGCGTTAAGTGAATTCCTGGTACAGGATAAGAAAAACCTCAAAGGGAAACTGCGCTTTACCTTGCTGGAATCACCAGGAAAAGGGCATATTGATGCAGAAGTGGATTTTTTATTGGTATCCAGGAGTTTGGAATTTTATAATAAACTTTGCTATGCCCGATACCATTGACATAGCACCGGGAAAAGCTTATCTGAAAGGAAAGATCCTTCTCCCTTTATCAAAGAGTATTAGCAACCGCTTGCTTATCATGCACTTCCTGAGCCACGGAAAGGTTAGTCCGGGAAGCTTATCTTCTGCGGATGATACTATCCTGATGGGTAGTCTTCTGCGTATTATTTCATCGGGCAGTAAACACGAACCTGTTATCCTGGATACTCAAAATGCCGGGACCGTTTTTCGTTTTATTACAGCTGTTGCCAGTATTGTTCCCGGAAAATGGTTATTAACCGGGGATGAACGGATGAAACACAGGCCTGTACAAGCCCTTGTGGATGCCTTGAAAGATATGGGAGCCGATATTGAATACACCGGCGGAATAGGATTTCCTCCTTCTCTGATCAATGGAAAACCGATCAAAGGCGGTAAAGCTCTGCTTGATGTTTCTCATAGCAGCCAATATGCGAGTGCCCTCATGCTCATCGCTCCTATGCTGCAGAAGGGACTTGAGGTAAAATTCACCGGGAAGAGGGTTTCCATGCCTTACCTGCAAATGACTGCATCGTTGATGAGAATGGCCGGCATACCTGTTTCTATGGATAACAATGGATTTAATATTCCTTATTCATCTTTCCTGAATACACGGATTGATGGCGAAAAAGACTGGAGCTCTGCTGCCTTTTGGTACGAAGCCCTGGCACTGGCACAAAGAGGGGAGATTTTCTTCCCCGGTTTAAAGATCAGCGATATTCAAGGAGACCGGTTTTGTATGGATTTATTTTGTAAACTAGGTATAAATACAGTTGTTAAGCCGGAAGGAGTCCTTATTTGCAAGGAAGGCCGGCCAAAGGAAACTGTGGATGAGGTGTTAACGGATTATCCTGATCTTGTGTTGCCTTTTTTTTCTGCGATGGCAGGATTGCAGGTACCGGGCAGGATACAGGGTATAACACATCTTCATTATAAGGAATCGGACCGATTACAAACCCTGTCGGAAGAACTGATCAGGGCTGGATTTAACATATTCATTACTGAAGATGCGTTGATCCTGAATAAAGGCAGGGTTAACCAGGATAAATACATCCTGGATGCTCATGATGATCATCGTATTTTTATGGGTCTGTTGCCCCTATGCCAGGTTCTTGGTAAGATCAGGGTTTCTGGTGCATCTTCGGTAAAAAAATCGTATCCGGATTTTATCTCTCAAATTCGTGATTTGGGTTTTACGGTAGACATATCCGGTGAATGAATTTTCATTACATTTGCTTCAAATGTATGCCATGATCGTCGATGTATTTATCCCCTGCTTTATTGATCAGATTTACCCCGAAACTGCTTTTAACATGATACGCATCCTGGAAAAATGCGGTGTTAAGGTTCACTATAACGATCAACAAACCTGCTGCGGGCAGATGGCTTTCAATAGCGGTTTTTGGGATGAGGCCAAAGCGATTGGTGAAAAATTCATAAAAGATTTTCAGGGAGATCATTATGTGGTTGGCCCATCGGCATCCTGTGTGGGCTATGTCAGGAATTATTATCATGAATTATTTCAGAACACCTCCATGCATCTGGAATACCGAAGTCTTCAAAAACGTATCTACGAGTTCTCTGATTTCCTGGTAAATGTATTGAAAGTAGAAGATGTGGGAGCTGAGTTCAGTCATACTGTTACTTACCATGATTCGTGTGCCGCATTGCGTGAATACGGGATAAAAGAGGAGCCCCGGCGTTTACTGGCAAAAGTCAGGGGGCTGAACCTGATAGAGATGAAGGGTACGGATGTTTGTTGCGGTTTTGGAGGTACTTTTTCGGTGAAGCACCCATCCATCGCTTCAGCCATGGCTGAGCAGAAAATTGAACACGCCCTGGAGACGGGTGCAGAATATATCGTTTCCACAGATGCATCCTGTTTGATGCATCAGGATGGCTATATCAGAAAGAACAATATTTCACTGAAGGTGATCCACATTGCTGATGTGCTGGCATCAGGATGGTAGTGCTATTTCCCCTTTAACTCAAGCAGTTTTAACCGGAGTTCGGCCGGACCTGAAGGTTTGTATAATATTTTCATTTTACGGTCGGTGAGAAACATCATAGGTGTGGCATAAATGCTGTAATCGGCTGCTGCCTGAGTGTTCCATCCCATGAAGTCGGCTTCATGTTTCCAGGGGATCTGTAGTTCCTGCAAAGTTTTTTCATAGGAAGTTTGGCTGGAATCAACAGAAACGGATACAATTTCCAGGAAATCCCTAGGGAATTCCTGGTAAACATCCTTTAATCCGGGGATGATGGATTTACAATGCGGGCACCAGCTTGCCCAGAATAATACAAGCTTGTAATCGGCAGACAGACCGGAGAGCGATGTAGGTTGACCCTTTAGGCTGATATCCGGTGCAATATTGCCTACTGCCAGTTTTTTGATGTTTTCCATCCTCTTTTCCAGTTCCGATTTTCTTTCTTCATTCACACAGGTCTCCACCACAGAATATGTCTTACCGATATGATCCACGAGATTGTCGAACCCAAACTGCTGAAACCCGTCAATCAGGTATTTTAGTGTAAAATGGTAGATGTCTTCATTATCCATCATATGCAGCAGGATGCTGTCAACCGCCTGCCGGAATAGTTCTTCCTGCAATACTTTGGCGATGCCGGGATCCCGGTAAAGAGTCAGGTAACCGATGATCTTTCCGGGAAGAATGTTTAGGTTCAGGAGGATGGGTTTATCGAAAACAAGTCCGTCGAAATAATGCTTTCGAAGGTACTCCTCCTGTTTTTCAATGGGAACTTCAAGGTCAATCATTAACGGACGGTCGAAGCGGATAAAATCTGAAACCAGCAAACCTTCATTCTTTTCGATAATCATATTGGTATAATTCAGAAATTCATTCTGCAGGATCTCGTAATGCGCTTCAGCAAGAGGATAGAACCCGTCATTTCTGGGGTATTGGCCTATAATAGGGTTAAGCAGCTCCAGTTTCAGTTGGTTTTCATTTCTTTTTTTCAAATAATCATAAAAAAGAATATTTTCCACGGAACTTGAAACCTGTATGTTTCCTGGAGGGGATTCCAAATTGGTTTTAAAACGGATATTTTCATTATTGATGATGAGATCAAGAAACTGATCCCGGCCAAAAACTAAACGGTAAACACCTGGTTTATAATTGGGTGTTGTTTCCAGGAAGAAATTACCCAAAGCATCGGTACTGACCGAATCGATTATTCTGCTCATGTCTCCGCGGAAGGATGCAATGTATATCTTTTCATCCGAAAGGCCTTCGATTTGGCCTTTGACAGAGTATTCCTGACCAAACGACAAAGCTGTGATAAACAGAAATGCCAGTAATGCAGTCTTTTTCTTCATAATAGAATCGTATTACATTCTTTGATGGAACCCACCTGCTGAAGATTTAATGAATACTATGTTTGGGTTATCTGATTTGAAGGGGTTAAAGATATAAAATAACTGCCGTTACGTTTCGTTTTGTATCTTGTCTTTTTTGGTTTTATGCTTATGGGGAAAGATAAATAAAAAGCTTCAGGTTTCAGGTTACAGGTAGTTTGAGTGTGGGTATTGAGTGTGCGTATTGAGTGATGAGTTGTAGCCCCCAGCCCCCCGCCCCCCCCCCCCCCCCCCCCCCCCCCCCCCCCCCCCCCCCCCCCCCCCCTTAAAAAATTTTTTTTACCCACCCCATAAAAAAAAAACATCCCCCTTCTCCGAAACTTTTTAACAAAAAATTCATA
>Ga0180009_10002178_pt1 | contig 23212 bp, 24 predicted proteins | sample OS_PC_MetaG_FD_123537 | JGI IMG/M metagenome (GOLD analysis project Ga0180009, IMG submission 123537) | Groundwater microbial communities from the Aspo Hard Rock Laboratory (HRL) deep subsurface site, Sweden - OS_PC_MetaG | ecosystem: Environmental > Aquatic > Deep subsurface > Groundwater...
CTACCGCTACACCGTCGCAGGCAGGGAGCGCACCAGCGGCCGGGTGAAGTGGGTCGCCAAGGAGACCTACGGCAAGAAGGCAGACGCCATGGCCGCAGCGGCGCGCTACCGCGACCACCGTGCAGTAACTGTCTACTACGATCCAACGGATCCGGCCTCCACGGTGCTGAGACCCGGTCCCAGCACCGACTCGGAGATAGCGCCCTACATCATGCTGGTCCTAGGCGCGGTGGGCCTGTTCCTGCTGCTGGGCCGCCTGCGCACCCTGCGGCTGCGGATCATCGCCTCCGCGGTGCCGCCGGTGGTTGTGGGCGTCCTCGAGCGGCTCCTGGTGGGGTAGCCGCGCTACTCCATGGTGACGCGTCTCGAGCCGCTTCCACAACGGCCGCGCAGCGCGATCGCGATGTGAGGGGGCGGCAACATCGGGCGAGCGATCAAGGGGGTGGCAAGGCCGTTGTTGCAGTAGACTCAGCACAGGCAAGACGGCGAGGTGACTCGTGGTGCGCATGGTGGCCCTGTTGGCGGTGATTCTCCTGGCCTGCAGTGACGATCAGACGACGCCGAGTGATGCGGCGTCCGATGCGACCGACGATGGCGCGGTGCCCTTCACCCTCTCCCCGGGGGACAAGGGGCACGCCGACGTGGGGGCCGTCCTGGGGACCGGCAAGGTGCGAGCCGGTCAGGTGACCGCGACGTCCCAGCTGCTCGCCGGAGCCAAGGTCGAGGGGAAGGTCGGAGACTTCAAGATCTACAACAGTCGGGCGGCCTTCATCATCGAGGGCGTTCGTCCCTCCGACGGATCGGCGCCCTACGGCGGCGAGGTGCTCGACGCGGCGCGGCTGGACCGGGGCTCGCCGGTGAGCCTGCTCGGCGAGGTCGTGATCGGGCTCGGGATCTACATCCTGCAGCCCACCAGCGTGGGCGTGGTCCAGGACGGGAGCGACGGCACCGAGGCGGTGGTCCGCGTCATCGGCGAGCCGGTGATCTTCCCCTCTCTGGGCGCCGTGCTGGGCACGAGCTTTGGCGACAGGCCAGAGGTCCACATGGTGCTGGACTACGCGCTCAAGCCGGGCTCCTCCGCCCTCGAGATCCGGCTGAGGGCGTTCAACAAGACCCGCGCACAGATCAGCCTGCCGCTGATCATCGTCAGCGTCTCTGCCGGCGACGGGGTGGAGTTCTTCGCCGAGGGGAAAGGCTTCGATGTCTCGGTCAGCTCGGCCCGGGACAACATCGCCGCGGCGGGGCCCGCGGTCAGCTACGCGCTGTTCAGCCCGCAGCTGAAGCTGGCGCCTGTGATCCACGTCGAGGGGTTGTGGATCCACACGGTCGACGGCTTCTCCGTGCCGGCGGCGGGCGAGGCGCAGCAGCAGTACCACCTCGCGGTTGCCGGCCCAGACCCCGAGGGCCTGCTGCGCGGCCTGCGTGAGCTGCGCGGCGAGCAGGAGCCCCCCGAGGTGACCGGCAAGGTGGTGGACCCCGCGGGCAAGCCCGTGCCCGACGTGCGGGTCCACGCCGAGGCCGGCGGCGCCAGCGCACAGTACGTCACCATGGCCCGCGCCGACGCGAAGGGCGAATTCTCCCTCGCGCTACGGCCCGGGAGCTACCGCCTCAGCGCCGTCGCCGAGGGCCGGGCATCACTCAGAGACGTGGCGCTCGACGTCGCTGGCAAGCCGGTGACAAAGGACCTGACCGTCGGTGGATCCAGTGTCGTCCAGTACACGGTGACCGACGGCAGCGGGGCGCCGCTGCCGGCCAGGCTGACCTTCCAGGCCGCCACTGCGCCCGCCTCGCTCCCCGCGAGCTTCGGCGAGCCGGTGTACCCCGGCGACGCGACGTTGATCCGGTTCTCGGCGAGCGGCCAGGGCACGGCCCCCTTGCCGCCGGGGAGCTACACCGTGACCGCCAGCCGGGGGTTCGAGTACGAGATCGGCAAGGCCGCGGTCACGCTGGCCGACACAGACTCCAAGTCCGTCTCCCTGCAGCTGTCGCGGTCGGTGGACAGCACGGGCTTCCTGTGCGGGGACTTCCACCTCCATGGGCTCTTCTCCCCCGACTGCAGCGAGGCCTACACGGACAAGGTGGCGGCTCTCGCCGGCGAGGGGGTGGAGATCGCGGTCATCTCCGAGCACGACTACATCGGGGACCTGGGCCCCGCGGTCAAGGCGCTCGGCCTGCAGGGCCGCCTGCTCCCCATCATGGGGCAGGAGGTCACCACCTTCTCCTACGGCCACTTCAACACCTTCGCCCTCGAGCAGGACCCGACCCGGAGCAACCAGGGTGCCGTGGTCTGGACCGACAAGACCCCCCAGACCCTGTTCGCCGCCATCCGCTCCGACTGGCCCGCCGCGCTGATCCAGGTCAACCACCCGCGCTTCACCTCCGGCTACTTCAAGAGCGTCAGCTACCAGCCGGGGACGGGACAGGCCGACAAACAGTCGATGTGGAGCACCAACTTCGACGCGCTCGAGGTGTTCAACGGCAAGCGCCTGGAGCCCGGCATGGTCTGGACCGACCCTGCCGAGGGGGCGGTCCTCGACTGGTTCTCCCTGCTCGACCGCGGCCTGCGCGTGGCAGCGACGGGGAACTCCGACTCGCACGACGTGCTGCGCGATGTGGTGGGCTACCCGCGCAACTGCGTCAAGCTGTCGACCGACGACCCCGGCAAGCTCGCTCCGGCGGATCTGGTCGCGGCGATCAAGCAGCAGCGCGTGGTGGTCAGCGGCGGCCCCCTGGTGAGCGTGGAGCTCGGCGGCAAGGGCTTGGGCGATCTCGCGCCCTTCGCCGCCAAGACCGGGGCGCTGAAGGTCAAGGTCCAGGCTCCAACGTGGATGTCCGCCGACACGCTGCGGGTCATCGTCGGCGGCACGCAGGTCCACAAGCTCGCGCTGGACGCGAGCACCGCCGACCCACAGAACCCCGTCATCCGCTACGACGACAGCCTGACGATCCAGGCGCAGCAGGACAGCTGGGTCATCGTCGTGGTCACTGGTGAGGGGACGCTCGCGCCCGTCGCACCGGACGCCCAGCCCTTCGCGCTGTCCAACCCGATCTACCTCGACGTGGACGGCAACGGCAAGTTCGACCCGCCCCTGTCGTTCTGAGACAGCCCGGGCGTTGACGGACCCCGACACGGGTTGAATAATCGACGCGAGAGGATCTGCTGCGCCGGGTGATTCGGGATCCCGACGACGACGGGCCGCGCCTCGTGCTCGCGGACTGGTTGATGGAGCATGGGGAGCAGGAGACCGGGGAGTTCATCGCCATACAGTGCGAGCTCGCGCGGCGCCGGGAAGACGGCATCGACAGCGACGAATCGCTCCTCGCCCTGGAGGCGCGACAACGCGCGCTGTACGACGATCAGGCCAGGTCCTGCGTCGAGCGGCTGAAGGGTCTGGTTCACCACCTGTGGCTCGAGCGGGGCTTCCCGCACCGCGTCTCCATGCGCCTCACCACGTTCGAGGAGATGCTGCCCCGGGTGCTGGAGGTCGCTCCGGTGCGTGAGGTCCGGCTGCTGCAGCTCTCCGACGAGCTGGGCGACAAACAGTGGAGACAGGTGGCCACCTCGCCGCTTTGGGAGCGGCTAAGCGGACTCGAGCTGGTTGATGGCGTGCTCGACAGACGCCTCCCCGGAGGGGAGCGGGGCGAACGGGGATTGCCTGTGCTCCTCGCCGACCCCTGTCGGCTGTTCGGCCTGCGGGGCCTGTCGCTGGCGGGCAGCTACCTGCACACAGAGGAGCTGCGGCTACTGGGCAGCCGGCCCTGGCAGCGCCTGGTGCGGCTGGACCGTACAACGCGATCCGGGAGGAGGAGGGGCTGGTCCTACTGCTCGAGGGGCAGGGGATGCAACACCTGCGCTGGCTCGGGCTCAACCTGGACGTGGGGCACCGGGGTCCCGAGGCTCTGGCGCGATCGACGCAGCTGGACCGGATCCGCTCCCTGCGTCTGCGCGGGCTCGACGACCGCGGGCTGACACCTGGCCAGCGTGCGAGATCTCGTCGTCATCCGTAGCCGCGTCGGTCCGCCGGGGGCGCAGGCCATTGCGGGCTCACGGCCCCTGGCCCGGCTCTCGCAACTGGTGCTCGACGGGGGACCCCTCGGTGACGGGGGCCTCGCTTCGCTGGCCACAGCGCCATTGAGCGGGCTTCGCCTGCTGTCGCTCGAGGGAAGCGGGATCACCGACGAGGGCGTCCGGGAACTGCTCGCCTCGGAGTCGCTGGGGCGCCTGAAACACCTCAACTTGAAGAAGAACACGATCAGCAAGGAGATGAAGCGGGCCTTGCGGGAGCGCTACGGCCAGGGCGTCTGTACCTTCAGCCGCTAGGTCAGGTGCCCTTCAGCCGCTAGGTCAGGTGCCCTTTTGGTCAGGTGCCACCCTTTTGGTCGATCCGGATACCGACCGGGGCCGGACCGGCCCACCGGATCGAGCGCCCTGCCCTGCCTCGCAACCGCGCGAGATCGCGCGGCCCGATCCTGGCCCGCATCGTGCTTCTCCTCGCGCCATGCTCTGCAAGCTCAAGACAGCAACCGTCGTGGGTATCGACGCCATCCCGGTCGAGGTCGAGGTGGACGTCTCGCTCGGACTGCCCGGCTTCCACCTGGTCGGCCTGCCCGTGCTCGCCGTGCGCGAGGGCGCCGTGCGCATCCGCGCTGCGCTGCATAACAGCGAGTTCGAGATCGGCTCAGTGCGCGTGACCGTCAACCTGGCGCCGGCCGACGTGCGCAAGCACGGCGCCGCCTTCGACCTGCCGATCGCCCTGGGCATCCTCGCCGCGCGCGGCCTGACCTCGATCGAGCGGCCCGACCTGCTGCTCGCCGGCGAGCTATCCCTCGATGGCCGGGTCAAGCCGATCCGCGGCGCCCTGTCGCTGGCCCGCGCCGCCCGCAAGCAGCAGCTCGGCGGCATCGTGGTGCCGCGGGTCAACGCCGCCGAGGCCGCCCTGGTCGACGACCTGCCGGTCTTCGGCGTGGATAGCCTGCGCGAGGCGGTCGACCTGGTGGCCGGCCTGTCGCGGCCCGGGCCCGTCCGCTCCAACCTGCTCGACGCCCCACCGCCCCCGAGCAACGTCGACTTCGCCGACGTCAGCGGCCAGCCGCTGGCCCGCCGCGCTGCCGAGGTCGCCGCGGCCGGCGGGCACAACCTGGTGCTGCTCGGTCCGCCCGGCGCGGGCAAAACGATGATCGCCCGGCGCATAGCGACCATCCTGCCGCCGCCGACCCTGACCGAGGCGATCGAGACCACCATGGTCCACTCGGTGGCCGGGCTGCTCAACGGACACCCGCTGGTGCGACTGCGCCCGTTCCGCGCCCCGCACCACACCTGCTCCTGGGCCGGGCTGGTCGGCGGCGGCGCCCAGCCCAGGCCCGGCGAGGTCAGCCTGGCGCACAACGGCGTGCTGTTCCTCGACGAGCTGCCGGAGTTCCAGCGCCAGGCGCTGGAGGCGCTGCGCCAGCCGCTGGAGGACGGACAGGTCACCGTGGTGCGGGCGCGGCACGCCGTGACCTACCCGGCGCGCTTCATGCTGGTCGCCGCGATGAACCCCTGCCCCTGTGGCTACCGCGGCTCCGACGTGCGCACCTGCCGCTGCGGCGAGAAGGAGGCGCTGCGCTACATGAACCGCATCTCCGGGCCGCTGCTCGACCGCTTCGACCTGTTCGTCCACGTCAGCCCGCCCGACACGCGCAAGCTGATGCAGGCCGAGCCCGGCGAGAGCTCGGCGCGGATCGCGGCGCGCGTGGCCTGGGCCCGGGGACGGCAGCAGCGGCGCTTCGCCCGCAGCCGCATCCACTGCAACGCCCAGATGGACAGCCGCCAGCTCCGTCGGCATGTCCCGCTCGACGCGCCCTCCCGCGAGCTGCTGGTAGGCTACGCCGCCCTGCACGGCCTGAGCGCCCGCGCGCTGCACCGGGCGTGCAAGGTGGCCCTCACCCTGGCCGACCTGGATGGCGCCGAGATCGTGACCGAGGAACACCTGACCCTAGCGCTGACGCTGCAGCAGGCGCGCTGGGAGCATTGACAGGCCGCTCGCTGCCGGCTGCATGCATGCGCAGGCATGGACCCCGCGTGGCCGATCATGACGCAGTCCGGCGGGTTGGAGGCGAGCGTGGTGGCCAGATCGTCCGCGAGCAGGCCAAGGACGTCGTACTCGCAGCCCCTACCGGGTCAAGGGTCTACAGCCCGACTTCTGGTCCAACCGCAACGAGGTGGCGGGGAACAACGCCGGCGGGGTGGCGGTCAACCTGGTTTGGGCCAGCTGGGAGCCTGTCGATCAGCCGCACCCTGTGTCCGGCGTAGATCAGCGGCCGATGAACACGAGCCCGAGCGAGACCTGGTAGCCCAGGCCACGGCGATTCATGACAAAGCGCCTGCCGGGATTGACCAGGACGATGTCGAGCGGCATGCCGTCGGGTCTCCGTCCCGAAAGCGGCGCGTCACTGCGCGCGCAGGTGATAGCCGCAGTAGGCGCACTCCGCGGCATCGGGGCTGACCCACTTCAGCTCGGCCGCGTTGACCGCGGCCCCGCAGATCGGGCAGTGCATGGGAAGCTGCTGCTGGCTGGCCACGCTGAAGGTCGTGACCGGGTGGCCGTCGCGCAGCGCGTCGACCGCATCCTTGGCCTCCTTCAGGCCGATGTTGGTCCGCAGGCGCACCAGCTTGATCGCCTCGATGGTCCGCCCTGCCTCGACCAGCTGCTTCACGTCCTGCAGCTGCGCGGGCGTCAGGGTCGGCCCCGCCGTCGGACCGCGCGGGGCCTCGACGGGCGGCAGCGACCCGCCGTCGCGCAGCGCCTCGACCGCGTCCTTCGCTTCCTTGAGGCCGACACCGGTCAGCTCGCGGTAGCGCTTGATCGCCTCGATCAGGCGGCCCTTGCCCAGTAGTCGATGAACCTCGTCCACGGTCGGTGATCATAGGGTCACGGCCGGCCAGGATCCACAATGCCCACGCTGACCCCCCTTGGGTCGTGCCGGCTTTCGTCATATGATGCTGTGGTGACCGGATCGCTCGGGGCCAGAGTCGGTGTGCTGCTCCTGGCAAGCGGCCTGCTCGGATGCAGCGCCAGGCGGGAGCTGGACCGCACCGTGGGGCAGATGCTGGAGGCGCTGGTGGCGGACGACTACCGCGCCTTCGAGCCGATCGCCCACCCCGCTCTGCGCCGCCACCTGCCGCCGCGCACCTTCCGCGTGCTCTCCCGGTCGTTCCAGCGCCTCGGCGGCCTCAAGGGCCGCAGCATGATCGGATTTCAGCTGAGCTCCGACGGCACGACCAGGGGCAACTACACGCTGTCGTTCCCCGGGGGGGGGGCGATCCTGGGCGTGACCTACAAGGACTCGGAGATCCGCGACGTGGACCTCGGCGGCCAGCCGCTGCTCGACGCGATGAAGGCGGTGCGCGCCGAGGGCTTCGGCAAGCTCGGCGTGGTCTCGTTCCAGTGGCTCGACGCGCAAGGCCACCCCGAGACGACCTTCGTCGCCGGCGAGAGGATCCGGTTCCATATGCGGGCCGGGGGGCTGGACCTGGACAAGAAGCGCCGATACGCGGTGACTGCCTCGGTGCTGGTGATGAACAGCGTGGGGCGCGTGGTCCACGACGAGCCCCTGCCGCAGAAGAGCGGAAAGGTGGCGCCACACGAGCCGCCGGTGGCGACCCTGGAGGGCGCGCTGACCATCAAGTGGGGCGGGAGCTACCGGGCGGACTTCACCCTGGCCGACACCAACGTCGGGCAGACCTTCGAACACAGCGAGGCGCTGACCATCCAGGGCCCGGCCGAGGCCCCGCCCGACGCGGGCCCCGACACGGGCACCGACGCCCGCGAAGCTGGAGCGCGCACGACGAAGGAGCCCGACAAGCGGCCGAAGAAGCGCTGAGCCCTCACTTGGGCATGCACAGCTTGATGTCGGGCTGGCTGGTGTCGAAGATGTCGCACTTGTAGTCGTAGCTGTTGGGGCAGGGGTAGCTCGTGCCCTGCACCTCGCAGACGAAGGCGCAGTAGTACTGGGTGCCCCCCTGGGCCGTGAGGGCGCAGACCGACAGCTGACTGCCCGACGCCGAGCACAGATCGCCCACCGTGCTGCAGGTGCCGAGGCACATGCCGTTCTGGGCGTACTGGTCGAACTGCATGCAGGCCTCGCTGCCGGTGCAGGAGGTGCTCTGCGAGCAGAGGGCGCCGGAGTTGGTCGCGCTCGTGACGGGTACGCAGGCGCCGTAGGATGAGCAGCTCTCGTCGTAGCCGCAGCTGCCGCAGCTCCCGCCGCAGCCGTCGTCGCCGCACTGCATGCCGTAGCAGTCGGGCACGCAGCTGGAGACGCAGACGCCCCAGGAGCAGCTCTCGTCGTAGCCGCAGCCGCCGCAGCTCTCCCCGCAGCCGTCGTCGCCGCACTGCTTGCCGTAGCAGTCGGGCACGCAGCTCGGCCCGCTGTCCCCGCCCACCGGCTTGAGCAGCCCGGTGTCGCCGGTCGTGCGGGGGTCTGTCCCCACGCTCGCGCACTGGGCCACGCAGGTGGCTATCGTGCTCGAGCCGCCGCCGAGGAGCTCGTCGCAGCTCGCCTGGAGCAGACAGCTGGCCTGGCAGCCGTCCTTCTCGCCGCAGATCTCGATCGCGTCGCACTGCAGGCCGCCGGCCGCGAACCCGATCGGGCTGGTGCCGTCGTCGACGCCCGAGCTCTGCTGCGCCAGGCAGGTCTCGACCTTGCGGCAGGCGCGCTTGCAGCTGTTGCCCCCGCCACAGGCACAGAGCCAGAGCGCGGCGCAGATCAGAGGCAGGACTCTATCTATAGTGAAGTGGGTCGCCATCCTTTTCCTCCCTGACATTTCGTCAGCCCCGTTACTTGGTAATGGTGGCAAGTAGATCCGTGGGAAGCCGCGCCGGGGCATAGCAAGGTTGGTGCCGTCGGAGCGCTGATGTGTTCTCGAAGACTTGCGGACATGGTGTGGACCGTCATTCACGTCTGGGGTGTGTCCCGAAACGACCTTCCTCCTCAAGGGCCCAGCCGCGCGCGCAAGTCGCGCCCGCCCGGTCGAAATTCGGCCCAACAAGATCACGGGATGGCACGAATCGGTTGCCATGAGGCGGCGCCTGGCGCCCGTCGGCAGCGGCGCCTACCGCGAGGCGCCGACACAGCGGGTGATCGGCGGCAAGCAGCCGTTTGTGACGAGCCTGCCCAGGGTCGTGGCCTGGCTTGGCTGGTAGGTCTGGCTCTCGCGAAGACTGCCGCAGCGAGATGCGGCCAGGCAAGTCGGTCGCGGGCCGGTCGCGAGGAGGACGGTATCCGGACCGTGCCGGACCGGCCAGCCGGATCGAGCGGCCGATCCCCTGTCACAAGCCCGCGTCTTCTCAATGCGTGTTTGTGGCGCGACTTGTGCTTCCCATCCGTGCGCACCTCAAACAAAGGAGAACGACCATGGGAAAGCTCACAGCCAGGCTCAAGGCCATCGGCGAGGCGGTCGCCGCCATCGAGAAGCAGTTCGGCAAGGGCGCCATCATGATGCTGGGCGACAGCTCGGTGGCCGACGTTGAGACCGTGCCATCGGGCTCCATCACTCTCGACCGGGCCCTCGGCGTCGCGGGACTACCCAAGGGCCGGTTGATCGAGGTCTACGGCCCGGAGTCGAGCGGCAAGACCACGCTGGCGCTGCACGCCATCGCCGAGACCCAGAAGCAAGACGGCGCCTGCGCCTTCATCGACGCGGAGCACGCCCTTGACGTGACCTATGCCCAAAACCTTGGCGTCAAGGTGAGTGAGCTGCTGGTCTCGCAGCCCGACTGCGGCGAGCAGGCGCTGGAGATCACCGACCAACTGATCCGCAGCGGGGCGGTCCGGCTGGTGGTGGTGGACTCGGTCGCCGCGCTGGTGCCGCGCGCCGAGATCGAGGGCGAGATGGGCGACGTACACATGGGCCTGCAGGCGCGGCTGATGAGCCAGGCCATGCGCAAGCTGACCGGCACCGCCTACCGCACCGGGACCAGCGTGCTGTTCATCAACCAGACGCGGCAGAAGATCGGCGTGACCTACGGCTCGAACATCACCACCACCGGCGGCACCGCGCTCAAGTTCTACGCCTCGGTGCGCCTGGAGATCCGACGCATCGGCGCGATCAAGGAGGGCGAGCAGGTGGTGGGTAACCGCACCCGGGTGAAAGTCGTGAAGAACAAGCTGGCCCCCCCCTTCCGCCAGGCGGAGTTCGACATCGTCTACGGCAAGGGGGTGCACCGCGAGGCCGAGATCCTCGACCTCGGCGTCGAGCTGGCCCTGATCCAGAAGAGCGGTGCCTGGTACTCGGTGGGTGAGACTCGGCTGGGTCAGGGCCGGGGCGCCGCCTGCAGCTACCTGGCCGAGCAGAGCGAGCTGCGCGAGCAGCTGGCGCAGCGGATCCTCGGGCCTGCGCCGGCGGCCGAGGCGGCAGCGTGATGTGGTGACATCGTCGCCGTGACGCTACAATGGGGAAAGGAGCAGACCGATGCCTGGCAAGCGCGAAAGCAACGTCGGTGACCTCACGGTGCAGATCCTGCGCGAGATCCGCGACGAGACAAAGAAGACCAATACACGCCTCGACCAGACCAATACACGCCTCGACGGGTTGAACGAGCGCGTCGACGGCCTGCAGCTCGAGATGCGGCACGGGTTCGCCACACTTCGGGACGAGATGCACCAGGGCTTCGAGCAGCTCGGCGGCCGCATCGACAACCTGCTGCTCGGCGAGCACCGCCACGAGCACGAGGAACTGCGTGGACGGGTGGATCGGATCGAGCAGCACCTGGGGCTGGAGCCGCAGTAGGCTCAGGCGAGGAGGTAGCTCCTGTCGCCGTTCGTGAGACACGCGCCAGTCGTGATCGTCCTGCTGGCCGCCTGTTCGGGCGGACAGCGGTCGTTGTCGTCGATCGGCGCCTCTTTCCTCGCCGACCACACGGCCGTCGAGAGTTCTCACCACGGGATGGGCAGCACGAGCTTTCGGGTGCTCGTCGACGACGGCGGGGGCGTGTGGATCGAGCGCGGCGCGAGCTCCAGGACCCCATGCGGCGCCCTTGGCAGCGCGCGGCTCGAGGCGCTGCGGGGGGCGGTCCGCAGGGCTCTGGCCGCGGGGCTGCGCGCGGTCTACAACACCAGCGCCCATTCCGGACCGAACGCCAACTACTCGAGGAGTCAGACCCTGGAGCTCGCGGTCGACGGACGGCGCCGCCGCCTGCAGATCGAGGGCTGGGCTGACGTGCCGGCCGAGGTGGCGCAGATCCTGGGCCAGCTCTCGGAGGCCGCGAACAAGTGCCCGTCCGGGGGCTGACGGGGCTCAGACGATGTGGCGGTGTCAGGCCCGGAAGGATACGCGCTTACCTCGAACGCCTGCCCAGCGCGCGGGTCACAGCATGCCGTGCCTGCTGCAGTCGGGTCATCCCCTTGACCAGCGACCAGTGATTCCCGATCTCGCCGTGAGGGGTGACGGCGAAGATGCGCTTCTGACCGCGGTGGGCCTTCACCAGCCGGCTCAGCTCGGACCCCATTGGGCTGTAGCGCTTGACGAGCTTGGCCAGCTGCGGCTCGGCGCGGCTGAACTTGCGCGGCAGCGCGGCCAGCTCCGCGGCCGGGATCGAGAGGGTGTGTTGCTTCCACTGGGCCTGGCTGCCCTTGCCGGCCAGCACGGAGATCCCGATCTCCACCCGCTTGCCCATCGGCTTGACCTGGTAGCGAAGCCCCTTGAGCAGATCATTCAGCTGCACATTGCCCTTCGGCACCTGAACGTAGGCCACGTGGTTCTCATCGTTGCGGATCAGGTTGCCGTGCGGGCCGCGGTAGGGCGTCCTGTTCGGCGGAGCCTCCCAGCCCTGGTACAGCACCTGCGAGCCGGGGATGGCGCCAACGATCTTCGTGATCGGCACCTTGTCCCGGTCGCCCGGGTACATCTGGATCGGGGTCCGCGGGTTGGTACGAATGGCGACCACGAGGCTGTCCGACGGCGTCGCGGTGGCACTCGTGGCGATGAAACCCGAAATCAAGACAATGGCAGACAGGGTTGCTTTGGCTCGCCTGCTCGCTGTGACTGCACATCTCGTTCCAGGAACGTTCCCCTGTGTTGTCGGGGACATGCCCAAGGGCCGTACTGGCAATCGGGCTGGCCATGGCCGATCAGCCGGCAGATGCGACCGACGAGGCTGTATGATCGGGAGATGACGCGCGCTCTGCTGGTCGCAGCCTGTCTGGTCCAGTGCGGATGTGTGTTCGACCGCAGCGGGATCCCCGCGGTCGACGCGCTCGCCGGTCCCACGGATCGCCTCGCAGCTGACCGCCCGGCCGATCGCGGCCAGGACCACCGCGCCGACGGGCTGCCCGACGGCCCCGGAAGCGACCAGCCGAGGTTGGACCAACTCCCGCCCGACCAGCTCCCGCCCGACCAGCTCCCGCCCGACCAGCTCCCGCCCGACCAGCTCCCGCCCGACCAGCTTCTACCCGACGCCAAGCTGATCGTCCCGGTTCCGGTCTCCGCGACAGTGCTGGCCCAGTCGTTCAACGGCGCGACGGTGCCCTGCGTCGACAAATACGGCACGTCCCAGGGGTACAACACGAAGATCGCGGAGAACGGCTGGGTCAAGCTGTTCAACGCTTCGGTGACCCTGGCCGGCGCGGTCCAGGAGACCAAGACCTGGGTCGGGTCCAGCCCGGCGGTGACCGTGGTCTACGACCTCAATGCCTGCGACGAGGAGTACCCGGGCTACGGCGAGTGGGGCTCCACGGCGATCCTGGTGCGCAAGGCGACGCTGAGCGGCGGCGATCTGCTGCTGCAGCCCTCTGTCACGATCGCGGACCTGAACTTCATCGACACGCTGGACAACGGCGTGTTCCAGGAAGAGTACGCCAAGCCCGACGACTCGCTGCTCGAGCCGCACCTGGTCAACCCCGTGAACAAGGCCAAGCAGCTCATCCTGCAGCTCGGGCTGCCCTGATGAGGTCTGGATCGGGGCATGACCGCGATCCACAACGCCCCGGACTGACTGTGCTACATTCGGTCTTGCCGTGTCCGCGCTGAGGGAGATCGACCCCGACGTCCGCGTCCTCGTGGCGTCTGGCCAACACGAAAGGGACGGGGCCAAGGACATTCTGGCCCTTGGCGCGCGGGGATTCCTGCAGAAGCCCTTCGAGCTGGAACAGCTGTCTCGAGAGGTTTCCGCGGCGCTGGAAGATGTTGCGCCGTTGGCGTCCTGATCGCTTGGAGCACCCGCGTAGCAGGCCCCACTACGAGTGCGGGCCGAGCGCGAGAAACATACGCAGCCCCGGGTCACGCCCCCTGGTACAGGTAGCGGTTGCGACAGGTGCCCTCGAAGGAGACCATGCAGGGGCCCCACGGCGTGTCGGGGGTGCAGGCCTGTCCGAAGTGGCCACACTGCTCGGGCTCGAGCATGCCCAGCATCACCTGACCGCAGGCGCAGCCGGGGAGCCCCTCCGGCAGCGACGGATCGGGCTCCAGGCCGAAACGGCGCGTCGCGTCCAGGCGGTGATGCTGTGGGCGAAGCGTCAGTCCCGAGGCACCAATGCTGCCCAGGCCGCGCCAACGGGCGTCGGAGACGTCGAACGCACTCTCCATCGCCGCGAGCGCCCGTGTGTTGCCCTCGCGCCTGACCACCCGCGGATAGGCGTTCGCCACCCGCGGGTCGGCGGCCACGGCGAGCTCGGCCAGCTGGACCAGCCCGAGCATGATGTCCACGGGCTCGAAGCCGGTCACCACCATCGGGCCACTGCGGGCAGCGATCGGCTCGTACTCCCGATAGCCCGTCACGGCCATCACGTGCCCCGGCAGCACGAAACCGTCGATGCGAAGCCCCTCGACCTCGAGCAGCGCCTCCATCGCTGGCGGGATCAACCGGTGGGAGACCACCATGCTGAAGTTGTCTGGTGGATCAGCGAGCGTCACGGCGGCGGTGATACAGGCTGTGGTCTCGAACCCCACCGCCAGCAGCACGACCTGCCGTCGGGGGGTGGCCCGCGCCAGCTCGACGGCGTCGGCCGCCCCGTAGACCACGCGGACATCTCCGCCGTTCGCCCGCGCCTCGGCCAGCGACTGCCGGCCGGTCGGGACGTTGAGCATGTCGCCGTAGGTGGTGACGATCACCCCGTGCTCCAACGCCAGGCGGACGGCGAGATCGATCTCGGCCGGCGGGCAGACACAGACCGGACACCCGGGCCCGGCGATCACGCGCAGCCCGTCGGGCAGCAGGCTCCTGAGGCCGTGCCGGGCGATGGCGTTCTCGTGGGTACCGCACACGTGCATGAAGGCCAGATCCCGCCGGCCGACGACGCGGTGGAGGTGCTCCGCGAGCCGCCGCATCAGCTCTGGATCGCGGAAACGCTCCGTCCCGGCGTCACCCATCACCGCTCCTCTCCCCGGACACCAGGTAGGGGTAGGCCTGTCGGATCAGCTCGACAGTCTCCAGCGCCTCGGCCTCGTCCAGCACCTGGATCGCGTAGCCGGCGTGGATCAGGAGGTACTGACCGACCTCCACCCCCTCAACGAGATCAAGGCGCACGTCGCGTCGCACCGCCCCCTCGAGCACGGTGCCGCACTGCCCGTCGATCTCGATCAGCTTCATCGGAAATGCGAGACACATCCAGCTCTCCTGATCCCTGTTTGCATAGCGCATCTGGGAGGGTCCGGCCATCAGATACTGGCCCGGCGGCACAACAGGTGGGCACCTATTCCGACTTCGAGAGCTCCCTGACCACCTGATCAACGGCCGCACTGTCGGGGGCCGGCCCCACCGACAGCGTTGCCAGGATCAGCCTGGCGCTGGACATCTCGAGCGGGTGGGTGGCGAAGGTCAAGGAGTTCTGGTCGACCAGGTTCATCTGGTCGATCCGGCCCAGCGGCAGTAGATCTCGCGCCTTGCGGCCGATGCCGATCGTCATCGCCGCGATAGCCGCCATCGCCTCCGCCAGCGGGCTGTCCCCCGCCACCACCAGGCCCGCCTCGTCGGCCAGGACCGCGTCACGCGACTGGCTGGACTCGCTGATCCGCGCCAAAATGCCGCGCAGCAGGCCGCCGAAGCTCTCGGTGCTCTCCGGCAGCGGAGGCCGAGCTGCATCAGCCACCACGAGCCCCTTGGACCGCAGCGCCGCGTTGTCTGCTTGCAGGGCGGCGACCTGCTCTCCCAGACCCTGGCTCTCGGCGACCGTGGCCCTGAGCCGGGCGTTGTCTGTGTGCAGGCGCTCGACCACCTCCAACTGCTTCGTGAGTAGCTCGACCTTGAGCGCGAGGTCGGATCGATCGTCCTTGGCCGTGTTGAAGGTGGAGATCATGGCGTTGAGGCTCTCGATCTCCCGTCGCGACTGGTCCACCTGCTCGGAGAGGCGGGCCTTGTCCTCCCTCAGCGCCTCTGACTCGGTCTCCTTCTGTTTCAGCGTGGCGACCTGCAGCGCGAGGTCATGACGCTGGTCGTCGACGTGCTCCAGTCCCTTGAACTCCTTCAGCTCCTGCCTGAGCTCCTCGAGCTGCTCGAGCAGTCGAAAGCGCTCCTCTTCCAGCTCGTTCGCCCGCGTGACCTTGCCATCGAGCGCGGCGAGCCGGGCCCGCTGCTCCTCGAAGGCATTGCGCAGCCCGCGGCCGTCGGCCAGCTCGGTCTCGAGCGCCTGTTCCTTCTGCTTCGACTCGGCCAGCCGGTCCTGGAGCTCCTGAGCCTGCCGCCGCAGGTCTGTGCCGGATCGACCGGCAGCGCCCAGATCGAGTTCCAGCTTCGCCCGACGCTTGGCCTCCGCCTCAAGCCGCTCGTTGGTCTGAGCCAGCTCGACCTGGCTCCGTCTCAGTTCCTCCTGTGCGTCGTGCAGGGCTCGCTCCGGGTCCTGCATCCCGGTCATGGTCGGATGCCGGCTCTCCTCGTGCAGCGCGGCCACCTCGTCACCCAACCCACGGATCTGTTCCTGGGCCAGCTGCCGCTGCTCTTCGAGCTGCTGGATTTGCGCACTGGCGTTCGCATTCTCGGACCGAGCCTGCGCCAGCTCCTGCCTCAGCTTGCTCACCTCGGCAGCGGCCCTGCTGCTCTCGGCTTCCGCTTGATCGGGCGGCCGAGTTGGGCGGGCCGTGACCAAGGTGTCTTCCTCGGGCTGAAGCTGCTCGACCTGTTGCTCCAGCTCGCGGATCTGGGCCACGGCCGCGGCGCGCTCGGACCTGGCCTGCTCCAGCTGGTGCTTCAGCCTGCCCACCTCCGCCGAGGCCGACGAGCTCCCGGCCTTGAGACGTTCCAGCTGCTGCTTCAGCTCTCGGTTCTGTGCCTGGGCCTGCTGGAGCTGCTGCTGCAGGTCGGCCAGCCGTTCCCCACCTGACTGGTCCTTTCCCTTCAGGTCGGCCAGCGCTCGCTTGAGCTGCTCAGCGGCGGTGTCGCGTTCCTGCTGCGCGGCCCCGAGCTGACCGCGGAACTGCCTGACCTGGTTCTCGAGCTCGCCAACCTGACGGCTCTGCGCCGCCTGTCTCGCCTCGGCAGCGGTCTTGGCCTGCTGCGCCTGGTCATGCTCGCCCCTGGCCCTCGCCAGCTCGCCGGTGAGCTGCTCCACCTGGGCCTTCAGCGCCTGGAACTGCTTCGCGTCGCCCGGTCGGGCCTGCCCCTCCCGCTCCCGCTTCTGCCCTTCCTGCCTCAGCATCTCGAGCTGGGCGTTCAGCGCCGTCTCCCGCTCGCGAGTTGCGTCGATCGCTCTCCTCGCGGCGTCGAGCTCCGATCGCAGGGCCGCCGCCGCGGCTCCGTCCTCCATTCCCCCGGCGCGGTCCTCGGCCTGACCGCCTCGCAGCCTCGCGAACATGTACCCCACGGTCAAGAACAGCGCTGCCCCGAAAACTGAAAATACCCCGACTCCGAGCTGTGGCGTCATGATCAACCTCTGGTTCGACGTGACCCTGGCCTTCTGGACCAAGTACGTGAATCGGTCACCGCTTGTTCTGAATGATGTCCACTTCCACTCGCCGGTTGGCCCGCCACGCCGTTGGCGTGTCCTTCGGATCAAGCGGGCGGGTCTCCCCGAACCCGTGGACGTTGAACCGGGCGTTGCGAACCCCGAGGGTACGCAGGAAGTGAACCACTGCATTGGCCCGCAGCAGGCTCAGCCGGTTGTTGAACGTCTCCTCGCCACGCTGATCGGTATGCCCACCAACCTCGACCGTCACATTCGGCACCCCCTTCAGCGCGGCTGCCAGGCGATGGAGCTGTGGGCGGAGCTGCGGAGGGACGGCGTAGCTCGAGGTCTCGAACTTCACCACCGTGTGTGCCATCGCCGGCTCGACCCTCGGAGGCTCGACCCTGGGCGGAGGCTCGACCCTGGGCGGCGGCTCGACCCTGGGCGGCGGCTCGACCCTGGGCGGAGGCTCGACCCTGGGCGGCGGCTCGACCTTGGGCGGCGGCTCGACCTTGGGCGGCGGCTCCACCTTGGGCGGCGGCTCCACCTTGGGTGGAACCGGCATGTTGAGTGCCACCGGCTCGGTCGGGGCCGGCGGCCACGCCGCCGGCCCGAGCCAGAAGTTGATCAGGCCAAGATCCGCAAGGCCCAAGGTGAGGCAGATGGTCAGTCCCGCCTTCAGACCGCTTCGTGTCATCGGCTGTCTACAGGACTTTGGTCAGCTCGGGAATCGTACGGCGCAGCTCGAGGAAGATCAGACCGAGCTTGGCTTCCTTGGTCACCAGCAGCACCAGCACCGCCTCGGTCCCGACTGCGTTGAGGACTACGTACCCCTTCTCCGACTTGACGTATGTCTGCTCCATCGGCGCGCGCATTAGCTCGCCCGAGATCCGCTCGCCGACACCGAGGAGCGCGGCAGCCATACCACCGACCAGCTCCTCGTCTATCTCGCTCGGCGCGACGGCCGCGATGATGAATCCCTCGATGCTGACCACCGACGCTCCGATTACATCGGGTGAACTGATGCGAAGCCCCCGCAGGATCTCGTTGATTCTCTCGGTTCGCGTTGCCACGTTGCCCTCCTCCAGTGCTGCTCAAAATGGGTTGAACGACCACTCCAATTCGTGAATCTGTCTGTATTCGGCTCGAGCTATGCTGTTGTGAGCTTCATCACGCAGGTCTTTCCGGCCTGCGGCACCTCAAACTGGTAGTTGACCCCGGTGTAGGCCCCCACCAGCCCTGCCATGTAGCTGTGGAACAGCTGGCACAGCACCGCCTCCCCCACCTTCTGACCGGCGTCCTCCACCACCCGGACCAGGCCACAGGGGTGAAACGTGAAGTCGATGTTGTCCCCGCTGGCCTTGTAGTCGAAGTCGAACGCGTGCTTGAATCGCTCCTGCAGTGCTCGCAGGATGCCCTCCAGGTCCTTCTCCTCGTACATCTCGGGCAGGTGGCCCGCCGCCACGGCACCTGCCTTGCGGCCCAGGGCCTTGGTGCCGCGCCCCACCATCTCGACCAGCGCCTCGGCCAGCGCGGTCAGCGTCGAGCTGACATCCTTGTGGGCCTCCTCCCAGTCCTCGACCGTGAGGGTCTTGGTCGCGGATGTCGCCTGGAGGAACTTCTCCACCAGCGCCACGTTGCCCTCCAGCCGATAGAACGGCCGCTGGATATGGATGTCCCCCAGCTCGACGCACTGGGAGGGGCAGACGTAGAAGCAGGCGTAACAGCCGATGCAGTCATCCTGGCGCTTGACCAGCGCCAGCTCCTTGGCGTCATCGTACTCGAACACGTCGGAGGGGCAGATGTCCACGCACATGGTGCAGCCGCGGCAGCCCTTGTCCTCGATCTTGACGGTTGGCATCGGTTACCTCCTCGCTCTACGGACTGTCTCGCCGTTCTTGCGTACGACGACGTCCAGCTTCATCTCCCCCACCCGGTGCGTGGCGCAGGAGAGGCAGGGGTCGTAGCAACGGATGCCGACCTCGATCGCATTGAGCAGGAACGCGTCCGGCTTGTCCAGGTACTGCTGGGCCGACATCCCGATCGTGGCGTTGATCGCCGGCACGTTCTGCTGCGTCGCCACGATCAGGTTCGCCTCCTTGATGATGGCGTTCTCATCGACCTTGTAGTCGTGGATCAGCACGCCCCGCGGAGCCTCCACGTGGGAGGTGGCGCTCCTGGGGGTTCCCGTGGGCTGACAGCGCACGTCGTCGGAGCGGATCTCGTCATCGGCCACCAGGGCCGCAAGCTTCTCCAGGGCGTGGAGCAGCTCGATCAGCTGGGCGTAGTGGTACAGCACCGTCTGGTGGCAGGGGTACCCGCCGAGCTTGCGGAACTCCTGCAGCTCGGCGTTGGCCAGCGGTGTGTCGATCTTGTCGCAGACGTTGAGCCGGGCCAGAGCCCCCACCCGGTAGGGTACGCCCTCGCCGCTCGCCGTCTTGCAGAACACGAACTTGGCATACGACGCCGGGTTGGTCTCCTCGAACAGGTAGGAGGCCCACTCGTCCTCGGAGAACTGCACCTTGGACTTGTCAGGGGCCACCAGGCGCAGGTCACCCTGGTAGAAGTCGAGCACACCGTTGTTGACGGTCCCGAGGTAGTGGGTCTCGAGCGGCAGCGACTGGACCAGGTCGGGCATCGAGACCAGGGCCTTCTTGGCGAACCCGAACAGCTCCTTGCCCAGACCGACGCCCTCGTTGACCAGCCGCTTGAGCGCCGCGAGCTTGTCCTTGTCCAGAGGGGCCGCCACGCCGCCGGCCACCATCGAGACGGGGTGAGTGCCGCGCCCGCCGACGATCTCCACGATGCGCTGGCCGATGGTCCGCAGTCGCAGGGCCTTGGTGGCCACGTCGGGAGCGGCTGCGATCAGGCCGATGATGTTGCGCTTCGCCGGGTCGGAGTCGATGCCCAGCAGCAGGTCCGGGGCGGCGAGCGCGAAGAAGTGGACTCCATGGGAGTGGACGTAGGAGCCCATGTTGAGCGTAAGCCGCAGCAGCTCTGCGGCCCGGGGAAGGGTGGTGTTGAAGACCTTGTCTACTGTCCTCGCCGAGGCCAGATGGTGTGCCTGCGGTCAAGTGCCGCAGATGCGGGCAGTCAGCGTCGGCATCATCTCGACCTGCATGCCGCGCATGAACGTCTCCCAGCCGCGGAAGTCCAACACCTTGAACACGGCGCTGGTAACGGTGTTGTCGTCGTCTATCTCAACCTCGACACGGGCATGGCCCTCGATGCGAGTGACCGGGTCGATGGTGATCTTGCGTGACATGAGCCTGACTCCTTTTTCAGTCGGTTGCCTGGATCCACTTCTTGAGCAGGAAGGTCGGCTTCTGCCGGAAGACCGGAGAGGCCATGGCGTAGGCGTAGTGGGTCTTGGCCTGACGCTCCACCTCCTTGATGATCTCCTTCTCGGGGATCTTGGTCAGGTGGGCCATCCGGCTTGCCACCTCGGAGCGCACATCGTTTCGCGGCTCGAGGATAATCGACTCCGAGGGGCCACCGCAGGAGAAGCAGGGCACACCGATCTGCGGGCATGGCGCGAGGCAGCGGTCGAGCGTGGCCGAGCCGAAGCAGAGGCAGCCCTGCGAGAGGAAGCAAACGGCGGGATCGAAGTCGCCGTCGTAGGCCCGGCGCAGGGCGGTGACCTCGGTCTTGCGCATCACCCGGTTGCAGTTGTAGCAGACGTTGTGCCGTCCGATCTTGGGCTCGCGCCCGGTGAGCAGGGCGACCAGCCCCTCGAAGATGTAGGCGGCATGGGGTGGGCAGCCGGGCATGTAGATCTCGACCGGGATCTCGGAGTCCAGCGGCCGGTTCCCCTCCAGCAGCTGCGGGACCTGGTCCGGGACGTTCTGGGTGTTGGTCGTGGGGTTGTGGACGAACGCGCCGTCGAGCAGCTCCTGGGTCGTGTGGGCGTAGCCGGCGCTATGCGGACCGCCGTAGACCGGACAGGTGCCGAAGGCGATGATCGCCTTGCACGCCTTGCGCATCTTGTGCGCCGCCTCGACGTCGTGGTCCGTACGGATCGAGCCGGTGATGATTCCGACATCGGCCGCCACGTACTCCTTGGTGTCCATCAGGATCGGGCAGCGCACGAGATCTGCGGCCTCGAGGACCTTGAGCAGCTTGTCGTGCAGGTCCACGATGCCGAGCTCGCAGCCGGAGCAGCCCGACAGCCATTCGATCGATATCCGTGCCTTTGCGGGCATGTGGTGTTCCTCCTCTCTCAGCCCAGGATCCTGAGTCTGAGCATGCAGCCGTTCTCTCCGGCGTGGATGATCTCCATCGTGGACTTGGTACCGCATGTCTGGTCAAGAAGCCCGCAAAACAGGCCGTGCTTGGTGTTGCAGAGCGACCCCTTCTGGGGGAAGCCGTAGCGCGCCAGGGTGCAACGGACGATGCAGTTCTCGACCGCAAGCTTGACCGATTGGCCTTTCTCGTCCTTCTCGATCAGCTGCGGCTCGGTCGACTTCTTGAACGGCTTGATCGGCCAGTTGATGCCCATGCGGAGCATCTCCTTCTGGACCAGCCCGACGGCCTTGACGAAGTCCTTGTCCTTCTGCTCCACCTTCCACTTCAGGCCGACGTTCCGCCCGGCCCGGAAGCAGATGCTCTCCGATCCCCTGCCGAGCAGCATCTCCAGGCCGTTCGCGAGGGAGCAGAGGTAGACCATCATCCCCTGCACCCGTTGCATGTGTTCACGTGCTTCCATTCATGCCTCCGTTTGCCGGCAGGCCGGCCGGTTTGTCTGTTGAACTGGATTCGGATGAGCTTGAGTGCGATCCACGCCACCGTTCGATCTCGCGGTCGAGGACAGCTACCACGCGCTCGCAAGCAGAGTCCTCGGCCTGCTCGTCGATGCCAGCGGTCTCGACCAGAACAAGCCGGGTGCACCGGGGCAAGGTCGCGGGAGCCAGGTGCCTGGCCACCACCAGCGCCTCGATGGGTCCGATCTGGTGTACGCTGCATTCCCGGGCGGGGGGCTGGTCGAGATCCGGCTCGACCAGCATCACCTCGCCTGGTTCCCCGTAGCCCACGCACGCATCGACCACCAGCATCAGCTCCTGGCCGTGGAGGTGGTCGAGCAACGCGAGCCCGCCGCTCCCCACATCACACAGCTCCACCTCCGGACCGTAGCGGTCCCGGACCATCTCGAGCACCCTGGGTCCGATGTTGTCGCTCGAGATCAACCAGTTGCCGGCGCCCACCACGGCGACCGGCGGGGAGACGCCCTCCTCGCACAATATACTGTCGGCCGGTCGGTTCTGGGTCATCGGATCCCCTCCGGTCGAGACTCGAGCAGCATCTGCTTCAGGCGTCTGAGATTCGTCTGATAGACGCGATTATCCGGGTCTAGAGCCGTGGCGGCCTCCCACTGCTCCAGAGCAGACTGGTACTCCCCTTTGCGCAGCGATGTCAAACCGTTTTCAAAGTGTTTTGCTGCTTTGTTCTCGGGCGACACCGCATGCTCCGACCAGTCGCCCGCTGCCCTGGCCCGGTTGGCACGCTCCGCCTCGCGCTGCGCCACGTGCTCTGCCCGCAACCGCTCGAGCGCCGCCGGCTTGAACGAGGTGAAGGCATCACCGTCGCTGTCGGATTGACCGAGGCGCCGCGAGAGGAACACGTCCGAGGAGTCGTGGGATGGACCCGTCCCGGTCGCCATCCCTGGCGGTGAGAACATGTCCGGCTCCGGCGCCGGGCGACTGGCATCCAGATCGACGGCATCCTCCACGGGTGGCGGCCTCCGGTCGAACGGGCTCTCCACGGGCCGCTCCGGCTTTGGCGCCTTGCGGTCGAAGAGGCTGTCGATGGAGATCTCCGGCTCCGAGGGGATCTCCCTGTCGAAGATGCTCTCCGCCGATCGATCCTTCTCGAAGACGCTCTCCGCCGGCCGCCCGGTCTCTGCCGGCGGCTGGTCGAAAACGCTGTCAGGTCGGGCCGGCTCCGACTTGCGATCGAAGAGGCTCTCGATGGTGCGGGCTGCCTTCTCCACCACCACGGCGCGCTCCACCTCGGGTCTGCGGCGTGATGCTGCGGATTCCCATAGCGCCGCCATCTTGTCGACGGAAGCAGCCGCAGGAGCTTCCTCCGGCTCGGGGCTCTTCGCTGCCGCGGCTGGCTCCACCTGCCGCGCGTCCTTCTTCTGCGTCTGCTGCGCCTTCTGCGCCTTCGCTGTCTTGGGCGCGGCGAGCTGGAAAGGCATCTTGGTCACGGCCCCGGGCTCCTCGACCTTGCCCTTGGTCGTGGGCTCCACCTTCGACTTCGCCGCGGCGGCCGGCGGAGTGGACGCGGTCCTCGGCCGGGGCAGACCCACCGAGGGCTTGGTAACTCGTCTGGCTGGCTCGGCCTCCGCCGGCTTGGCCAC
>Ga0180009_10002179_pt1 | contig 23202 bp, 24 predicted proteins | sample OS_PC_MetaG_FD_123537 | JGI IMG/M metagenome (GOLD analysis project Ga0180009, IMG submission 123537) | Groundwater microbial communities from the Aspo Hard Rock Laboratory (HRL) deep subsurface site, Sweden - OS_PC_MetaG | ecosystem: Environmental > Aquatic > Deep subsurface > Groundwater...
AGCTAGAGCTGGCGAATGCGGTTTATGACGTAGTTAGCTGGTTGATTGTAGTCCTCAACTTCTTTAATTATTTTAGAAGGCAAATAGAATGGCTTGCCTATTTTTATTTTTATTTTATATCTTTTTAGAAGTCCTTTCATTAAGCCCATCTTCTTAACAGGAATTGTAATCCTGATCGGTAAAATCTTGACTCCTGTTTTAAGAGCTAAATAAGCAACTCCTCTTTTGGGTTTTAAAGCACCTATTTTCCACTCTCTTCCCCCATGAGGAAAAATACCAACAACCCCCCCTTTGTTTAAAATCTTTATTGGGGTTTTTAATGCCTTATCTAGTCCTATCTTTCTTTTGACCGGAAAACTTCCCAGGCACCATAGAAGAAGGAGAACAGGGAGAAAATAATAAATTTTATCTAGAATGGCATAACGGATAGGAAAAATCTTAGCACCAAAAGAGAAAGATGCTCCTATTAAAAAAGGGTCCGCTGCTGAAACATGATTACTAGCAATTATCAATGGACCTCTAAGTTTTTTTAAATCAACTTCTGTTTCTATTTCAACACGCAAAAAAATCAACAGTAAAAGCTTTGCGATAATCCAAAATAAGTTAAAAAAAGCTTTTGATATCATGTAACCCAGTACTTTTGTTTAGTCATTTTATCTTCTTTCATTATAACCTCTTCCCGTTCTTTGCGCGAATTTTCAGTCAAGGAGCTAAGCTCTCTATCCGAAAGCTTGCCCAGTTTTTTAATTTCTTTTTCTAAATACGCCTTTTTATTATTTTTAGGATCTATTAAGACATAACCCAACAATATATCTAAAACTTGCCCTATCTTGGGATCCGGCTTAACATCTAATATTCTCATAATATCCTGTCCGTTTATTTTAAGCATCTTTACAGAGACCGGGTCTCTGGAAGCTTTCTCAATAATATATTTCATATGACGAAGTTTGTATGGTTCCGCCTTAGGAACACCCGAACCAATTCTATCAGCCATTCTTACTTGTAATAATTCTTCTATGCTTTCTGGGCCTACTTTACGAACTAACTTTCTAACCGATGCCTCAGTAACTTCATCAACATTATAATAAAACAAATGATATCTAATCAATTTAGTAATTTTTTCTATTTCTTTTTTGGAAAATCTTAAACGACCCAATATTTGCTTTGACATTCTAGCGCCAACAACTTCGTGTCCATAAAAGGTAGCACTTTCACCAGACCCTCTTTTAGATTTTGGTTTGCCAACATCGTGAAGGAGGGAAGCGATTCTGACATCCCTGCTAAAATTCTTTTGAGCGGCATATTTTAGAGAAAGTATTGAGTGCTTATAAACATCATATGTGTGATGTTTTGACTGGGCCACCTTATAGCCATCTTCTAGCTCGGGGATAATATATTTCAGCAAACCAAGCTCTCTTAACATTTCTATACCATCAGAAGCATTATCTGACATAATGATTTTTAACAATTCATCTCTTATCCTTTCTTTAGAAATAGCTTTCATCCATGGTGCATTCTTCTTTATAGCATCAGCTGTTTTTTTATCTATTGTAAAATCTAAAACACTGGCGAATCTAACTGCCCTCATCATTCTCAAAGCATCCTCATTAAATCTTTCGTTTGCATCTCCCACAGCTTTCACAATTCCTTTTTTGATATCTTCTTTACCGTCAAATAAGTCAATAATTTTGAATTCTGAATTCTGAATTTTAATTGCGATTGAGTTTATGGTGAAATCGCGCCTGGAAAGATCTTCTTCAATGGTCTTGGCCCATTCAACTTTATCTGGATGTCTCTTGTCTGTATATTTGGTCTCTGTTCTAAAAGGAGTAATTTCAACACTACCCAAAACAGTTACTGTGCCAAATTTATTGTTCATAAAATTATCGGGGAAAATCTTTTGAGTCTCTTCTGGAGAAGCATCTGTTGTTATATCCCAATCCTTCGGTCCGCCAGCTGGCGGATTACCCATTAATAGATCACGAACACAGCCTCCTACAAGATAGGCCTTATATCCATTTTTCTCCAGCTTCTTTAAAATACCTTCTATTTTTTTGGGTATATCCATTATCTTCATCTTATCTTAAAAATTGATTTATTTCAATTTTCCTGGTAGAATCATAATGGAATGCGCCTGTAGCTCAATTGGATAGAGCGTTAGGTTTCGGCCCTAAAGGTTGCGGGTTCAACTCCTGCCAGGTGCTCAAAAGAGGGGGCGCAGCTCATTTGGAACAGAGCGGTCCGACGGATTATTGTCGGACAGGTTGAGGGTTCGATTCCCTCCGTCTCCAATCAAAAAGGCAATGATACAATCATTGCCTTTTTTAACATTTACCACAAATTGTGGCTTCGGGATATATTCTCAGACGTTCTTCGGGAATAGCTTTATTGCATTTTTCACACTTACCATATTTATCTTTTTTAATCTTAGTCAATGCTTTATTTATGTCTTGAAGCCGAAGTTCCATATTATGTTCTACCGGTAATAAATTGGCATACTCTGTTACTTGATCGGCAGCATCTTCTAAAGCCGAGCTTCCCGAAGATCCATTTGCTTCGGGAAATTTAGTATCCCAATCTCCATCAAGCTTTTTATCTTTTCTGGCAAACTTTCCAAGTTCCGCTTCTAGAGAGACCTTCTGTTTTTCTAATTTTTCCTTTAATTCTTGCTGTAGTTTTTTGTTCATATTTCGTTAATTACTTTATTAACATAATCGGCTGGTACCCAACCCTCTAAATTTTCCTCCAATTGTATCTTATACCATCCGCTTAACTCTTCTAAAAATTGATAGCTCTCATCTTTAAATATCCTTCTTAACGCTGGAGATTCAATATCTGGTTCTTCTCTTGCTTCCAACCAACCTGTCGAGACAATGACCATAATTATTTCTTTGGAAGCTTCTTCTACGACTTCTTCCTCAATAATTTTTTCTTCTTCTACTGCTGGTTGCTCTAGCTCTATAATAGTTTGATTTCTCACTTTAAGATACCAATACCAAAATGTAAGAATGGCTGTAAGTAAAATTATTACAAAAACAACAATTATTATCCTAAGCCATATTTTTTGTTTCCCAGTTGGTTTTTTAGGAAGCGACTTAACAAACTCAGCTGGTTTTATAGAAATAGACCTTCTTTGCTGAACAGCTAAGGGCGACTGTAATCTTCCTAATAGTTCTTTTCTTCTTTTTTCTTTTTCCTCCAAATCAATTCTGATTTCTTTTTGTTCGATTTCTTTTTCTTTCACTTTTATTTCTATATCCCTTTTTTCATCTGTTGGGGTTCTCTTTTCTTCTTCTTCTTTCTTCTTTTCCTCTTCTTTCCCATCCTCACCCGCTGCGACTTCAGCTCTTTTGAGTGCTTCTATACGCTCTCTAGCTCTTTTTAAACTCAATTCTCTGTCTGCAGGGAATGAAGATGAAATTAATTCTTCGGGTTCTTCAACGAGTTCTACCGATTTAACAGGTGCTTTCCCAACCGGCTCTATTTTCTCCACAGGCCTCTCTATAGGTTTTTCCACAATAATCGGTTTAATCGGTTCTCCTATCAGCTTTCTATTTATCTCATCTAATTTGATAACCGTACCTTCTTCTTTCTTAAGAAGATCTTCGAATCTACTTTCTATTTTTTCTAATTTATTCTTTGCTTCGTCGATTCTTTCATCCAAAACCCATCTCTTTTTTTCAATATCTCTTCTTTTTTCTTCTATGCTCCATCTTTCTTTTTCTAGCTCCCTTTTCTTGTTTAGGTCTTGAACCGATGCTTCTTCTTGTTCAATCCGCTCTTTTTCTTTTTCTATCTCATTCTCCTTACCCATGACGATTTTTAACTGATTGCTAATTTCCTCTTTTTCTTTTTCTATCTCAACAGCTCCATTTTCAAGAGAATATTTAAGATCCGTTATATCATCCAACCTCGCTTCTAGTTCTATTTTTTCTAGCTTCAATTCAATCTCATTCTCCCTTTTAGCAACTTCTCTCTGTTTATTTTCTAACATTAATCTCTTAGAATTTAAACCAATCAATTGATTTTCAATTTCCTGTAATTCAACATCTAATGTTTTAATTTTTTCATCCCATGGCCATCTCTGCTTTTCAAACTCTCTTCTTTTTTCTTCTATGTTCCATCTTTCTTTTTCTATTTTCTTTCTTTCTTTGGCTACACTAGCACTCATTTCTTTCCGTTCAAGATCTTGTTGTATATTTTCAATCTTTTTCTCCTTGTCGGCAATAGAAAGAAAACCCTTTTTGACTCGCTCTAATTCAGCAAGGATTTGATTCCTTTTAGCTTCTAGTGGATATTCTGTACCTAGAAATTCTCTAAGCTCTTTTCCTGCCACTATTTTTTCTTTTTCAATTTCTTCTTTTTCTCTTAAGAGAACCTCTTCTTCTGTTAGTTCTTTAATAGGAACTGACTCAGGTTTTGGTATTGGGATAGGTCTTGGCACAAGCTTTTGCTCTGCTCTAGGTCTAAATCTAGACAATACTCCGCCAACCTTAGAGTCAAGACTATCTTCTGGTTTTTTCTTCACCCCAGATACTTTTAATCCTTCCTGCATTTCTTTTTTTATTTTTTCTTCTACGTTTCGTTTTTTTTCTAGCTCTCTTTCTTTTTCCATCATAACCTCCTTCAATCTTTCTGCTTTTCTATCTCTCAGCAATTGCTCTTCTTCTTGTTTGATTTTTCTTTCTTCTCTCTCTTTAATTTTTTCTTCTATTTCTAATCTTTGCCTATCCTTTTTTTCTCTTTCTTCTTGCTCTGGAGAAGGTGTCGTAACACCGTCTTTCCCTTGAAGACGCTGAATGTCTTTTTTCATAGTACGAATACTATTGCTTGTTTCTTGATCCATAAATTTAAAAATTAAAAGTTGGTTTAATTCATTATACCCCGTAGAAGAAATTTAACAAAGGTTTTTTGCGAAAAACCTACCCCGAAGGCAGTTAAATTTTCTCTACGGGGTTATAACATTATAACATAATAAAAAAAATAAAATAAATAGCAAATAAAAAACAAGGAGTCGAACTCCTTAAATCTCAATAAGCCTGGTTTAGAAAAACTATTCAGCCTTATACTTTAAAAACAGGATAATAGTTAGCAATGGGGTGAAGAAAAGCACCGCCATATAAAATAAATCCGATACTTTTCCTATTAGGCTCGTTTCGTTCGCAGTTAAAAAGAAAACGATACCTGAGGTAGTAAAAAATTGCACAATAAATAGACCAAGCACAATGACATTTAACAAGATTGCTAACTTTCTTAACATAGATTTATTTTATATTTATAATATGTTATCTTTCTTTTTCAAAAATTCTTGAGGCGTTATTATGGAAATATTTTTAAACTTCTTTACCTTAATTAAGTGCTTGTCACCAGATATAATAAAAAATGCTTGGCAGGCCAATGCACAAGCTAAAAATTTGTTGTCAGATTTATCTTCTTTGATAATTGATAATTCTGGCGGATTAGAAATTATGTATGCTTTTTTGGTTAGAGTATTAATAAATTCCTCTATGGAAAAACTTAAATTTTCTATATGAGAGCTAAATTGTGGATATTTCAGAACTTCTTTTAACTCATTCAATGTTTCTTCGCTAAAGCAAATTGTATGCTTTAGATATATCTTCTCTAAAACTTCTCTTGGATTGCCACCCCAGAACAAAGCCGAAACAATAACATTCGTGTCTAAAACAAAAAGCATGTAATTTATTTATTTCTAACTGAACCAATAGCTTTGTCTAATGTTTTGCGAGAAATATTTTTACCTATCTCATTAAACTCATTCAACATTTCCTTAAAGCTTAACTTCGGTTTGCTTAATCTCTTAATAAATATTGTGTCTTTCTCTCCTGAAATAAAAATATCTGCTTCTTTCCAGCTTTTACGCAATTCTTTTGGAAGAGTAAATGTTCCATTTTTAATTTTTGCTGTTTCGTTAGTCATTTATTCTATTGATTATTTTTCAAATCATATTTACTTTATTTATGTTTTTACTATATCATCATCCAAAAAATAAATCAATGAATCAAAAACTGCCCGAGGACGGGCCTCGGGCAGTTTTTGCGATTTTATTTCTTGATTAGTTGAAGGCTTATTTTTCCTTGGGCATCTATGGAGAGAACTTTTACTGAAACAATCTCTCCTTCTTTAACGATGTCTCCAACTTTTTCTACTCTTTTATCAGATAATTTAGAAATATGAATTAGACCATCTTTACCGGGAAGAACTTCAACAAAAGCACCAAATTCCATAATCTTTTTTACCTCTCCTTCATATATCTTTCCTATTTCAGCTTCTTCAACAATACCCTTAATCCAATTAACGGCTTTTTCGGCTGATTCGCTATTGTCAGAAGTGACAAAAACTTGACCTGAATCTTCAATATCTATTTGAGCTCCTGTCTCATCAATAATCTTGTTAATAACTTTTCCACCCGGACCTATTATTTCACCAATTTTGCTTGGATTTATTGTAATAGTTATAATGCGAGGTGCATACTTAGAAGGTTCAGCTGGCTTAGAAATGGTTTTTTCCATAACATCTAATATTGAATAACGTGCCTTTTTAGCCATCTTTAATGTTTCTTCCATAATGGCTCTGGTTATTCCTTCTATTTTTACATCCATTTGAATGGCTGTAATTCCTTCACGCGTTCCAGCTACTTTAAAATCCATATCACCATGATGATCTTCTGGTCCCTGAATATCAGCTAGTATCTTGTACTCTTTATCATCTTTAATTAACCCCATAGCCACTCCCGTTACCAACCTTTTAATTGGAACTCCAGCATCCATTAAAGCTAAAGCAGAACTGGAAGTAGATGCCATAGAACTAGAACCATTTGAAGAAAGAATTTCAGATACAATTCTAATAGTATAAGGATATTCTTCCGAACTAGGAATGAGCGGCGTCAATGCTTTTTCAGCTAACAATCCGTGGCCGATTTCCCTTCTTCCGGGACCCCTCATGAAACCAGTTTCTCCAACAGAATAAGGAGGAAAGTTATAATGATGCATAAACCTTTTATCTTCATTTACTTCCATTCCGTCAATTAACTGTTGATCTCCAGGAGATCCTAGGGTTAATATTGATAATGATTTAGTTAAACCTCTTGAAAATAATCCCGTTCCGTGAGTTCTCGGGAGAACAGACACATCAGCAATAATCCTTCTAACTTCGTCTAGCTTTCTTCCATCAACTCTTTTGTTTTCTTTTAACACCCCTTCATGAACTAATCTATCTCCTTCTTTGTCTAAAAAGCTAAAGGCATACTTCTTTTTATCGTCTTCGGGATATTTCTCGTCAAGAAAAAACCCAAGTTCCTTCGTTAAATTCTCTATATCTTTTGATTTTTTTGCTTTATCCTTTTGGAAGAATGCTTTTTCGTATTTGTCTCCCAAAAAGTCATTTATTTCTTTTTCCAATTCAATATCTTTTTTAGCCGGCTCCAAAACATATTTTTCTTCTCCGATTTTATCTTGGATTTCTTTTTGGAAATCAAGCAGTTTTTTGATATATTTTTCGCCAAAATCGTAAGCATCCATTATTGACTTTTCGTCTACTTCTTTACAACCACCTTCAATCATATTAATGACAAATTCTTTTTTCTCATAAAGCCCAACAAACATTATATCCATATCATTTTCTTTACGTTCTTCATAATTGGGGTTTAGAATAAACTGATTGTCTCTACGACAAACCCTAATGGCTCCCAAAGGACCATTCCAAGGTATATTAGAAACTGATAGGGCAGTAGAGGTAGCTATTAAGCTCAAAACGTCTGGATCGTTTTCCCCGTCCCAAGATAAAACGGTCGTGATTATTTGAACCTCTTTAGTCAACTCTTTAGGAAATCTTGGGCGAATAGATCTATCTATTATTCTAGCGTTTAAAGTTGCTTCATCAGAAGGCCTGGCCTCTCTTTTCATAAAGCGACCACCACCAATTTTTCCAGCAGCATAATATCTTTCTTGATATTCCACAGTCAAAGGAAAAAACCCACGATCTTCTCGATCTTGTTTATCCATTACAGCTGTCGCTAAAACCATTGTGTCCCCGCAACGAACCAAAGCACTTCCGTTGGCTTGTTCGGCTAAGCTATTAGTTTCAATTTCAATATCCTTTCCGTCTAGTTTTAAATTAAATTTCATATACTCGATACCAATACACTAATAATTCACCAATGTTACGAATATTCGTGTCATTGGTGTCAATTCGTATATTGGTGTCGTGTTAACTTATTTTTTCAACAAATACTTTCTAGGAGTTGCTCCTAAGTCAACAAACTCGTCAGCTATTTCTCTTAACTTGGAAGAAGCTGATTTTCCAAAAGCAACTACTTCTACTCTTTTTCCTTGATTTTTTAAATATTCCACTAAAGAAATAAAGTCTCCATCTCCAGAAACTATTACCAAAGTGTCAACGCTAGGAGCAATTCTAATAGCATCTATGACTAAACCGACATCCCAATCAGCCTTCTTTGCTCCTCCGTAAAACTCCTGTAATTCCTTAACTCTTGTTTCAATACCTAATCTAGTTAAGGCCTCGAAAAAGGGTTTTTCTTCTCCCGTTTTGGTACTTATAACATAAGCAAAAACCCTGATTAAACTTCTTTCATCAATTGATGTCTTCAAAATCTCTTTAAAATTAACTCTGGCGTTATATAAATTCTTGGCTGAATGATATAGGTTTTGAACATCCATTAATACTCCTACGCGTTGTCCAATATGTTTTATAACCATGGTGTCTAAAAATTATCGTTTAAGCCCTACGGCTTTAACGATCTTATTATATCTTTTTTCGTCTTCTTTTTTTAAATGTTTTAAAAGTTTTCTTCTTTGGGAAACCATTTTTAAAAGACCTTTTTTAGAGTGAAAATCTTTAGGATGTTTCTTCAAATGAGAAAGCAATTCTTTAATTTCCCCTGAAAGCAAAACAATCTGAACATCGTCAGATCCCGTATCAGCATCATTTATCTTGTGCTCTTTAATTATCTTTAATTTCTCTTCTGTCTTTAACATGTTTTTTAAGCATATCATATCTCCTCAAAAAAAACAAGGAGTCAAGATCTAGATCTGTTGTATTATTATTCAAATTAAAGATTTTTTATTTTTTTTCAATAAAGCTCACAAATTTTTCTGCCATTTTGATCGCTTCTTCTGTTTCTGATTTGGAAAACTTTCTCAAAAATTCATAATCCGCTTCTTCCCTAGTTCTTTTAACTCTTTTGTATAAACTAAAAAATTCTGAAGAAATTTCTTTATTTCTCCCAAACTCTAAGCCGAGTAAAAGCAAAACGCCTCCGTGAGTTTTAGCAGTTTTTCCTTTGGTCAAGAGAAGAGCTTTGGCTGCATCCAAAAAAGCGTAATAACTTCGAGAAATTGCATCACGATATTAATCTTCTTTTAATAAAATATTCGCTGATTTTATTCTATCTCTAGCCGATTTGAGAAGAATGACAATTTCCTTTTTTGTTGGATTTAAATCTTGATAATTTTTCATAACGCAAAAGCTTCTTTTTGTATAACTTGCATAAAAACACTTGGAATTTTGTTTAAATAAGAATATTCCTTTTGAGAGTAAATATGAGGAGAAATATCTATCCCGTATTCCAACAAAATTTTAACCGTTAGGTCTATTATAAAGTTTTCTTTTTCTCTTGATTTAGATTTAAGAACAACTAAAATATCAATATCTGAATCTTTTCTTGAGTCACCTCTAGCCTTTGAACCGAACAGTTTCAATTCTAAAAGCTCACCAGCCAGCTACTGACTAATTTCTTGTTTAAAATCGTCCAGAACTCCTTTTTCTTTTTTAGTTAGATAAGAAAACTTGCTCATTATATTATTATATCTTAGCTTAAATATAAAAACAAGGAGTCAGAGGGAAAGGGGACGCAGGGGAAAGGGGACGCATCACTTTTAAACAAGGTTTTAGTCATTTTACGAAAATCGTTTCCCGAGGAACGACGGAAGAGTTGCGTAGAGGTACGGACCTCTCGACGACGAAAAACTTTCCGAGCACTATTGAGGTTCAACCTCAATATCTTCTAGAAGAATGTGCCCCCACCAGGACTTGAACCTGGAACAACCGGCTTAAGAGGCCGTTACTCTACCAATTGAGCTAGCGAGATGTTTAAAGCTAAGCTTTACTCGCCCAAGCTTTGCTTCCCTCTTTCATCATTTTCTTTCTAAAACTAAGAATCCTGCGATTACAGAATCGCAGATAAAGTTCTCTAGGGGGATAAAATTTTCTTGCAATTGAGATTTTCGAAGGGCGGAGTTATAAGAACGTTTTTTCCGTTGTTTGATAATGGCTGGTGGTAAGTTACATTTCAACAACATAGCAATTAGAATCAATCTTCCTATCCTACCGTTTCCATCAGAAAAAGGATGAATTTTCTCAAAACAACTATGTATGTTACTAACATGAAAAATAGCATCTTTATTTCTATAATTAATGTCTTTAATTAATTTATCTATCAGCTGAGGAATTTTTAAATAATTAGCTGTTGGGACATTTGTTCCAACAATACGCACCCCATGCCTTCTCCACGAGCCAGCATCGTCTCTTATCCCATTCATTAGAATACTATGAAGTTTCAAAATCAATGTTTCGTTAATCCTAGATGAAGATAAAGAAATATAATTGAACAAGTAATTTAAAGCTGTTTGATGATTTTTTGCTTCTAACTGTTCTGTAATAGTTTTATTTGATAAGGCAACATTATCAAACAAGATTGCCTTAGTATCATCTTCGGTTAAAGTGCTTCCTTCTAACCGGTTCGTATTATAAGTTAACGCAAGTAAGAATTGATCACAAATATCAGGATTTTTCAGAATCTCTTTCAAAACATTTTTGTATTTCCTAGCTTTATGTTTTATTATTTCTTTTTTTGCTTTTAATGGATCCTCAATGATAATTTTCTGACCAGCTTGCACAGAATATAAGCTATCAATATTTTTTTTTGCTTTCCTTCTTGGTTCCGATTTGCCGTTAATCCAACTATTAAAAGAAACAAAAGAAACTCCAAGCTTTTTAGCTATTTTTTCTTGAGTTAAGCCAGAAATATTTTGGATAATTTTTAGTTTTTCTGCGACAGTCATATTACAACCATCATAGCAAACTTTATAAAGTTTGTCAAATCCAATAACTATATAAAGTTACGGAAGTGTGCTGTATTATAAAAATAGCTCGAACGCGTTTCGCCACCTATCTTGTTAAATAGGCGAATAGATAAATGGAGGTCATTATTAATATAAAGATTAAGCCAGCTAAAAGAAAACCCTTGAATCCTAAATCCTTATCTTTGGGAATTTTTTTCTTAAGCAGAGCAGGGAAGTTTATAAACATTAAAAGGCCACCGGGAACCATTATAGCTGAACTCATCCACGAAAGATAGACACCTTCCCCCAGCGTTATCACAAGAGATAAAATATTCTTTTTCATCTTCTTCTATTATATCATAAATTAAATTCAAAATAAAAAATCGCTTCCCAAGAAACGACCTTCTGAGTTGCGTAGAGGTCCGACCTCTCCGCTAATCGCTAGAGGTACGGACCTCTCGACGACGAACGACTTTCCGTGATTTTCTCTTATGCTCCGCATCGTGAACAACGTTAGAACCATTATTCAACAACAGAATGAGTATATCTATATCCCAGATTTAATATTTTAGGGCTTACTCTGCCTCGCTTTCACTATTTTACTTTCTCCAAAAAGGCTAGATCTCTTTTAACAATAAATTTTCCTTCATAATCATTTGGTTTATCTTCTTTGAGCAATTCTATTGCTTCATCTTTTGATACCCATAAGGGCTTAAAGCCATCTTCTAGTTCTCCTTTATCGTATTGAGGTTCAAACATTCCTCCTATTGGTTTTGCAAGATAACAGTATGATATTTGCAAAATATCTAATTCATTTCTATATTCGATAATCATTCCTATCTCATCTATTATTTCTATATTCTCACAACCAGTTTCTTCTTTAATTTCTCTTTTTAATCCTTGCAATATGGTTTCTCCCTCATTTATTCCACCTCCAGGTAGCTTATGATAATTATATTTAGAATTAAATTGAAAGGCTATTTCGTTTTTATCATTAACAACAATCGCCCTAGCTGCCTTTCGTAGAGTGTAGGGCTTATTAAATCTTTCAACTGAACCATTATTTACATCTTTATCTGATATTTCTAATAGAAGTTTCATATTATTCTATCTTAACAAAAAATCGCTAAAAAAGCGAGAAGAGTTCCCTGCCCGTCGGCAGACAGGTAACCGTCCACGACGAGTAGTTAAATTTAAGTTCATTAAAAACTATTACAGAAATTTTGATAATATTATATCTTTTTATTACTAATCAAAAAAAACAAGCCTGCTTGCCAATAGGCGGGAAGCTAGGCTCCTTAAACTTATCAAAACTACTAAAAACTAACCAATAACTAAAAGACTCTTTAGTTCTTTTATGTCTTCTTCTATCTTCTCTATTCTTATTCTATGACCTTTAATTAAAAGCTTCTCAATCGTTTCTAAACGATCATCTATCCGATTAAAGCGATGATCTGCTTGGTTAAATCGCATATTAACCTCTTCTTTTTTGGCCGTTTCTTCAAACCCTTTTTGAACCATTCTAGCCAAATCTCCAATCGTAACACTGCTATTTTGATTGTTTTGATTATTCATTAAATCCATATTTCCATTATAATCCACCAACATCCAATGTCAACTATTGAGGTTCAACCTCAATATTTTTTTTATTTGTGCCCCCACCAGGACTTGAACCTGGAACAACCGGCTTAAGAGGCCGTTACTCTACCAATTGAGTTATAGGGGCATTTTAATATCCTACATTATTTTACGCAAAAAAACAACCGAGATTTACCCCATTTGTTAATAATGTTTTACCTTAAATACATCTTCATATTGCTCTATTGCCTTGTCTATTTCATCGGTAGTAGGTGCTGATGATTCCGAAGATGATGATGTGGTGGGGCAATTGATTTGCCACCAACCGCCGTCAAAGCCATCCCATCTTGATATCCCAACCACCATAAAAAACGTATTAACAATTAACCAAGCACTGTAAGCTATTAAAAGCCCTATGGCAACTGATGAAAATATCTTCTTGGCACTAGCTAGTTTTTCAGGCTCACCTCGACTAATAAGATAATATACTCCGCCAACGGCTATCATCAAACCTGCTAAAATAGGTATGATATCTTTAAATAAAAAGGTTGTTATATTATCAAATAAAACAAAAAGGTCGCAGAATGTACAAGCTGGTTTACCGTCGCCAGTCAGACTACAATGAACCAAAGGTTGAGCTAAAGCAATGCTTGGAAGAAAAAGCCCACCAATTAAGAATATTAAAAATGCTTTTTTCATATATTATTGAAAGGGGTTGCGAGCTCCACGGACGTCAAAATGGACATGACATCCAGTTGATTTTCCAGCACCAGTTGTTCCTGGTTTTCCGCCGACTAAAGCAATTCTTTCTCCTTGGGAAACATTTTGACCTTGAACGACTAAGCTCTTTTGGATATGTCCATACATTGTAACAACTCCGTTAGGATGTAAAATTCTAAGATAATTTCCCGCTCCTCCGTTCCATCCATATTCTACTCTCTGAATTACTCCAGCGGCAGTGGCATATATTGAAGTTCCACAAGGAGCAGCAAAATCAATAGCATTATACCAATGAAGTCCTTGGGTAATTGTATATCTGGCTAAAGGAGCAATAAAATAACTTGAGCCAACTGGGATATTAGCAGCGTAGGTACTTGACCCAGAGACCGGTATTTTTCCATTAGGAATAACTAAAATATCTCCGATGAATATGTTACCCTCGCCAGAAAGATTATTAACAGCAATTATTTCCGTTGTTTTTCCTTTATAAGTTTTAGCAATATCACCCAATGTATCTCCATTTTTAACATGATAAATAACACCCGATACTGGAAGAATAATAAGTTTTTGACCAGGCTTAATGGTTGACTTAGACCCGAGATCATTAGCTATTAAAATTGTACTTAAAGAAATATCAAACTTGTCGGCAATTGTTGAAAGAGTGTCATCTGGCTCAACAATATATTCAAGAATTTCTTTCCGAGTACCATCGTCTTCTTCAATACCACCGATCATGCTTCCCAAAGTATTAACATCAATCGTCATTGGAGGAGCGACGGCAACTAAGCTATTATTTTGAACAAAATTCATATTAGGGGACTCTCTAGCAATATTACTAGATCCTGCGACAAATAATTCCTGACCCGAGTCCACAGCTGAAGCTAAAAGAGAAAAATCTTCAAGAGATCTTAACACCGAATTTGAGCTGAAAATAAAGAAGCCGAAGATTAAAACGGCTAAAACGATCAATAATTTACCTAAATAAGAACTTATCTTATTACTCATTTTATTTATACTACCTTTTCGGAAATATCCAGTCAACCCCCTTTTCCACACCTCAGAATAAAGTGACCGAGTCACTTTTAGCGAAAAGTGACTCGGTCACTTTTATCTGTTATTATTAAATAATGCAAATAAAACCAATAAAACATTTCGGCCAAAATTTCTTAATTAACAAAAGGGTTATCTCTAATGTTATTAATGGAGCTAAGCTCCTTAAGACAGATAGTGTCTTAGAGATTGGACCAGGCAAAGGGGCCTTGACGAAAGAATTAGTTAAAAGAGTTAAAAAGGTTATTGCTGTGGAAAAAGACCAACGCCTCGTTGATTTTCTCAAAGAAGAATTAAAAGATTTTGACAACATAAAAATAATCTACGAAGATATTTTAAAAATATCTAATTTCCAATTTCCAATTTCCAAAGTCGTTGCCAACTTGCCTTTCTATATAGTAGCACCCGTTATTAGAAAGTTCTTGGAGAATCCGCCAGCTGGCGGATCTCCAAAAGAAATGACTCTAATAGTTCAAAAAGAGGTTGCTCAAAGAATATGTGCCAAACCGCCCAGAATGAGCATCCTAGCTGTTTCTGTCCAGTTTTACGCAACCGCCAAAGTTCTTTCATATATATCTAAAAGATCTTTCAAGCCCGTTCCAAAAGTTGATAGCGCTATTATTCAAATAACCCCCAAGAAGAAACACGACATCAATCCCGATAAGTTTTTTAAAATTGTCAAAGCTGGATTCTCTCAACCAAGAAAACAACTTATTAATAATTTATCAAAAGAATTAGAGATAAATAAAGAAGAACTTAGCTCCTTGCTTTTAAGCAAGGGGATTAAGCCGACTCAACGCGCCGAAACTCTATCTGTGGAAGACTGGCTAAAATTAACAAAAAAAGGCGGACTCTAAGAGTCCTGCCCTTTCGGTAGTTTCTAGTAAAAACCAAAAGCCCCCGAAGGGGCTAATGGCCAACCAACATATAACACAAAGAAGAACTTTAAATGTTATATATTTTGTGAGTTCGAAAGCATCGAACTTATACCTACTACCTTTATTATACCATACAAGAAACTTTGTCAATAGTGCAAAAGTCAAAGGTGAGTGTGGACGGGATGGGATTCGAACCCACAATAAATAGGTATAAGTTACTTGTGATGCCGTTTCACTACCCGCCCATTCTCACAATTATATTTTAACATATATGAAATACACAATAAAGCAATTTTAATTATTATTGCACTAGTTGAGTGGGGGTGGTATAATTATTTAATGTTGGGGAAAACTAAAAAACTTTTCTTATTTTCTTTTATTGCTTTTTTGTTTGCTATTTCTATATATTCTCTCGTCTTAGCCCAAGACCTGGAAATTGATTATCCAGATATTATAGGTAAAGCTCCTGAGACAGTTCAAGACGGATTACCTGCTTATGTAAAATATATATTCAACTTTGCTATTGCCATCTCAGCTTTCCTAGCTCTAGCCTCTTTAATTTATGGAGGCATATTATATATAACTTCGGGTACCGATCCATCCAAGTTAAAGGCTGCTAAGGATCAGTTAACTGGTGCTCTCTTGGGAATAGTTATTCTATTTTCTTCTTATTTAATTTTGGTCAGTATTAATCCTCAATTATTGATTCTTGAATTTGGTCCATTAACTCCAGTTGATCCAGGCAGTATCAATACTTATACCGCACCAGAGAGAGAAGTACTTACTTGGATTGTAGCTGAACTACCATTAAAAAGTGCTATGACAACAGCCACTGTTTGGGAAGAAGAAAGAACCGAAGAATTAGAAACTCTTATTACAGACTTTGAAGGTTTTCTTAAAGAGGAAATAGATGTGGACGATCCCAACCTGGAGAATGATAAACTTAATAGAATTTCGGACTTAAATAAATATCTAAAAACGGTAACCGATGAGTGTCGATGTGAAAACACCAAAGCTCTTTGCACAAAACCCCAATCGGGTTCTATGCCCATTGGTTGTTCAGGAGATCCTTGTGAAAATGATGACGATAATCCGACAGCCAGAGAAAGAATAAAAAAGGTTCTGAATATAGACCGGGAGAAAATAAAGACTCTTTCCAAATATGAAAAAAAGGTTTCCGAGCATAAAGAATTATTAAGAGAAGAGTTAAGAAAATTCCAAGAAATAGAAGGAGAAATTATTTCTTGCCGAACCCAAAACCAGGAGTTTATGACACGCAACGATCTCTTGTTAGCTAAGCAACAATTTGAAGAATTAGGAAATCAAGTTATTGAAATATCTGGTTACAAAGAAGCCGGAGATGAGGCTTTAACCTTTTATTGTTCTGTGGGAGGAACCATTTATGATGCTCCATATACTCCCCAGAAAATAAAAGAGCTTTCCGAAGAAACTCCATCTTCTGAAAAAGTAGCTTCTCCGTATGAGATTCAATTAATTAGTTGCCATACCAGAATACCAACAGGAGAAACGATTGATCAACTCAGAGAGTTAGCAATTATTGCTATCTTCAAATTAGAAGAATTATCTCGCTTAACTGAAAAAATGGCTCAACAAGTGCAAGAGATGACCGAACTTGTATCACAATGCAATAGAACTTATTGTGAGCCATCTTGTAGTTGCATACCTAACCCGTGGTACAGATGCTGTAGCCCGATACCATGTGGGCCAATGGCTGTCTTTTGCCGATCCAAATGTCTTCAGTCTATTCAGGGATGCAGTGGTGATGCCTGTCCAGTAGAAGAAATCACCAAAAAATCGGAAGAAATAAAAGAAACCGAAGACAAAATTCTTGAAATTGATACTGGAGTTATTGCAGAAATAAAGAAAATATTCCCGGCCGTATTATACCACGCAGAAGGACCTAAAAACCCCTATAATCTTCATAATCTTGATGCTGCTACTCGCGTCTGTTTTGATCCTAATATTAACAATCCAGAATTTATTTTATTAAGCTGTGAAGGTGCCAAGGGCAATTATGGACCCAGCGGTACAATTATGACTAGCTGTAATCCAAGAGATGTTTATTGTTGTTCACCATCAGCTACTCCTCCCTTACCAATTTCGTCTGATTCAGACCCTCTATATATTGTTCCCCTCAAAGAACATTCTGTACTATCATCAGAAGACGGCTGTCCTAAGGGATTTGACTGCACAAGCAGTGTAAGAAATCATGATCAATACGAAAACGATGCTTCTAAACCACTTAAACAGCTTCTTTCTTGTATGCGTCAGGGATTAGATAAGTATCAAGAAGCAGAAGAAGAAACGGAAGAAATAATAGGATTAATCTCTTCTATTTCTGATGAAAAGCTATATACTGGAAAATGTGAATGGGGTTTCAGTCCCAAAGACCCAAGAGATTGTTCTCATATTTATGGAATAGAACAAAACAAAATGAAAGTTTCGGCTCATTACGGAGGCACTTTTTGTCGGGATACAGAAGAATCCTATGCTGTGGATTTTGATATGTCTTCCGAACTTCAAAGAAAATACATAGACGAAATAATAGATACAGCTAAAAAATGTTCTTCCGAAGCATATGTTTTAGATAAAATAACTCATATCCATATAGATATTGGAGAATTATATGATTGTGAAACAAGTGATTTTTAAAATGAAAATGAAAAAGTTTATCATACCAGGCATTTTAGTTTTGGCGGTTTTGATTAATGTTTTTATTCCATTGTTAGAAAAATCAGGTACCAGCTCTGATATTTTTGCCCAATGGCTAGAATATTATCCTCATTATCCTAATAGATTAAAATATATTATTAGTGAGTTGAGTCAAACTACTCAGGATTTGGAATTTTTCAATGAAAAATTAAGCAACCAAGCTTCTCAATGTAGTTGTACTAACGCTTCATCGCAGTGTATAAGAGAAGGGAGTGTCGGCGTTTTTGGTGAAACTTGTAATAATGGAGAGGAGTTAGAGAAAACCAAACTAGCAGTTAAAGATAAAGCGCAACAAATGAATTTCTTAAAAGAACTACTTCAAACAGAAATGGATACTGGCTTAGCCGAAGAGCTGGAGAGAATGGATGAAGATCAAGCAATAGTATTAGAGTCTAATTTAAATAATATAATTTCTTCAAGCGAAGGCGTTACCGATTCAGCTTTAGAAAATGTTGAGATATTAGATAATGATGCTTATTCAGCTAAAAACCAGTGTCAAGCTCAGTGTAATACAAATACTATTCCAGTAGTCAACGCTTGTGTTTTTGGAAGTGGTGGAGAACAAAATCCAATAAACATGAACTTTGAAATAGGGGTTCGTTTAGGCGATTTAAACTTAGGAAGAATAGCAATTGACGAAGTTGGGCTTAATTTGCCAGATAGCATCCAAATGTCAGATGCTGCTAATATAGGTGATTTTAATATTGATTTGCAAGATATTAATATTGCCTTTCCTGATATTCCAATTGATCAAGTGTCAGATCTTTCTCTGGATCCAATCGTTTTTCATCCTCCCTATCCAGATATTCCCGGAATTCCTCCAGCTAGCTTTTCATGTACCCAATTAGATGCTAGCCCATATCAATGTACAAAGGAAGATACTCCTGAGAACAATCAATATGTTGATTTAGAATGGTTTTTACAAACATTATCTTGGTTATCTGATAGATGCCAAGAACTGCCTGGCTTAACAGACGCCAATAATAATCCTGTCCAAGAAAGATACGAACAATGCTTTAACGAAGATTCTGTTCATCTTACGATTATTGATCAATGCCAAATTTTACGACAAAGACATTCTACCTGTATGGGAACTGGTTGTGCTCGTCCTCCTGAAATATGCTATGAAATAACTAATGTTAACGCAAAATGTCAGGACTTATTTAGATCAGAAGGAGAAACAGCACCACCAATTTGCAACCTCAACACTCTTAGAAACAAATGCTCTGAATTAAAACAAGCCGGAGAAATGAACATTCCTGAACCGTGTAAATTTATTCCTTTGTTTAATAGAACGCTTGAAAATCCTGGAGCTCAAACATATCAGACGCCATCAACATCCTGTGCTCCACAAACCATTTCTAATCATTCCCAAAATAGCATTAGGCTAGATTGTCCTTCCTTGCCCTCTATTAATTCAACGCTATTCCCAAGAATAGAACTTCCTGACACAATAATTCCTGATGTCAGACTGCCTTCTTTCAACTTTATGCCTTTTTTAAGGGTGCGCCTTCCGAGCCTTATTTTTGAAGATTTAATTCTTCCTGACTTAAAGCCCTGTAATTTAAATATGTGCAAAAGAGATCTTTCTTCTTTGAAGGTAGACTTTCAATATCCTTCTTTAAGAATCCCTGATATTGATATTCCACCTATCCGTGCTGATATGCCTGCTATTCCTAATGGCCCCCAGCTTGATCCACTATCAATAAAAATGAATGATATTAAGTTCCCGTCCATTCCTATTCCAATGCCTGAAATTGATTTAACCGATCTGCTTAGTTTAGATATGGATTTACCAGAAATTTCCCTTCCACAGCCTGAAGTTATTTTAAATTTTATGGGTATAGATATTGATATGGGGAATATGCTTTTAGGGTTAGTCTCTAGTATTATTTCTATTCCTAACGGATGTGTTAGTGCGGGAATTTCTGGTATTCCACTAGATATTGGTTTCCCTGATTATTATTTTTCTTGGCCAAGATTTCCAGAAATACCTGATTTATGTGATAATAGATTTATGGATGTTGATAAGTTTTGTAAAAACATTGATGATTCTTTAAATCAAAATGTAGCTAGTAAAATGAGTCGCATTCAGAACGTGCTTGACAACACTATTCAATCACAAATTCAAAATCAGCTTGATAGTGCCGCTAGCGTGCTTAAAGATCTAATTACAGAATCTATCCATGAACGGTTGAATGATATCCGAAGAAAAGTAGAAGAAGCAGTAGCTGAAAGTGTATCCCGTACAGTTGTAGAGAATGGAATGTTCAAAATTCCGGATGCCTATGCTATTTTAGACAAAATCAATATCCCCATGGATACCGTAAATGCTGAACTATCTAAAATAGCTAGAAGAATAGATATTCCTTGGACAGAAGACTTAAAGAAAATTCCACTGACTAATCCCATAGATTATCAGCTTCCTTCTATTCCATTAGGCGACATGAGTTACACTAAACAAAAAAGATTTGATCTCCCTGGATTCCAAATGCCATCTCTTGATGCTGATCTTGATCTGTCAGGTCTTTATCCCGGATATGAAAGTGTCCCGCCTTCAGGAGGAAACCCTTACCCAATGGACGATATTCGTGTTAATATAGGAGAAATAGGAAACACCAATCAAAGCATTATTAATAGCTCAAATGAAATACTTGATGTTTTGTATTAAAACAATGAAAAAAAACTTATTCCTTATATTCATTATCTTTATACTTCTTGCCCCTGCTTCACCTATTCTTGCCCAAGGAACAGAAACCTCAACAGATGAAGGCAGAGCTCTTGAAATTGTCTATCCCGTTCTCCGTGGAGAAGACGGTGAGGAGTTAACGCTAGAACCTGACACTGGTCTTCCTGATTATGTTAGATATGTTTTTAGGTTCGCTATAGCCGTTAGTGGTTTTTTAATTCTTTCTGTTATGGTTTGGAATGGTATATCATATGTTCTTTCCGCAGGCAGTGCCGAAAAGCTTCTTAACGCAAGAAATGGAATTTTTGCATCTCTTTTTGGAACTCTTATTCTTGTTAGTGCCTTTATCCTTTTCAATTCAATAAATCCTGATTTAACTAAATTAAGTCCTATAAAAGACCTGAAAGCCGTAGAACCCGTTATTACTCCTGGAATATATCTTTGTAATTATAATCCGGGTAATGTTCAAGGCTTAATCCGTTCGTATTTAGATCTAGATACTGATTCAGATAGTTTAGCTGGCAGAGTTAATGCGGCAAGAAAATTAAGAGATATAATGAGTAATGATGATGGTTCCTGTTATAGGGTGAAATTTTCTGCGAATATAAACAAAGATGATTTAAATTTCACTAAAGATAATAATGAAAAACTTATGTTTTCAATACCAAAAAGGATATATAAAAATCCCGAAGATCCCAACAGTAAGGATGATTGGGAATATAATTATGGAATAATTTTTCACGAAGAAGATGACTGGAAGGGTAAATGTTTTCCAAATTTTTTAGACACAAATTATGAATCTCGAGGCGATTCGGTCACATCCACTCCCTTTTCAGGTCTTGACAAAGCTAAATCTGTAACTCTTTTTGAAAAACCAGAAAGAGTAATTAGTTCAAGTAATAGAGGAATTATTCTATTTCAATGTCTTGATCACAGTACAACTAAAAATTGCCCTTCTGGCTTAACTGGAGTTGGTGGAGAGCTAAGCTTCTCCATACAAAACGCCAATTCTTATAAAAGAGAAGTGTCAAGAGGAGATTTGGGAAATTTAGCAGGACCTACAGGAGCTGAGGGTAGAACAGTATCAGGATCCGGAGGTATGGGGGGTGGTGGAAGTGTAACTATTTTTCCAGATCTTTCAGAAGAAGAAAGACTCAAAGGAACGAGATCTGTTAAAATAGATCCTGAAGACGCCTATTTCGCAATAATGTTCTCGGGAGAAAACTATCAAGAAAATAGTAAAACATGTGAAGTTATTAGTAAAAATGATAACAATTTACTTGATCAGCCGATTGGACAATGCGGAAAAGATTGCAAAAAAGCACTCTCTGACAGTAAAGAATTTTTACGAGATTGTATCCCCTGCCTGAAATCAATGACCGTAGTTAAGGGTAATGTTATATATTAAAACGCCATAACATAATATGAGAATAAAAAAACAATTAACTATAACTATCGCTTGTTTAATAATTATCGCTGTGCTTGTTATTCCTTTTTCGGCTAATGCTCAATGGCAAGCACTTAAAGATGCTGTAGATAATCTTGGGGTTACAATAGTAAGTCATGTTATGGGAGCATTTGTTTATCTTAGTGCTGGTTTCGCCCAAATAGCAGGATCTCTTTTAGATTGGGTAGTCAGTCCTGAATTTATAAGTTTTAGCTATACTAATCCATCGGGAGATAATGCTAATCCAATCGTTGCTGCTGGGCTAGACATTACTAAAAACTTTGTTAATTTAGGATTAGTTGTTGTTTTAATTTTTATTGCTATTTCTATTAGCTTACAACTAAAAGAGTATGCATCTCAAAAGACTTTTTTAAGACTATTCGTCGTTGCTCTGTTGGTAAATTTTGCTCCGGTTATTTGCGGGGTAATTGTTGACGCCTCAAACATTACAATGAACTTTTTCCTACAAGGAATTAGAAATGACATATCTGGAGCTCTAACAGATGTTAGTAATGAGTCACTAGCAGGAGCACTTACAAGACCGGGTACGCTAAAACCTTTTTCGTTGCTTGTGAAGGGAGCTATTATGATGGGTTTGTATTTCTCTATTGGTCTTGCTTTTTTACTTATGGTTTTTGTTTTTGTCCTTAGATATATTATGATTTGGCTTTTAGTTATTTTGTCTCCCTTGGCCTTTGTTGCTTGGATTCTTCCTGCCACTAAAAAAGTTTGGGATATGTGGTGGAAACAACTTATTCAATGGTCAATTATTGGTATTCCAATGGCCTTTTTCCTTTATTTAGCAGCAACTGCCATACCAGTAATAAAGGGGCGGTTTGAATCACAAGTTAAAATCCCCGGAGCAGAAGCATCAATTGTTGGTCTTGTTGACCAATCTTTCCCCTATTTCGTAATAGCTGCTTTTATTTATCTCGGCTTCTTTATCGGCCTTAAGGCCACTGCTTTCGGCTCTTCATCGGCTATAAGAGCCGCCCAGTGGAGCAGAAA